>Ga0255338_1006364_pt1 | contig 10065 bp, 6 predicted proteins | sample MeOH1_35cm_T4_19_FD_203715 | JGI IMG/M metagenome (GOLD analysis project Ga0255338, IMG submission 203715) | Sandy soil microbial communities from University of British Columbia, Vancouver, Canada - MeOH1_35cm_T4_195 | ecosystem: Engineered > Artificial ecosystem > Sand microcosm > Unclassified ...
AGCCCGGACCGAGGCATCGTCCAGGCGGAGCAGCTCCCGGGTCGGCGCCCCGAGCGGCCCGATCGAGCCTCCGACGAGCGCCTCGCGCCCGGCGACGTCGCGCGCCTCGCGGGCGACCTGCGAGGCGCGCCGGTTCAGGAGGTGGGTCCGGTCCGCGAGCCCGAACGCCGCCAGGCGGAGCCGGTTCGCCCCGAACGTGGCGGTCTCGATGAGCTCGGCGCCGGCCTGCAGGTACTCGCGGTGGATCCCGCCGACCAGGTCGGGTCGGGTCGTCGCCAGCTCGTCGAGGCAGGCCCGCTGCGGCACGCCGCGACTGAACAGCAGCGTGCCCATCCCGCCGTCGGCGAGGAGCGGGCCTCGCCCGAGTCGTTCCCGGAAGCGCTCGCGCTCGTTCACGGGGACAAGGCTACCCGAGGGCGGTGACCGCGCCGCGCCGGCGGGCGACGACGAGCCGGCCGTCGCGCTCGAGGATCACCTGCGGGGGGCGCGGCCGGCCGTTGTACGTCGAGCCCTGGGAGGCCGCGTACGCCCCTGCGTCGCGGATCGCGATGAGGTCGCCGCGGGTGAGGGGCGGCAGCCGGTGCTCGCCGAGGGTGTCGGTCGACTCGCAGATCGGACCCTCAACTGCGGCCGGCTCCAGCGTCGCGTCGCTCGCCGCCGGATCGCCCGGCGCGACGGGCCGGCCGAACGACGTCAGGGCGATGACCGCGTGCCGGGCGCCATAGAGCGCCGGGCGAATCAGCTCGGTCATGCCCGCGTCGATGACGACCTGCCGGCCGCCGCGGTCGCGCACGTGGAGCACCCGGGCGATGAGCCAGCCGGCGCGCGCGACGAGGGCGCGGCCGGGCTCGATCGCGAACCGGCCGGGTCGGCGGTCGGCCGGGATCGCGTCCAGGAGCGCCGGCAGCTCGCGCGCAAAGCGGTCCGGACCGGGCGCCGGCTCGCCGAACGGCGCGACCGGGAAGCCGCCTCCGACGTCGAGCGTGTCGAACCCGGACAGCCCACCCTGGAGGAGCGCCAGCAGCGCGAGCCCGCGACGGACCCCGTCCCGCCACGCGTCGACCGCACCGAGCTGCGACCCGACGTGGAGCTGGATCCCGCGCGGTCGCAGCAAGCCGCCGTTCCGGCCGCGATCGGTCACGACGCCGATCGCCTCGGACAGCTCGGTCTCGGTCATCCCGAACTTCGCGCCACCGGCGCCGACCGCGAGGCCCTGGTGGGTCTCCGGGCTGACGTCGGGGTTCAGCCGGAAGAGGAGGTCGAGCGGTGCGTGCGAGTCCGTCGCCGGCGAGGTCTCCGCGAGCCGGGCCAGGGCGACCGCCTCGTCGACCGATTCGAGCGCCAGCCATCGAAGCGGCTGCCCGTCGCGCGCGGCGCGGATCGCCGCGGCCAGCTCCGCGTCGGTCTTGCCGACCCCTTCGAGGGTGATCCGCTCGTTCGGCAGGCCGGCCCGGCGGGCCGCCGCCCATTCGCCGAGCGAGACGACGTTCGCCCCGAACCCGCGCTCGGCCACGAGCCGGATGACCGCGGCGACGTCGTTTGCCTTGACCGAGAACTGCCGGAGCCACGGATCCGGGAACGCCTCGCGGACCGCGGCTGCGGCGGCGTCGAGCGTGAGGGCGTCGGTCAGGTAGAGCGGTGTCCCGAATCGGGCCGCGGCGTGCCGAAGCGGGTCGGCGATCGCCGGGAGCCGGTCGGCCTCGCTCGGTGCGGTCACGCCCTCGCCGTCACGCCCTCGCCGTCACGCGCGCTAGACGAGCCGCCGCGTGGAGAGGGCGAGGCTCGCGAGCGTCGAGACGACGCTGATCACGACCGCCCCGATGACCGCGCCGACGATCGCATCGATGGTGACCTTCGGCGGGAACGACCCGATCGAGAAGCCGAGATCGAACTGGGCCGAGAGCCAGGCGGTCAGGAGCAGGAGCGCCCCGTTGATGACGAAGGCGACGAGCCCAAGCGTCATCAGCCGGACCGGGAACGACAGCGCCTTCACGATCGGCTTCAGGTAGCTGTTGATCAGGGCGAAGATCAGCGCGACGGCGAGGAGCTTCCACCAGTCCCTGCCGTAGTCGAAGGCGATCTGCGGAACGACGCGGATCGCAACCCACAGCGCGGCCGCGTTGACAAGCACCGCAACGACGAGTCCACTCACGTGGCGTTCTCCCTCTCGTGGACGATCCGCCTGCCGACGAGGTCAGCCGGAGTCCGCCCCGATGATCGCAGATGGGGCCGGCGCTCCGGCGGCAGCCGCGCGGGTCGGCCCCGGATCGACCGCCTCGTCCACGAGCCGGCTGAGCCGCCGCCGCACGTCCGGCCACTCGTCGTCAACGATGCTGTACCAGGCCGAATGCCGCACGCCGTTCTCGGGCATCACGACGTGCTTTCGAAAGATCCCCTCGAACGTCGCGCCGATGCCGAGCAGTGCCGCCCGCGACGCCTCGTTGCGCGAATCGGTCTTGAACTCGACGCGCCGGCAGCCGAGGCGCTCGAAGGCGTGGTCGAGCATCAGCAGCTTCGCCTCGCGGTTGGCGCCGGTCCGCCTCCACGGGGCCGAGAGCCACGTCCAGCCGATCTCGACCCGCCGATGATCGAGGGCGACGTTGAGGAACCGGGTGCTCCCGATCGGTCGGCCGGTGGGCTGCTCGACGGTCACGAATGGCAGCTCCGTCCCGGCCTCCCGGTTCGCCACGGCGCTCCGCAGCCACGCCTCGAGCCCGGCTCGGTCGGTGATCCGGGCGGTCGTCCACTGCCAGACCGACGGCTCGAACGCCACTGCGGCGAGCCCGTCGAGGTGGTCGAGCGACATCGGTTCGAGCCGGACGATCCGGCCCTCGAGCGCGACGGGTTCGAGCGGCGTCTCCTGGCCCATTGCCGCGATCGTAGCAGCCACCCACCAACGAGCCGGACAGCCCGCCGCGGTATCCTCGGACCCCTGTCACCCCGCCCCTTGAGGTCCCCCGTGTCCGAGTTCGGCCGGCTCTTCGATGCCTTCCTTGCCGAGTACCTCCCGCTCAATCCCGTCCTGGCGACGACCATCGGCGCCCACGAGCACGACGGCCGCTGGCCGGACCTGACCGAGATGGGCCGTGAGGGCCGGCTCGCGTTCATCGATCGGTGGGAGAACCGGCTGCGGGGTCTCTCGGATGCGACTCTGTCGGCGGACGATCGGATCGACCGCGACCTCGTCCTGCTCGAGCTCGAGGCGCAACGCTTCGGCGAGACGGAGCTCCGCGAGGAGACATGGAACCCGCTCGAGTGGGTCTACCTCCTCGGCGGTGGGCTCTTCCCGCTCCAGGCCCGCGAGTTCGCGCCGCTCGCCGACCGGCTCGCGTCGACCGCCGGTCGGCTGGAGGGGCTGCCGGCGGTCGTCGATGCCGCCCGTGAGACGCTCGTCGGCCACGCCGGTCGACCCGTCGCGAAGCTCCACACCGAGACCGCGCTGAGCAATCTGCCGGGGATCGCGGAGCTCGTCGAGAGCGCCCTCAACGCGGCCGAGGACGCGGCGCCGTCCGATCCCGCCGTCGCCGCGATCGTCCCGCGCCTCCGGTCCGCGGCGGACCACGCGAAGCGGGCGCTCGAGGCGTTCGAGGCCCATCTCCGCGACGTCGTCCTGCCGTCGAGCGACGGCGAGGGCCGGCTGGGGGCCGAGCTGTTCGCGGCGAAGATGCGGCACACGATGCGAAGCGAGGCGCTCACGCCCGACGCGATCCTGACGGCGGCGGAGCGGGAGTTCGACGCCGTCCGCGGCGAGATGGTGCGCCTCGCCCGCGCCGAATGGTCGACCTGGTGCGGCGGCCGGCCGATGCCGAACGACGAGGGGGCGCTCGTCCGCGGCGTCCTCGACGCGATCGCGGTCGATCACCCGCCCGCGGAGGGGCTTCTCGAGTTCTGCCGCACGGAGCTCGAGCGGATCGAGGCGTTCTGCCGCGAGCGGGACGTGATCGGCCTCGCCAGCGAGCCGCTCGACATCCGCTGGACGCCGACCTTCCTCCGGTCGTTCGGTGGGGCGATGCTCGACGCGCCGGGGCCGCTCGACAAGGGCGAGAAGAGCTTCTTCTCGATCACGCCGATCCCCGACGACTGGTCCCCGGAGCAGGCCGAGTCCTACCTGCGCGAGATGAACAGCCGGCAGCTCCGTCTCTTGACGATCCACGAGGCCGTGCCGGGCCATTACCTCCAGGGCGTCTACGGGAACCGCTGCCCGTCGCTGGCGCGGGGCGTGCTGTGGAGCGGGCTGTTCGCCGAGGGCTGGGCCGTCTACGTCACCCAGGTGATGATGGATCTCGGCTACGGAGCGGACGACCCGGCGCTCCTGCTCAACCATTGGAAGTACTACCTGCGGGCGGTCACGAACGCGATCATCGACTCCCGAATCCACACGGTCGGGATGACCGAGGCCGAGGCGGTCTCGCTGATGGTCGACGGGGCGTTCCAGGAGGAGGCCGAGGCTCGGGCGAAGTACAACCGCGCCCGGCTGTCCTCGACCCAGCTCTCGACGTACTTCGTCGGGTCGATGGAGTTCTGGTCGATCGAGCGCGAGGCACGGCGACGAGCGGCCGCGACGTCCGAGGATCCGCGCGGCGCCGACGCGGTGCCGGAGCCGCGGGTCGTCGGCGGACTCGGCGACACCCCCGGTTTCGACTACCGGGCGCACCTCGAGGCCTGCATCTCGCACGGCGCGCCCCCGACCTCGCTCCTGCGGCGGGTCCTCCTGCCGACGTGACCCGCCGGCAGGCTCAAGCCAGCAGCCAGCGTGGCAGCCGGGAGACCCGCACGATCAGCGCCTGGGCGACGGGGATCAGCAGCCACGTCATCTGGACGCCGCGCGGCCCGAGGAGCGGGAGGAGCGCGAAGCTGCCGAGCAACACGATGGGCACGGACAGCCCGCGGACCACGCCCCGTCGCAGGTACTCCGGCGGCGTTCCCGGCCGGATGAGACCGGCCCGGATCGCGTGCACGAACGTCAGCGTCCCGAGGCCGCCGGCCGCGGACAGGGTGAGCGCGTAGATTCCCATGGCCAGCGGGTGGTCGCCATAGCTCCCGAGGAGCGACGCCGGGAACGGCATGAAGGCGACGAAGCCGAGCAGGATGAGGTTGATCACCGCGAGCGTCTGATCGGATCGGACGATGAACTGGTAGCGGCGCCAGTGGGCCAGCCAGTAGCTGCCGATGACGAGGAATGTCAGCGCGTAGACGGAGATCCGCGGTCCGAGCTCGGCGAGGGCCTTGGTGAGCCCCGCGTCCGATAGCTCCGTGGCCGTGTCGGGCAAGCGGAGGTCGATCACGAGCAGCGTGATCGCGATCGCGAAGATCGCATCGGAGAAGAAGACCAGCCGCTCGAGCGTGAACGTGCGGAGCTCGTCGGCTTCGGCCTGGGTGAACCGCGGCGCTCCCCCCTGGACGGCCTGCGGCTCGGCCTCCCGGGAGCCGGGTCGCGGCTCCCCGCCCGTCCACTCCGTCGCTGCGCCCGCCGAGGGCGGGGGATCGGGCTGGGGCGTCATCCGCGACGGCACGCTCAGGTCGACCCGTCGCCCGAGCCCGGGGCCATGGCGTCCGAGGCCGCGGGCGGGCGGGAGGGCGGCGCCCCGGCACCCACGAGCTCGCGCAGCCGGTCCACGCGATAGCCGGCGCGCTGGCCGAGCTCCATCAGCGTCCCGGTGAGGTCGGTATCGACGGCGTCGACGGACCGCTTTCGTCCGGAGTCCCGAGCGCGGTCGACGACGTCCAGCAGCCGGGTCCATTCGATGAGCTCGCGCCACTCCTCGCGGCCGAACCACTCCGTGCCTTCCCACAAGTTGACCCGGATCAGCGGCCGGACGTCGGGGTGGTCGAGCCACGCCTCCACGAGACGGCGGACCCGTTCCCGCGGCGTCCGCCCGCCGACGGTCGCGGGTCGCGGCACGGCCAGCAGCGCCCGCAGCCGTTCGGCCGCCCGCCACGCCTCGCCCTCGTCGAGGCCCGCCTCGCGGAGCACCGCCGCGACGACCGGAGCGAGACGGAGCTCGTCGAACCAGGCCCGGCTCGTCGGCCCGGTCGTCGCGCCCGGAGCGAGGCCGCCGAGCGGCTCGAGGACGGCCCAGCCGACGAGGACGGCCCGCCGGAACGGATCGGCGAACGGGAGCTCCGCGGCGCGGCCGCGAGCTGCCGGTTCGATGCCACCATCGGGTTCGGCCGGCGCGCCCAGCCGTTCGCCGGGCGCCGCTGAGGCGGCGATCGTCGCCAGCCGCTCCAGGGCGGTGATCACGATCACCCCGTGGCGCCGACCGTCCGTGCCGGTCGCCGACGCGACGGCGTCGACGAGCTCGCGGACCGGCGCCTCGACGGTCCCGCTCCGGAGCGTCGCGCCGTCCCGCACGAGCGCGACGATCGCGGGATCGCCCGCAACCCGGCGGACTGCGGCATGGACGGGCTCGAGCTCGAGCTCCCGGAGCGCCTCCTCGAGGCTCGGCACGCCGCGCCCGCCGAGGTGGTCGGCGAGCCGGCGCCACAGCCCCGCCGGATCGGGGATCTCGCGGAACTCCCAGAACACGTGGCTCCGGTAGGCGTCGAGCTCGACCCACAGGCCGCTCTCGCGGAGGTCCCGGGCGGACCGGAGGTACTCGAGCCGGCTCCCGGCGTCGCGGAAGGCGAGGAACGTGTCGTCGCCGCGCGCCGTGAGCCCGAGCCCGTCGGCGAGTGTCCGCCGGACGAGGGATCGCTCGCCGCCGTCCTTCCTGGCGAAGGCGACCGAGTGGCGGATCCGGCCGGCGGTGGACGCGAACCGGTTGTGGTAGACGACGAGCGATCGCGTCGGGCCACGCCCGTTCGAATAGGCGAAGACGTCCTCGTCAACGGACCCGTCAGCGCGGACGAAGTCGTAGAGGAGGAACTCGTCGGCGCCGGCGAACCAGCTCCGCCGGTGGAGCACCGGGAAGACGACCCGCTCGTGGTGCTCGACGAGCCCGGCGTCCGGCTGCTCATCACGGTAGGCCCGGCGGTACTCCATCCCGTACTTCTCGGAGAACCCTTCGACCTGTCCGTGGCCGATCATCGGCAGCCCCGGCAGGGTCGCGAGGAGCGTCGCGACACCGAAATACTTGTCGCCCTTTCCGAACTGCTCGACGGCGGTCAGCTCGTCCGGGTTCGTCATGAAGTTCACGTAGCGCTGGAGGATCGCCGGGTCGAACTCGAGCGTCTCCTTCATCACCCGCCGGTAGCCGGCGTTGTCCTCGTCCCGGAGCATGTGCATGAACGCGCTGTTGTAGACGCGGTGCATCCCGAGCGTCCGGACGAAGTAGCCCTCGAGGAGCCAGAACGCCTCGGCGAGGAGGAGCGTGTCGGGGACCTCGGCGGTGACGCGGTCGACGACCTCGCGCCAGAACTCGTGGGGCATCGCCTTGTCGAACTCCGCCTTCGGCAGGCCGTGCTCGGCGCGTGATGGGATCCCGCCGCCGCTGCCGGGCTCCGGGTACCACAGCCGCTGGACGTGCTTCTTCGCGAGAACCATCGCCGCATCGAACCGGATGATCGGAAAGCGCCGCGCGACGGCGAGGATCGTCTGGATGACCGCCTCGCGGACGTCGGCGCGGAGGTAGTCGAGCTGCGCGGTGTCGTTCCACGGAAAGCTCGTGCCGTCGTTGCCGTGATAGACGTAGCGGTTCTCACCGGTCGAGCGGTCGAGGCGGCGAAAGACGACGGCCGCGTCCGACGAGTCGTAGTAGTGATCCTCGAGGAAGATCCCGACCCGGGCGTCGGTCGAGAGGTCGGGACCGTTGAACGAGTACGCAGGGTAGGGCGGCTCAGCCAACGAGATGAACCAGTCGGGGTGCTCGACGACCCAGCCCGCGTCGATCCCCATGTGGTTCGGGACCATGTCGCTCGCGAGTCGGATCCCGCGCTCCCAGGCGCGGTAGCGCAGGTCCTCGTACGCGCCCTCGCCGCCGAGGTCGTCGGCGATCCGGTAGTCGTCGAGCGCGTAGGCCGATGCGACGGCGTCCGGGTTGCCGCGCAGCTCCTTGATCCGGCGCGATGCCTTCGAGCGCTCCCACAGGCCGATCAGCCAGAGCCCGGTCACGCCCCACGCCGCCAGGCGGTCGAGCTCCTCGTCGGGGATCGCGTCGAGCGTTCGGATCTCGCGCTCGTAGGCGCGCGACAGCTGGTCGAGCCAGACGTAGGTGCTCTTCGAGATGAGCACGACGCGCGGCATCCAGTCGGAGTCCCAGCTGAACCGCTCGGGCTCGACATCGAGGCCCTCGAAGGACGGTCGCTCGACGAGGCCGGGGCCGCCGCCGCCGAACCGTTGGTGGAGCGCGCGCTCCTCCTCGGCGATGACGTCGAGGCTCACGAGCAGCCGGTCGAGCAGGCCGCCGAGGTTGCCGAGGTCGCCGAGGAGCGGGCCCCAGTTGTCGCGGACGAAGCGGAGCTGGGCGGCGAGCGATGTCGGCGAGGCCCGCATCGGCGCCCGGAGGAGCTGCAACAGCGGGACGCCGCCGGGCTCGACGGGCGGCCCGGCGTCGAGCATCGTCTCGAGCCGGGCGACGAGGATCGGGTAGTCGGTCGTGGCCGCGAGCGGCCGGTCGTCGAACAGTTCGCGGAGCGGCTCCGCGGCGGGGTTGGCGTTCGTCAGCCGGAGAAGGAGCAGCTCCTCGAGCGCTTCGGCCGCTTCCGCGTCCGGCGCGGGCGCGAGCGGCGGCGGGCTGACGGACGGGTCGTGGCGGCGGGTCACGGCGCCGGCCGGGAAGTCCTCGTCGAACTGGTCGATGACCCGGTCGACCGGCTCCGCGCCGAGGTCATCGACGAGCGCCGCGAGGGCGTCCGCGATCGCGCCGGGGCGGGTCGCCGCGTCGTACCGGCCGATGAGATGGTGGAAGACCTCGTGGAGGATGCCGAGCGCGCTCAGCTCTCCGGCGGAGATCGTCGGTGGCCCGGGCGCCTCACCGCGCGCCCGGGCATCGTTCATCCGGGCGGCCAGCCGGCGGATGGATCGCAGGTCGGCGACGAGGACGCTCCCGTGCAGCCCGAACAGCTCGTCGTTCAGGTCGTAGCGTTCGCGGGCCGTCCGGGAGACGTGGAACGCGCGCACGTCGCCAAGGATGTCACGCGTGCCCAGCGGTCGTCTGCGAGACCCGCGTCGCCGCGACGTGCTCGATCGCCCGCCGGAGCAGCTCGAGTCCCGACGGGTCGAACTCGTATGTCCAGTGCCGGATCCGGTCGCGACGGTGGAAGCGGTCCTCGAGCCCCGCTTCGAGCGCCTCGCGCGACACGAGGATCAGGTCGGCGATCCGGTCGACGGCCTCGAGCTCGTCGTCGGCGCCGATCGTCGCCGCGACGATCTCGAGGCCGTGGGTCCCCGACAGGACGAGCGTCTCGGCGATGTTGTCGGCGCCACGTTCCGAGGCACAGACGACGCCGATCCGCGAGCCCGCGGGGAGCCCGGCGATCTCGTGGACCAGCTCCACGTAGCCGGGGCCGACGAGCATCGCGACGACCGGCACCCGGCCATGGACCAGCGCCTGGGCCTCGTCGGCGTGGAACGTCGTCGTCGCGACGAGGTCGTAATGGAAACGCTGGAGCCGGTCCGGCAGGTCGTCGAGGAGCGCGCCTTCGGCCTCGATCGAGCCCGCGAACGCGGTGTTCAGCCGCTCGGCGTCATAGCCCGCGTCGGCGTTCGTGCACTCGGCAAACAGGACGCGCACGAGCGGCCCCGGGCGCTTCCGCTCGCTCGCGGCGGCGAACGCGGCGGACGCGACCTCGTCGACGGTGAAGCCGGCCTCAGAGGCACGGCGGAGCATCTCGGCGACGATTCCGGCGAGCGCCTCCGCGCCACGCCGCTGGGGCGGCCGATGGGCGACGTGGGTCCCCGCGCCGTGTCGACTCGTGACGTACCCGGCATCGGCGAGACGTCGGTAGACCGCCCGGATCGTGTTGGGGTTCACTCGCAGCGCCGCCCCGAGCTCGCGAACCGGCGGAAGTCGGGAGCCCGGCAACAACCGACCCGAATCGATCTGGTAGGTCAGCTGCCAGTAGATCTGGGTCGAGATCGGGACGTCGGAGTCCCGTTCGACGTCGAGGTCACCGCCGGTCGGC
>Ga0255338_1006365_pt1 | contig 10060 bp, 7 predicted proteins | sample MeOH1_35cm_T4_19_FD_203715 | JGI IMG/M metagenome (GOLD analysis project Ga0255338, IMG submission 203715) | Sandy soil microbial communities from University of British Columbia, Vancouver, Canada - MeOH1_35cm_T4_195 | ecosystem: Engineered > Artificial ecosystem > Sand microcosm > Unclassified ...
CTTCGGCTCTTCGCTCAAACAGGTACGGCGAGTCAGTAACGTAGCGCTGCGCGCCCGTCCCCAGGCCAAGCCGCTTCGCCGCCACAGAAATCGCCGCCGCCGGGTACCGCCCGCCGCGCCGCGAGAGTGGTGGTATTCAACCGGTGGCGCGCCAACACTGTCTCGGCAAATCCGCGTGTGGGTGTGCTGTGTTGCGCAATCAGACGAGGCGCCTGCGATGAGTGGTTTTGCGGTCGGCGCGAAGCGCTACGTGAACATTCTCATCGCGCCTGTTTGAACGTAGCGGCCTCAGGGCGCGAAGTGAGTTGCGCGATGCGACCGCAAAACCACTCATCGCAGGTTCAGTCGGCCCATAGGGCCGACCGCCTCGTCGCGCGGCACAGCACACCCACACGCGGATTTGCCCGCGAGGTCATCGAGTGAAGGGTACCCCAGCCCCACCCGCACGCGGATTTCCCCGCGAGGTTCAGGCGTGGGAAGGCTAGGCGCGGCACCAATGCTTCGACAGGCTCAGCCCGAACAGTAACCTGGCCGCCCACACGCATTCAATAGCCCTAACGAATCACCCGCGCCCGCGCATCGCGCACTGCCAGCCGTTAAACTCTGCGCCCATGCACCGGCTGCTGCAGCTTACCCTCGATCTTTTCGATCCCGCTCCCACCGCAGCACCCCGCGAGCGAGGTGTCAAGCCGGTTGCACCCCGCAATCGCAAAGCCCCCGATGCTATCCAGACAACAGCAATAGGACCCGAACGTCCGGCCGAACTGTTGGACCAGGTGCTCTCGCCGGCCGCGTTCCGCCATCCGCGGGCCAACCGCGAAGCGGTGCTGGGCGACTCGGTGGTGGCCTTCGAGTTTCGTCGCGCTCGCCGCCGCAACATCGGCTTCGTCGTCGGCCCCGAAGGCCTCACCGTCACGGCACCCAAATGGGTGCCGCTGTACGAAATCGACGCGGCCGTCAAGACAAAGTCTGCCTGGATCGTCAAGAAGCTGGGCGAGGCCTGCGAGCGCCAGCGTCGCATTGAATCGGCGCGCATCGACTGGAAGGATGGCGCCATATTTCCCTACCTGGGCGAGCAGGTGATCGTCGTCCTCGACCCGCGCCATGCGTTCGATGAAGTCGGAGCGGCGCTGAACACGAAGGGGGAGGCGCTGCCCGGTGTGCCGCGCTACACGCTGCACGTGGGCCTGGCGCAGAACGCGCAGCCGCAGCAGGTTCGCGATGCGGTGCAGGCCTGGCTGATGCGCCGCGCCAAGGAGCTGTTCACCGAACGGCTGGACCACTTCGCGCCACAACTGGGCGTTGCCTGGCGCAAGCTGGTGCTGAGCAGCGCGGGCACCCGCTGGGGCACCGCCCACGCGGACGGCCTGATCCGCCTGAACTGGCGGCTGATCCACTTCCGCTTGCCCGTGATCGACTACGTGGTTGCCCACGAATTGAGCCATCTGCGCGTGATGGACCACAGCCCGCGCTTCTGGGAGACAGTACGCACGGTCGTTCCCGATTACGCCGAACTTCGCGGCCAGCTGAAGGAAGAAGCGCTGCCTCCGTGGTGAGGGCCGTGATGCCCCTACACTCAGTGCTCGGGCTGCGGTTGTTCTGCAGGCCCTGAAAAGGGAGAGGCAATGCAGGGCAGGCTGAGTCTGCGTGAGCGACTGGTGATCCTGCTGGTGGCCGCGGTGCTGCCGATGTTCGCGCTTTCGATCTGGCTGGCTGCCGGCGAGGTGCGCGAACGCATCGGGCTGGCCCAGAACCAGCTTCTCTTCGCTTCATCCCTGCTGGCCGCCAACCAGGATCGCGCCGTCGATGCGGCGGAACAACTCCTGGGGGCGGTGGCGGGTATGCCGGACTTGCTCCCGGCCAGCCGGAATCGTGCCCGCTGCCAGACATATTTCGAGAACCTGCGCGAGCGCTATCCGATGTATTCGAACATGGGGCTGCTCGGCGCCGATGGCGACGTGTTCTGCCATGCGAGGGGCGCGACCGGCGATGCCGGCGCCGCCGACCGTGAATATTTTCAGGCGGCCCTGGCGCAGCGCCGCTTCGTCATGGGCGCGCCCATCGTGGGCCGGCTGACTGGCCGGCGCTCGATCCCCTTTGCCTTGCCCGTGCTGGAAGGAGGGCGGGTCGCGGGAGTCGTCTTCGCCACCCTCGACCTGGAGCACGCGTCCGCTGAACTCACGCGCGCGCAGATCCCGCCAGCGGCCCGGGTGCTGGTCGCAGACCGTCACGGCCGGGTGTTGATGGAGCACCCCAGGCGGGAGGGCCGGCCGGTGCCCCGAATGCTGCAACATCCGGAGTTCGAGGAAGCCGCGCGCCACCGGCGCAGCGGTGTCGGGGAAGGAGTCGATGCCGGCGGCGAGCAGCGGATTTACGCGTTCGCGCCCGGCAGGCTCGTGGGAGACGAAGGCTTTATCGTCCGGGTCGGGATGTCGCGCGAGGCGGCCCTGGCCGGCGGGTACCGGCAGCTGTATGACGCCCTGGCGCTGCTCGCGCTGGCACTGCTGGCCACGCTGGCGGTCGCATGGTGGGTGGGTGGCCGCGTGATCGTCAAGCCGGCCAACCAGATCCTGGGCGTTGTCCGGCGGCTGGAGCAAGGCAACCTGGACGTGCGTGTCCCACTGCAAAACGGGTCCCCGCGCGGGGAATTCGCGCGCATCGGCGCCGCGTTCAACCTGATGGCCGACTCGCTGCAACTGCGACGGCTCGACCTGGAAACCGAACTCGGCCGAAGCCGCAGCGCCTACGCGGCCTTGGACCTCGTCATCAACAGCATGCAGGAGGCATTGATCGCCGTCACCAGCACCGGCCAGTTCCTGATGTTCAACCAGGCGGCGGCGCGCCTCTTTCCGCTGGCCGGGCCAGCGCCGGTACAGCGGCAGTGGCGGCAGCTGTTTGGCTTCTACCATCCCGACGGCATCACGCCGTACGAACTGGACGAGCTGCCCCTGGTGCGATCGGCTCGCGGCGAGAGCGGGCGGCAGTCGCTGCTCTTCGTGCGCAATTCGCAGGTCCCCGAGGGCCGCATGCTGCAATGCAGCTGGCAGCCGATCCACGGCGAAGGCGGCATCAACGGCGGGCTGGTCGTGTTCACCGACGTGACCGAGCTGGAGCGGCTGCAGGCCGAGCAGGCCGCGCAGTTCGCGCAACTGCAGGAGACGCAGCGCAAGCTGGTCGAGGCGCAGCGCATCGGGCGTGTGGGCAATTGGGAGCTGGACCTGCGCAGCGGTCGCCTCTGGTGGTCCGAGGAGGTCTACGGCCTCTTCGGCGTGAGGCCGAACGAGTTCGAGCCCTCGCTAACGGGCTTCGAGCAGCGCGTGCATCCGGATGACCGCGCCCTGCTCAAGCCGGCGCGCGATTCCGCGCTGCGGGACGGCAAGGGCGTCAACCTGGAATATCGTGTCATCAAGTCCGACGGCTCGATTGCATGGATGTACGAGATCGGCGAGGCACGGCTGGGCGAGCAGGGCGATCCGGTCTGGTTCGGCGGCGTCGTGCAGGACGTCACCGAGCGAAAGCTCGTGGAGCAGGCGCTGATGGCCAGCGAGCGGGAACTGCAGGAGTACACGCTGATGCTCCAACGCGCGGCCGAGGCCGCCCAGCTGATCATGGCCCATCCGTCACTGGAGGCAACGCTGCAGGAAGTGGCCGACCAGGCCCGCCGTGTCATCGGCGCGCGCCACGGTCTGGTCACCCTCACCGGCAACGGCCACGGCGCATTGCCGGCTCGCAGTTTCAGCGGCGACGCCGATGCCGCGATCCCGGCGGGCGCCCTGCTCACCGTGCCGCTGGTGAGCCGTAGCGGGCGGCATATCGGGCGGCTGCAGGTCAGTGGCAAGCACGCCGGCGGCTTCACCCAACGCGACGAGTATGTGCTGCTCGAACTCGCGCAGCTGGCCGCCATCGCCGTCGAGAACGCCCGGTTATTCACCGAGATCCGCGAGCTCAACGCGGGCCTGGAGGCCCGCATCGCGGAACGGACGAAGGAACTGGTGCGCCAGGAGCAGCTGTACCGCACGCTCGCCCAGCAGGCCCCCGAGGTAGTCTGGAACACGGACGCCACGGGAGCCCGCCTGACTTTCCTCAACCGGGCCTGGTACGAGCTGGTCGGCGGAACGCCGGACGACTGGCTGGGGCAAAGCGGCCTGGCTGCGATCCACCCCGACGACCGCGACGCCGTCACGGCCAACTGGCGGCGCTGCTGCACGACACTGGAAACCTTCACCGGCGTTCGCCGCGTGCTGGCACGGGACGGCAGCTACCACACCATGTCCTACAAGGGTGCCCCGGTTCTTGACGAGCGCGGACAGGTGGCGTTCTGGGTCGGCATCGACGCGGACATCACGGAGCAGAAGGCGATCGAACTCGCGCTGCGAAACTCCAACCAGGAACTTGAAGCCTTTTCCTACTCGGTGTCGCACGACCTGCGGGCGCCCCTTGGCGCGATCGGCGGCTTCAGCATGGCGCTCATGCGCAAGCTCGAAGGCGAGCCGGACGATCGCGTGAGGCACTACCTCGCGCGTATCCAGGCGGGCGTGGAGAAGATGGAGCAGTTGATCGAGGCGCTGCTCTCGCTTGCCAAGGTCGCGCGGGCGCCCCTCACTTACGGGGCCGTGGACCTCACGGCGATCGCGCGCGAGACCCTGGAGGGCCTGCAGATGCAGCAGCCCGAGCGCCGCGTGGAAGCGCTGGTGCACGACGGCCTGGTCGCGCAGGGCGATGCGCGGCTGCTGCGCGTGATGCTCGAGAACCTGCTGGGCAATGCCTGGAAGTTCACCTCGCAGCGCAGCCACGCGCGCATCGAGGTCGGACGCGTGCAGGACGGCCATGTCTTTTTCGTGCGGGACAACGGCGTCGGCTTCGACATGGCCTATGCCGGCAAGCTCTTCGGCGCCTTTCAGCGGCTGCACACGGAGGCCGAGTTTCCGGGCACCGGCATCGGTCTGGCCACGGTGCGCCGCATCGTCGCGCGCCACCAGGGCCGTGTGTGGGCCGAGTCGCAACTCGGCGAGGAGACGACTTTCTTCTTCATCCTCTCGGAGACCGCGCCGCCGGCGTGGCTGGCCGGCGATCCAGCGCTGGCTAAGCCAGCGTGAAGCGGTACACGCCGTCGTCGCCCTTCACGCGCCGCAGCCGCCCCCGGAACCACAGCGCGTGCAGGTGCGCCACCGACTCGCCCATCGCGAAGGTGGTCTGGTGCAAGTCCAGTTTGCGCTTGAAGAGGACGGGCAGCACATCGGCAGCCGACTGCGGCCCCTGCCGACAGGCCTCGATTACCTCCGCCAGGCGCTCGCGGTGGTGCTCGTGCAGCTGGCGGATGCGCTCATGCAGGCCGCGAAAAGGCTTGCCGTGCGAGGGCAGCGTCAGCGTGTCCTGGGGCAGTCGCGCGAACTTGTCGATCGATTCCAGGAACTGCCGCAGCGGATCGGACTCCGGTTCGATGTCGTACACGCTCACGTTGGTGGAAATGCGCGGCAGCATCATGTCGCCGCTGATCAGCACCTGGAGGGTGTCGCAGTAGAGTGCGATGTGTTCCGGCGCGTGGCCATATCCGCTGATGCACTCCCACGCGCGCCCCCCGATGACGATCATGTCGCCTTCTTGCATGCGCCGGAACGTGCGCGGCACATCAGGCACCATGCTGGGGTAGTAGTTGGCGCGGCCGCGGATCTTCTCCACCGAATCCGGGTCGGTGAGGCCGTGCGAGGCGAAGAAATTGGCCGCGTGTTCGCCGCCGAAACCGGTTGTGCTTTGCGAGGACATGCGGGCCGCGTTGAAATCGGTGGCGCTGATCCACAGCGGCGCATTCCAGCGGTCGCACAGCCAGTGCGCCAGGCCGATGTGGTCGGGATGCATATGGGTGACGATGACGCGCAGGATCGGCAGGCCGTCCAGCTGCGTCGAGAAGATCGTTTCCCACTGCGCGCGCGACTCCTCGCGGCTGATGCAGCAATCCACCACCGTCCATCCGGCCCGGCCCTCGACCTCGTCGCGCAGAAGCCAGAGGTTGATGTGGTCCAGCTGGAATGGCAACGCCATGCGGATCCACTTCACCGCCGGCGCCAGGCCGCTGGCCTCACCCGCCGCCACCACCATGGTGTCGCCGTGAGCCGGCAGGGCGTCGCCGAACGGATAGTCCAGCAGCTTTTCGAGTTCGTTCATCGGGTGGGGCCTTGAGGGTCGCGAAGGATTGACGTTAACGTAAACGTCATATGTAATCGGCATTGTAGGGATGGCCGCATGCCCCCACTGTCCCCTGCCATACACGCAAACTTTTGGACCAACTCCCCACCCGCCATGGCCACCCCGACCTACACCATCAGCGACCTCGCGAAAGAGTTCGATCTCACCACGCGGGCGATGCGCTTCTACGAGGACATGGGGCTGCTGCAGCCCGAGCGCACGGGCCCCGGAGGGCGCAACCGCATCTACAGCTCGCGCGACCGCACCCGGCTCAAGCTGACGCTGCGCGCCAAGCGGCTGGGGCTGTCGCTGACCGAGGCGCGCGAGATCATCGACATGTACGACAGCCCGCGCGACACCGGCCCGCAACTGCGCAAGTTCCTTGCGGTGCTCGCCCAGCACCGCAAGCAACTGGAAGAACAGATGGCCGATCTGCAGGCCAACCTGGACGAGGTTCGCGTGCACGAGAAGGAGGCCCGCGCGCTGCTGGCGCGGGCCGAGAAGTCACGCCAGGCGGCGTGACAGGGCATAATTGACGTTTACGTAAACGTCAACCACAGGAGCCGCCGCATGGCCACCGAATCGCGTTTCGAACCCAAGGACCCGCAGTACGCCGAACGCGTGCGCGCGAGCTTCGCCCGCCAGGATGCGATGAAGACCATCGGCGCCACTTTGGCCTCGGTCGAGCCCGGCATCGTCGTGATTGAAATGCCCTGGGCGCAGGCGCTGACGCAGCAGCACGGCTTCCTGCACGCGGGCATGGTCGCGACAGGTCTGGACAGTGCCTGCGGCTACGCGGGCTTCAGCCTCATGCCGGCCGATGCCGCGGTGCTCACCGTCGAATACAAGATCAACCTGCTGGCACCGGCCCAGGGTCAGCGCTTTCGCATGGTCGGCGAGGTGGTCAAGCCCGGCCGCACGCTCACGAATGTGGAGGGCAAGGCCTACGCGATCGACGGCGGCCGCGAAAAACTCATCGCCACCATGAACGCCACGTTGATGGCCCTGTTCGGCCGTGAAGGCGTGCACCACTGAACACCAGGAGACATCCCATGAACAACCTTCCAGGCCTGAACTTCCATCTGGGCGAAGACATCGACGCCTTGCGTGATGCCGTGCGCGAGTTCGCGCAGGCCGAGATCGCGCCCCGCGCGGCCGAGATCGACCGCAGCGACCAGTTCCCGATGGATCTGTGGCGCAAGATGGGTTCCATCGGCGTGCTGGGCATCACTGTTCCGGAAGAATATGGCGGCGCCAACATGGGCTACGTCGCGCACATGATCGCGATGGAAGAAATTTCACGCGCCTCGGCGTCGGTGGGGCTGTCGTACGGCGCGCACAGCAACCTGTGCGTGAACCAGATCAAGCGCAACGGCAGCGACGAGCAGCGACGCAAGTACCTGCCCAAACTGATCTCCGGCGAGCACGTCGGCGCGCTGGCCATGAGCGAGCCGGGCGCCGGCAGCGACGTGATCAGCATGAAGCTCAAGGCCGAGGATAAAGGCGGCTACTACATCCTCAACGGCACGAAGATGTGGATCACGAACGGCCCCGACGCCGACACCATGGTGGTCTATGCCAAGACGGAACCCGAGCTGGGCGCGCGCGGCGTCACGGCATTCATCGTCGAAAAGGGCATGAAGGGTTTTTCCACGGCGCAGAAGCTCGACAAGCTGGGCATGCGGGGCAGCCACACCGGGGAGATGGTGTTCAACAACGTCGAAGTGCCGGCCGCCAACGTACTGGGCAACCTCAACGGCGGGGCCAAGGTGCTGATGAGCGGGCTGGACTACGAACGCGCCGTGCTGGCGGCCGGCCCCATCGGCATCATGCAGGCCGTGATGGACAACGTGGTCCCGTACATCCACGACCGCAAGCAGTTCGGCCAGAGCATCGGCGAGTTCCAGCTGATCCAGGGCAAGGTCGCTGACATGTACACCGTACTGCAGGCGGGCCGCGCCCTCTGCTACACCGTCGGCAAGAACCTCGACATGCTGGGCAGCGAACACGTGCGCCAGGTTCGCAAGGACTGCGCCTCGGTCATCCTCTGGTGCGCCGAGAAGGCCACATGGATGGCGGGCGAGGGCATCCAGATTTTCGGCGGCAACGGCTACATCAACGAGTATCCGCTGGGACGCCTGTGGCGCGACGCCAAGCTCTACGAGATCGGCGCGGGCACCAGTGAAATTCGGCGCATGCTCATTGGCCGGGAGCTGTTTGCGGAGACGATGTAATTGCCTGTCATTGCGGGCAAGACCCGCAATCCATGTTGGCGCGCCACCATGGATGCCGGATCAAGTCCGGCATGACAAATACCGGCGAAAATAGCGCTTATGTCCTCACTTCAAGACCTGTTCACGCACAACCGCGCCTGGGCCGCCCAGATGGAGCGCGAGCGCCCCGGCTTCTTCACCGCCTTGACCCAGCAGCAGAAGCCCAAGTTCATGTGGATAGGCTGCAGCGATTCCCGCGTGCCGGCCAACCAGATCACGGGGCTGGAACCCGGCGAGGTGTTCGTCCACCGCAACGTGGCCAACATCGTTGTTCACTCCGACCTGAACGCGTTGTCGGCGATCCAGTTCGCGGTCGAAATGCTCAAGGTCGAGCACATCATGGTCGTGGGCCATTACGGTTGCGGCGGCGTGATGGCGGCGCTGCATGGCGAGCGCATTGGCCTGGCGGACAACTGGATTCGCCACATCCAGGACGTGCGTGACCGCCATCGCGGCCTGCTGGACAACATGGCGCCGGACAAGCGGGCCGACGCGCTGGTCGACCTGAACGTGATCGAGCAGGTGGTCAACGTCTGCGTGAGCACGGTGATGGTGGATGCCTGGGCCAAGGGCCAGAAGGTCACCATCCATGGCTGGACCTACGGTGTGCACGACGGCCTGCTGCAGGATCTGCAGATGTCGGTCGCCAGCACCGATTCGATCGAGCCGCTGTACCGTGCGGCCATCCAGGGTGTGATCGCCGCCAGAACCTGAACCGCCCGGAAGCATGTTTCCCCAGCGCCTCGACTCGCCGCACGCCTATGACATCGCCAAGGCGATGATCGACGGCTTCAACCGGCACTACCGCTTGTTTCGCACCGAGTCCTCACGTGCCAAGCACCGGTTCGAGACCGCCGACTGGCACGGCCAGCAGCGGGCCCAGCGCGAGCGCATCGAGTTCTACGACCTGCGCGTGAAAGAGGCCGTGACACGGCTCGAGAAAGAGTTCAAGGCCGGCGAGCAGCCGATGGAGGTGTGGCAGCAGGTCAAGCTGCACTACATCGGCCTGCTGGTGGACCACCACCAGCCGGAGCTGGCGGAGACCTTTTTCAACTCCGTCACCACCAAGATCCTGCACCGCACCCACTTCCACAACGATTTCATTTTCGTGCGGCCGGCCGTTTCGACCGAGTACATCGAAAACGACGAGCCGGCCGCCATGCCCACCTACCGCGCGTACTACCCCACGCGCGAAAGCCTGGGCGACACGGTCGTGCGCATCGTCGACAACTTCCAGCTGCAGCGCCCATTCGAAGACCTGCAGCGGGACGCCGGCTACGTGGTGCAGGCGATGAGCGGGCGGCTGGCGCAGGTGAAGCTGCGCGCCAATTTCCAGATCCAGGTGCTGTCGTCGCTGTTCTTTCGCAACAAAGGCGCCTACGTCGTCGGCAAGATCATCAACGGCTTCAATGAAGTGCCGTTCGCGCTGCCCATCCTGCACAACAAGCAGGGTAAGCTGATGATCGACACCTGCCTTTTCGGCGAGGACGACCTGCAGGCGCTGTTCAGCTTCGCCCGCGCGTACTTCATGGTGGACATGGAGGTGCCCTCGGCCTACGTGCAGTTCCTGCGCTCGCTCATGCCGCGCAAGCCCCGCAACGAGA
>Ga0255338_1006366_pt1 | contig 10058 bp, 10 predicted proteins | sample MeOH1_35cm_T4_19_FD_203715 | JGI IMG/M metagenome (GOLD analysis project Ga0255338, IMG submission 203715) | Sandy soil microbial communities from University of British Columbia, Vancouver, Canada - MeOH1_35cm_T4_195 | ecosystem: Engineered > Artificial ecosystem > Sand microcosm > Unclassified ...
CCGATGCGGCGATAGCTTACCTGAATAGTGGTGTTGCATACACCGGAACATCCGGCGATGTCACGATACTCACCAGCTCGCAGTACACATCAAAGTACTCGGTTTCGGTTGCTAACGGCAGTAGCGACAAGGAGAAGGTCATCACGGCCATCGGAAAGGTCTTTACTCCAAGCAATCCGAGTACGCCCGCGTATACAAGGCAGCTGCGCATTACCGCTCAGCGGACTTCGATAACGTCCTCATCCTCTGTAGTTAGTCGCAATATTCTGTTTGTGGGCACGAACACTGACGTTATTGCCAAAGATATATACCTAAATGGATACATTGTGCTGGACAAGAGTAACTCGACACTGACGGCCGAGAACGTAACCGTCGCAGGCAAGAACACTGGCTCGACTAACTGCTCAATAGGGGGGTCTGGCAAACTCTTTAAGCCGACTTCGTTCACAACTCCTGGTCAGACCAAGACGGCTCTAAACCTTGCCTACAACAACTGCATAAGCCCACCCGGTAATACCAGCAATGCCGACTTCGACGTTAACGCTAACTTGAGCTCAATTTCAACGGTCCAATCCATGTTCATACCGTGGAGTCAGTACATGGATTCCTCGTACACCAATGCGGGCAACTGCAACGACTGGACGACCGGCGGCTCACCGCACAGCATTCCCTCAACAGCCAAGGCATCGCACTATCCGAACAATAGCGACAATGTTGCGTCAACATGTGGTACAAGCGGTAATATTCAACTATCGAACAACCATGTCTATACCATAAACGACCATGTCCATCTCCGTGCAAACCTCTGTTCGTCGAGTGTCTGCAGCCCAATCTTCAACAACCCTACGGCTGACTTGAAGTTTATATTCCTCGAGGGCACTGCAAACTTTGATTCGCTGCGAACACAGTCAGGTAGCGGCCCAATTGTACTGGTAGTGTATGGCGCTGATCCGGCCTCCAAGGCCAGTGCTTGTCCATACGGCGGGGCACTGTACCTCGGGAATGGGACTACGTCAGCGCCAGCACTCTATCTGATAACAATGAACGGTCTGTGCGTCGACAAATCCAAGTTTAATGTTAACCCGGGGTTAGGCGGTGTGTCCGGCAAAAACTTGTATATTGCCAGCAACTCTGGCTCGCCGTTTGACCTATCTATGAACGTTAACTTCCCTACCTCGCAAATCCCTATTGATTTAGCATGGCGCGCCGTTCGCTACGAGCGGCAGTAGAATGCATAGTTACGAGGGCGTCGGTGTGCTATGATACAAGTAAATAGAGCTTATGGTTTTAATGTAATCTCATGAGTACGACAAGACAGCTACATTTCTACTCTGACAAGCCCGTTTTCGGGCTAGATATTGGCCGCAGTACTGTTAAGATCATGCAACTGGAGCATACGGAAAGCGTGCCACATATCGTCGGCTACGGAACCGTCAATTTTGACCCGTCGGCAGTTAGCGACGGCGTGATCGAGAAGCCCGAGGTTTTGGCGGGGGCTTTGCATGATCTGTTCCAGAACAATTTAAAAGGCGAGATTACGACTCACCGGGCTGCAATGGCGCTGCCGGCTTATCGTACCTTCAGTCGCTCTGTTCAGCTGCCGATGATGGGACCGGATGAACTACACGAGGCGGTGCAACTAGAGGTGGAGCAATACGTTCCAGTGCCGTTGCAAGATCTGTACCTTGACTACAACACGACGCCCGAGAGCAATGGCAGCCAGAACGTGTTCGTCGTGGCTGTGCCTAAGAAGATTGTTGATTCATACTTGTACCTGGCGACCCGACTGGGAATAGAGCCGATTATGGTTGAACCGACGGCAACTGCGGGCGCACGTTTTTTTGCGCGCGATCAGCACAGCGACATGCCCAGTGTACTCATCGACTTTGGTTCGCTGACAGCGACGATCTGCGTTATGGACGAGAGGACGATTATCGCCACTAGCACTGCCCCGGGCGGCGGCCAAGTCTTCACCGAAGCAATCCAGGCCGAATTAGGTGTGAGCATCGAGGAAGCCGGCGACATCAAAACTAAGTTCGGACTCGATGTTAGCGACTATCAGCAGAAAATCGGGCACGCACTGGAACCATCGTTGGTAAAAATCGTTTCTGAAATTAAGCGTATGTTTCGTTATTACGATGAACACTACGATAGCCGCCAGCCAATCGGCCAGATTGTCACGCTGGGCGGCGGTGCGAACATGCCTGGCCTCAGCGATTACCTGACGAATGCGCTTAAAGTGCCGGTGCGTACTCATGATCACCCGTGGTCGGTCTTCAAGTATGACAAATCGATGCCGCTACCAGAGGGTCCAGACCGCTTGATGTATGCCACTGTCGCGGGGCTGAGCCTACTGAATACCAAGGAGGTATTTACCTCATGATCAATCTGCTCCCACCAGATCTGAAGAGCGAGTACAAGTTCGCAGGCCGTAACAGCAGACTATTGCGTGTGCTCGGCGGGTTTGGCATAGGCATTGTTGGTCTAGTAGTTATCGTTGCTGCCGGATTCTTTTACCTACAACTCTCGGCCAGCCAGTACAAGGGCCAGGTTGAGGACTTACGACAGAGTCTAAACGAGCATAATCAAGCTGAGATTGGTAAACAAGTTCAAGAAATATCTGGGCGACTTAAGCTCGCAGTAGACGTGCTTTCGAACCAAGTTTTGTATTCTGAATTTTTAAAGCAACTGGCTGTCGTTACGCCTAATGGCGTGGGCCTAACGAGTGTCAATATAGCTGAATACGGCGGCGCACTCGACATCACGGCTGGTGCGACCGACTACGAAAGTGCTACACAGTTGCATGTCAACCTTACAGATCCGGAGAACGGTATATTCGAAAACGCCGACATCGTAAACATCGGTTGTAACCCAAGTAGTACAGGACAGTACCCCTGTGTGGTGAGTATTCGCGCGCTGTTCTCGACCGACAACCCATTCCTTATGATCAATGACAGTAAGGCTGGAGCGGGTCGATGAAGCTGTCCGCAAAAAAATTGTACATTGTGATGGTGGCCTTGTCGGCTGTAGCTCTGCTGGTGCTATTCGGAGCGGCGTACATGGCCAACTCTTTCTTGAAGAGTAAGTCTGAAGATGTGCGTAAAGCGGTAATTGAGACGCGGGCACTAGAGAGGCAGCGTGGTGATTTGCAAAGCGCCGGAGAGGACGTAAAAAAGTATAAGGAATTGTCTGAAGTTGCGGCCTCTATTGTGCCGCAAGACAAAGATCAGACGGCCACTGTGCGTGAAATTGTGAATCTAGCGGCCGCTAACAATATAGCGCTGGCTAGCGTAACGTTCCCTTCCTCTTCGCTTGGCGGTGCAGGCGGAGTAGACGCGCAACTGACGACTGTTCCTGGGCTTGAGGGCACCTACACATTGTCGATTAACTTGGCGAACTCAAGTAATGACCCGACCCACTACGACGATTTCATACGTTTTTTGCAGGCGTTAGAACAAAATCGTCGCACAGCGCTAGTGCGTGGCTTTACGCTGACACCCAGTTCGGAGGATACGTCGCTCGTGAACTTTACCTTAACCCTAGACGAGTACATAAAGCCATGAACGAAGACAAAGCTCCAAGCACCGCGCCTGACGCGAGCGCTCCCGCTAGCACACCAGCAGCTACCGCTTTAAAATCAGGCTCCGGAAATATCAGCCTCAACCTCAACGCCGAAAGTTTAAAACGAGCGGGTAGAGGCGCGCTGCACTTCCTAGGCAGATATGCGTTTCTCATAGTGTTCATCACCTTAACTTGTGTCTACGCCTTCTTGATCTTGCGGATCAACACCTACAGCAACCCAACCGTCACCGACACCGATGTAGAAGCCAGCGACACGCCTTTGCCGTCGCTGCAGATCGACGAGGGGGCCGCCAATAAGCTACAGCTGCTCAAGGACAACAGCGTTAACGTGCAGACACTGTTCGAAGAGGGGCGAACAAACCCCTTCTAGAGAGGGCCGCTACTCCATATCGCCTGCCATCGGCCTGGCTTCGTTGCCATGGACTACGAGTGCGTAGATGATCAAAATGTCTACAATAATTATCGCCAGAGACCACAGTGGGAACGCGGCAATAAACGCAAAGTGAGCGATAGCGCTTATGCCAGCAAGGAACGAGCCTAGCATTCGCCCCCATGTCCCGCCCTTTAGTACCGAGAAAGCCGAGAAAAAGAGAACGATGCCTATGATCAAGTGCACCCAGCCCCAACCGGTAAAGTCGAATGCGACCAGGTTGTTCTCTGCGGTGACATACACGGTGTTCTTAAATAGTGCCGCTAATCCCGCAATTGCCTGGAAGACACCTGCTAGCATCATCATAATGCCTGCGAAGTACACCCATCCCACCCATCCTGTCGTTTCATTCATTTGTTGTGCATGTGCCATTTCAACCTCCACTTATGGTTGCTATCTATTAAGCACTAGCTGATAGCACTGCGGCAGTATAGAAAGTTACAATCCTCTGTGGTGAGTTGCGAATTTGTAGTAAACAGGTTGTGATATCGCCGTATTGTGACTAGTGTCACACCAAAATGCTTAGTACGTTAACTTTTACACAGCAACAGACAAAAAGCGTTGTGCTTATGGCAATTTTTGCTCTATACTTATTGGTGAAATCACATAAGAAATACTAGGGGTATATGCGGATACTGATGCTTGGCTGGGAGCTGCCTCCACACAATAGCGGTGGATTAGGGATAGCTTGTTACCAATTATCTAAAGCTTTGTCCGAAAGAGGGGCGGACATTGAGTTCGTCTTGCCCTACACTGCCAAGCATCCGGGTGTCGAGTTTATGCGCGTCAATGCAGCCACACCGCAAGATGTAAAGGAAGTCATGAAATCCGGGATGGCCTACCAAAGTTTCAAATACATCCACAAGAATGGTGATGTCAAAGAACTGGGTATGGTAGATCAGACCCGTATTTACGAGCATGCTGTTGGGCAGATTGCCAAGCTTGCGGAGTTTGACCTGATCCACGCTCACGACTGGATGACATTCCGTGCTGCGCTCCGTGCAAAGGCTATCACTGGCAAACCCATGATTGCTCACGTACACACCGTTGAAGCCGATCGGGCCGGGAAAGAGTTTGGAGGCAATCCACTGTGTCGCGAGATTGAGGAAACTGCTCTGAGCCTAGCCGACCGCGTCATTGCTATCAGCGAACGGACCCGTGAGGGCATTATGCGAGAGTACGGCATCCCGTCCCACAAGATCGATGTTGTCTACAATCACTTCGACCCGACTGTCGACCTAAATTTCCTCGAACAAGTAGATGGCGCTGACAACGCCTATGTCTATCTGGAGCGCATGCGTCAGCTGGGCTACGGTATAGTCACTAACATCGGGCGTATTACTATCCAAAAAGGTTTGACCAATCTGCTCCGCGCATTTAAGCTCGTGCACGATCGTGTGCCTCGCTCGCTTTTGCTTCTTGCGGGTGCTGGTGAACAGCGTGATGAGCTTGTCGCATTGGCGGCGGACTTGGGTATAGGCGACAGCGTTATCTTCACTGGCTTTCAGCGTGGAAAACGTTACGGCGACACCTTCAAGGTTGGCGACGTCTTTGCTATGCCATCCTTCTCTGAGCCCTTCGGCATTGCAGCGCTTGAGGCGGTGGCTTATGGGACACCGCTGGTTGCCAGTAAACAAACAGGAGCAACAGAGATCATCAAGAACTGTTTGACGGCTGACTACTGGGACACCCACGAACTTGCCAACAAGATAACCGCTGTTTTGCAAAACAAGTCGCTTGGTGAAGAGTTGAGCAAAAATGCCCTCAGGGAATTTGATGTAAGGAGTTGGCATGACTCGGCAGGCGCGTTGTGGGACATCTACTCGCAGCACACACAAGAGGTATACGCATGAAGAAGGCCATAGTCCTGTATATGCATGTCCACCAGCCGTACAGGGTTCGGAATTACACTATTTTTGATGCGGGTGTGAACCATGAATACTTCGATGCCCCGTACGAGCATGGCACGAGCAACGAGCGCATTATGCATAAGGTTGCCGAAAAGTCATACTTGCCCACGAACCGTCGTTTGCTCAAGCTTTTGAGGGCTTACCCGGAGTTTAAGCTCAGCCTGTCAATTACTGGCACGGTAATCGAACAGATGGAGGCATGGGCGCCAGAGGCGCTTCAGTCATTCGTCGAACTGACTAAGACTGGCCGCGTAGAAATTGTCGGTGAGACGTACCATCACTCGCTTGCTTTCTTTTACTCACGCCGTGAGTTTGAAGCGCAAGTCAAAGAGCACGAGAAAAAGGTTAAGGAAATCTTTGGCCAAACGCCAAAAGTGTTCCGCAATACAGAACTTGCGTACAACAATGATGTTGCGTATTGGGCTGATAAGGCCGGCTACAAAGCCATTCTAGCCGAAGGCTGGGACGCTGTTCTCGACTGGCGAAACCCAAACCACGTGTATCGACCGAGTTACACCGAGAAGATTAAGTTGCTACTTAAAAATTACCGTCTGAGTGATGATATTGCTTTTCGGTTTAGTAACCGCAGCTGGGCAGGTTGGCCGCTGACCGCTGACAAGTTCACTCATTGGCTCGATGAAAGCAGCGATGCTACGAATTTTAACCTCTTTATGGACTACGAGACCTTCGGTGAACACCAGTGGGATGATACGGGAATTTTTGAATTTCTTGAGCACCTGCCAAAGGAGTGGATTAAGCACAAGGGGCACACCTTTATGACAGTCTCGGAAGTAGCTGACGCCTTTGACCCTGCAGACAGCCTCGACATCCCAAACACTGTCACCTGGGCAGACACCGAGCGTGACTTGTCGGCCTGGCTGGGTAACGGGATGCAAACATCAGCGATAGCTGCGCTCTATAACTTAGAAGAAAAAATCCTCGACACCAAGGATGAAAAGTTGATCGAAGACTGGCGTAAGTTGCAGGCCTCCGACCACTTCTACTACATGTGTACTAAGTGGTTTAACGATGGCGATATTCACGCCTACTTCAGTCCGTACGAAAATCCGTACGACGCATTCATTGCTTTCATGAATGCCTATCACGATCTACGTTTCAGACTGGCACAGATGGGGGTTGCGCTCTAATGGCTCGTCCGGTCGTACTAAGTAACGGTCAGCTGTTTGTAGGTCTAGACGAAGACGGTCTGGTGCACGACTTTTATTATCCGTACGTTGGACTCGACAACCTAACCAATGCTCGCAACTCGCAGCACAAGATCGGTGTATGGGTCGAGGGGACATTCAGTTGGGTCAGTAACGCAGACTGGGAAATCACTGTCGACTTCGAGGACGATGCCTTGGTCGGCAAAGTCACGATGCGTAACAAGGCGCTACAGGTCACCCTGCAGACCAATGACTTCGTCGACCCCGAGTTCAATGCTTTTATTCGACACATCACGATAACCAACGATGCCGAGAAATCTCAGGACATTCGCCTGTTCATGCACCAAGTTTTCCAGATCTCACGAGCTGGACGCGCCGACACGGCATTGTACGTGCCGGACGACAATTACATCCTTGATTACAAAGGCCGTTGCTGTATGCTAACCGCTGGTAAACATACTGATGATGGTGACTTTGACCAATTCGCTGTCGGTAACTTCCGTATCGAAGGTAAGGATGGCACATATAAAGATGCAGAGGACGGCGAACTGTCCGGCAACGCTGTCGAACACGGTGGTGTGGATAGCATACTGCGCTTCCGACGCCAGGTGGCGGCTGGCCAATCGTTCGGTGTTGATTACTGGACAGTAGCCGCTGATAGTCAGTCGGACGCCGAAGTAATCCACGCCAAAATCAAATATTATTCTGTCGAGGCGCGGCTGCAAAAAGCAATCGAGCACTGGCGGAACTGGATGGCACCAGCACTTGAGCGGTTGAATCGTATACCCGAAGACCAGCGATCGTTGGTCAAAAAAAGTTTGCTTGTTATCAAGGCCCACTGCGACGAGCGCGGCTCTATATTAGCTAGTGGCGACTCGAGCATCTTCAACTACGGGCGTGACTACTACTGCTATTGTTGGCCGCGTGATGCCGCGTACGCAGTCTGGCCGCTCATCCGTCTTGGCATTTTTGATGAGGCCAAGGCTTTCTTCGAATTCGCGCGCAGTACGATGCATCATGATGGTTATTTGATGCATAAGTATCAGCCCGATCGTGCTATCGGCAGTTCGTGGCACCCGCTTGTTCACGGTCTGCACCGTGAGCTGGCGATCCAGGAGGACGAGACTGCGAGCGTGCTCTTTATGTTGGGCGAGTACTATCGCTGCAGCAAGGATGATCGCTTGATCGAGAGCTTTTACGATACATTCATCGAGCCTGCTGCAAACTTCTTAAGTAAATTTGTTGACGAGAGTACTGGCCTGCCCCACGCTAGCTATGACCTTTGGGAGCAGAAGTTCCTTACGTCTACCTATACCGTCTGCGTCGTTATCGCTGCGCTCGAGACAGCCAGTGAACTTGCCACCACTTGCGGCCATCCTGACGATGCTAGTCGCTGGAAGCACGCTTCCGAAGAGATACGAAGTCACCTGGACGCCCTCTATAATCCCGATGGGTACTTCCGGAAAGGATTTACCTTGGGTGAAAATGGCGATCTTGGGAATGATGACACGCTGGACATCTCCAACCTCTACGGCCCCTATATGTATGCCCAGCTACCGCTCGACGACTCGCGGATGCAGGCAACATTCGAGGCAGTGCGTACTAAGCTATACCAAACTTCGCCGCTTGGCGGTGTTATCCGTTATCCAAAAGATGACTACTTTCTTTCGAAAACTCAGTACGGCGGAAACCCTTGGATTGTCTGTACACTTTGGCTTGCGCAGTACTTTAATGCAGTTGGACAGAAAGATGAAGCCAAAAAGCTATTGGAGTGGGCGCGTGACCGTGCGTTGCCCAGCGGCATACTGAGTGAGCAGTTTGATCCCGAAACTGGTGCTTCACTAGGCGTCGCACCGCTAGTTTGGAGCCATGCTGAGTTCATCAACACGGCCTTAGATATAGCAGATATCAAATAATAGTTACGCGATAAAAAAAGCGCGCCCTCACGGCGCGCTTATGTCGAGTGTCTGAGGCTTTGCTTCTACTTGCGCTTTGGCGCTTCGTTGCGGCCCAGGTTCTTCTTCGTCTCGGTAAAGACAACATGCTTGCGGAGTTTAGGACTGTACTTACGTAGAGACAGCTTCTCCGGGGTGTTCATGGTGTTCTTGTGCGTGTAATAAATGCGCTCGCCAGACTCTTCGCTGACCAAGCCAATTAGTTTTCGTTTGTCGTTCTTCTTCGCCATATTGTCATAATTTTAACAGATACGATCCCAGATGTAAACATACCTTTACAAACAAAAATACCGGTGGATCAATCCCGGTATCCTTGCTTTTCTTCCTGCAGGTTGAAAATCGTGTGTTTTGGCTCGGAGTTTTTGCTCCTTGCTCCAGTATCAGCGTACGCCGCTTATGTTTTATTGTCAACAATTTTCTTGTAACGATCTGGAGCCACGACCGGGATTCGAACCCGGGACCTCATCCTTACCATGGATGCGCTCTACCAACTGAGCTATCGCGGCATTTATCCCTGTTATTGTACTAATTCTTGGTCATTAAATCAATAACTCAGCGTCAATGCGGGTTTACAAATCAGTGAGTATTAACTCGGGTGTGTTCCTTGCACAATGCCGAGGCCATGAATCAGGTCTTGGACGTATGCGCCTGTTCTAAGCCGCAACGCTAACTGGTCATTATCAACGCCGCCTATCCTGGGAAGCTGAGCTTCCACGAGAGTTGCAGCACCCGATGCAACCTCAGCTTCAGTGGCTGCGGCGATTTCTAGGCGCCTGGTTGGGCTATATGTTGCCGGGTCGAGAGCTGCCTGCTGTGCGGCATAGCGGTTTGTCTCGTATGAATAGGCACCGTTTGGCCCGTGCAGATCCCCGCTAGGCTGTACTACGCGCACATTTAGGCCCAATGCGGCTGCGCCGCTAAGCTGCTCCGGGGTTATTCTTCCTGGAACAAGCAGACGTCTAGTAACTCGTGAAGCTTCAGAACCGGGGGTCTTCATATGTTAATATTATACACT
>Ga0255338_1006367_pt1 | contig 10056 bp, 5 predicted proteins | sample MeOH1_35cm_T4_19_FD_203715 | JGI IMG/M metagenome (GOLD analysis project Ga0255338, IMG submission 203715) | Sandy soil microbial communities from University of British Columbia, Vancouver, Canada - MeOH1_35cm_T4_195 | ecosystem: Engineered > Artificial ecosystem > Sand microcosm > Unclassified ...
GACCGCTTCATCAAGGGCGAGTGCCCGAAGTGCGGCGCCAAGGACCAGTACGGCGACTCCTGCGAGGTCTGCGGCACCACCTACGTGCCCACCGACCTGAAGAACCCGTATTCGGTGGTGTCCGGCGCGACGCCGGTGCGCAAGTCTTCCGCCCATTACTTCTTCAAGCTCTCCGACCCGCGCTGCGAAACCTTCCTGCGCGAGTGGGTGGCCGACCTGGCCCAGCCGGAAGCGGCCAACAAGATGCAGGAATGGCTGGGCGCCGAAGGCGAGGCCTCGACGCTGTCGGACTGGGACATCTCGCGTGACGCGCCGTACTTCGGCTTCGAGATTCCCGGGGCACCCGGCAAGTACTTCTACGTGTGGCTGGATGCGCCGATCGGCTACTACGCCAGCTTCAAGAACCTGGCCGAGAAGAAGGGCATCGATTTCGACGCCTGGGTAGGCCCGCATTCCACCGCCGAGCAGTACCACTTCATCGGCAAGGACATCCTGTATTTCCACACGCTGTTCTGGCCGGCCATGCTGCGTTTCTCGGGCTACCGCACGCCCACCAACGTGTTCGCGCATGGCTTCCTGACGGTCGACGGCGCCAAGATGAGCAAGTCGCGCGGCACCTTCATCACCGCGCAGAGCTACGTCGATACCGGCATGAACCCGGAGTGGCTGCGTTACTACTTCGCCGCCAAGCTCAACGCCAGCATGGAAGACCTCGACCTCAACCTCGACGACTTCATCGCACGCGTCAACAGCGACCTGATCGGCAAGTACGTGAATATCGCCAGCCGCGCCGCCGGCTTCCTGGTCAAGCGCTTCGATGGCGTGGTGGACGAGGCCGCGCTGGCCCACCCGCTGCTCAAGCAACTGCGTGAAGCCGCGCCGCAGGTGGCGCATTTCTATGAAGGCCGCGAGTACAGCAAGGCACTGCGCCTGGTAATGGAACTCACCGATGCAGTGAACGCCTTCGTCGACACCGAGAAGCCGTGGGAACTGGCCAAGGACGAAGCCAGGCGTGCCGCCCTGCACGCCGCCTGCTCGGTCTCGCTGGAAGCCTTCCGTCTGCTCACCGTCTATCTCAAGCCGGTGGTGCCGCAGATGGCCGCGGGCGTTGAGCGCTTCCTCAATATCGAGCCGCTGGACTGGCGCGGCATCGACAAGCAACTGTCGGCCTCGCGTCCGGTGCAGCCGTACTCGCACCTGATGACCCGCGTGGATGCCAAGCAGGTCGATGCCCTGCTGGCCGCCAACCGCGATTCGCTGCAGGCCACCGCCCCCGCCGCCACGGCGGACGCCGCTGCCGCCTCGATCGAGCCGATCGCCGAGGCCATCACCATCGACGACTTCGCCAAGATCGACCTGCGCGTCGCCAAGATCGTGGCATGCCAGAAGGTGGAAGGCTCGAACAAGCTGCTGCAGCTGACGCTGGACCTGGGCGAAGGCAAGACGCGCAACGTCTTCTCCGGCATCCAGTCGGCCTACACGCCCGAACAGCTGGTGGGCAAGCTCACCGTGATGGTGGCCAACCTGGCGCCGCGCAAGATGAAGTTCGGCCTGTCCGAAGGCATGGTGCTGGCCGCTTCCGCGGCGGACGAGAAAGCCACGCCCGGGCTCTGGATCCTGGAGCCGCACGAAGGCGCGGTCCCGGGCATGCGTATCCGCTGATGTACCGAGGCGGTGAGGCGCGCCCGCGCTGATCCGCCAATACCGCAGCGGCGCCGGCGTCGATTGACGCCGCGCCGCCAGCAGGCCCCGCTGCCCGTAGTGGGCTAGCCGCCCTGCATCCTGGAAGGATCGTCGCTGCGCGAGGTGTGGGTTACCTTGCCGTCGGCATTGAAATGCACGTTGAAGAAGGCCTTCTCCTGCGAGCTTTCCCACCAGCGATAGCCCCAGACCTCCTCCTTCTTGAGCGCGAAGGCTTCCACCTTGGTGGGCTTGCCCAGCAGGCGGCGGATGTCGTCGCGGCTCATTCCGGCCCGCACGCGCGCGAAGTTTTCCGCGGTCAGCACCTGCTCGATGGCGCGCACCTTGCCGTCTGCGCCGATCGTCACCATCCAGGTAGTGCCGCCCTCCGGCCCGCGCGGGTATTCGAGGCGGCGCCCGCCCCCATCCTCTTCCCAGACAATCTCCGGGCGCCCGGCCTGGCGCCGCACGTCCTCCTCGCCCGACTCGCCCACCACGATGCCCTTGAACAGCTGGCTATCGGGCTTGACCGAGTTCCAGGTAGAGCGCGCGGTATCACCCGCCTTCTTCATCGCTTCGTCGACCTTCTGCTGGTCGCACCCGAACAGGGCAAGCACGGAGGAAATCAGTCCCATGGCGGCAAGGCGTCGGTACGACGCGGCAGTATCTGAAGGGAGGCGATAGCGTTGCCCCTCAGGGCCGCGCAGGCGCGGCATCCGAGGCGGCACCGCGGGGGGCATCGTCGCTGGTCTTGCTGTTGATTTCATTGCTGCCATCGGTCTGGCTCCCTTCGGATCTGGCGCGGCCGCCCGCGCCGGTAAACAGATTGCCCCAACTGTCAAAGCGGCGGTTGAACAACAAGGAGAGGCCACTGATCGAACCACCCTTGGCAACCAGGGACCAGCGCCGCGAGAATGCCCAGGTCAGCTTGAACACGCTGGAAGCACTGGTCAGGCTCTGCTCATAGCCCACCGAGATCTGCTCGGTCACGGCCTTGCCCACGCTTACCACCTGCTGCTCGTTAAGGCCCGCGGTACTCGGACCGATGGAAAACTCGTCGATGCCGAAATGCTGCACGATTCCCTTGCCGGCACGCCCGCCGATCATCCCCAGCGCAGCGCCGCCCAGGGCCGCGCCGCCGAGCTGCTTCTGCTGTCCGGCGGCGGCGGATTCGGCACCATAACCGAACATCAGCCATGACAGCTTATCCTCCTCCGGCACATTCGGCTCCGACACCAGCCTGACGCGCGGCAGGCGCACCGTGCCGGTCACCTCCACGCCGGCCTCCACCTCCTGGTTGCGGCGCATGGCCCGGATATTGATGTTGGGATTGTCCACCGGACCGTTGAAATTGACGATGCCGCGCTCGATGTTCAGCTTGCGCCCGAAGGCTTCATAGGTACCGTCGGTCACGCGAATGGTGCCGGTGGCGCGCAGCGGGGTCAGCGGCGCGCTCTTGATGCCGAGCTGTCCTCCCAGGCGCAGGTCCGCGCCGGCCCCGCGGAAGCGGAAGTTGTCTCCCAGGTCGAGCGTGAGATCGATCAGCGGGCTGAAGCGGCCGGCCGGCCTGGTTTCCGGCACGGGCGTGGCGGCAGTCTTGATCTCGCGCTGGTCGCGGCGGCGCACCACCACCACGTCGTCGCCCAGCTCCGGGGCACCGGCCTTGGGCAGGTCGAACAGGCCACTGTCCACGCGGAACTTGCCGCGGATCACGATCTGGCGGTTCTCGTTCACGATACTGGCATCGCCGGAAACGATCAGGGTGCGCTCGGGGCTGGCAAAGATCTGGAGCTTGTCCGCCACGATCTTGCCGGTCAGGTTGGGATCGGTCTCGCCCAGCTTCACGTTGCCGGTGGCCACGATCTTGCCGTCGCCGCCGCGGAATTCCACTTGCTTGAGCTCAATGGCGTTCTGGTCGAGCGCTACGCGCACGATGCCGTCGGTCAGGCGGATGCCCAGGTCGTACAGCGTGATAGCGAGGCCACTGCCGTCGATATTGCCGGTGAGCAACGGGTTGCCGACCGTGCCGGCAAGCTGCAGGGTAGCCGCCAGCTTGCCATCGAACGCGTATTGCGGCCCGGTGAATGCTTCCAGCGTCTTGATCTTCGGCACATCCAGCGACACCTTGCCCGCCAGCGCGGAAGCCGGCGTCACCGTCATCAGGCCCTGGTCCTGGAGCAGTCCGGCGGACGCGTCCACCACCAGCCTCCCGAGGCGCGCGGCTTCGACGCCGCCGCGCAGGTTGACGCGGCTGCCGGCAAACTCGGCGCGCAGCGCGCTCTCGCCAAGTCCCAGGGTGGTGAAGCCCCGACCCGCGCTCACTGAGACATCGCCGCTGCGGCGGTGCAACTCGGCGAAGCCGGAGGCGGTCTCGGCCAGCGTGATGTTCCAGCGCCCGTCCAGCACCAGGTCCGAGCGCACCGGCGGCGCCTCGCCGCTGAGCGCCTCGGCCAGGCGCAGCAGGTTTGCCACCTGCAAGCCGTCGAGGTTGCCCTGCGTGCGGATGCGGCCATGATCGAACTCGAAACTGTCCACATTGACGCGGGCGCGCTCGAACTGCAGGCCGGCGGCGCCCAGCCGCACATGCTGGTCGGCCACCAGCAGCTGTGCAGGCGCTATCAGCCGCACATTGACGGTGCCGCGTTCTTCCAGGGTGCGGATGGTGCCGTTCCAGCCGGCCTGGCCCTGCCAGGCACCCTGCCCCGCCAGCGTCAGCTGCATCGGCTTGTCGTGCAGCGCGCCGGCCGTCTTCAGCTCGAAACTGTGCCTGGCCTGGGTGCCGCTGAGCGTCACGTCGAGCGTGCGCAGCGTGGCAACCGGGCCGCGATAGTCGTGTGCGTTCAGTTGGAGCGCGAGCGTGCCGTCCAGCCCCCCGCGCAGCTCCGCGCTGCCGCTGGCGCTGGCGACATGGTGCGGGCCCACCACCAGCGACTGGGCGCTATAGGTGCCCACGATTTCCGGCCGCGCCAGGGTGCCGGTGACGTCGGCATCGAGCTTGAGCACGCCGGCCACGCCGAACTTGAGCCGCTCGAGCTGCGGCGCGTCCACATGCAGCTTCAGGCGGTCGCCGCGCGCGCCGAAACTGCCGCTGAGCTCAGCCTGGTTGCCGGCCATGTCAATCGTGGCCTGGCTCGGCAGCAGGCGCTCGCCGGCCAGGCGCAGCTTGCCCTCGCCGCGCATGGGCAGCCCCGCATAGACGCTGTCGCGCACCGAGAAATCGAGCCCCACGCGCAACTCCGGCGCAAGTGTCCCGCTGGCGGTGAAATCGGCATTGATGCGGCCGGGCGCCACCGTGGCGACGCGCGCGGGGTCGAAGTTGGTGAGCTTGCCCTTGAAGCTGAAGGGCTGCTCGTCCTTGAGCGAAAGCTTGCCCTCGGCGTTGAGCGTGCCCGAACCGATGCCGGCGCGCAGCGCGGTCAGCGTCACTGCCTCGGCGTCCAGGCGCGCATCGGCGAACAGCTTGAACTCGCCGCCGGCAAGGTCCAGCGCCGCGCTCTGGCGGCCGGGCTCCAGCCGCAGGATCACCGGGCCGGACAAACGCACGCGCTTCAGGCTGCCATAGAGGGCTTGCGGGTCGAGGTTGCGCACGTCGAGGTCAAAGCCGCCGCGGCCCTCGTGCAGCGCGCCGCCGCCACGGATCTCGCCGCCGCCGGCCAGTGCCACGCGCAGGTCGCGCACCGTCTGTGCCGTCTCGCTGACCTCGATGTGCCCCTGCACCGACTCCACCGGCAGGCGCTCGGCGTCGAGCTTGCCGGCGTCATGGTTGACGATGCGCACGTCGCCCGCTACCCGCAGGGGCGCCTCGTCGGTGGCGCCGGCGGGCTTTGCGCCGGCGGCGGAGGCGGGAACCGCCGATGCCGTTGCAACCGGGGCGCTGGCAGCCGCCGGCGAGGATGCCGCCGCTGCCGGTGCCGGTGCCGGTGCGCCCGCCCCGTCCACCGGCCGCAACTCGGCCTGCACGGACAGGTTGGCTTGCGGCGCCGAAGCGCTGAACAGGCGCGGATTGATGTGCTCGCCGTTGACCACCACATGGGTGAACGGCACCTTGCCGAACGGCGTCAGGTCGGCCCCGGCGCGGCCGCGCATTCGATCGCCGCTGGCCTCGACTTCCGCGCGCAGGGCGGCGAGCGAGCCACGCATGCTGGCGCTGATGCTGAAGGCCTCCTTCTCCCAGCTGCCCTCCAGCAGGCCCGCACCGGTCAACGCGAAAGGCGCCTGGCCGGCGATCTGCGCATTGGCGGCGAGATTGCCATACGGCGTGACCAGGTGTTCCACGCTGGCGCGATGGTGCTGCCCGTCGGAATGCAGCGAACCCGCCAGGTCGGCAAACACCGTCTCGCTGGGCGTAGCCGGCGGCCCCTCCAGCAAGGCCAGGCGTGCCAGGGTGAGCGTATCCACGTCCACCGACAGCGGCAGCTCGAGCGACTTGGGCAGCGTGGCAGGCGCGCTGCCGGGCTGGACCGGGGGCAAACGCAGCGTCACCGCACCGATGCGCAGCCATTTGACATGCAAGCGCGTCGGCGACCAGTTGAACGACCAGTCGCCATCGAGGCGGTCCACCGTCACGCGTGTCTCGCCGCTCGCGAACACTACGTCGCGCAGGCGCAGGCCCCGGGCCACCGTGCCGCCCTCCAGCTTGCCGGACAAGGCGCCGTCGGACAGCCGCGTGGCCATTGACCACAGCTGGCGCGTACCCGCCTCGGTGCGCAGGGCCAGCGCCACTGCCGACAGCGCCGCCAGCAGCAGCACGAGCAACACCGCCACCAGCCACGCCAGCCAGCGCCAGACGCGCGTCCGGCGCGGACGCGCCGGTCCGGGTGCGCCAGCATCGCGGGCGGGAACGGGAGGCATGTCGGGGATGCTCATGCGGCAAACGCCTTGCGGCTGCGTGGACGGGAGGCGCCGGCCTGCCGGCAGGGTCGCATCGCCATCAGAACGCAACTCCAAGTGAAATATGCGGGCGGAACTGCGTCTGCTGGATGCCGTAGCCGATATCGAGCTGCACCGGCCCGACCGGGCTGCGCCAGCGCGCCCCGATACCCACGCCGTTGTAGAGCTTGACGCCCGTCAGGTTGTCGGTGGCGGTCCCCACGTCCCAGAAAACCGCGGCGCCCCAGTCGGGCAGGAACCAGTACTGGTATTCCAGGCTGGCAGTGCCGAGGTATTTGGCGGGCAGCACGCTGGCGCCGTCGCGCGTGCCGATCGACTGATAGCTGTAGCCCCGGATCGAATCGGTGCCGCCGGCGCGAAAGCGCAGCGAGGCCGGCACCTTGGTGACGTCGCCTCTGGTGATATCTGCGCCCAGTTCCAGCCGGGCCACCACCAGGTCGCGTTTGCCCACCGGGATGTACTGGCGGATACGGCCGTAGACGCGGAAGAAGGTCTCGTCGCTCAGCACGTGCTGGGCCGCCACGCCAACCTGCGTGTTGATGACATTGCCGCGGCGCGGGAACACCGGGTTGTCCACGTCGCGCCGCGTCCATGCGAAGGCCGGCACCAGCGCCCGGCTGAGCTGGTTCGGCTCGCCGAACGGCTGCAGGTTGTCGTAGTAATAGTCCAGCGAGATGGTGGTGTCGTAATTCTCGCGCGAGCGGGAGCGCTTCAGGCCGGTGCGCAGGCTGGTCAGGTCGGTGCTTTCCAGGTCGATGGTGCGTTCGTAGCTGCTGTAGACGCTGTTGCGGTACGTCCTGCTATCGGGCGGCATGGCCATCTCCGCGAAAACGTACTGGCGTTTTTGCTCGATGCGTGCCTGCGAATCGAACACCCAGGCACGGTTGAACAGGTTGTAATAGGAATAGCGGCCTTCGACCTGGGCGCCGGTATCGGTGGTGTAGCCCACGCCGCTCGAGAGCCGGTTGACGGGATACTCGCGCACGCGCACATACACCGGCACGGTGACCTTGTCGGCGTTCATGTCGACCTTTGGCTCGGCGCCGCTGGCCGTGCCCGCCTCGGTCACCTTGCCCTGATCCGTCGACTCCTGCTGGCCCAGGTCGATCTGCACGTTGGAAAAATAGGGCTGGTTCTGGATTGCCCGCTGGAATTCCAGCAAGCGCTCCACGCGGTACGGCTCGCCCTCGTACAGCGGATTGACGTTGCGGATGATCTGCTCGGGATAACGCCGCAACCCGCTGATCTTCAGCGGTCCCATGCGGTATGCCGGGCCACTGGCAAAACGCGCGCTGAGATCCGCCGCATGTTCGTCCGGCTCGACGCGCGCCTGCGAGCCGGTCATGCGGGCGCCGTAGTAGGTATGGCTCTGCAACTCCACCAGGGCGTCGTCCTTGGCCTTGGACCAGTCCGCCTGCCGGAACGGCTCGCCCACCGGCAGGCCCCATTTGGCCCGGATTTCGGCAATCTGCTCCGGCGACTGGGTGACGGCGGGGCCGCTCACGCTAACGTCGACCGCACGGATCACGGTGCGCGCGCCAGGGTCCACCGTGATGGTCACGGTGCGCTTATCGCCGCTGCCTTCCACCTTGGCGGTGGTCTGCGGATCGAAATAGCCTTCGGTGGAGGTGAACTGGCGGACCTGCTCGCCAACCGTCTCGACCATGTAGTTGAACTGGTCCGGCGAGATGTCGTCGCGCGCGCTGTAGCGTGACAGGTCCAGGTGGTCTTGCAGGATTTCCTTGATCGCCTTGGGCGCCTCCACCTCGACGTTGTAGGCGGCAGCGGCCGGCCCCGCGGACAGCGCCAGGGCCGCCAGCAACGGACGCGCCAGGCGGCGCAGCGCGGCCACGGCCCCCGGCTCTGCGCCGGAGGCGGCGACAAAGCCGGCAAGCATGGTACGCGGGGGCCCTGGATCCATCCTCATCGATTGGTGCACGTCACGCAAAGTCGATATTTGACCACACCCGGGCGGCCAGCCTGCCCGATGGCGCCAAAAAGACCACCCCCAGGCGGCCGCGCATCAGGAGCGTGGGATCAAAATGGTGGAATCGCGTGCAATCCCGTTACTGACCCTGCCAATACGGTAAAATCCGGGCTTGTTCGACAATTCCCCACTGTTTCCCGTCATGGCTCTCTACGAATCGGATATCACCCAGTTCCTGAAGTCGCTCAAGGATGAGCGCCCTTCCCTGGAAGCGGAACAACGCCAGGGCCGCGCCCTGCTGTGGGACAAGAGCCCGATCAATCTCGAAGAACGTGCCCGCGCCGACGCCTCCCGCGTGGCGCAGAAGCCTTACGTCTATTCGCTGGACTGAAGCCGTACCCGCCCCCTCGAGCGCCCGCCCCTAGATGAACCAGAGCGAGCAGGACAAGCTGAAGCCGCCGATCGAGCTGCCCAGCGTGGCACCCGGACAGGACTCCACGCCGGCCGCCGTCGACGGCATGGCCTTCGCGCGCCTGTATGGCGAGCCGCTGTTCAAGCTGCCCCAGGACCTGTACATCCCGCCGGATGCGCTGGAAATCTTCCTGGAAGCGTTCGAAGGGCCGCTGGACCTGCTGCTCTACCTGATCCGCAGGCAGAACTTCAACGTCCTCGATATCCCGATGGCGCAAGTGACGCGCCAGTACCTCACGTATATCGACCAGATCCGCAAGAGCAATCTTGAGCTGGCGGCCGAGTACCTGCTGATGGCGGCCATGCTGATCGAAATCAAGTCGCGCATGCTGCTGCCGGTGAAGAAAAGCGACAGCGACGAGGAAGAAGAGGATCCCCGGGCCGAACTGGTGCGCCGCCTGCTCGAATACGAGCAGATGAAGCTGGCGGCCATGCGCATCGACCAGGTGCCACAGCTCGGGCGCGACTTCCTGCACTCGCAGGTCTATATCGAGCAAAGCCTCGCGCCGCGCTTTCCCGATGTCGAGGTCGTGGACCTGCAGGCCGCCTGGGCCGACGTGCTCAAGCGCGCCAGGCTCAACCAGCACCACAAGATATCGCGCGAGGAATTGTCGGTGCGCGAGCACATGAGCCATATCCTGCGGCGCCTGCAGCATACGCGCTTCATGGAATTCAGCGAGCTCTTCGACGAAGCCGTGCGCTCCGGCAAGGGCGTGCCGGTTGTGGTGGTCAACTTCATCGCCATGCTGGAGCTCTCGCGCGAAGCCCTGGTGGAGATCACCCAGGCCGAGCCGTTTGCGCCGATTTATGTGCGATTGGCGTACATTCCCAGCTAGGCCGCACCGATAGCGGCGCCCGCCTCGGGCCACATGCTCTACAATCCGCCGACAGTCGGCGCCACCAAGAGCACCAGACCGGCTTTTCGGGCGCGCGTATGCGCCAGGGTCATTCCTACCACGACCAGCACACCAACTTCATGAAAGTCATCTCCTCCATTCACGAGTTGCGGGACCAGTTGCGCGGACAGAACCGGGCGGCCTTCGTGCCGACCATGGGCAACCTGCACGAAGGCCACCTGTCGCTGATGC
>Ga0255338_1006368_pt1 | contig 10055 bp, 13 predicted proteins | sample MeOH1_35cm_T4_19_FD_203715 | JGI IMG/M metagenome (GOLD analysis project Ga0255338, IMG submission 203715) | Sandy soil microbial communities from University of British Columbia, Vancouver, Canada - MeOH1_35cm_T4_195 | ecosystem: Engineered > Artificial ecosystem > Sand microcosm > Unclassified ...
CGATTACTTTAAACACATACTCCCCGTCAGACGGCGTGGACGGCCAGTACATCAGGCGCTCCGGCTCATAGGTGGAGTCGTCGAAGAAGTCCATGCCGATTTCATCCGCCACAAGCCTTGAGAGCGCGGCGTACTCATCCGGCGTAACATCGCGGGAGAGCGGAATGACCACTCGAAGCCGCGGCTCTTCAGGCGTGTGACTGTGGGTGGAGTAAATGGCACATTTGTGCAGGAAAAGCATCTCCACTGTATCGATAAATCCGCTGTCGGCGTGGTCGGCGTCGAGGGTAATCCCTGAACGGCTCTCGACCGTGTCCTTTTTACGCCGCCCTGACTTCAGATGACCGAGGACGTATCCGCCCACGTCCTTCGCAGCGTCGCGGCGGTCTTTTGTGAACTTTTGATATTCGGCGACCGTTTCCGTTGTGCGACGGGTGAGCTTGAAGCGCTCGCACAACTCCTCAAAGGTGGTTCTCTTATTAACCCACCGTTTCGACAGTCGGCTGTCGCCGTAAGATATTTTCAGGTCTCGCATTCTTCCGTGACCTCCTCGCATTTACCATTGAAAAACCGGATAGGGATATTGCGTTTGCGAGCCTTGGCTATTTCACGGCTCATGCCGTCTGTGGGCGAGCCGAAAGCCCATAACTCGTCGCATTTACCGAGCAGGATGAGGGCGAATCTAAGCCCCATTTCCCTTTGGCTTTGGTCGTCATCATCCATAAACTGCGGATAGTGCAGGTGCGGAGCAAGAGGAATATACCCCTTGCTGACCGCTAACCTGCAATAGCCCCGCGCCCGCTCTGTGTTGCGCTCCGTGTCTCCCGCAAAGGGAGAGGCGATATATACGAGCGGGAGATACTGCTTCGCCTTTTCCTCACGTTCAACCGCCGTTAAAGCATCATAAGCGGTCGGGTCGGGATAGCCTTCACTGTTGTATCTGTCCATCGGGCACCTCCCCTTGGTAATACTGCTCCACGAGCGAGCGCAGCCAGTCCACCTCTTCATCAAGCTGCTTGTTTTCTGATTGAAGTTCGATAATTTGCGTTTCCTGTTCTTCCGCTTTATCTACGAGAATGAACACAAGGGAGAGCCAGCAGGTCACTCCAATCCAAATTAACACCCACGGGATTGCATTCCATATTGCCTTGCCAACCTTCTTCAGAGCCGCTTTAATGGCTTGCTTCTTTTCATTCGTCATTGTCGTTTACCCCTTTCCCAAGAAACAGATTGATAAAATACTGCTGTCCTTTGCCTGTGACCTTTGTGGTTTTGCTGATGGTGACGTGACCGTCCGAGTGCGTGATGGCGGTCTCTTTGACGCGAAACAGTCCCAGTTCCATGGCACGCTGCGTCGGGGCGTTGTAGTCCGTGCCCTGACGTTTGATGAGGTAGCCGTCCTGACGCAGTTTCTCAAACAAGCGGTTCTGCCCAATCTCTACGCCGTTGCCCTTGAGGATTTTCGCCAGTTCACCGATGAGAATTGCGCCGTCAGAAACCGATACGGCGTCTGCAAAAATGACCTTCGGCTCATTTTTGGCGACTTCCAGTTGGAGGTGTTCCTTTGCGGTTCGCTCGTTTTTGAGGGCAGTCAGCACCTTAATCCATGCGTCGGGGTCGTTCATCATCTCTTCCAGCTTGCCGGGAGTGACATACGCGCCATGCCTGCGGATGGTCGGCAGCACCTCGTGGGTTACCCATCGTTTGAACTTTTTGGCATCAGATTTGTCGGAGCGGAGGATGACGCTGTAGAGACCGCTCTCGGTCACGGCGTACATTTCACGGGTCTGACCACCTGACACGAATTTGATTCGGGTCAGCTCATCGCCGTCCAAACGCTCCGCCACCTTGTTCGTGTCCGACAGCCCAAGCACATCGCACACATCCTTCAGCACCCAGAGCGTTTCATCGCCGTGGCGTACTGTCCTTACTTCGTTCCCCTCGTAGGAGAACACTTGCAATTGATTGTCCATAGATTTGCCTCCTGAAAAATAATTTTTTCGAGAGGCTGTAAACCTCTCACCATCCACAGGACAGCGAGAGGTTACTTGGCAACCTTGTGTTCAATCTTTTTTATAAAATGGGCAATCGTAGCCGTCGGCATGGAGCAAAAGCCCCTCTGCCCATGGCGGTGTGCGGCTCATCTGTTCGCATAAGACCTTAGTGGACATACGGGTGTCGGCTTCAATGACCATCTCATCATGGACGTGCATCACGATATTGCAGCACCGCTGCGCCTGCATTGCGTAACAGAGGATGTCGCGGCTCGTGGCCTGCACGATATTCTCCACGAATTTGGGTCCGTAGCTTTCGAGCTGTTCCCACTTCTTTGTGCCGCCAACGCCTTCATAGATCACACAGTCCGAGCCGAACTGGTTAGAGCCGATGCGCGGCTTCACATAGGAAAGCCGTCTGCCCGAAGGCAAGGTTATAAAGAGCATTCCGCTCTGCATACCGAAGCGGATGCCATGGGTTTCGGTGACTGTTCTGTCCCTGACCGCTTTTACAGCCGCCTTGTCTATATCCCACCAAAGCCGGACGATATTGGGGTTAGATGCCCGCCACGCCGTAACGAGCGGTTGCAACTCATCTTCTGAAAGCCCCATCTCCAATGCGCCCATCGCTTTGAGCGCGCCGACGGAGCCGCCATAACCGAGGGCGAGTTCGGCGATTTTGCCTTTTTGCCGGAGCGGACTGCCTTTGGTGACTTCATCAATAGGGACGTGAAACATCTGACTTGCCGACGCCTCATAAATCTTGCCGTGGGTGGCAAAAACCTCGTTGCGCCAACGCTCCCCGGCAAGCCAAGCGATGACGCGGGCTTCAATAGCTGAAAAATCGGCAACCACTAATTTCGTGCCGGGCTTCGGGATGAACGACGTGCGGATTAACTCCGACAACACTTCCGGCACGGAATCGTATAACATTTCCAAAGCGGTAAAATCGCCGCTACGCACCAAAGACCGTGCCTGCCCAAGGTCGGGCAGATGGTTCTGCGGGAGGTTTTGCATTTGTATAAGCCGCCCAGCCCACCTGCCGGTGCGGTTGGCGCCGTAAAACTGGAACATTCCACGGGCGCGCCCATCGGCGCAGACGGCATTCTCCATTGCCTGATACTTCTTGACCGAGGATTTCGCTAACTGCTGCCTAAGTGACAATGCCTTGCCGAGCGGTTCCGGGGCTGTTTTTAATAATTCCGCAACCATCTTCTTGCCGAGGGTGTCGGTCTCCAAGCCGTTGTCGGAGAGCCATTGCTTCATTTGCACCACAGAGTTCGGATTTTCGAGTTCCGTGATTTCCTTCATGAGCCGTGTGAGTTCTGCCTTGGAGCGGGAATCGGCGGCGATAGCGTTTCTGACGAGTGTCATATCAACCAAAACGCCACGGTCGTTTATTTCCTGGTCGAGGGCATACTCATCCCAAAGGTGATCCGGCACGGGGAAATTGGCGAGCCGCTCCTGTATGGACATTTCAGCTTCCACGTCACGGCGGTTATATGCCATAAACGACGCCCATTTTTCGGGAGCGTGTTCGGGGAGATTCCGTGTCCGCTGGCCGTTGGAGGCTGTGGCGGCGCAGGGCTTGCAGAAGTAGCGGATGAGTTCCTTGCCTTCAGTCAGCTTCTGCTTCTCCAAACCCAAGACCGCTCCCGCGCCTTCAAGGGAAAGGGGTAAGCCCATATACGCCGACCAAACCATACTGCATCGCCATGATACGGGGTTTAGATATTTCGCCTTGCCGAGAGTTTGGGATGAAAAGTAGTTGTCGGCAAAGGGGACAAGGCTTATGCCCATATCTGATAAGAAGCGTGATAAGCAGACCCGCTCGAAGTTGGCGTTGAAAGCCCATTTCTGCACGGTGTCATCTGTCAGGGCATCAAGGATATTTGCCGGAATACTCTCCCCATCGGCGAGAGAAATAACCTGAACCTCGCCGCCGTCCATGGAATAGCCAAAGAGCAGAATCTCAAAGTCCTGCGTCTCGGCGTACTTATATACACCGCACTTGCTGAGGTCGGTGCTGCTGTAGGTTTCAATATCAATGCTAAGTGTCTTCATAAGCCCCCCATAATACGGAAGGGCGGCAAGTTTCCTCACCGCCCTCCACAGTCTGTGTAATCAGGTTAGCTGAGGAAGTCTTCATCGTCGTCGGTGGCGAAGTCGTCCTCGGCTCTGGGCTTCCCGCCGAGCGGATCGCCGTCGCGCAGCTTTTGAATGTTGTTCAGCCCGCAAGCGATACCCTTATTGCCGTTTGAGTTAAAAGCGTAAAAATTTACGCTGGCACGGGCATAAACACCGCTGTAAATCTCGGAGCGAACTGTGATGGGCTGCGGCTCCTGCTGGTTATCCACGATGCCCGGTGCTGTGCCGGAGTTGGCGTTCACGAAGTAGCTGTTCGCGTAGGCTTCGTCGTCAGGGCGTTCCGTGTCCCCGTCGCGCAGCGGGGTCTTGAGGACTGCGAGCGCAGGCACAGTCTTGCCGTTGCCTTTCAGCTTGGTCTCGCCCTCGCGGTATGCCGCCTCAATCGCAGCCTTAATCTTGGCGATGGTACGGGTGTCACTTTTCGGGATAATGAGGCTGACTGAGTATTTCGGCGTGCCGCCGTTGATGGACTTCGGTTCCCACAGATTGGCGTAGGAGAGTCTTACTTCGCCCGTGATAACCTTCGTGGGGTTAGGGGCGGGATTCGGGTTTTTGCGGTTCATTGTCTGATTAGCCATTGTCTTTTACCTCCATAAAATCGTTTTTGGCAGTATTGATCGCCGGACGTTTGTCGCCCTCCGGCACAAGCGTTGGTTTTCCTTGCGGCTTCTCGACCAGTCCGCCGAGTAATTCGGAGAATCGGACTTTGCCGAGTGCCTTTTCCATTGCGGTGATGCCCATCACCTTGTGTTCGTAAGGGTCGTAGCCCGCTGACTGTACCGTCTTTGCGACGGCGTCCTCATTGACATACCTGCGATTGCTCTTGCCCTCGACAACCTTCCAACCGAACCACCGCTTACCGCCAAGAGCGGCTTGCAGTGCATAGTCCTTAATGTCGGAAGCCCAAGAGATAAGGTCGTCGATTTTGCCGAGGATGGATTCAATTTCATCGTCCTCCAACAGGGGCGGGCGGTTGAATTCCAGTTTTGCGAGTTCCATATTCCGTTCGGCGCGTTTTCTGCATTCGTACTTCGCCTTGCAGAACTGGCACCAGTCGCCGCAGTTGTACTCGCCGCCGCCTGAGTAGGCGATTTCGGCGGTGGGTCTTAAGACTTCCTCCGCCCACTGGTACAGGCTCTCTTTGAAAACTGTGTGGGTGCTGACGTTGTCACGACGGGGCTGATAGATGGTCATTGAGACCACATCGATGTCATAGATGCCGTCGAATAACTCCAGCGCGCCCAAGGCATACAGCTTCATTTGTGGGTTGTCGACCGCGTCGACGAGTACCCCTTGCCCGTGCTTGTAGTCAACAATGTGGAGCGTGCCGTCCGCAATAATCACGCAGTCGCCGGTACCGAAGCCGTCCTCCACATATTTGGAGAAGTCGAGCTGCTGCTCTATAAGAACCACGGGATCGGCGCAGGTCTGCTTTGCCGTCTCCACCAGTTCAAGGATATAGGCGGCATAACCTGTGGCACATTCGTCCATCTCCTCTGAGTAGCGGGTCAGGGTTGAGGACGGGTCTTTCGCCTTAATGCCGAGCGCTGTTTTCAGCTTATACTCGCCAAGGGTATGGGCTTCTGTGCCTTCAGTGGCATAGTCGCTGCCTTTATCCTCGTACTGCTCGCAGAGCCTTGCCGATGGAGGGCAATTTAACCACCTATGGCTTGAGGAAGCTGAGAGGAGAGCGTGTTTACCCATCTTCGCCCTCCCCAAGCCCGATGGTGGCGGATTCCCCAAGCAGGGTCTCAAACTCCGCAGGGTTAATCTCCGAAAGCTTTGTCGCACCGTGCTTTAGGAGCAGTTCCCGCACATCTGCGGTGTGGCCGCTTCGGGATTTTTCAGCGAGAACTGCCCGTACCTGCTCCAGCGTGACAGGCTTTGGTTTTGCCTTGGCCTCGGATTGTGTAGATGGCATCGACACTTTTGCCTCAGTGTCCGCATTGCCGTTTCCGCTGAATAATGCCGTCAAGCTGTCAGCCACCGCAGTCAGCGACTGTGCGGCATTTCGCAACTCACCGATACAGAGGTCGAGTTCACTCATCTTGCTCATCTTGGTTTCCTCCTTCCCCGGTTGTCTCGTCCCGCTTTTGAAGCGCGAGCAGCTTCTTGGCGAGGCGCTTGGACACGATGCTTATCGCCGTCAGGATACCCGCGAGTTCCTCGTCAAGGTCGTCGTCGCGCAAGTCTGTGTCCGTGTTCTTTGCCTTTGTTTCCATTGGTCTACCTCCGTTTCTGAGGGAGGTTTGCTCCCCTCACCATCCACAGGACAGTAAGGGGAGGTTTGGCAACCAAGGGATTAAGAGTTTTTTATTCCGCGCCCATAATGGCACGCAGTTTTTCAATGACCTTCTGTTTGCGTTTGCCCACCGCCTGATGCGAAATGCCGACTTCGGAAGCGTAATCCCGTTCCGTGCGGTCGTTATAAAAGAGACCGTTGATGAGAGATCTTTCGTCCGGGTCTAAATCTTCAAGGGCTTTCACAAGCTGTTCGAGAAGCAGCTTGTCCGCCACCAACTCAGCCAAATCCACCGAATCAGCGACTTCGTAGCCTTCATCATTAAACTTGTCGAGGGAGAGTACGCTGCCATCACGGGTCTTTTCGCAGGTGCGGCAGTCTTTGGTGCAGCGGAATCCGTTCTCGTCGCGGCACCGTTTGGCGCGTTCTCTACGCTTGTGTTCAGCCCAGAGAGGGCGTTTGTAGGCTCTGTAAACTTCTTCTGTGACGGGGATTTGCTCGCCGTCGATTTCGATAAAGCGTTGATTTTCCATGTTCGACTCCTTTGTTTTTCAGAGATTTCTGAAATCCGCCAGAGCCGTTGAATCCGCTTATAAACAGAACAAGACGGCAGGTGAACCCCTTGTTAGGGAGTTCCGCGCTGCCGTCTTGCGTTCTGGCGGATTTCGGTTATTGAGTTGCTATGGGCAATAAAGGTTATGCCGCAGGTGGTGCTTGTTCGTGGGTGATGCTCAGTGTACCGTCCGGGTTTGCTGTGATGCGAGTGATGCAGTCCTTGATATGGATTTCAAAGACACGGTTGTCTTTGCTCATATCGCCGATGCGCTTCTTGTTAAGGTTTCTGACCTCTTTCATAGCACGATTTCCTCCTCTCGATTGGCTTAATAGTTGTGTAGGGACAGCCAAAAGCCGCTTGGTTCCTTCTACATTTTGATTCTAACGATTTTGTGGCCAAGCTTGGAGGAGCGGGAGTAGCTACTGACGGGAGTGGGAGTAGCGAGTTTTTGGAATTACACAGGAATAGGAGATTGACTGGAAACAAATAAGCGAATATCAAGTTAGAATCAGCAATATTGCACTTCAGATTGATATTTGTTTTTAGATGTGTTATAATTACCAAGTGAACTATTATGGAATGCAGTTCATCAGGAGGCGAGACTATGGCGTTTAGCTACAACAAGCTGTGGAAGTTACTGATTGATAAGAAAATGATGAAGAAAGATTTAATGATTAAGACCAATCTAACGACGACAACTATGGCGAAATTAGGTAAAGAACTTCCGGTCAGTATGGATGTACTGGCGCGAATATGTAAGGCTCTTAAGTGCAACATTGGCGATATCGTGGATTACATTGACGACGAACAATGAAGGACTCGACTTATAGGAGGGGGTTCAGTATGAGGTTATGTTTCGGCTCATATTTGGCTGTCCTTGTTTCATGCAAGGCGCCAAACGTGGACAACAAGGTTTTATGTGAAACCTTGCTTCATTCTGTTGCCCCAAACTTCGAGTTCACGTTTAACGGTCAAGAAAATGAAGATAGAGTCAGAGAGGATGTTTCCTCCAAGTTGCTACGGTGCGAGCAAAACGTGTCGCCTGATGTAATTACACCGGCTCGCTCCGCTATTCCCCAGACTGTAGCGATTTACTTTCAAGACCATATATGTAGTCTGCTTGATGAAAACCGAAGGAAAGAAATTATCCTCGCCATCAAGGACATCATCACCAATGACCCACTTGTTCAGGTTAATAAAAAGACATTTGGAATAGACGACGATACTGTGGTGGATATTGTAAGCGGCACGACAAAGAGAGAGTTAGCCGCAAAAAAAGACTTTTGCTTTTCTGCTTTTTTGGCGGGAGTGTTCCTGTTTGCAGTCAGATCCACAAACAATAGGAGCGGCAAAGACAGTATTAAGTCAGTCACCGACGAGTACATACAGTCATTTGCGGATCGTGCAAATGAAATCAATCTGATTGCAGAAAACGATACTAAAAAAGCCGCTAAAATAGCGGCGGCAAGTCAGGGCATATACGATACAGAGTTTGCAGAAGATGTGGCGGGCATTGTCGCTGAGAGGCTTGAAAGAATTACGACGCCGTCTAAGGCCGACCAAGAAATGCTTACCACAGTTTTGGCTGAGGCTCGCGGTAACTGCCTCCATTGTGGAAATTTTCTCGGCACTCCCGTTCGGGGAAAGTTGCCGACAGATAACGCTGAGATTGTGTATTTGGTATCAGCTGATTTGCCGGAGCCTTGCTACGAGAATGCGGTTGCCCTATGCAAAGACACCTGCGCCAAGGAAACCCCGCTTATGTCGGATGATGAGAAAGCAGACTTGCTGGAGAAAAAGCGCAAGTGTGCCGACCTTGTGGAGTTTCTCACAAAGATTAACGGTTATAAGTTTCAAAAGGAAATCGAAACCGTCCTGCGTGAAATTCACAAAACAAAAAATGACGGGACGTTAGAACGGACGGATCCAAAGGACTTAGTGGAAATCGAGCAAAAGATAGTCGAGCCGTATTTGAAGGACAAAATCGACGCAAGTATGGTGCGCCTGTATAAGAAGGTGGTTCAGATTTGCGCACGGCTCGAACAAGAGATAGGTTTCAACACAAAGGTATTCGGTGAATTGATGAAGTCTGCGCAGATAGTCCTAACGACAGGTATGGCAAACAGGCCGGACATCACAGACCCGCAGGAGTATGTGGTTCGGTTGCTGGTTGAGAAGCTATACGCGCAGGTCGGGCAGAAACACGCCGATGCCTGCGAGATAATTATTGGATATTTAGTAAAAAGGTGTGATTTGTTCAATGAGACTGCCAAGCAAAGTTAATACCTTCTCCGACAGCGTCATTGCGCTGTTCACGCCGATATTGGAGAAGTTGAAGAAGCGGGATATGACTCCGCACGAGTTGCTGGAGGCGACACGGACAAAGGTGTCGGAAATCAGCATTTTCCTCGATGCGCTTGACTGCCTGTACAAACTCGGAAAGATTGAGATACCTGAAGGGACGGAGGTACTGCGTTATGTTAAAGAGAATAACGTGTGACGAATTTAAGACGCAACCGCTGGAGTTCCGCAAAGGGCTTAACGTCGTGCTTGGCAGTTCCGGTGGGAGCAATGCCATCGGCAAGTCCACGTTCCTGCTGATACTGGACTTTGCCTTCGGAGGAGACGACTACGTCAAATCCGCCAAGGACGTGTTTGAGCGCATCGGGCATCACGCGATACGGTTTGAGTTTGACTTCGACGGTGAAAAGTATTATTTCTCTCGCACAACGAATCGCCCGACCATGGTAAACCGCTGCGATGCGAAATACCAAGCCGTGATTAAGGAAATGACGGTAACGGAATACCGCGACTTGCTATTCCATCAGTATAAGATTCTGCTGCCGTATCTGAAATTCAATGAAATCGTGGAGCGGTTCTTCCGTATCTATGGTCACGGCAGCCATAACGAGCATAAGCCCCTTCAGAGTGAGCGGGAGTCGATGACCACGGCTGTCGAATACCTGATGAAGCTACTGGATAAATATGAGGACATTTTTAACCTGAAAGCCGCCGAGGACGAATACGGCATAAAGCCAACAAAACAGGCGGAGCGGTCTGTTGCCGACATAACAGCCGAAATCGGCGACAACAAAGCCAAGATTGAAGGGCTTGA
>Ga0255338_1006369_pt1 | contig 10054 bp, 10 predicted proteins | sample MeOH1_35cm_T4_19_FD_203715 | JGI IMG/M metagenome (GOLD analysis project Ga0255338, IMG submission 203715) | Sandy soil microbial communities from University of British Columbia, Vancouver, Canada - MeOH1_35cm_T4_195 | ecosystem: Engineered > Artificial ecosystem > Sand microcosm > Unclassified ...
GCTGTGGCTGGCTCCCGCGGTCGAGCAGCTGCCGGCGGCGTGCCAGGTGTTCCTCGACGTGACGCCGGCGTCGACCGAGGGCCGGGCCGGGTACGTCGTACGCGGCGAGGACGTGACCCCGGTCCGGCTCGAGCTCGTCGATGCGGCGACGGCCGAGACCGTCGCCCGCAGCCTGGCCCCCGTCATCGACCTCGGCGCCCGCGCCGACGACTCCAGCGACCTGCCGCGGGCGGTGTCGCAGTTCGCGCTCCTCGGTCCCGAACTGGGCTCCCAGCCGGAGTCGGTGCTGGAGCGGTGGCTCCAGAACAGCTCGGTGCTGAGCGGCCCGCGGGCACCGCAGCCGGTGCCGCGGAAGGCCGGCAACCTGCGCGCCGTACTCGGGCAGTCGGCCGACGGCCCGCACGCCCTCGACCTGCGCGCCGACGGCCCGCACGCCCTCGTCGGCGGCACCACCGGTGCCGGCAAGAGCGAGCTGCTGCAGTCCTGGATCCTGTCCCTGGCGGCGGCGCACAGCCCGGAGCGGGTGACCTTCCTCCTGGTCGACTACAAGGGCGGATCGGCGTTCTCCGACTGCGTCGACCTGCCGCACACGATCGGCCTGGTCACGGACCTGAGCCCGCACATGGTCCGCCGCGCGCTGACGTCGCTCTCCGCCGAGCTGCGCTACCGCGAGGAGCTGCTCGCCGAGCACGGCGCCAAGGACCTCGTCGAGCTCGAGAGCCACGGCGTCGCCGGGGCCCCGCCCAGCCTGGTGATCGTCGTCGACGAGTTCGCCGCGCTGGTCCAGGAGGTGCCCGAGTTCGTCGACGGGGTCGTCAACGTCGCCCAGCGCGGCCGCTCGCTCGGCCTCCACCTGATCCTGGCGACCCAGCGGCCGGCCGGCGTGATCAAGGACAACCTCCGGGCGAACACCAACCTGCGCGTCGCCCTGCGGATGGCCGACGAGGCCGACTCCGCCGACGTGCTCGGCTCGGACGCCGCGGCGGCGTTCGACCCGTCGATCCCGGGCCGCGCCATGTCCAAGTCGGGCCCGACCCGCCTGGTCGCCTTCCAGACGGCGTACGCCGGCGGCTGGACCAGCGACGTCCCCGAGCCGCCGGACGTCACGGTCGAGGAGCTCAGCATCGCGGCGCCGGTGCGCTGGGAGCCCCGCGAGCCCGCGGTCGCCGGGGCGAAGGACCGCTCCGCCACCGACATCAAGCGGCTGGTGCGGAGCATCCGCGAGGCGAACGCCCTTGCCTCGCTGCCGGCTCCCCGCAAGGCCTGGCTGCCCGAGCTGCGGGCGGCGTACGACATTGCGGTCCTGCCCAGCCGTCGCCGCGACGACGAGCTGATGTTCGCCGTCGCCGACGATCCCGAGCGCCAGCAGCAGCCGCCGGTGGCGTTCCGTCCCGACCGGGAGGGCAACCTCGCGGTGTTCGGCACCGGCGGCGCCGGCAAGAGCACGCTGCTGCGCTCGATCGCCGTGGCGGCCGGGTTCTCCGGCCGCGGTGGACCGTGCCACGTGTACGGCCTGGACTTCGGGTCGCGCGGGCTGGCCATGCTCGAGGTGCTGCCGCACGTGGGCAGCATCATCGTGGGGTCGGACCACGAGCGGGTGACCCGGCTGATCACCTGGCTGCGGCAGGAGATCGACGACCGGGCCGTGCGGTACTCCGCCGCGAGCGCCGCGACGATCACCGACTACCGGCGGATCTCCGGGCACACCGACGAGCCGCGGATCCTGGTGCTGGTCGACGGCATCGCGGCGTTCCGCCAGGCCTACGAGACCACCGACCGGGCGCGGTACATCGACCTGCTGACCGCCATCGCGAGCGAGGGCCGGCCGGTGGGGATCCACCTGGTGATCTCCTCCGACCAGCGCTCCGGCATGCATGCCGCGCTGTCGTCGGCGGTCCAGCGCCGGCTGGTGCTGCGGATGGCGACCGAGGACGACTACTCGATGCTCGGCGTGGCCACGGACGTGCTCGACCAGCATGCTCCGCCGGGGCGAGCGCTCGACGACGGTCACGAGATCCAGGTCGCCGTGCTCGGCGGCGACGCAGACGTGGTCACGCAGGCGGCCCAGATCGCCGAGTTCGCGACTGCACTCCGGGAGGTCGGGACGAAGGATGCGCCTCCGATCAGGAGCCTGCCGGCCGACGTACCCCTCGCGTCGCTCGGTGGCTCCGCCGAGGGTGGTGTGCCGCTGGGACTGGAGTCCGCAGGACTGTCGCCGTTCGCGGTCGAGGCGCGGGCCTGCTTCGTGATCACCGGGCCGCCGTCGAGCGGGCGGTCGACCGCGCTGCGGACCCTGGTCGAGTCGACCAGCCGGTACCTGCACGGTGCCGAGCTGCACTACCTGGGCCACCGGCGCTCCGAGCTGGCCGCGTGGAGCGGATGGCGATCGCGCTCGCTGACGCCCGACGAGATCGCCGCGGCGGCGACCGCGCTCGCCGCGGAGCTGCCGCTGCGGCCCCCGGGCAGCCCACGCGTGGTCGTGGTGCTCGAGTCGGCCGGCGACCTGGTCAGCGGTCCGGCAGACATGGCCCTCCAGTCGCTGGCGAAGGCCTGCATCGCCGAGGACCAGTGGTTCGTCGTCGAGGGCGAGGTCAGCACGCTGCGCACGACGATGGGCTTCCTGGGCGTGGTGAAGAGCAGCCGTCGCGGGCTGGCGCTCCAGCCCGACCAGGAGAGCGGAGCGGCGCTGTTCAACACGCCGTTCCCGCGGGTGAACCGCAACGACTTCCCGCCAGGCCGAGGGTTCCTCGTCGGGTCGGGTCGGGCGTCGCTGGTGCAGGTCGCCACGACGCACGGGACGGGCGGGTAGTCCTGCCCATTCCCGAACGGAAGGCGTGAACCTACGTTTTCCCCAACTGATTGGGCCTCTGGCCCGAACCGAAAGGAACAGAGCCATGGCAATGGACGGAATGGACGTCAACGAGGTCCGCAACATCGGCAACCAGCTCAAGCACCAGGCCAACGAGATCCACCAGGTCATCGCGCAGGTCGACGCCGCGATCAACCACGCGATCAACGTCTGGCACGGCAACGACGCGAACCAGTTCCACGACTGGTGGAACAGCCAGCACAAGCCGGCCCTCACGCACGCCCAGCAGGCCATCGACGGCCTCGGCCAGAGCGCGCTGAACAACGCGCAGGAGCAGGAGAACGTCTCCGGCCACTGAGCCGCACGGGCGGGCAGCCCCGGCTGCCCGCCCTTGGAACATCGAGGACGAGGAGTCTCAGCATGTCGAACTTCGTGGGCATGGACACCGCCGCGGTCAACCGGCTGTCGGTCGACCTCAGGACGGCCGCCGACCGCCTGAGCCAGATCGCGACCGACGTCGACCGCATCGTGCACCTGACCAGCGGCCACTGGAACGGTCAGGACGCCCATGACTTCAGGCAGTGGTGGTCGGGACAGCACCGTCCGAAGGTCATGGCCGCGGTCTCGGCCATCGTCGGCCTCGGTCAGTCGGCGGCGAACAACGCCAGCGACCAGGTGCAGGTGTCGGGTGGTGGGGCGGCCGGTGCTGCGGCCGGCGTGATCGGTGCGGCGGTTGCCGGCGGGGCCGCCGCGGCAGCCGGAGGTGTCCAGGCTGCGCCTGCCCCGAAGCCAGCCACGACGGTTGCGCCCGGCGGTGTCACCGGCGCTCGCGACTGGCGCGAGGTCCAGGCCAAGTACGACGCGTGGGCAACCGGGCGCTTCGCAGCCGGCGGAGAGTCGTACTACCAGTGCGTCGCGTGGGCCAACTACCGCTGGCACGAGCTCGGCTACACCGGTCCTGCGATCAGCGGAAACGGCTGGCAGATGGCGGCGCACGCCGGTCCGACCTCGCACCAGCCGAGCCTGCACGCGATGGCGTCCTACGGCACCGGGTCGTCGGCTGATCCGTACGGGCACGTGATGGTCGTCGAGGAGGTCCGTGGCGACGGGGCGATCCGGGTCTCCGAGATGAACGCCACCTGGGACAACCACAAGTCGTACGACGCCAACATCGAGGGCCACCCCGACGAGTACCGCGACAACCGCTGGATCACCAGGCATGCGGACGGCAACTACTACTCGTCGAAGGGGCAGATCATCAACTTCGCCGCCTTCAAGACGTCCTGAGGCCAACCCCGGACCACGGGAGCAGATGATGACCTTCCAAGGCCTTGACCCGCAGGTGGTCAAGCAGGCCGCAGACGGCATGGCGCGGCAGGCCGCGGTGCTGGACCGGATCACCCACGAGGTGGACGCGCTGATCCGCACTGCAATGCACCACTGGTCGGGTCCGGAAGCCCAGGACTTCCACCAGTGGTGGGTCGGTCAGCACCGGCCCCGACTCGTGGCCGCGGCACAGGGCCTCCACGGTGCCGCGGCGAACGTGCGCCAGCAGGTGGCGGACCAGGAGGAGGCCAGCGGCCACGCACCCGGTTCCGCCGGATCGTCGTTCGGCGGGCCCAGGACGAGCGCGGCGGCCGCGTGGGCGGCGATTCTCGGTGGAGCGACCAGCGTCGTGACGTCCGCGGGCGGAGTCCTCTCGACCGTCAAGGACGGGGTCGAGACCGCGAAGGGCGACGGGAAGGACATCCTCGCCCGCTTGCCCCACGGGAGCGCCCTCAGTGCTTCGCTGAAGGGGATCGGACTGGGGGATGCGCTGGCCGGCGTCGCCACCGGTGTCCGCGACGGCGACGTCGCTGGCGCGGTCGGATCCGGGGCGGATGGAGTCTTCACCTTCGCACCTGCCCCGATCTCGCTGTTGTGGACCGGCCTCAAGACAGAGGTCGGCTTCTTCCTGCCGCTCGACGGCGCCACGGCTGACGAGCACTTCTCGTGGATGCAGGATCGTGGGTACACGGCCGACCAGATCTCCGAGCGCTACTCAGGAGTGCAGGGGTTCATCACCTACGGGAACGACAACGTGGAACGTCATGCCCCGTGGATGAACCGGATCGCCGACAAGGCGATGGAGAAGCCAGCTGAGTGGCTCTATCACGTGGGGATCCGATTCTGATGAGCGACGAACAGCCCGCGGGGCCTGTGCCGGTCGCCGAGACGGGGCTCCTTCTCCCGGCGGCATCGCTCGCTCTGCTCGCGGCCAGCGGAGAAGGGGCTGGGGCGCTGCGTGAGTTCGGGATGGTCGTGGACGACTTTGACGCCGAGTTCGCCCTCTTGTCGACGCGACTCGCGTCCTCGTCAGACCCGGAGGCCGCCTTGGCGTTGGAGGTTTCCGAGCAGATCGTCTCGCTCGCTGCCTCTGCTCACGGATGGCTGAGCGTGCGGGCCATGGGCGACGATCAGACGCCATCGCTTGCCCTGCTCTGCGAGCAGGACGTGCTCATCGCGCGTTTGCACGGACCCGTCGTGGAGTGGGTGCTCGGCGACGTGCCCGCGGTTTCCCGGCTCGTGCGGCAGACCGTGGAGGAACGAGGAGGAGCGGACGTGATGGTCACGGTCCTCTCCGGAGGGGTCGCCCTCGGCGGGGCACTGTTCCGCGGCGACACGGTCGACGTCGCTGCCGTCGAGCAACCTCAGCTGGAGCTACTGGCGAGCGCTGCGGGCCGCGGCGTCGTGGACCTGCTGGCGGCGCTTGCCGAGCTCCCGTCGGGCATGGCCAGCTCATGACGTTCAGTGGCCTGGACCCGGCCGAGGTCACCCGGGCCGCGGACGCGCTCGCCCACCAGGCGAACGCGCTCGACACGATCACCGGCCACGTGGACGCGCTGATCCGGACGGCGATGCACCACTGGTCCGGGCCGGAAGCGCAGGACTTCCACCAGTGGTGGGTGGGACAGCACCGTCCGCGCACCGTGGACGCGGCGCGCGGTCTCCACAGCCTGTCGGCGAACCTGCGTGCGCAGGTACGTGACCAGGAGCATGCGTCCGGCATGGCCGGAAGAAGCCCCTCGGCCGGGTCCGCGCCGGCTCCGCGGACACCGTCGGCGATGCTCGCGTTCGCGAAGAACGCCGAGAATCCGCGAGATCCCCTTCCGCCTGGCTGGAACGCCGTCGACGATGCGGGTCTGCGCAAGCTCGGCATCGACCCGAGGGCACTGCACAACAGGTCGAGCGGGCTCGACGCCACGGTCTACACGGACGGCCGGGGGAACTACGTCCTCTCGTTCGCCGGCTCGGCGGGCGATCTGCGGACTCCCTGGGAATCGTCGAGCGTCGACTGGCGCGAGAACTACAAGAGCGCCGCCAGCGGGCTGATCGCCAACCAGTCCGCCCAGACGCAGGAGTCGGTGAATCTGGCGATGCAGCTGAAGTCCGCCGTCGGACCCGGCCACCTGGAGCTGACCGGGCACTCGCTCGGCGGACGCGACGCGGCCATCGCCAGCGTGGCGACCGGCGCGCCCGCGGTCACCTTCAACGCCGCCGGCGTGACTGACGAGGATCTCCTCTACGCGAACGAGGTCGCCGGGCGACACACCGGCCTGGGGGGCTATCTGCTCGGCAAGGCGACCGGCGGTGAGTCGCTGCGCATGAGTACTCCGCAGTCACAGATCACCAACTATGTCGTCGCCGACGACGTCCTGACGATCGGTCAGCTGATCTCTCCGGCCCGCGACGCGCTCGGCACCGTGCACGTCGTACCGACGGACACGATCGACCCGGTCGACGCGCACAACCTGAACCACTTCGACGGGAAGATATAGCTCGGGTTGAGTGCTGAAGTGGCTGCCCTGGCGACCATTTCAGCACTCAACTCGATCGTCGCGCTCTGGGGACGCCCAGGGCGATGAGGTCTTCGACCACGGTCTCGGGCGTGTACCGCAGCTCGTACGCCGTGCAGCTGACCACGGTCCGTCGCGCGGTCGTGAGCTTCCGGTTGCGGGCCCGGTCGTGGCCCGCTTGCAGCACGTCGTCGTGGAAGGCGCCGTCGACCTCGAGCACGAGGGTGCGCCCGTCGGGGAGCGTCCACTCGGCATCGGTGTACCGGCGCCGGCCACTGCGGTCGCGTCGCCCACGTTGCGAGTCCGGTGGCGCGAGTCCGTACCGGCGACAGGCGCGCCGCAGATCCACCTCGGCGAGCGACTGGGCTCCCGCGCCGAGGTCGTCGAGCAGGGCGCGGAAGCCCTTCGCTCCCTTCAGCGGTCGGAACCGCTGGAGCCACGCGGCCAGCTCGGGCACGGTGGTGAGGCGTTGCTGGACGGTCGCGGCGACCGCTCCGTGCCCGGTGCGACGGTTGGGTTCGTCGGCGGCGAAGAGCAGCACCGCCGGTGCGACGCGGCACAGTGGCAGCCGGCTGACGGCCCGCATCTCGACGAGCGGGCGCCGCGTGCGGAAGAACCGGACCCCGTCGAGCTCGTCGAACGAGAGGTCGTCATCGACCAGCACGGTGATCTGGTCGCGGTCCCACCCGCGCAACCCGTGCACCTTCGCGGCGGTCAGCCCGCCGATGAGCGAGCCCGGTCCAGCGTGCAGCACGGCCCGCCACAGCTGCTGCTCCCACGACAACGGCCCCGTCGTCACGCTGTACACCGACGAGGTCCGCCGGGCCCACCGTCGCGCTCGGAGGTGGTTCCGGACGGTCGCCCGCGACACCCCGAGCTCGGTGAGCTGGCGCTGCGACACCAGGCCGTGCTGTGCCAGCGCGATCGTCCGCCAGTCCGCTGCCATTCCCCGCAGTCTGGCGATCCCGGCGCGTGGCCGCGAACGGCCGTCCACAGGCACAGTTGAGTGCTGAGATGGCTGCCCTGGCGACCACTTCAGCACTCAACCCGACCTTCGAGAGGGCCGGCCGCGCGACCCCCGTGCAACGCGCGGCCGGCCCGGAGGACGCCCGTGGTCGGAGGGAGCACCTGGGAGGCCTCTGGGTGGCCTTGCTCCCTCGGAACGACGAGCCGTCCGACCCAGGAGAATCCTGACCGCGGGACGTCGCGGCCGTCGATGGGGAGAACTCCCCGGACGGCGGCGGAGCGGGGTTGAGTGCTGAGATGGCTGCCCTGGCGACCACTTCAGCACTCAACCCGTCACAGCATCCGCTGGTAGATCCCCACGTCGATCATCCGGTCCTGCTTGTCACCGACGTCGCGCAGTGTGCCGGTGTGCTCGAACCGGGTGCGCTCGTGCAGCCGCACGCTGGCGTCGTTGGGGAGGGCGATCAGGGCGAGTGCGGTGTGGAAGCCGGCGCGAGCGAGGCGGTCGAGCAGGGCGTCGTACACGAGCGAGCCGACCCGTCGGCCCCGGGCGTCGCGGTGCACGTAGACCGAGGTCTCGACGGTGCGGTGGTACGCCGGCCGGTCGCGGAACTCCGAGGCGTAGGCGTAGCCGAGGACCCGTTCGTCGCGGCCCGGCTCCGCCTCGACCGCGACCAGGAACGGGTAGTGCCCGTGCAGCTTGTGCCGCCACGCCTGGAGGGGTCGCTCCTCGGTCTCGAACGTCGAGTAGGTGTACAGCGACTCGTAGGCGTAGATCTCGGCGACCGCCGGCAGGTCTGCCTCGGTCGCGTCCCGGACGTGCAGCTCTCCCGTGCCTGGTCCCATGGCTGGAAATGATCCCTCATTGGCCGGAATCGGCTCGACCGCGGGTGGGGGCCGTCCGGCAGACTGTGCGCCGTGACCATCGAACCCGACACCAAGGACTGGACCTGGGTCCTCACCCGCCCGTGCCCCGAGTGCGGCTTCGACCCCGCCGGTGTGGCGGTCGAGGACCTCGCCGGGCTGATCACGGCGAACGCCCGCGGCTGGGTCCCGGCCCTCGACGGCCCGGATGCCGCGGTGCGCCCCGCGGCGAACGTCTGGTCGCCGCTCGAGTACGCCTGCCACGTCCGCGACGTGCACCGGATCTTCGGGGAGCGGCTCACGCTCATGCTCGAGCAGGACGACCCGCAGTTCGCGAACTGGGACCAGGACGTCACCGCCGTCGAGAGCCGGTACGACGAGCAGGACCCCGCCACGGTGTCCCGCGAGCTCGTCGAGGCCGCCGGCCAGGTGGCGGCGATCTACGCGGCGGTCGAGGGCGACCAGTGGGAGCGGCCGGGCCGGCGCAGCAACGGGTCGGTGTTCACGGTCGCGACCCTCGGCGTCTACCACCTGCACGACGTCGAGCACCACCTCCACGACATCGCCCGATGAGCGACGCGCGGGCCGAGACGATCGCGGCCTACCAGGCGGACGCGGCCTCGTACGCCGCCGGCACCGCGACCACCCCTGAGTCGGTGGTCCGCGACCTCGACGAGTTCGCCGGCCGCGTGGCCGCCGGCGGTCGCGTGCTCGAGATCGGCAGCGGTCCCGGCCGTGACGCGCGCGAGCTCGAGGCGCGAGGGTTCACGGTCCGGCGTACCGACGTCACGCCGGCGTTCGTCGACCTGATGCGCGCCGACGGGCACGCCGCGGACGTCCTCGACCCGATGGTCGACGAGCTCGGCGGTCCCTGGGACGGCGTCTGGGCCAACGCCGTGCTGATCCACCTCGCCCGCGACGAGATGCCGGTGCTGCTCGAGCGGCTGCACGCCGCGACCCGGCCCGGCGCCACCCTCTACCTCTCCGTCCAGGAGGGCGACGGCGACGCCTGGGCGACACGCGGTCACGTCGCCGGGGCCCGGCACTTCACGTTCTGGCGCGAGCGGCCGCTGCGCGACGCGCTGGCGGGGGTCGGCTGGGAGGTCGAGCTGCTGCGCACCTCGGCGACGTCGAGCGGCACCTGGCTCGACGTCTTCGCCCGGCAAACCGCCGGGGAGGGCGAGCCGCGGCCGTGAAGCACACCGAGTTCTGGGTCCGCATGGACGAGGTGCTCGGCGCGGGCTACGCCCGGTCGTGGGCCTCGATGTTCGTCCTCGCCGACCTCGGCGGCCGGACCGTCAACGAGGCGCTCGCCGCGGGAGTGCCACCCAAGGAGGTCTGGCGGGCCGTCTGGGCAGCGCTCGAGCTGCCGGCCCGGGAGCGCTGAGTGCCGACGGCCCGGCACGCCGCGGTCCAGCGGCGTACCCTGCAGACGCTGGTCGCCTCGCAGGCGACCGGTGCGCTGGGCATCACGATCGGCATCGCCACCGCGTCGCTGCTCGCCCGGGACCTCTCCGGATCCGAGGAGCTCGCCGGCCTCGCGCAGACGACGCAGGTCCTCGGTGCGGCCGTCGGCTCC
>Ga0255338_1006371_pt1 | contig 10049 bp, 11 predicted proteins | sample MeOH1_35cm_T4_19_FD_203715 | JGI IMG/M metagenome (GOLD analysis project Ga0255338, IMG submission 203715) | Sandy soil microbial communities from University of British Columbia, Vancouver, Canada - MeOH1_35cm_T4_195 | ecosystem: Engineered > Artificial ecosystem > Sand microcosm > Unclassified ...
GGAGGAGGCACTGGCTTCAGCCAGTGCCGGGGGACATGGAGTGAGACGGACAAAGCCGTCCTGTGCCGGGCCGAAGGCAACGGGCGCAGCGCGGCACCGCAACGCAACGCTTGTGGCGGCATCCCTGTTCCCGTCGCTTTCGCCCCGTCGCTTTTGCCCCGTCGCTTTCGCCACGTCGCTTTCGCCACGTCGCTTTCGCCGCGACCTCAGCCGAAGATAGACAGCTCCAGGACGCCAGTGCGCCTGCGCGGCAATGACGGATAGGTTCCGAACAGCGCGAAATACTAGCCCCGGCTAATGCTGCTCGCCCCACGCCCCGCCCGGCCGCCGCACATACACGTGCCGCCCCGGATGGTCCGGCGTGGGGATGCTGAGCACCTGGGCGTGCTCGTCATCGCACACGATCTGCGGCAGGGCGCCGGCCAGCTTGGGGTTCGAGTAGCGCTGCAGCACCTTGCTGCGCTGCGCGGGATCCGAACTCTTCAGGGCGGCCCAGAGGATGTCGAGCTGGTCGGGCGAATGGTGCATGCGGCTCAGCCGATGTAGCCCTCGACCGTGCCAGGATCGCGCGGGCTGGCCGTGTCGGGGTCTTCGCCGTACTCGCGCTTGGCGCGGCGCTGGCGCAGCAGGTCCCAGCACTGGTCGAGCTCGATTTCGAGCTGCTGCAGCCGCTGGCCCTCGCTCTGCGCGGCGCCGGCGGAACGCAGCTGGTGCTCTTCGTCGATGAGGGCCGAGATGCGCTCGAGAATGGACTGGTCGCTCATGGCAGGCACTCCGGAAATGGGAACAGGATGCTAGCGCCGCTTCAGCGGCACTGGTAGCCGCGCACCAGCATCACCGGGCCGTACATGATGGAGAAGGTATCCAGGCAGCCGCTGCCCTCGTCGCGCGGGTAGACCATGACGAAGCCGGGCGGGTTGCCGCCGCCCGGGATCTCCAGCATGCGGTGCGGCGGCCCCCACTGGTCCACCAGTTCGCGCAGCGTGTGGTTCTGCCAATCCTCGTTCAGCTGGCGCTCGCGCTGCGCCCGGCCGGCGCGCAGCAGCGGCTGGGGCGCGAAAGCGGCAAGCGGATCCACGCTGCAGCCGGCGACCAGCACGGCCAGCATGCCGGCCAGCGCGATGCGCGTGGCGCCTTCCCTCACCTGCCGCTCCTGCCGTTCCTGTTCGCACCATCGTGCGGCGGCGGCGGCCGGGCGTGTTGACGGTGCGCAAGCTTCCTGGCGTCAGGACCGGGGCGCGGCCGGCGCGGGCCGCCGCAGCGCCTCGCGCAGCGCCTGCTGCTCGCGCTTGCGGGCGTTGACCTCCTGCACCTTCTCCACCTTGGCCAGGCGGATCGCCGCTTCGCGATCGTGCTTCGCCCGCTCCCTGCAGGTGTCGCGCGCGCGCTCCTTCAGCAGCCCGCAGCGCTGCTTCGCCAGCGCGTAGTCGGCTTCCGCGCGCGCGAACTTGGCCTCCTTCTCCGCCTGCGGGCCCGGCTCGTAGCGGGCCTCCAGCTTCGCCCGGGCGACCTTCTCCCAGCCCTTGGCCTGCGCCTGGCAGACCTCCTTCGCCTGGCCCCGGTAGCGGTCGCAGGCCTTGCGCTGCGCCTGGGCCTGGGCCTCGATGCGCTGCTGCGCGGCCCGGTAGGCGTCCTTGTTCATGGCGGTCTCGCCGCTGTACACCAGGCCGCCGGCACCCGCGCCCAGGAGCAGGGCGAGGCCGATCAGGTGCTTCTTCCTCGTTTCGAACATGGAGCCATGGTGCACCGCCCCCAATGCCTGATCAGCCGGCCGGAACTGGAGATCGGTGTAGTCGGACGACCGACAGGCGCGTCGGCTCCGCCACGGGGCGCGGATATATTCCCGGGCCGGGTTTTCCCCTGTGGAGCCGGCGATGCGGCAGCCCCGTGCGCTTGATCTTGCGCAAATGGATTGCGGGGTGCGCTTCCTAGAGTCGGGCCTCATTGCCACTTCCGGGAGCTTGTCCATGGTCCCTCCATCCGCCGTCGAAGCCGTCGCGCCCCACGTGCCCGGCTACCTCGACCAGACCTACTGGTGGGCCTATGTGCACCCCAAGGCCGTCCACTTCTTCGAGCGGGAGTGGCTGGTCAACCTGATCCTGTTCGGCAACTACAAGCGCCTGTGCGACGCGGCGCTGGCCGAACTCGGTGCCACCGTGCAGGGCCGCACGCTGCAGGTGGCCTGCGTCTATGGCGACCTCACGCCGCGGCTGCAGGCGCGGCTCGCGCCCGACGCGCGCCTGGACGTGCTGGACGTGCTGCCGATCCAGCTGCACAACCTGGCCGCCAAGCTGCCGCGCGACGAGCGCGTGGCGCTGCTGCACGGCGATTCGTCCGCGCTCGCGTGCCCCGACGCGAGCTACGACCAGGTGCTGCTGTTCTTCCTGCTGCACGAGCAGCCGGAGCACGTGCGCCGCGCCACGCTGGCCGAGGCGATGCGGGTGGTCCGCCCGGGCGGCAAGGTGGTGATCGTGGACTACCACCGCCCGCGCGCGGCGCATCCGCTGCGCCCGCTGATGCGGCAGGTGTTCAAGCACCTCGAGCCCTTCGCCATGGACCTGTGGGAGCACGACGTGCTGGAGTTCCTGCCGGCGAGCATGCAGCCGGCCTCGGTGGCCAAGCGCACCTGGTTCGGCGGCCTGTACCAGAAGCTGGTGCTGCGCAGGTAGTCCGCCGCTTGCGCCCGGCGCGGGCCTGTGCCACTGTGCGGCCCCATGAACGGCCGCAATGCCTTGCTCGCCCTGCTGCAGGACGAGGGCGTCACCCACCTGTTCGGCAATCCCGGCACCACCGAGCTGGCGCTGATGGAGGCGCTGCCCGCCGCCCCCGGGCTGCAGTACGTGCTGGGCCTGCAGGAATCCGTGGTGGTCGCCATGGCCGACGGCTTCGCCCGCGCCTCGGGCCGGCTGGCGGCCTGCAACCTGCACTGCATGCCGGGCCTCGGCCACGCGATGGGGGCCTTGTACAACGCGCGCTTCGCCGGCTCGCCGCTGATCGTCACGGCGGGCCAGTACGAAATCGGCCACGGCCTGCAGGAGCCGATGCTGTACGAGTCGCTGGTGCCGATCGCGCAGCCGCTGGTGAAATGGGCCGTCGAGCCGCAGCGCGTCGATGACCTGCCGCGCATCGTGCGCCGCGCCGCCAAGATCGCCACCACGCCGCCTTGCGGGCCGGTGTTCGTGAGCCTGCCGGCCAGCATCCTCGATGCCGATGCGCAGCTGGATTGCGGCCGGCCCACGCGCGTCGAAGCGCACGGCCTGCCGGCGCCGCGAGTGCAGGAGGCGCTGCTGCGCCTGCTGCTGGCGGCCACCGCCCCGGTGATCATCGCCGGCCGCGAACTCGCGGAGCAGGACGGCATGGCTGCGGCCGGCGAGCTGGCGCAGCTGCTCGGCGCGCCGGTCTGGCAGGAGCCGATCGCCTACAACACGCGCTTTCCCGTGCGCCATCCCTGCGCCATGGGCGAGCTCTCGCGCAACCAGCGCAAGGTGCGCGAGCGCCTGGCCGGCCACGACCTGCTCGTGGTGCTGGGGGCCGACCTGCTGCGCATGTCGGTGTACAGCCCGGTGGATCCGCTGCCGCCCGGCCTGCGCGTGGTCCACATCTCGGAGCGCGATGCGGAGCTGGGAAAGAACTACGCGACCGAGCTCGCGCTGCGTGCCGGCGTCGCGGAGACGCTGGCCGCGCTGCTGCCCCTGGTGCGCGCGCAGCAGGACGAGGCGATGCGCGCGGCGGCGCGCGAGCGGCTGGCGCGCATCGTCGCCGGCAACTGGTCTTCGCGGCGCGAAGCCCTGCGGGCCGCCAGCGCGCCGGCCGATCCGGCCGCGGCGATGCAGCCGCTCACGCTGGTGCGGCGGCTGGTCGACGCCCTGCCGGCCGGCGCGCTGTGCGTGGAAGAGGCGCCGACCACCGCGCCGCTGCTCGCCTCGCTGCTGCCGACGGAAGGCGGGCGCGATTTCCTCGGCCTCGCCAGCGGCGGACTCGGCTTCGGCATGGGCGGCGCCGTGGGTGCGGCCCTGGCGCGGCCGGGCACGCCCGTGGTGGCGCTGGTCGGCGACGGCAGCGCGATGTACGCGATCCAGGCGCTGTGGACCGCGGCGCACCACCGGCTGCCCCTCACCTACGTGATCGCCAACAACCGCTCGTACCGCATCCTGGAAGAACGGATGGTCTCCGCCCGCCGCAGCGAATCCTTCATCGGCATGCAGTTCGGCGATCCGCCGCTGGACTTCGTCGCGCTGGCGCGCGGCATGGGCGTGCCGGGCCGGCGCGTGACGCAGGCCGACGCGCTGGAGCGTGCCTTGCATGAGGCCTTCGCCGGCGACGGGCCTTTCCTGATCGACGCGGCGATCACCTGATCAGCGGCGTGCGAATTCCGGCTGCTCGAAGTGCGCCACGCGCGTCGGCCGCCCCAGCACGCACACTTCGCGGAACTGGTAGAGGAAGGCCGCGGTCGGCGCCGCGATCCAGCCGGTGCCCACCGGCATGCGCAGCACCGGGTGCACGCTGTCGGGGCAGGGATCCAGCAGCGGCGCGTCGGTGCGCAGGAACTCCGCCAGCGGGATGCGGTGGATGCTCGCCACCTCGCCGGCATTGGGCACCAGGGCGCGCGCCGCGCCGCCCCACACCACCACCGGTGTGACGGCGAAGCCGGAGCGCGTCACGTAGTCGTCGAGGCGGCCGAGGATGGACTGCGGCGGCAGCGCGAGCCCCACCTCCTCGTGCAGCTCGCGCAGGGCGGCCTGTTCCGGCGTCTCGCCGGCGTCGATGCGTCCGCCGGGCAGCGCCCACTGGCCGGCATGGGCGCGCAGGCCGGTGGCGCGGCGCGTGAGCAGGATCGCGGCCTGCGCGCTCCAGCCGGCCGGCGCCGGCACGTGATCGAGCTGCGCGCCCGTGCCTTCCTCCACCAGCGTGAGCGCCACGGCCGCCGGCCGCTGCGGGCCGGCGCTGGCCTGCAGGTGCACGAAGGAAGCGAGGGCTGCGCGGATGCGCGTGCGCAGCGGGTCGTCCAGCAGCATGGCCCGATTGTGGCCGTGCCGGGGGCGCGGTGCTCGTGCCGTCGGCGCGATCGGGGTCGTCCGCGGCCCCGCCCCTGCCATCCGCCCGTATCCTCGGGCAGTCCCACCACGGAGCCGCCATGTCCGAGCGCCCGCCAGCCGCCGCCGATGTTCCGGCGAACGAAATCCTCGCCCCCGGCCGGCTCACGCTGGCGCAGCTGCGGCGCCTGTGGGAAGCGCCGGAGCTGCCGCGCGTGCGCCTCGATCCCGCCTGCCGCGGCGCGATCCGCGCCGGCGCAGAGACGGTGCGCCGCGCCGCGGCCGGCGAGGCGCCCGTCTACGGCGTCAACACCGGCTTCGGCAAGCTGGCCAGCACGCGCATCGCCCAGGAGGACCTCGCGCTGCTGCAACTGAAGCTGCTGCGCTCGCACGCGGCGGGCGTGGGCGAGCCGCTGTCGGCGCGGGTGGTGCGGCTGGTGCTGCTGCTGAAGGCGGCCAGCCTGGCGCGCGGCCATTCCGGCGTGCGCGAGGAGGTCGTCGACGGCCTGCTGGAGATGCACAACCGCGGGTTGATCCCCGTGGTCCCGGCGCAAGGCTCGGTGGGCGCCTCGGGCGACCTCGCGCCGCTGGCGCACCTGTGCCTGCCCCTCATCGGCGAGGGCGAGGCCTTCCTCGGCGGCCAGCGCCTGCCCGGCGCCCAGGCCCTGGAGCAGGCGGGACTCAAGCCGCTGCAGCTGGGGCCGAAGGAAGGGCTGGCCCTGATCAACGGCACCCAGGTCTCGACCGCGCTGGCGCTCGACGCGCTGCTGGCGGCCGATCGCCTGTTCGAGGCCGCCGTGATCGCCGGCGCCCTCACGCTCGACGCCGCGCGCGGCAGCGACGCGCCCTTCGACCCGCGCATCCACGCGCTGCGCGGCCAGCCGGGGCAGATCGACTGCGCCGCGGCCTACCGCGCGCTGCTGGTGGGCAGCGAGATCCGCAGATCCCACCTGGAGCACGACGACCGCGTGCAGGACCCGTACTGCCTGCGCTGCCAGCCCCAGGTGATGGGCGCCTGCCTCGACCAGCTGCGCTGCGCCGCCCAGGTGCTGCTGCGCGAGGCCAACGCGGTCACCGACAACCCGCTGGTGTTCGCCGAGGGCGGCACGCTGCTGTCCGGCGGCAACTTCCACGCCGAGCCGGTGGCGCTGGCGGCCGACGCCATGGCCGTGGCCATCGCGGAGATCGGCGCCATCGCGGAGCGGCGTGTCGCGATGCTGGTGGACACGGTGGTGTCGCGGCTGCCGCCCTTCCTGGCGCCGGAGCCGGGGCTGAACTCCGGCTTCATGATCGTGCACGTGACGGCGGCGGCGCTGGCCTCGGAGAACAAGTCGCTGGCGCATCCGGCCAGCGTCGACAGCCTGCCGACCTCGGCCAACCAGGAGGACCACGTGAGCATGGCGACCTTCGCGGCACGCCGGCTGCAGGCCATGCTCGCCAACACGGCGCACATCGTCGCGATCGAGCTGCTGGCCGCGGCGCAGGGCATCGAGTTCCTGCGGCCGCTTGCCAGCGCGCCGGCGCTGGAGGGCGTGCTGCGCCTGCTGCGCAGCGTGTCGCCCGCGATGCTGGCCGACCGCAGCCTGGCGCGCGACATCGAGGCGATCCACCACCTGGTGGCGGCCGGCGACATCGGCCGCGCCACCGAGCGCCACATCGCCGAGCTGCACGCGCTGCGGCTGGCGTGAGGCCGCGGCCGCATCGGCGTGAATTCCGTCACATTCCCGCGCGCCATCCTGGCCCTGGTGGACCCGTGCCCATGGCACGTTCCCGCGCGCACCCCGGAGCCTGGATCCGGCCTCGGCCCGTCAAAGCCGACCGGTTCGCAAGTGCGCAACCGCTCAGGCCGACTCGCCGGCCGGCTCCATCGGATCAGCCCGTGGCGGCCGGCAGGTTGGGCGTCGCGAAGGTGTCCAGGCGCAGCGGGAACCTGTCGTCCAGGGCCGCGGAAACGCCCAGGCAGAGGATGGCCGCCGCGGCCGCGCGCTTCCAGGCGAAGCGCTGGGCCAGCCGCTCGCGCAGTGTCGCCACCGGCGCGGCGGGCACGCGGGTCACGGCCGCCTGGCCGCTGCCGCGGGGGCCGAAGGAAAGGCGCTCCAGCGCGCCCTGTGCCACCAGGTCGGCCACCAGTTCGGCGGCCTGGGCCGGGACCAGCCCGGTATGGGCCAGGAACCAGCTGGAAGTGACCGGGCCCACGGTCATGCGGCTGCAGGCCCCCAGCACCCGGGCGGTGCGGAACCGGTCCGGGATCTGCGGCCATTGCTTCAGCCGGTAGGCATGGCTTCGGTCCAACGCGTCTTCCCCCGGAAGTGGCCTCTTCTCGTGCCGGTACATCTGGTTTCTTCCCTTACGATACCAGCAAGTTTGCCCACCGAAACCGGGCTGCACCAGACCTAGCTTCACCTACCGAGCTACTGGGCAGTTGCTTAAGCGCGCCGGCCAGCCATGAAGGTGGGCTGAACCTCGATGCGCATGGCAAGGCCCTGTCGAGCCTGCTGCCGACGCTGCCGATCGAGCTGCCTTAGCCGACCGCCGGCGCGAGCTCCACCGCCTGCCGCAGCGCCTCCACCAGGCTGCGTTCGTCGGCGATGCCCTGGCCGGCGATGTCGAAGGCGGTTCCGTGGTCGACCGAGGTGCGCACGAAGGGCAGGCCCACGGTGACGTTGACGCCGGCATCCAGCCCCAGCACCTTCACCGGGCCGTGGCCCTGGTCGTGGTACATCGCGACCACCAGGTCGAAGTCGCCCCGGATCGCGCGGAAGAACAGGGTGTCGGCGGGCAGCGGCCCCTGCACGTCCCAGCCGCGCGAGCGGCAGGCGGCGACGGCGGGGCCGACCTTGCGCTCCTCCTCGCCGCGGCCGAACAGGCCGTTCTCTCCGGCATGCGGATTGATGCCGCACACGCACACCCGCGGCGCGGCGATGCCGGCGTGCTGCAGCAGCGTGTAGCCGCGCGCGATGGTGCGCTCCACCAGCCCCGGCTCGATGCGCTCCACGGCATCGAGCAGGCCGATGTGCGTCGTCACGTGGATCACCCGCAGCCGCGGCGCCATCAGCAGCATGGACACCTCGGGCGTGCCGGTGAGTTGCGCCAGCAATTCCGTGTGGCCCGGGTAGCGGTGGCCGGCCGCGTGCAGCGCTTCCTTGTTCAGGGGCGCCGTGCAGATCGCGCCGAGCTCGCCGGCCAGGGCCAGCCGCACCGCCTCGGCGATGTAGCCGTAGGCAGCGGCGCCGCCGGCCGCCGCCAGCCGGCCGAACGGCAGGCCGCTGGTGCGCTCGCCCACGCGCAGGCAGTGCACCACGCCCGGCGCGGCACCCACCTCGGCGCAGCGCTGCACTTCGCGCACCTGCACGGCGCTGTGCGTGAGCTGCGCCGCCTGGCGCAAGCGGTCGGGGTCGCCCACCACCACGGCGGCGATGTGCTGCTGCACGTCCGCCCGCGCCAGGCTCTTGACGATGACCTCGGGACCCACCCCGCAAGGGTCGCCCATGGTGATGCCGATCAGCCGCTGCGTCATTGCTTGCCACCCTCCGAAGTCTTGCTGCCGCCGACCGAGCGCAGGTGCCGCAGCACGCGCACCAGCGACTGGCTGTCGCCGAAGCCGCCGGCCTTGGTGACGACGAAACGGGCGCCGTCGCGGCTCAGGCAGATGCCCGGCTCCAGCTCGCCCAGCACCTGCAGGCGCTCGACGCCCAGGCGGTCCAGTACCGCGCGCGCCGTGTCGCCGCCGGTCAGCACCAGGGTCGAGGCATGCTGCAGCAGCGGCAGCGCCGCCTCGGCCATGCGCTGCACCAGCGCGCGCGAGGAAGCGGCCGGCGCATGGCCCGAAACGGCCAGCACCACGGGGTCGCCCCGTTCCGCGCAGGCCTGCGCGGTGGCGACGGTCTGCGCCACCGCTGCCGGCGCCTCGAGCCAGGCTGCGGCGTCGAGCCGCGCCACGTGCAGGTCGGGCTGGGCGGCCAGCTCGTCGACCTGCTGCGTCGTCACCGGCGAGAAGCTGCCGATCACGGCCACGATCGGCGGATGGTCGCGGCTGGGCGCGAGCATGGGATGCTCGGGGCCGCCGGCCTGCAGCAGCTCGGTGGCGAGCGCCTTGCACAGGCCGGCCGCGCCCACCGCCAGCAGGCGCACGCTGCGCGAGACGATCACGATGGCGAGCGCCAGCCGCCGCAGGTCCTCCACGTCGCTGGCATCGACCGCGACGACGCGGGTGCCGCGTTCCAGCACCGACAGCAGCTCGCGCGCGAGGCCGGCCGCCGTCTGGGCCGGCGCCGGCCGCAGCAGCAGGGCGGCCTCGTCGATCGGCGCCAGCAGCTTCATCAGGTTCACCGGCAGGCCGGCGGCGTCGCGCCGGGGCTGGCCGTGCACGTGCAGCACGCCGTCCTTGAGCGTGCGCCCCTGCGTCGGCAGGGCGGGGCAGACGATGGCGGCCTGCACCGCATCGGGCACCTCCAGCACCGCCTGCAGTTCCGCGGCGACGTGGCCGCGCAGGGTGGAATCGATCTTCTTGAACAGCAGCTCGCCGTCGGCACGGCGGGTGCACGCGTCGCGCACGATGGCGGCCACGCGCTCCACCGCCACGGCCGGCTCGCGGACGCGGCTGTCGCTGTCGACCACCCAGCTGCCGCCGGCCGGCAGCGGCCCGGTCACCACCAGCGGCGCGGGGCTTGCCGAAGCCTGCGCGAGCGCCGCCGCGCACTCGGCGGCGCCCGAAAGATCGTCGGCAATGACCTGCAGGCAACGGGACATGGAGACACTCGCGGCAGCTGTTCGATCCCGCGAGTATCCCCTACCGTCGGGTCCACCCCGCGAGGCCGATGCGCCACCAGGCGGCCGTCGCGTCAGCCCCCGGCGCGCAGGTGCGAAACGAACCAGTCGCCTGCCAGTTCCGCCACCTGTTCCAGCGTGCCGGGCTCCTCGAACAGGTGGGTGGCGCCGGGCACCACCTCCAGCCGCTTCTCGCAGGCCAGGTGGGCGAAGGCGACCCGGTTGAGCCCCAGCACCTCGGTGTCGTCG
>Ga0255338_1006372_pt1 | contig 10047 bp, 10 predicted proteins | sample MeOH1_35cm_T4_19_FD_203715 | JGI IMG/M metagenome (GOLD analysis project Ga0255338, IMG submission 203715) | Sandy soil microbial communities from University of British Columbia, Vancouver, Canada - MeOH1_35cm_T4_195 | ecosystem: Engineered > Artificial ecosystem > Sand microcosm > Unclassified ...
AATGCCACCGCGTGAGTGGAACATGGCGAAGGCGCAATTTGCCGTGCTCTTCGGCGAACGTTTCATCAGGGCCATGTCGGCCTGATGGTCAACCGCCTCGCCGCACACGAAATTCCTGACAGTCCCGAGTTACGCAGCGGTTCGGCGCTTTGCGTTTGTGGAAGGGAGCCGATGCGACCCGCAACGGCGGCTTTCACCACAGCGCAACGCTTCAAGCCCTCGCTGCTCATGCGGAACGGACAAACTCGACCTCACCTCTTGAACACAACCATGACAATCAGCCTTCAGACCATTTGGGAATCCTGAATGTCGATCCCGCCTAAAGCGGCGCTTAGCTCCCAGCAGTTCTCCGAGGAACCATTTCGAGAGCTTCAATGCTGTGTTGATGAGCGCCCGATTTCCTAAAGAGTGGGGCGTGCGATCAACGCGCTCATCTGTTCTGTAATCGCGAATGTAGCGTCTCTCTCTATCAACCAGCATTCGCCGGGGTGCCAAGCCTGACCATCTACAGTCCCGCAGCCAGCAAGTGGAATGAACCACAGCATTTCTCCTTTTACCTCCCGGCGTGTTTGGGCTGTTCCCTGTATGATATCGAGAGTGAAGGGGGCTCCGGCGACAACCAGTTGTTCTTCGGCTGTCATCGGGATGATGCGGTCCCGCATCGCATATGGCTCCGCTACACTGGCTTCAATTCCCTGCTCGAGATGCAGTTCACGCGGACGTCCATAGTCGTAGAGTCGGAAGGTTACGTCATTATTCTGCTGTATTTCTACCAGCGTCACGCCTCCCCCAATGGCATGCACTGTACCGGCGGGAATATAGTAGAAGCTTCCGGGCTTGACGGATTTCCATTCTATCAGTGCTTCGATGCTCCCATCAAGCGCCGCAGCGCGCAACTCCTCAGGCGTTAAATCCCGCACTGTGCCGATCCCTAGCTTGGCATCGGGTAAAGCATCGAGCACGTACCAGCATTCAGATTTCCCTCCGGCCCAGCCATATTGCTGAGCTTGTTCATCGCTGGGATGGACTTGAATAGACAGTTTCTCGCTGGTGAAAATATATTTGACCAGCAAAGGCAGGCTCATCTCCTGCTCGGGAGAAAACCAGATTTCGCCGATGCGGCCTATGGCGTTGCTCGCCATGTGAGATGGGATATTAGTCCGGCCCCACGGCTTTTCGACAGCCTGGGCAATAAAGCGCTTTGCTGACATATTCCCTTTGCGGCAGCCCTTTGGAGGCGTGCTGTCTCATTTCTGATGTTACCTCATCTTTTATTCACTTTGTCCATTCTGGCAACAGCTTGTTGATTGCCGCTGAGAATCGACCCGGGAATAAATTTCCACTGAGAATTGACCCATGTTGAACTCGCCCCCGGCTTTGACGAGCGGGGGACCATGGAGTGTTGGACATGGCGTTATTGAGCGTTATCCGGCGCTGGCATTACCGCGATCATCTATCGATCCGCGAGATTGTGCGGCGTACGGGGCTGTCACGGAATACGACCCCTAAATATCTGCGGTCAGACACAATCGAGCCGCAGTTCAATGTGCCCGAACGGCCGAGCAATCTGGCGGTGGTGCAGCGGAAACCCGGTGCCCTGCGCAACGGCGCCCCGTTCCTCGAACTCCCGGATGCCTTCCAGCGGCTGCAACGGCATCTGCTGCACAACCCCGGCGGCGACAGGGAGATGGTCGAAATCCTGGCCCTCGTTCTCCATCATGATGAAGAGGCCGTGCTGACGGCGGTCACCATGGCGCTGGATGTAGGCGTTCCGACCAAGACCCATATCCTCAACCTGCTGCACCGGCTGCTCGATGGGAAACCGGTCACAACGCCGCCGGTGACGGCGCCGCAGGCTTTGAGGCTGGTCAGCGAGCCAATGGCCAATGTCGAGCGCTATGATGCCCTGCGCGGGGAGGCCCGCCATGCGTCATGATCCCGCCACCGGTGCCATCGTCGTGATGCTGCGCGGCCTGAAAATGCCCGGAATGGCTCAAGCCGTGACTGACCTCATGCAGCAGGGATCGCCCGCCTTCGAGGCGGCGGTCCCGATCCTCCCCAGTTGCTGAACGCCGAAACGGCCGAACGAGAGGTGCGGTCCGTTGCCTATCAGCTCAAGGTCGCGCGGTTCCCGGCCTATCGTGATCTCGCGGGCTTCGACTTTGCCAGCAGCGAGGTCAATGAGGCGCTGGTCCGGCAGCTTCACCGCTGCGACTTTATCGACGTCGCCGACAATGTGGTGCTGGTCGGCGGCCCCGGCACCGGGAAGACCCATGTCGCCACGGCAATGGGCGTGCAGGCTATCGAGCATCATCGAAAGCGGGTGCGGTTGGCCTCCCAAGCACCGAAGGGGCCAGTCTCGCTCCGCTTCCCAAACGATACATTGGAAATTCTTTTCCTGAGCCTTTAATGGCTCACCTCGCCTTTAGCAGTGCGGGGACATAATCGAGGACGACGCTGGCGCAGGTTTGGGGCTGGACGCTTATGCCGACTATAAGAAAGTTTCGGGCCGTCTCGCCGCGAACAGCCGCAACCTGCCGCAGCTCGTGGCTGCCGGTGTGCCGATACCCTCTGGCCATTGCGATTGAATGGTCTTATTGCGCAGGCAAGCCAGTAGGGAACGAATATATGTCAAGAAACGCTATAGTTACCGGGATCAGCGGCCAGGACGGTGCCTATTTGGCCGAAAACCTCTTGAACCGGGGCTATACGGTTTATGGAACCTATCGCCGGACCAGCTCGGTTAATTTCTGGCGGATCGACGAACTCGAAATTACCAATCATCCGCAACTCAAGCTGGTTGAATATGATCTTACCGACATGGGATCGGCCATCCGATTGATCGAAACCTCGGAAGCGACCGAAATCTATAACCTCGCCGCGCAAAGCTTTGTCGGAGTGTCGTTTGACCAGCCTATCACGACGGGCCAGATTACCGGACTCGGTGCTGCCTATCTTCTTGAAGCGATCCGCACGGTAAACAAGGACATCCGCTTCTATCAGGCATCCACGTCGGAGATGTTCGGGAAAGTCCAAGCCATTCCCCAGACCGAAGACACGCCTTTCTATCCGCGCAGTCCTTATGGTGTGGCCAAGCTCTACGCGCATTGGCTGACTGTTAATTATCGTGAGAGCTTCGACATCTTTGCCACCAGTGGTATCCTGTTCAACCATGAATCGCCGCTGCGTGGCCGCGAATTCGTGACGCGCAAGATCACTGATACCGTTGCCAAGATAGCTCAGGGTAAGGCGGATGTGCTGGAACTGGGCAACCTCGACGCCAAGCGTGACTGGGGCTACGCCAAGGATTATGTAGAAGGCATGCGCCTCATGCTGCAGCATGACACGCCCGACACCTATGTGCTTGCGACGAATCGTACTGAAACGGTCCGGCATTTCGTCGAACTGGCCTTTGCTCAGGCAGGCGTTTCTCTTGAATGGTCGGGTAAGGAAGAAAATGAGATCGGTGTCGATCCGCAAAGCGGGAAGACCCGCGTCCGCATCAACCCAGCTTTCTATCGGCCCGCGGAAGTTGACTTGCTGATCGGCGATCCTGGCAAGGCCGAGCGGGACCTCGGGTGGAAGCCCACTGTCCAGTTGGAAGAACTCGCCCGCCTCATGGTGGAAGCCGACATGCGTCGTAACGCGGCGGGCTGGTCTTTCTGATGCGCGTGGCGTTGACCGGGGCGACCGGATTTACCGGCCGCTTTGTTGCCGCCGCTCTTGAAGCGGCGGGAGCAACCCCGGTTGCGCTGCAAGCAGACTTGCGGGACAAGGATGCCGTTGATCGCGTCGTTGCGGAAACGGAATTCGAACGAGTGATCCATCTGGCGGCGCACGCCTTCATTCACGCCTCTGATTGGGAAGCCTTCTATGCTGTCAATCAGCTCGGCACCTTTAACCTCCTCGATGCTGTTTCCCGGAAAAAGGTGGGTGCTCGCTGCATTATCGCATCGAGCGCCCAGATCTATGGTCCTAATGCCGAAGGATTGATTGCTGAGGACGCGCCGGCCAATCCTACAAATCATTACGCGACCAGCAAATATGCGATGGAGCGGGGCGGGCGGCTTTGGGCTGACCGGCTCGATATCGTCGTGACGAGACCATTTAATTATACTGGCGTGGGCCAAGACAAAAAATATTTAGTGCCCAAGATCGTGGATCATTTTCAACGCCGCGCTTCGGTCATTGAGCTAGGCAATACGTGGGTGCGCCGTGACTTTGGTGATGTACGCTCGGTTGCTGACGCTTATGCCGGTTTGGCGATGGCGCAGACCGTTCCGGCCACCGTCAACATCGCGACCGGACGTGTCTCATCTATCGGCGATATTATCGAAAAACTCACTGCTCTCAGCGGGCATCACATTGAGGTTGAGGTTAACCATGCGTTTGTGCGAAAGGGAGACGTGGAAGTGCTGGGCGGCGACGCGACGCTTTTGAGCGCTACCTTGCCTGATTGGCGGCCCCGTTTGATCGACGACACGCTTCAATGGTTATATGAGGCGGCGAGGTGAGCGCTGGCATTTAACGCTGCGATTGCAGACGTGATTACAATCATTATCCGAGGATGATGGGCACGCAAGCATTGCCGCGACAAGACAGATATGCTTGGGTTGGCGCAATTTAATGGTTGATTGATGATAACCTTCAGGAATGTTTCTAAAACCTATCATATTCGGAAATTCAGGAAGGATGTCCTGAATGATCTGACCTTTGACATTCCTACCGGAAGCAGTCTGGGTATCTGCGGCGCGAACGGCGCGGGCAAATCAACCTTAATGCGCCTGATTTCCGGTGTTGAGTCACCAACTTCCGGGCGCATTGAGCGAACCGTTTCCTGCTCCTGGCCGATCGGTTATTCGAGTTGCTTTCAGTCCACTCTAACCGGTGCCGACAATGCGCGCTTTATCGCTAGGATATATGAGAAGGATGTGAACCAGCTTCTAGCCTACGTTGAGGATTTTGCACAGCTTGGAGCCTATTTTTATCAGCCTATCTATAGCTATTCCGCCGGCATGCTGGCACGCTTGGCGTTCGGTATTTCGCTGGCGATCGAATTTGACTGCTATTTGGTTGATGAAGTGACGGCCGCTGGTGACGACCGGTTCCGGCAGCGATGCGAAGAGGCTCTGCATTATCGCCGTGAAACCGGCACATTGCTGATGATCAGCCACGATCCCCACACGCTACGGAATTATTGTGAGCGCGGCGCAGTGCTGCATCAAGGACGATTGACCTTTTACAGTACCATTGATGAGGCAATTGACGTGCACATGCATAATCAGGCGGGGCACTGATCCGATCTTGTCACCCGCGGGCACCCGTGCTCGGTCCGCTTGGTTATCGCCCCGACTTGATCGAGTTTCGTCGATCAATCACTGCTCCGCTATGCTCATCGGCTTTTTTAGGCCGCGAGGCAGGCCAGATATGTCTGCATCGGCTGCAAAGCGTCGCAGGCCGGCTTCTGAAAAAGATAGCCGAAATATCCATCCTGTCCGGTAGGCGCAGCGCTATCAAACAATTGGCCGGGTTCCACGATCGGGCGAAGTATGCAAGGCTCGATCGGTTTAAACAGTTCGGGAAGACAATAGGTCACGAACGCGCCGTACCAGGCAAACTCATAGGGGCTGACGGCGATCAGACCACAAAAGTTGGTGTAACCGAAATCTGCCGCGCGGGATTCGAGAGCCAGGCAAATTTTTGAATCAAATATGCCGTTACACCCGATATAATGATATTTGAGAGAGCTAAGATGCGCACTGAAATGTTCGTCAATGGCATCAAATGCCACTCCAGCTGACACAAGATTGCCTTTCAGCCAACATTTTTCATCCGTATCGACGAAATGCTGATTTATTTCCTGCCGATCTAGTGGACGTGCCGTGGTGCACAAAATGCCGTCACGAAATAAGGCGGTTCCGAAGTCGAATGGTTGCGTAAAGAACTGGGCTGAGTCGCACGTTAGGTAATGCCTTGACAAGCCGAGCTTGGAGAAGGCCAGTTTGACGACCTGCTGCACATGCCAACCGTCGAAATGAGCCGGTGGGACATTGCCAGTTTTCTCCAGAACCCAATCTTCATACAGGATTATAGGCAGTCTTTCGACGAACCCTGTAACAGAAGCGCTATCAAACAGCCTGTCGAATATCGCTTCATCCTGCCTTGGTATGACAAGATAGAACGGAATTTCAGGCTTCACGTACGAAAGGTAGGATCCAAATAATATGACGGACCAATGAGCGTCGTTGGCATAGCTCTTATTCAGAAGAGCATAGTCCCGATCGATATCCCGTTCTTGGATTCGGACTCCCTGGAACTTCAGTTGCGTATCATCCGAAACCGTCAGGCGAATTTCGAGGTCACTGATGTCTTGGGGTATATGCAGAGAAAAGATCGTTATAAGGCCAGGCCCAGCCTGGGTCGTTATGTCGGTTTTCACAAACTCATGCAGGCCCGAATTGCAGACCACGTCCACAATTGCGCCCGGGCCAACACTCTCCACCTCCCCAAGGACAGCCACAGTGTAGATACCGGCTTTGCAGGCGCGATAGGGGCCGCAGACAAGGAAGCCGGATTTTCCGACCGTCTGTATCGATCGATCGTCCCGTTGGCCGTTCAGAACGAAGCTTGCATAATCGTCAATAGTCAGGTGGATCGTGTCACCGGGAGACTGGTTCCCTACCGAGGCCGGCATCATCATCTTCAGAAAAGCTCCGTCCTTGGTAGAGCACACTTCGGGCCGTTCAGGCTTTTCTCTGGGTAGAGGGTCGTACGAAAGTGCGCGCCATCCATCTTCCAAACCAACCCACGGCTGTAGAAGGCTCCATGCCGAAAAAATGATGGGGTGACAACCTCCATAGGGATTGCTGCTCGCCCTGATGAAGTCCGCCCTGTCGGCTCCACGAGCACCGTCATCTGTCCCTATCTCCCAAGCTCTATGGCTCTAACTTAAAATTGAAGATGCAATGATGGGTCGAAGATACATCTTTTGATGGAAACCGAGGAAGGAATGCGCGCGAGGCGGGAGATATGTTGGCCACGATCCCTTGAAGGCTGCGCGGCCCGCACATGGTAGGGAAGGTGCCTGAACTGCTGTTAAGGTCGTTACGTTCAATGACCATAGGGCCTGTCAGCTTGTCGACATTGAGTGCAAGCATGGCGTTGCGCACGACATTATAGGTTACCGCACCGCCAAAGGCCGGGGCATCATACCAGGGTGCAGATCCGATCATGATGCCGAAGCCGCATCGTTGTCTTGACCCGCAGTCGATCCTGTTGCCTGTCACACGCGTACCGGTAAAGTCGCCGCTCGTTGCCTTGGGCCATGCCTGTAGCATCAGTTCGGCAAAGGATCCTCCATCGGCCCTGCCGCTGTGGCTGAATCGGTTGTTTTTCACAGTGCAGTTGATGCAGCTTCCAAATATCAGCTGGACATCGGTATTATCGTGAAAACGGTTGTCCGTCACCTGGAACTCATCACCGGAATGGATGGTTAGGCCGTCTGCCCAGCGCGACTGGATATTGTGCGTTCCGTTGCTGCTGAAGAGGTTGTCCTTGATGATGACATTCTTGCCTGAGCCATATTCCAGCGCGGAATAACAGCCCATGTCGCGGAAAACGGATCGCGTGATGGAATTGTTGCTGCCATTGATCCTCAATCCACCCGCCATTGGTTTCTCCTTGTCGGATGCGCAGCGTTTGGCAGAAAGGGCGGGATCGCTCAGCCTTGTTCCCTCAAATATCAGTCGATCAAGATGCACGTTGCCGCTGTCGATGTCGAACGGCATGACTGCCCCCGCCATGCCGCCGGGGCGAATGACAAGATGGAGAGACGCGCATCGTTTTTCGTCTGAGAAGCAGGGTGTCGCGGCAGTGTCCAGATCTTGCGTCCGCAAGGTGATGGGCCGTGCTATTCGGACCGGTGTTGCAATCAGATAGTGGCCAGGGGGCAGGGCAATGGTTCCGCCCGTGGGCGTTCTCTCTAGACAAGCCCGAAGTGCTGGCCCCGCGTCTTTCCCCGCATTTGCAAATGCCGGGATGCTGGCACATGGTCCTTTACCCAAGGATTTCGCAGACGCACTCTGAGTGCCGCCGGAGGCCAGCAGGATGGCTAGTAAAGCCAGCGCAGCTAGGATAATCGCCAAAATGACATAGGAATAAGGCAAGATTCCCGACTTGCGGGAAGACGAAGGCTGGGGCAGTGGATGCTGAGGCACAACATTTACCTTTTGGATTCTGCGTGGAGCATCACATGCTTTCGAAGATTTTGAGTACCAAGCAGAAAGTGAATTATCGTCGCAAAGGTAATCAATGTCGTGATACGGGGGATTGGTCGGGAGCGGTCAATGCCTACACACAACATCTTGCAGAGAATAACGCTGATCAGCCGATCTGGGTTCAACTGGGCCACGCTTGGAAAGAGCAAGGCCAGTTGGAGGAGGCATCTAAAGCCTATCAGATGGCGGTCGATCTGGATGTCGATGACGCCGACGCCAATATTCATCTGGCAGACATCCTACGCCGTCTGGGCCGTGGCGAAGAGGCGCTCGCAGCCTATGAACGGGTCAACGCCTTAGCACCTAATACCGAAGCGATCCGCAACATCCGGCTGCTGCGACACGACAGCAAGGCAACGGCAGCAATGGAATTGGGGGAAGGAACGGTCTTTTTCGCGATTCAGGACCTGTTCGGTTATCTTCAGGCGCATGTCACGATGTCGGGAATCCAACGCGTCCAGGCTGGCATCGCGCTGCACGCCATCAAGGACGCGGTGGTCGATGTCCGTTTCATCCTCGGCAATGCGGCGGAAAGCGCGCTTCCCGCCGGCGAGTTCTGGATGGTTGATAATGCGCGGGTCTTGCAGATCATCGAATATGCATCGGGCAAGCACGTGGATCACGATACCCTGCGCGCAATGGTGATGGCGTGCGAGGATGCGGCTGAACGTGTGTTGCCGCTACAAGGAAGCACGATCATCCTGCTGGGGGCCTTTTGGGGTCTGGGCAACAGCGTCGGGGATTTCATTCGATCCAAGCGCAACGGCGTTCGGATCGGTGCCTATGTATATGATATCATTCCCGTAACTCATCCGGAGTTCTGTGATGAGGCGTTGGTCACGGACTTCTCGATGGCGATCTGCGAACTATGCGCGGTTGCGGATTTCATACTGACCATTTCCGATGCGTCACGACTTTCTTTGGGTGAATTCGTCGCCAAGAATGGCGGACGTCAGATTCCGATGATGACGGTGCCGCTGGCGCATCATCTCACGCGTACAACTGACGATGAGGTGGAGTGGCCCGAGCAATTGCGGCGTGTGAAGGGCAAGCGCTACGTCGCCTACGTTTCAACCATCGAAGGTCGCAAGAACCATCTTTATGTGGTCAATGTCTGGCGGCGGCTGATGGCTGAAGGGATCGATGTTCCCGATCTTGTCTTTGTCGGGCGGCATGGATGGAAGATCGGCGCATTGACGGATGTGCTCAAGGCGACCAACAATCTCGATGGTCGCCTCCATATTGCTCACAACCTGTCGGACGGCGAACTGAACGCGGTCTACGCCAATTGCGAATTCTCCGTCTTCACAAGTTTTGTGGAGGGCTGGGGGTTGCCGGTGGGCGAAAGCCTGTTTCACGGTCGTCCGTGTGTCGCATCCGGCACTTCGTCTATCCCCGAAGTGGGCGGCGATCTTGTGGATTATGTCGATCCATTCAACATAACGCAGGGAATAGATGTTTTCCGTCGGATGATCACCGACAAGGCTTATCTGGATAGCCGCGCAAAGATGATCCAAGATCACTTTGTGCCCAGAACATGGCATGACGTGGGCGCGGATTTTCTAGAGAAGGTCAAAGCCTACCAGAACATCGCGATCACGCCTTTCAAGTCTAACCTCGCGGAAGGGAAGGTGCTTTCCTTCAAGGTTGTCGCCGGAAGCACCATCAATACAAAAAAATATTTTCACCTTCCCAAAAGAATATTGATAGACTCGAATTTTCTCTATGCTCCGGAAGATCATGGGATGTGGCTGCGAGGTTCAAAGCCGTC
>Ga0255338_1006373_pt1 | contig 10046 bp, 10 predicted proteins | sample MeOH1_35cm_T4_19_FD_203715 | JGI IMG/M metagenome (GOLD analysis project Ga0255338, IMG submission 203715) | Sandy soil microbial communities from University of British Columbia, Vancouver, Canada - MeOH1_35cm_T4_195 | ecosystem: Engineered > Artificial ecosystem > Sand microcosm > Unclassified ...
CCTTCTATGGCATGTCGACCTTTGAAGGCCCGATGATGGCGATCAAGACCGTCAACGCCCTCTCCCACTACACCGACTGGACCATCGGCCACGTGCACGCCGGCGCCCTTGGCTGGGTGGCGATGATCACCTTCGGCGCGGTCTACCACATGATTCCGAAAGTCTTTGGCCGTGAGCAGATGTACAGCACACCGCTGATCAACCTGCATTTCTGGCTGGCGACCATCGGCACTGTGTTGTACATCGCGTCGATGTGGGTCAACGGCATCACTCAGGGCCTGATGTGGCGCGCGATCAACGACGACGGCACGCTGACCTACTCTTTCGTCGAAGCCCTGCAGGCCAGTCATCCGGGGTTTGTAGTGCGTTTTACCGGCGGCGTGTTCTTCCTCAGCGGCATGCTGCTGATGGCGTACAACGCCTGGCGCACCGTGCGGGTGTCCGATGTGGCGATGGCTGAACGTGAAGCGCAGATTGCCTGAGGCGAGGAGCTGGAAATGATCGAGATGGTGCTCAATGGTTTAGGCGTGGCGGGGCTTTGGCTGGCGGTCGAGTACTGCCTGAAACAGCAGACGGCGCAGAGCCTGGAAGAGGCAAGCCTGATGCCTTTTGCCGATGACCCGGAGGTGGCGCGGCGGGTGGAATTGGCGACGGGGAAAGTCGTGAAAGCGGTTGCGCCGCAAGTGGCAAAACCCGGGTGGGGAAACCTCGACATCTGATGCACCACAGATCACTGTGGGAGCGGGCTTGCTCGCGAAGGCGTCGGCAAAGTCAATATTGATGTCGCCTGACACGCCGCCTTCGCGAGCAAGCCCGCTCCCACAGGGGTTCAGCTGCGATCTCTAGGAATCAGGCTCTGCAACTGCTGCGCCAGAAAATTCGCGTCGAAGGCAAAGGTGTCCGGGTCTTTCAAACCATTGGTCTTGCGCCATTGCCAGCTGCTCGACGGCGGCAGGCATACCAGCGAAATGCTGCCATAGCGCGCAGCGGTCAGGCCCATCACGGCCAGGGAAATCTGCCCGCCCGCGCCCATCACATCCGGTACGAACTCCACCGGTTTGCCGGCGATCACGATACCGAGCTTCTCGGTCTTGAACGTCGACGTCTCGACCGGAACGCTGGGTCCCGAGGCCACGTAGGCTTCACGGCTCACTTCCAGCAGGTTCGGCGCCTTGACCGGTTCCAGCCATTGCTGGATCTGATCGAACAGCTCGCCAATGCGCGTCGCCCACACGGCCGACTGTGACTCGAACAGTTGTTTTTTGTGCGCTTCGCTGTCTGCGTAGTGGCGAAGCATCTCACCCAGTTGCTGTACGTCGTCCATTGCGGTGTTCCTTTGGTTGAAGCAGTGCTGCGGACTTCGAGCATGGCAGATGCGCGCGCCGCCCGTACAAATCAATTGCATGGGCGGTCACATCTCGAGACACTCGCGGCCCAGGGGTAGCCATCGACAGGAGCACACCATCGCCGGATCTATCGGCAGGTCATTGAATCCCTGAGCCAGCGCGGCGCCCAGGCCATCATCCTTGGCTGCACGGAAACCGGCCTGCTGATCGACCCCGAGCACAGCGCCCTGCCCCTGCTCGACACCACCGAACTGCATGCGCAGGCGGCGGTGCCGTTCGCATTGGCGCAGTGATCAACCGGCCTTGGGCAAGCGACGCAGACGCGCCATGCTCAAGGTATCCACCAGCCTTCCGTCACGCACGGCGTAGTCGCGAAACAGGCCTTCGGTTTCAAAGCCGAACTTGCGGTACAAGCCGATGGCCGCTTCGTTGTCGGCGTACACCGAAAGCTCGACCCGTTGCAGGTTCATCCAGTTGTCGGCGATGTCCAGCGCCGTTGCCAGCAGCTTCGAACCAACGCCCTTGCCCTGCCATGCCGACAAGACGCCCATGCCAAAGCTGCCGGCGTGACTGCGACGGATCCGCGAAAACTGCTCCAGGCCAATGCTGCCGATCACCAGCCCCTGATGCAGCGCCACCAGTTTGATTTCGCGTTCGTTGTCCGACGCCAGGCGTTTGCGCCAGAGCTCGATGGATTGAAACGGCATTTGCAGGACCTGCCGGGTAACCGCCGGCTCGTTGTAGAGCGCGGTGATGCCTTCGAGATGGGATTCGTCGAAGCGTTCGAGGGTGATGACAGAGTCAGTGACGGGCATGGGTGATTCATCCTTGAGACAGACATGGCCGCTCACTCTACAACGCAATCTTCCGGCATAGCGAGAACCAAAAATGTGGGAGCGGGCTTGCTCGCGATAGCGGTAGGTCAGTCGCTATCAATGTTGACTGACGCACCGCTATCGCGAGCAAGCCCGCTCCCGCATTACTGGATAGTGTTCAGCCTTCGAACCACTCCCGGCGCTCGTTGAAGGTGTTCTGGATCAGCTCGACGATCATCTGCACCTGCGCTTCGCCCTCGGACTGCACATTAACCGCCATCCACACCTCACGCTGCATCGGCTGGCCAAACAACCCCGGCAACGCAACGAGACCGCGATCAAAGTGACCGATGTAACCGGGCAGCAAACCGATGCAGGCGCTGCAGCGAATCATCTCCAGCAGCAGCTCATAGGAATGCAGCTGCACCACACCGGCCAGGCGCTGCTCCACCAACGCATTCCACGGCACGAAGCTCTCGACCTGACGGTGAGACGGCCATTGCACCAACAGGAAATCGGCGAGGTCATCGAGGCTGTCCGGGCGCGACGTCGTCCTTGAATAGCGCTTGGCGATGTGCGGCTGGTAGTCAAGCCGCGCCAGGCGGCGGGGTTCGCTGACAGCAAAACTCGGGCTCGGCCGCGGCGATTCGATGCCGGCCAGCCACACCACCACATCGGCACTGACGGCTTGCAGCGCCAGTTCGCTGTCGAGGGTGATGATGTCCAGGCGGACGCTGGCGTTGCGGCGCAACAAGGCCACCAGGTCGCGACCGAGAATGTCGTGCAGGATCGATTCAGCCACGGCCAGGCGCACCAACGGTTGCTCGATCACCGGCAAATCGCGCTCATGAACCAATGCGATCAACTGCGCTTGAAGCTGCAAGCCTTCACGGCTGAGAGTAATGCCATTGTCGCAATGGCTGAACAGCGAACAGTGCAGTTGCGCTTCGAGCTGCGCCAGTTGCTTGCGCAGCAAGGTCGCCTTGATGTTGAGGCTGCGGGCCGCCTGCATGAAACAGCCGCAGCGAGCACTGACCGTGAACGCCTGCGCCAGTTGCGGATCAATCGCCGAGGCCCGCGCACGCAAGGACGGCATGGTTGCTAGCGACGGACGGTATTCGGCGGGGATTTGGCGCCCTGAGGTTTCCATGAATGACATCGATGACTCCCTGTCGATATGTCCTTTGAAAACCTCATCCTGCGCACCGTTCATGAACCTGCTGTGACAACCGCTGGAATGCTGTTCACTTAAGTGCGGGCACACAAATTTGTGGCGAGGGGATTTCTTGCTCGCCTGAGGAATTTCTCAAGTGAACTCATGCACTGGGCGCTTGGCGAAAACTCACGGCCAGGCGATTCCAGCTGTTGATGGTGGTGACGGCGATGGTCAGGTCGACCATTTCGCTTTCACTGAACTGCTCCCGGGCCTGGGCGTAGACGTCGTCAGGCACATGGCTTTGCGAGAGCAAGGTCACCGCCTCGGTCCAGGCCAGCGCCGCGCGCTCCCGTGGGTTGAAGAAACCACTGTCGCGCCAGACCACGATTGAATACAGGCGCCGGTCGGTCTCGCCGAGGCGCCGCGCATCCACCGAATGCATGTCGGTGCAGAAGGCGCAGCCATTGAGCTGCGAGGCGCGGATCTTGATCAGGTGCAGCAGCGCCGGTTCGATGCTCAGGTTGCTGGTCAGCGCCTCCATGGCAATCATCGCTTTCATCGCTTTGGGCGACGCGCTGTAGTAATCCAGACGGGAAGTCATGGCGTGCCTCGTGGATCGATAGATGCTTGTCAAGTTAGGCGCTGATGCGCAAGCGTTACAGATCCAATTCAGCGAAATTCCGGTGGACCACCCGGCAACAGTCCAATCCGCGGTATTTCATCCACGCAACTTCTGCGCAGCGGTGCTTGCGGGTAATCTGACGCGACGCACACGCGTCTCAACCGCTACAAGGAGCCCCGCCGGTATGGAACTTCATGTTGTCATCAACGGCCGCAAGGACCTGGCAGGCCAGTTGTACAACCAACTGCGCAGCGCCATCGAATCCGGCCGTCTGGCAGCCGGGACGCAGCTGCCGCCCAGTCGATTGCTGGCCGAACAGCTGGGCATCTCGCGCAAGACCATTTCCGACACCTACGCGCAACTGACGTATGAAAACTTCCTCACCGGCGTGATCGGCAAAGGCACTTACGTCAATGCCCGGACCGCAAAAGCGCTGCCCAAGCAAAGCCATTCACAGTTGGCGAGCGCCGAGGTCATCGAGTCGTGGCGCAACCTGCCGGTGTTTTTGCGTCATCCGACACTGGAAGGCTCGCTGCGCTATGACTTCATCGGTGGCGCCACCAGCAAGGGCCAGTTTCCGCAGGACGATTGGCGACGCTGCACCTCTCACGCCTTGCGGCAGATGACCGGTTCGAAGGGTTTCTACAGCCTGCCCGAAGGACTTCCGGCTCTGCGCAACGCGATCGCCCGGCATATCGCATTTTCCCGTGGTGTGAACTGTCAGGACGAAGACGTGGTGGTGTGCAACGGCGCGCAACAGGCGCTGGACCTGATCTCCCGCGTGATGACCCGCCACGGCAGCATCGTCGCCATGGAAGACCCCGGCTACCCGCCCGCGCGCCTGCTGTTTGGCAGCCACGGCGCCACGGTGATCGGCGTGCCGGTCGACGCCGAAGGCATTCAGGTCGACAAAATCCCCCTCGGTACGCAGCTGATTTATGTCACGCCGTCGCATCAGTTTCCGCTGGGCATGCCGATGAGCCAGGCACGGCGAGTGGCGTTGCTGGAACGCGCGTATGAGTTGGGCGCGATCATCATCGAGGACGATTACGACAGCGAATTTCGCTATGAAGGCCGGCCCACCGATTCCCTGCAAAGCATGGATGAACGCGGGATCGTCGCCTACGTCGGGACCTTTTCGAAAACCTTGCTGCCGGAGTTGCGCCTCGGTTACGCGATTTTGCCGCCAGCGATTCTCGAAGCGGTGATCCAGGCCAAGCAACTCACCGACCGGCATACCTCCACCCTGCCCCAGTGGGCACTGGCCAAGTTCATCGCCGAAGGCTGCCTGCTCAAGCACATTCGCCGTTGCCATACGATCTACGCCGGGCGTCGTGAGCGAATCCTGACACGTGTTGCGGGAGACCTGTCCCCTTGGTTCGAAGCCATCCCAAGCACCGCCGGGTTCCACATGGTGCTCATGTGCAAAGTGCCTATCGATATGCCGTTGGTGATCGAATTGGCGAAAAAGGTCGAAGTCGGCCTGTATTCCATCGAGGACTTCTACTATCAACAAGCGCCACAGGCCGGGCTTCTCATGGGCTTTGGCGCCATTGAAACCCTCGACATCGACACCGCCCTGGACCGCCTGCGGGACATTTTGCAGCAGGTCGCCTGACAGATTGGTCTGGGTTTTTATCCGGCGATTGGCTATTGGCGGTCCCAGGGTGCGGGCCTATCCTGCATATGCGTTATCCCTCAATGAGCAGGATTCGTCCGGCCTGATTCAGGAGTGTGAGCAATGTCCAACGAAGTGATCAATACCGTAAAAGTGCAGGCCGCCGCCGGCCGCTCGGACGAACTGGGCAGGCAACTGCAAAAGATTGTCGAAACCCTGCGGGAACAACCGGGCTGCGAATCCTATATGGTCGACCGCTGCCCCGAGGACAGCAACCGCTGGAACGTCAGCGCCCGCTGGCAATCGGAAGCGGCCATGCAGATGCATTTCAACTGCCCTGAAGTCCAAGGCTTTATCGGCCTTATCGACAGTCGACTGGCCAACTCCGTCGACTTCAACAGCTTTCCGATTCATTGAACGGTAGGAGCCGGCTTGCTGGCGATCGCATCACCGCGGTGCAGCTGATGCGCCGCGGTGATGCGATCGCCAGCAAGCCGGCTCCTATGGCTTTTGCATTGCCTGGCGCAAATCCCGATTGGTCCCCTGGCCTTCTCGTAAATTGGCTGTTTGATTGCCGTCACTGGCGGACTAACGTTGTTCCTGACAACTAACCCCCCAGGTGATGAATCATGAGAGTTTTGCGTTTACTTGTTGCCCCGCTTGCCGTCTTCGCCCTGACCGTATCTGCCTCGGCATTCGCCCACGCCCCCTCGGAAAAAGTCACGATCCTGCAGGATGAAGTACTCAAGAACGTCCCGGGTAAAAAGGCGCTGATGATCGAGGTCGACTACAAACCCGGCCAATCCTCCATCGCCCACAAACATGAAGGCACGGCCATGGCGTACGTGCTTTCGGGATCGATCGTTTCTCAAGTGAAAGGCGAGCAACCGAAAACCTTCAAGGCCGGCGAGTATTGGTATGAACCGGCCGGGTCGGAGCATCTGGTCTCCAAAAATGCCAGTGCGACCAAGCCGGCCAAACTCTTGGTATTCATGGTGTTGTCCCCCGACGAAAAAGTGTTGATCCCATTGGAAAACTGATGGCTGAGCGTTCAGCCATAAATAAACAGGCCCGAATCTAACATTCGGGCCTGTTTATTTCCCTGCGCAATTAAACACAACGATTTAAACCAAACAAAAACTATGGTCACCTGACAAGTGCGTTTATTGGCTATTTCATTCAGTGCCCACAGGTTTAGTCTGAAAACACCGCCGACTCGCTCGGCAACTAACACTTGGCGACTCAAGTTGTTTCACTGGAGAAACACCCATGAAACTTGCACTTGTCAGTACTTTGGCGATCACCGCTGTTTTAACCGGATGTTCAATTCCCACTGCGCCAACCGCTGTTTCTTCACTCGACGGGATCTTCACCTCACCCGTCGGCCGTAGCAGCGCCACCCATGTCGCCAGCGGCAGCCATGTATCGCTGGGCATTGTTTACAGCCGCAACACCCAGACCAACCGCGCTTATCTTCAGGATTACCAGGCCAATGCCGGCACCGGTTTCGGCCAGAGCCTGCTGGTGAAACCGATTCATGATGCCTACGTTGCCACCTCCAAACCCGACATGGCGGTGGATTGGGTCAAGGCCTCGTTGCAGCGCCAGTTCGGCTCGGTCACGGTGTACCCGGATCTGCAAAGCCTCAGGGCGGCGAAACCGGACATGGTGGCGATTATCGACACCCGCAGCCAATTGATCACTTCGCGCAGTTCAGACGTCGAGGCTGATGTGAGTGCGGTTTTTTATGATGCCGACTTCAACTATATCGGGACTGCACAGGGGCATGATGCCAAAGCATTGAGTCCCGTGTGGGCGGACTATAAACGCAGCGAAGAGATTGTGGCGGACATTAACGAACAGCAAAATGTGCAAGTTCGGGCGCTGCAGAAGTTTGACCAGTCACTCAGTAATTTATTGACTGAGCCGACAGATAAAGTGTCGATGATTGATAATAAAGCTGTCTGGAAGTTATATTGAGACAGATGGCCCCATCGCCAGCAAGCCGGCTCCTACAGGTCTTAAGTTCGTTCTCAGACCCTGTGATCGACACAAAACCTGTAGGAGCCGGCTTGCTGGCGATGGGGCCTGCCCAAACACCACAAAACATTCAAACAAAAAAAAAGCCCCGCATCTCTCAATGCGGGGCTTTTTCATTCAGCGACTGATCAGGCCGCAGGTTCCAGCTCAGCGCTGACGGTAGCAGCAGCGGCAGGCACTACCGCCTGCCCGCTCAACGCCAGATCCAGCAGTTCACGGTTGGCCACCGCGTACATGGCGTAGTCGGTACCGCTTGCGGCACGGATTTCCACCAGCATGGCGCGCCAGCGTTCGATCATGCCTTCGTGCTCGTCCATCCACAGCGCCAGGCGAGTTTCCACGTCCTGAGTGCCGTCGCCCTGTTGCAGGACGGAGATGGTGATCGCACGTTGCTGCCAGTCGACGTCATCGCGGAACGCTTCACGGGCCAGGGCTTGCCAGTTGTTTTCAACCGGCAGTGCGCTGATCTGTTGCAGGTACCAGGTGATGTCCAGCGCGCTGCCCACAGCGAAGTAGGCCTTGGCCACGTCCGCAGGGTTCTGGCCGGTCACGTCGGAAGCCTCGATGATCGGCAGCAGGGTGTACAGGTGCGAGGTGCCAGCCACCATGCGCGCGAGCAACTCCGGCACACCGGCTTCGACGTACGCCTCGTAGCGGGCCTGCCAGTTTTCGTGGATCTCGCCACTCAGCAGTTCATCGAGCTTGAGCCCCAACTCCTTCAGGTGCGGACCGAAGTGCGCGACGTCGCGGGCAGCGTTCTGCTCGTTGCGACGGGCACGCAGGAACCAGCGCGTAGCGCGACGGCCCAGACGCATCAGCTCGTCCATCAGCTCCAGTTGTACGTCGGCCGAAACCTGGTAGTCCAAGGCTTCGATCTGACGGAACCAGTGCGGGAGATGGAAGATGTCACGCACGATCACGTAAGCACCGGCCACGTTCGCCGGGCTCATGCCGGTGGACTCTTTGAGTCGCTGAACGAAGGTGATACCCATGTGGTTGACCAGATCGTTGGCGATCTGGGTGCTGACGATCTCGCGCTTCAGACGGTGACGGCGCATGGCTTCGGAGAACTTGCTCACCAGGCTCGGCGGGAAAGCGGTTTCCATGTCGCGCGTCAGATAGTCGTCGTCCGGCACCAGGGAGTTGAGCAGCGCTTCCTTGAGGTCGATCTTGCTGTAGGAGATCAGCACCGACAGCTCCGCACGGGTCAGGCCATGGCCTTCCGCGAGACGCTCGTTGATGGCTTCTTCCGACGGCAGGAACTCGATGGCGCGATCCAGCTTGCCGCGGCCTTCCAGATCGTTCATCAGACGCTTGTATTCGGCAATCCGCACGAAAGCACGGCGCGCCGCCAGGGACAGGGCCTGAGTCTGCTTGTAGTTGTTGCCCAGTACCAGGTTGCCGACTTCGTCGGTCATGCTCGCCAGCAACTGGTTACGTTGCTTGTCGGTCATGTCACCGGCCTGAACCACTTCGTTCAGCAGGATCTTGATGTTCACTTCGTGGTCGGAGCAGTCCACGCCACCGGCGTTGTCAATGAAGTCGGTGTTGGAACCGCCGCCATTGAGACCGAATTCGACACGGCCCAGTTGGGTCATACCGAGGTTACCGCCCTCGCCCACGACTTTGCAGCGCAGTTCGTTGCCGTTCACACGCAGTGCATCGTTGGCCTTGTCGCCGACATCGGCGTGGCTTTCGGTACTGGCTTTGACGTAAGTACCGATACCGCCGTTCCACAACAGGTCCACCGGGGCCTTGAGCAAGGCGTTCAGCAGTTCGGTCGGGGTCAGCTTGTCGGCCTGAATGTCGAAGCGCTCTTTCATCTGCGGGGAAATCGCGATGCTTTTCGCGCTACGGGAGAAGATCCCGCCGCCTTCGGACATGATGCTGGTGTCGTAATCCGACCAGGCCGAACGTGGCAGATCGAACAGGCGCTGACGCTCGGCGAAGCTGTTCGCCGGTTCAGGGTTTGGATCGATGAAGATGTGCAGGTGGTTGAACGCAGCGACCAGTTGCAGTTTGTCGGACATCAACAAGCCGTTACCGAATACGTCACCGGCCATGTCGCCGACGCCCACTACGGTGATGCTGTCTTCCTGGACATTGATGCCGCGCTCGCGGAAGTGACGTTGTACGCCAACCCACGCGCCTTTGGCGGTAATGCCCATTTTCTTGTGGTCGTAACCGGCAGAACCGCCGGAAGCGAACGCGTCACCCAGCCAGAAGCCGTAATCGATGGCGATGCCGTTGGCGATGTCGGAGAAGGTCGCCGTGCCCTTGTCGGCCGCGACCACGAGATAGGGATCGTCCGGATCGTGGCGCACCACGTTGGCCGGCGGCTTGACGCCGTCGCCGGCGTAGTTGTCGGTGATGTCGAGCAGGCCGCGGATCAGCGTCTGGTAGCAGGCGATGCCCTCGGCCTGGACCTGTTCGCGCGTGCCGCCAACCG
>Ga0255338_1006374_pt1 | contig 10044 bp, 10 predicted proteins | sample MeOH1_35cm_T4_19_FD_203715 | JGI IMG/M metagenome (GOLD analysis project Ga0255338, IMG submission 203715) | Sandy soil microbial communities from University of British Columbia, Vancouver, Canada - MeOH1_35cm_T4_195 | ecosystem: Engineered > Artificial ecosystem > Sand microcosm > Unclassified ...
GACTACTTTCTGCGGACATCCCCATGGCTCCTGTTGGCATTCCTCGGTCTTGGGATCGTGGCGGCGTTCAGGAACATCATCAGATTGACGACGACGAAGCGTCCCGACCAATAGGGACGCTTTTGTCATAGTCCGAAGACTTAGACGTTACAGGGGTCCAGCGTGGCAGAATCCGGCAAAATCGATCCGATGCACCAGTTTGCGATCGAACCGCTGTTCGGTACGGATCATCTGTCGATCGGCGGCTTCAACATCGCCTTCACCAACAGCGCGCTCTATATGGTGGCCGCCGCCGTGGTGTTGTGGATCTTCGTGGTCGGCGGCATGAAGCGGGAACTGGTTCCCGGCCGCTGGCAGATGGCGGTCGAATATATGACCGGCTTCATCAAGAGCCTGCTGATCGCCAATGTGGGCGAGGGCGGCAAGAAGTACATTCCCTATGTCTTCTCGCTGTTCATGTTCATCCTGCTGGCGAATCTGCTCGGCCTGCTGCCGCTGGGTCTGGTCGGCCTGCACCCCTTCACCTTCACCAGCCATTTCACCGCGACCGGCGTGCTCGCGATCATGAGCTTCTCGATCGTGCTGGCGGTGGGCTTCTACAAGCATGGCCTGCACTTCTTCTCGCTCTTCGTCCCGCACGGCACGCCGCTGCCGATGATCCCGGTCATTTTCCCGATCGAGCTGATCTCGTTCATGGTGCGTCCGTTCAGCCTTGGCCTGCGACTGTTCGTTGCAATGACTGCCGGCCACGTTCTGCTCAAGGTGCTGGCGGGCTTCGTCATCAACGCATCGAATGCCGGCGTCGGCTATGGCCTCACCGTCGGCAGCGCCAGCTTCATCCTGATGATCGGCATCAGCGCGCTGGAAGTGCTGGTGGCGGTGATCCAGGCCTATGTGTTCGCGCTGCTGACCTCGGTCTACATCAATGATGCCGAGAACCTGCATTAAGAATTTCCGTTAGTTCCTCAACGTTTGACTAGAGATTAGAAAAGGGAGTTTACGACATGGACGCAGAAGCCGCAAAGCTGCTCGGTGCTGGCCTGGCCGCCATCGGTGCGGGCATCGCCGCCCTCGGTGTGGGTAACGTCTTCAGCTCGTTCCTCGAAGGCGCGCTGCGCAACCCCGGCGCTGCCGACGGTCAGCAGGGCCGTTTGTTCATCGGTTTCGCCGCGGCGGAACTTCTGGGTCTGCTGGCGTTCGTTATCGCCATGATCCTGGTGTTCGTGGCCTAAAAAGCCGCTTTGGGTCGGGCAGGGAGCGCCTTCATGGCCTCCATGCCCGTCCTTTGATTGACCGCGCCCTGATCGGACGGACTGAAAAATGCCTCAAATCGCGCAAATTGCCGAAACCTATTCATCGCAGATCTTCTGGCTGCTGTTGACCTTCGGCTTCGTTTTCTTCGTCATCGGCCTGGGCATGGTGCCCAAGGTTCAGGCGACGGCCGATGCGCGTGACGCGAAGATCACCGGCGATCTGGATGCCGCCAAGGCGGCTTTCGCCCGTGCCGATGAAGCGGAGGCGGACTATCGGGTACGTGACGCCGAAAGCCGTGGGGCCGTTCAGGCCATGCTGGCGAAGGCGAAGGCGGAAGCGGCCAAGGCCTCCGAGGTCAAGCTTGCAGCCGCGGACGCGGAAATCGCAAGCCAGATCGGCGCGGCCGAAGCCCGCATCAAGGCTGCTTCCAACGCGGCCATGGCAGAGATTGAAACCGTTGCCGCTGATGCAGCGCGCGACATGGTGGCTCGCATTTCCGGCGTCGACGCGTCGGACGACGCAGCCCGCAACGCAGTAAAGGCGGCACTGGCCCATGGCTGAGGCAGCAGCACAGCATAGTGAGGCGGAAGCCCCGCATTTGAATCAGGCGATCCATTCTGAAGGGATGGAGCCGGTCGGCACCGTCGCCCATGAAGGCGCTGCCCCGCATACCGATCCCAAGGCAGTCGGCATGGATGCCACGGCCTGGGTCAGCCTGGCGATGGCGGTCTTCATCGGCATTTTGCTGCTCAAGAAGGTGCCCGGCCTGATCGGCGGTGCGCTGGACGGCCGCATCGCGCAGATCAAGACGCAATTGGAGGAAGCCTCCAAGCTGCGGTCCGAAGCCGAAGCGCTCAAGGCGGAATATGAAGCCAAGCTGACCGCGGCGGCCGGCGAAGCCGACGCCATGCGCAAATCGGCTGAGCATGAGGCGGCTACGCTGCTGGAAGATGCGAAGGCCAATGCCTCCGCTCTGGTCGTGCGCCGTCAGAAGATGGCGGAAGACAAGATCGGCGCGGCCGAACGCGCGGCGATAGCCGATATCCGGTCCAAGGCGGTGACCGCGGCGACGAATGCAGCGGGGATGCTGATCGCGCAGGGGCATGACGCCAAGGCCGACAAGCTGTTGGTCGACGATGCGATCAAGGGGCTTGGGCCTAACGTTTGAGGCTCGTTTGAAGCTTAGAAAAAGGGCCGGTGCGGATTGTCGCACCGGCCCTTTTCTTTTGAGCCATTTGCGCCCGAGCAGCCTACGGCTTGGATTGGCCAGGAGCGGACGTTGATAATATCGTCATCCCAGCGAATGCTGGAATCTCGTGAGGCTAGGTCGCGCGCTATCGCCTGAGGCTTTCGCTGGGATGACGGAAATGATGCCCGCCTTACCACCCGAAACAGCCATATTTTGTCAGACCGATCGGCCCTGCCATTGCGATCCCTGCCGGGGCCGCTATCTCTGCCGCATGTCCGGTCCTCAATCTCCCGATCGTTTTCACGAAGACAAAGCCACCTTCACCGTCACCGGCAGCCAGCCCGATATCGATGCGGGCGTGGAGGCGATCCGCAACACATTGAAGACCCTGCCGACGCGGCCCGGCGTCTATCGCATGCAGGATGCGCGCGGGGACGTGCTCTATGTCGGCAAGGCAAGGGCGCTGCGAAACCGGGTCACCAATTATACCCAGGTGGATCGCCTGCCAAAGCGGCTCCAGCGCATGGTGGCGCAAACCCGCTCCATGACGATCGTCACCACCAATAGCGAGGCTGAGGCGCTGTTGCTGGAAGCGCAACTCATCAAGCGTTTCCGCCCGCCCTATAATGTTCTGCTGCGCGACGACAAAAGCTTTCCCTTCATCCTGCTGCGCGAGGATCATGACTTTCCCCGTGTGCAGAAGCATCGCGGCGCGCGCAAATATAAGGGCCGCTATTACGGCCCCTTCGCCAGCGCCGGATCGGTCACGCGGACCATCAACGCCCTGCAGAAGCTGTTCCTGCTCAGAAGCTGTACCGACAGCTTCTTCGCCAACCGGTCGCGCCCCTGCCTGCTCTATCAGATCCGACGCTGCTCCGCCCCTTGCGTCGGACGGATCGATGACGCCCATTATGCGGAGCTGGTCCAGGATGCGCAGGATTTCCTGGGCGGAAAATCGACCGCGGTGCAGAAGAAGCTGGGCGAGGCGATGCAGGCGGCTTCCGATGCAATGGATTTCGAGCAGGCGGCGGTGCTGCGCGACCGGTTGAAGGCGCTGACCTTCATCCAGGGCAGCCAGGCGATCAACGCCGAGGGGCTGGGGGACGCCGACATCTTCGCCCTGGCGACCAAGGGTGGCGCGATGTGCATCCAGGCCTTCTTCATCCGCGGCGGGCAGAATTGGGGCCATCGCAGCTTCTTTCCCGTCCACACCGCCGAAGTGGCAGAAGATGAGGTGCTCAGCAGCTTCATGGCGCAATTTTATGAAGAAGTACCGCCGCCCAAGCTTATCCTGTCCGATCGCGCGCCCGCTGAATGCGAATTGATGGCGCAGGCGCTCACCGAACGCATCGGTTCCAAGGTGCGGATCGAGGTGCCGCAGCGGGGCGACCGCACCCGCCTCATCAAGCAAGCGCAGCGCAATGCGGTAGAGGCGCTTGACCGGCGGCTGGCGGAAACCACCACTCAGGCGAAGGTGTTGGAGGAGATGGTCGAGACCTTTGGGCTGGACGGCGTGCCCGACCGGATCGAGATATACGACAACAGCCACATCCAGGGCGCCCATGCCCTGGGCGCGATGGTCGTCGCCGGGCCGGAGGGGTTCCGCAAGAGCGCCTATCGCAAGTTCAACATGAAGAATCCCGAAACCTCGAATGACGATTTCGCGATGATGCGCGAGATGTTCGAGCGGCGCTTTGGCCGGGCAGCCCGCGAAGATCCGGATCGCGACGGCGGCGAATGGCCCGATCTGGTGCTCATCGACGGCGGCAAGGGGCAATTGTCCGCCGCCCGCGCGATCCTGGAGGATATGGGCATAGAGGATGTCTGCATGATCGGCATCGCCAAGGGGCCGCATCATGGCCGCGAAGGACGGGAGGTGTTTCACATGCTGGACGGGCGGGAGATCATGTTCCCGCTCAACCATCCCGTCCTGTTCTACCTGCAGCGCCTGCGCGACGAAGCGCACCGCTTCGCCATCGGCGCGCACCGGCAGAAGCGCAGCAAGGCGATCACCGTCAGTTCGCTAGACGAAGTGCCCGGCATCGGCCCTTCCCGCAAGAAGGCGCTGTTGATGCATTTTGGAACCGCCAAGGCCGTGAAAAGCGCAGCGCTGGAAGATTTGTTGAAGGCGCCCGGCGTATCCAAGGCGGTGGCGCAGCAGATTTACGACTATTTCCACGGCTGACGGCATGACCGGGGTGGGCGTTGCGCCTGTGGGCGTCAGGACCCGCATGTCCGATTATCTTTGCGATGAGCGGATCGCCATTTGACCACCGCATGATTTCCTTTCCATAAGATGCAGCCTGAAAAGGCATAAAGCCTCAGGGTCGGATAGGGGATGTGCTTCACGCGATGAATGGGCGGAGCGAACTCGCGATGCGGTTGAGCTGGTGGGATATGCGGGCCCTGTCGGCGCTTCGTCCCTGGCAGACGCTGGATTTCACCCGCCTGTTGCTGGCCGTCATCTATGCCTTCGTCAGCTTCACCTTCTCCAGCGTCCGCCATTGGGCGGAGGTAGCCGAGCATGTGCTGGTCCTCCTCATGCTGTTGCTGGCGCTCTCCGCGGTGTTCCTGTCGTCGCGCTCCTGGGTGGCGGACATGCGGATTCGCAGGCCGGTGGTATGGCTGGATACGCTGCTGTTCCTCGCCCTGCTGATGGTGACGAACCCTTCCAACAGCCCTTATTTCTCCGGCGGCTTCTTCGTCGCGATGGAAGTGGCGCTGATCGTGCGGCGGCGATTCCATCTGCTGGTCGCTCTGTTGGCCGGCGCCATAGTGGTCGGCGCGACATGGATCGACGAGATTGCGTCTCTGCCGGCAGAGCCCGAAGTGGAGCGGGTGGTGCTTCGGGCCTGCTATCTGGCGGTGGCGGTCCTGGTGACGGGCGTGCTGCTGGGGCCGCGCCGGGAAACATTGCTGGAATTCGAGAAGGGCAAGCGGCTGCAGGAGGGCGAATTGCCGACCGGCAAGAGCGATCAAGGCTCTTTCCTGCTCCAGGCGATGAGGTTCGCGACCGGAGGGGATGCCGTTGCGGTGTTGTTTCGCATGGCTAGCCATGAACCCCTGCGCTTCGCCAGCAGCGCGGCGCGGGATATGCCGTCCATCGGTTTGGGCAATCTCTTGACGGTGGGCACTGGCTGGCACGACCGGACCAGGAATGCGTCCATTTCGCTGCCGGCCGACGGGATTCCCGTGCTGGGCGCGCTATCCGCGGGCGGGCAGGCGTGGACCGCTTTGCTGGACAGGAAGACGGTGCTGACCGTGCGGGCGACGATCGGCACCTTCGAAGCGGTGGGCGTCGCCTGCCTGGACGATCCCTGCCATGAGGATCGGGCCGCGATTGCGCAGCGGGTCTTCGAAAGCGCCTGCGAGGAACTGACGGTCCGCAACAGCCTGGACTTTGCCCATGTCATTGCCGGCGCGCGCGAGCGGGAGCGGTTGCAGCGGGAATTGCATGACAGCGTCCTGCAGGCCTTGGCCAGCATCCGTTTCCAGATCGCGCCGCTGCTGGGTGGTCAGCGGGTCGAGCCCCGCGCCGTGATCGAGAATGTCGACCGCATCGCAAAAGACCAGATCGCCACCATCCGCTGGATCATCAACCCCGAAGTCGATGAGGAGGACTTCGCCTATCTGCCGGAAACGCTGGCGATGGTCGTGCGGTCGCTGGGCGAGCAATGGGGCATAGGCTGTCACCTGAAGGTGGAGGACGGCAATTGCGCGACCAGTGCGATGATCGGCCGGGAACTGAGCTTTGCCGTGCGGGAGATCGTCGCCAATGCGGTGCGTCATGCGGGGGCGAGCGCGATCGATTTCCTGCTGGAGCCGGATGGCAACCGTATCGCCCTTCAGGTGAGCGATGATGGCGTGCCGAACATGGCGCGGCTGGGATCGAGCGGGGCGGTGCCCTCACGCTCGCTGATGCGGCGGATTCAGGCGCTGGGCGGCGAAGTGTTCCTTCAGAATATCGGCGGACGCACGACGATCCGCATCACCATTCCGCGGAAATGAGTGCAGGCCGGGGTTTCGCTTTTTCGGCGGCCTCCCCATATTCGGAGCTGCCGGGCAGAACTTTTCGCGCGGCCGCGCATTTACCGGGCGTTTACCAGGATCGCGGATAGTCGCGACCAGGCTTGGCGTTCGAAGGAGGTCTGGTTTCCATGGTGCGAGTGGTAAAGGACCATCTCTATCGCAAGAGCGTGGCCGTCGTGCTGTCGATGCAGGTCAATCTGGAGCGGATCGTCGCCATCTGGATATTGGCGGCGGCCTTCGCCTGCGGCCTGCGGCTGGCCTTTCCCGCGACACCCTATGATGGAACCCCCTGGACGAGCGGGACCGGGCTGCTGCCCTATCTGCTGGTCGTGGGCGCGCCCGTCGGCTCGTTGCTGCTGGGGTTGAAGCTGTTTCCGGCCGGACGAATCCATGCGCAGCCTGCCTTTCGCCTGGCTCAGGTGGGACGCTGGCGCAAACTCGATTGCCTGAAAGCGCGGGAGATGTCGCAATTCGGCCTCTATGGCGTGATGGCGTCGCTGCTGGTCGGGATCGCGGTGAACGTGCCGGTGCGGACGCTGGAGTTTCTCAGCTCCATTCCCGCGCTGGGCAGTTATTCGCCGCCATGGTTCATCGGTCTTTACGGCGTGATGCTGGCCGATGTGGTGATCCTGTCGAGCCTTTACATGTTTGCCTTCGCCATGGCGCTGCGGCTGGCGCCGCTGTTTCCCCGCTTTCTGGTCATGGTTTGGGGCGTAGATTTGCTGGCGCAGCTCAGCATCGCCAAGCTGGTCGCGGGGATAGATGATGTGCCGCATGTGGTGGACGCGGCGTTGCTCGACTTATTGACTGGTAATGTAAAGAAGGTGCTGATCAGCGCCGCGATCTGGCTCCCTTATCTGTTGCTGTCGGAACGGGTGAATGTCACCTTCCGTCAACGCGTGAGCGTAAAGTAACGCGGACTGGCGCTTTTTCCCAAAACGGGACAGAAATAAACGGCTTATTTTCCCGATCTTTGCGCGACGAGTCGCGGCTGATTCGCGATGAGCCGTGCGGGTGCGCCGGTTTTCCAGCTCAAGTCGTCGCGCTTCCCTGCGCCGAATAGCCTACAACGAAGGTATTAGCGGCGCAGGCAATTCCTGCCTCCTGCCCCAACTATCCAGTGAAATAGGCATTTTCTTTGTCTATGAATGGTTTCCGGTTAGTCTAAGTAAAAATATGGAATTAGCCATGTAACGTTGGATTTTATTTCGGTTTGAAAAGGTAGCTGGAAATGAAGATCGCAGTAAAATCGAAAACAACTATAATTTTCTAAAGGCATATATCTAAAGATATATTTAGAAATGATGTCATTTACTTTGGGTAACAAATTTGGTTGCCGGAAAAGGTTAACAAAAAATTGCAGCAAACCATTGATAAATATACGGTTTTTTTACCGTGTTGACTTGCATGAGCTTTGGTTCAATTTGATCCCAAGTTCTACGGGAACTGCCAACTACCTGGCGATCGGAGGATAACCGGCGCCGGGGTCGCGAGGTGGACAGGCCCCTACCGTAGAGCTGAGCAAGAGCGACTGGGAATTGCTTCCAGCTATTAGGGGTAAAAGACATGACCTTTTTTAAGAGCCTGTGGGCTGACGAGAGTGGTGCGTCGGCAGCGGAATATGCGCTGATCCTGGCGATTGTGGGTACCGGCATCGCATTGGCTGCCTTCCAGCTTGGCGGTGCGATCAGCGGATCGATGAATAAGGCGAAGAACTGCATCAGCAATGCCAACGGTACTTGCTAAGCAGGCTTTGGTTGAGATTGCGAAGATATTCATGGTGAATTCTGAAAGCAATCGTCCGATATAGGGGTGAAAGACATGACTTTTATCAAGAATTTGTGGGCTGATGAGAGTGGTGCATCGGCAGCGGAATATGCGCTGATCCTGGCGATTGTGGGTACCGGCATCGCGCTGGCTGCCTTCCAACTGGGTGGAGCCATCAGCGGCGCCATGAATACAGCGAAAAACTGCATCAGCAATGCCAATGGTGTTTGCTAAAACGAAATAGTTGAGCCGGTCGATAGCCTATCGACCGGCTCTTGGCGCTGATAAATTCCGGGGGGAGTTGTTGTGGGGCAGCGAAGATCTCTCATAGTCCTTGGCCTCGCAATATTGCTAGGCCTCGCAGCCGTTTTCATCGCCAACTCTTATCTCAGCCGTGCCGAAAAGGCGCCGCAAGCAGATGGCGGAATGGCCAAGGTCGTTGTGGCGACCGTGTCGCTGCCCTTCGGATCGGCGGTGACCGCCGAAAAGATCCGCGTGGTAGACTGGCCCGCCAATTCGGTGCCGCCGGGCGCTTTCCGCGATCCCATCCAACTGACCTCGCTTGGTAAGGGCCGGGTCGTTCTGCGCCAGATCGAGCCAGGCGAGCCGATCCTGACCTCAAAGCTTTCGGGCGAAGGTGGGCGCGCGACGATGTCCGCGGTGCTCGCTCCCGAAATGCGTGCGGTAGCCGTGCGCGTAAGCGATGTGGCCGCCGCGGGCGGCTTCGTGCTTCCTGGCGATACCGTCGATGTCTTCGTGACGCGCACGCTGACGGACCCCGTCGCTGGCAGCCAACAGATCACCGACGTCCTGCTGCAGGGAACCCGCGTGATCGCCATCGACCAGAACGCGAATGACACGTCGAAGGACCCGGCCGTCGGCAAGACCGCCACGCTGGAAGTCAATCAGGTCGACGCGCAGAAGCTGGTTCTGGCCCAGCAGGTCGGCCAGCTCACCCTGGTCCTGCGCAACCTGACCGACAAACCCAATCCGGCGGTGCAAACCGTAGGCATCGAGGATCTGCGCGACGGCGCTTATGTCGGCGGCTATGCTGGCCCGCGGGGCCGTGTTGCCGACCTCGCCTATCTGCCGCCACGTCCCGCGCCCGCCTTCCGTCCGACGCGCCGCGCGGTGCCGAGGAACACGAACGCCCTGCCGTCAACCGCATCGGTCGAAATCGTGCGCGGCATGACCGGCACCAGCTATGAGGTGAAGCGCTATGGTTCCCGCTAAGTCCTTGCCGATGCAAGCGTTCTTCCTGGCGCTGAGCGTCGGAGCATCGCTGCTGCCCCTGCAGGCGCAGGCCCAGATCGCCTCGCTCAACGTCAGCAACGCCAACCATGCGGGCCAGCTCGACGTGCCGCTCAACAAGAGCCAGGTGCTGACCGTCGACCGGCCCTTTTCGAAGGCGCTGATCGGCAATCAGGAAATCGCCGACATCCTGCCCATGACCAATCGCTCGGTCTATGTGCTGGGCAAGAAGCCGGGCACGACCAGCCTGACGCTCTACGATAGCCGCAACATGTTGATCGCGGTGGTCGATGTGGCGGTCGGGCCGGACGTGGTGACGCTGAAGCGCCAATTGTCGGAGTTGCTGCCCGGCCAGCAGATCGGTGCGCGCATCTCCAATGACTCGGTGGTGTTGACCGGAACCGTGTCCAGCGCGGCCGCGGTCGACCGGGCGGTGCAGATCGCCAAGACCTATGCCGGGGACAAGGTCGTCAACATGCTCTCGGTCGGCGCGGCGCAGCAGGTGATGCTGGAAGTGCGCTTCTCCGAAATGTCGCGCGGTGCGGCCAAGCAGT
>Ga0255338_1006375_pt1 | contig 10044 bp, 8 predicted proteins | sample MeOH1_35cm_T4_19_FD_203715 | JGI IMG/M metagenome (GOLD analysis project Ga0255338, IMG submission 203715) | Sandy soil microbial communities from University of British Columbia, Vancouver, Canada - MeOH1_35cm_T4_195 | ecosystem: Engineered > Artificial ecosystem > Sand microcosm > Unclassified ...
CGGCTTTGTCCGTCTCCGGAAGTAGAGGAGGAGGCACTGGCTTCAGCCAGTGCCGGGGGACATGGAGTGAGACGGACAAAGCCGTCCTGTGCCGGACCGAAGGCAACGGGCGCAGCGCGGCACCGCAACGCCATCGCTTGAGCTGGCATCCCTGTTCCCGTCGCATTGATCACGTCGCTTTCGCCGCGACCTCAGCTGAGGCAGACACTTCCCAGACACCAGTGCGCCTGCACGGGAATGACGGATAGGTTCCGAACAGCGTCGAACGCCGCACTAGCTAGAAACGCAGCCCGAGCGGGTTGGAGGGCGAAGGGTCGCTGGGCAGGGGTTGGGGGGCGGCCGGCGCGGGCGTGGTCGCCTGCGCGGTCGGATCGACGGGCCGCGGCTCCACGGCCACCAGCGGCGTCGCAGCCGGGTTGCGGTAGCCGGCGGGTAGGGCGGAGTTCGCGGGATAGCCGGCGGCGTCGAGGTACTGCGACCACTCGGCCTCCGCGAAGCCGACCAGGTGTTGCTGCCCCAGGGTGGCGAAGGGCAGCCGGACGTCGCCGCTCAGGTTGCGCAGCGCGCCGACGTCGGCCTGGGTCGCGATCGTCCTTTCCGTGAACGGAATGCCACGGCGGGCGAGAAGAGCGCGGGCCGAATCGCAGGGGCCGCAGGTCTTGCTGGTGTACAGGACCACCGGGAAGCGGCTGGCCGCCGTGCGCAGCTCCAGCGGCAGCGGGGCGGAGCCCGCGTTGCCGGCGCCGCCGGGCAGCGGCGATGTCGCCGGCTCGGCCTTGCCCTCCGCCGGCGGCCGGTCGGAGAAGGTCACGCGCCCGTCGGGGCCGACGATGCGATAGACCTGCGCCTGGGCCGCGCCGCCCCAGAGCGAGGCGCAGGCCACCAGCGCGGCGAGCGCCGCCAGTCGGACAGAAGACATCGACATCCCTGGGCTTTCCTCAAACACTGCTGTCGGGCAGATTGTGTCAGGCCATTCCCTGGTGGCGCAACAAGGCGTCGAGGGTCGGCTCGCGGCCGCGGAAGGCCTTGAAGGACTCCATGGCCGGCCGGCTGCCCCCCGCTTCCAGGATGGCCTGCCGGTACTTGCGCCCGGTCTGCACGCTGGGCGTGCCGTCCGCGCCGGCGGTTTCCTCGAAGGCCGCATAGGCGTCGGCACTGAGGACTTCGGCCCATTTGTAGCTGTAGTAGCCGGCCGCATAGCCGCCCGCGAAGATGTGGCTGAAAGTATGGGCCATGCGGTTGAAGGCCGGCGGCTGGAGCACCGCGACCTCTGCTCGCACTTGTTGCAGAAGGGGCATGAAGTCGGCCGCCGGATCGTGGCCTGTGTGCAACAGCATGTCGAACAGGGCGAACTCGATCTGCCGCAGCGTGGCCAGCCCGCTCTGGAAGTTCTTGGCCGCCAGCATCTTGTCGAACAGCGCGCGCGGCAGCGGCTCGCCGGTCTCGACATGCGCCGTCATGTGCTTCAGCACGCCCCATTCCCAGCAGAAGTTCTCCATGAACTGGCTGGGGAGTTCCACGGCATCCCATTCGACGCCGCTGATGCCCGAGACATCGCGCTCGTTGACCTGCGTGAGCATGTGGTGCAGGCCGTGGCCCGATTCGTGGAACAGCGTGATCACGTCGTCGTGCGTGAGCAGGGGCGGGCGGCCCTCCACGCCCTCGGCGAAGTTGCACACCAGGTGCGCCACGGGCGTCTGCAGCCGGCCGGTGTCGGGGCGCAGCCAGCGCGCGCGCACGTCGTCCATCCAGGCGCCGCCGCGCTTGCCGGTGCGCGCGGCCGGATCGAGGTAGAACTGCCCGAGCAGCTGGCTCGAGGGCGCGCGGTCGCGGCCCGCCTCGGCGTTGCGCTCGATGCGATAGAACTCCACGGAGGGATTCCAGGCGGGCGCGAAGTCGCGCCGGATCTCCACTTCGAACAGGGTCTCGACGATCTTGAACAGGCCGGCCAGGACCTTGGGCGCGGTGAAGTACTGCTTCACCTCCTGCTCGCTGAAGGCGTAGCGCTCCTCCTTCAGCTTCTCGGCGATGTAGGCCCAGTCCCAGGCCTGCGGGTCGCTCATGCCCAGTTTCTGCGCCGCGAAGTCGCGCATGTCCTGCACGTCCTTCTGCGCGTAGGGCCGGGCGCGTCGGGCGAGGTCGCGCAGGAAGCCGATCACCTGCGCGGGCGATTCGGCCATCTTGGGCACCAGCGAGACCTCGGCGAAGTTGGCGTAGCCCAGGAGCTGCGCTTCCTCGCGCCGCAGGGCGAGGATCTCGCGGATCAGGGGCGTGTTGTCGAACTTCGGGTCGCCCTGCTCGCTCGCCCGCGTGACGTAGGCCGTGTAGAGGCGTTGCCGCAGCGCCTGGTTGTGCCCGAACTGCATCACCGGCAGGTAGCTGGGCATCTTCAGCGTGAGCTTGTGGCCCGGCTTGCCGTCGGCCTCGGCCGCCGCGCGGGCGGCCTGCACCACGTCCTGCGGCACGCCATCGAGTTCGTCCGCGCTCGCGTAGTAGGCGAAGGCATCGGTGGCATCGAGCGCGTTCTCGCTGAACTTCTGCGACAGCTCCGCGGCGCGCTCCTGGATCCGTGCGAAGCGTTGCTTGGCGGCGCCGGTCAGCTCCGCACCGGACAGCACGAAATTGCGGATCGCGTTCTTCAGCGCCTGCTGCTGCTCCTTGGTGAGCCTGGCCGCGTCGATGGCCTTGTACTTCGCGTACAGCTTCTCGTCGGAGCCGAGGCGGGTCCAGAACTCGGTGACGCGCGGCAGCGCCTCGTTGTACGCGGCGCGCAGCTCCGGCGTGTCGGCCACCGCGTTCAGGTGACCTACCACGCCCCACGCGCGGCTCAGCCGCTCGGTGGCCACATCGAGCACGCGCGCCATCGCGTCCCAGTCGGCCGGGAAGCCGGGCTCGGTCACCTGCGCCAGCGCCTGGTCGGCCTGGGCCAGCAGGGCGTCGACGGCGGGCGCGACGTGCTCGGGCCGGACCTGGTCCCAGAGCGGGAGATCGTTGAAATCGAGAAGTGGGTTGCTCATGGCAGCCATTTTGAGGCACTGCGCTGCGCATCAATGGGTCGCCGGGATTGGCAATCCTGATCGCCGCGATTCGATGAGGCTCTTCAGACGCCCAGGTGCCGCTTGACGATCCCGGGGCTGGCGAGGATTTCCTCCGCCGAGCCTTCGTGCACCATGTGGCCGTTGTTCAGGATGTAGACGCGGTCGGCCAGGCCGAGCGCGGCGGTCAGGTTCTGTTCCACCAGCAGCAGCGTCTGGCCGGCCGCCGCGAGCTCGCGGCAGGCCTGCGCCAGGTAGCGCACGATCACGGGCGCCAGCCCTTCGAAGGGCTCGTCCAGCAGCACGATCTTGGGCTGGCGCACCAGCGCGCGGCCGATGGCCAGCATCTGCTGCTCGCCGCCGGAGAGGTCGCCGCCGCGGCTGGTGCGGCGCTCCTTCAGGCGCGGGAACATCTCGTAGACGCGCCCGAGCGGCCAGGCGTCGGGTGCCGTCAGGCCGGCGAGCACCAGGTTTTCTTCCACGCTCAGGCTAGGGAAGATGCGGCGCTCCTCGTGCACCAGCTGCATGCCCGCGCGGGCGATGACGTGGCTCTTGCGGCCCGCCAGCTCCACGCCATCGAGCACCACCGAGCCGGCGCGCGGCGTCACCACGCCCATCAGGCTCTTCAGGGTGGTGCTCTTGCCGGCGCCATTGCGCCCGAGCAACGCGACGACTTCGTTGCGCTCCACGCGCATGCCGACGTCGAACAGGATGTGCGAATCGCCGTAATAGCTGTTCAGGCCCCGGACTTCAAGCAGGCTCATGCTCCAGCGGCTCCTGGATGCCGCCCAGGTAGGCTTCCTGGACCAGCGGGTTGTCCTTGATGTCCTGCGGCGTGCCTTCCACCAGCAGCCGGCCTTCCTGCAGCACGGTGATGCGTTCGGCCAGCTCGAACAGGGCGTCCATGTCGTGGTCGATCACGATCATGGTGCGGCCCTGCGCGATGGATTTGAGCAGCGCCACCGTCTCGACCCGTTCGCTCGGGCTCATGCCGGCCAGCGGCTCGTCCAGCAGCAGCAGCGAGGGCGAGGAGGCGAGCGCCAGGCCCACCTCCAGCCGGCGCTTCTCGCCGTAGGCGAGTTCGGCCACCGGAGCGTCGGCGCGCTCGGTGAGGTTCACCAGCGCCAGCGTGTGCTGCACCTGCTCGCCCAGGCCCGGCACGCTGTTCACGCTGCGCAGCAGGTCCAGCTTGAACTTGCCGCGCAGTTCCGCAAGCGCCGCGATCTCGACGTTCTGGCGCACCGTGAGCCGGTTGAACAGCTGGTTGACCTGGTAGCTCTTGGTGAGCCCCAGCTGGCAGACGTCCGTCACGCCCAGGCCGGTGATGTCGCGGCCCTCGAAGACGATCCTGCCGGCGGTCGGCGCGATCTCGCAGGTGAGCATCTTGAAGAAGGTCGACTTGCCGGCGCCGTTGGGGCCGATGATGCCGCGCAGCTCGCCGGCGCGCACGCTGAAGTCGATCCCTTCGTTGGCGACCACGCCGCCGAAGCGCTTGGTCAGGCCGGTGGCCTGCAGGATCGGGCCGCGGAAGGAGGCGTCGGCGTGGTGCGCCGCCGGCATCGCCGCCACGTGGCGCTGTTCGCGCTGCACGCGGGCCTGCGCGGCGGCCTGCTGTTCCTCGGCCGAGAGCGGCACCGCGGCGGCCTCCTGCGCGGGTGCGGGCGCGCGGCGCCTTGCGCCCAGGGCCAGCGCCTTCAGGCCGCCGATGATGCCCTGGCGCAGGAAGCACACCAGCAGCACGAACACGATGCCCAGCACCAGCTTCCACGCGGCGCCCAGCTTCAGAGTGGCCTGCAGGAAGTCCTGCAGGAACAGCCACACGGCGGCGCCCACCAGCGGGCCCACCAGCGTGCCGCTGCCGCCGATGGCCGTCTGGATGATCAGCTGGCCGGAGGTTTCGAACATGAACGCGTCCGGCGGCATGAAGCCTTGCAGCACGCCGAGCAGGCCGCCCGCCAGGCCCGCATAGGCGGCGGCGATCACGAAGGCGGTGATCTTGTAGGCCCAGACGTCGTGGCCCAGGGCCGCCGCGCGCAGCGGGTTCTCGCGGATCGCGACCAGCACCGATCCCACCGGCGAGTGCACGATGCGCAGCGCCAGCACCAGGCCGACGAAATAGCAGAAGGCGAGGAAGGGGTAGAGCGACCAGCCGGAGCTGAAATCGAGCGTGGTGAAGCCCAGGGCCAGCTTCGGCGTGGGCACGCCGGGCAGGCCGTTCTCGCCGCCGGTCCACTCGCTGAGCGGATTGAACTCGACGAAGAAGAAGATCTCCGCGATCGCCACCGTGATCATCGCGAAGTAGATGCCGGTGCGGCGCAGCGCCAGCAGGCCGATCAGGTAGCCGACGACGGCCGCCACGGCCATGCCGATCACGAGCGCCGTGATCACGTGCGGGAAGCCGGCCCGCGTGAGCAGGTAGGCGGCCACGAAACCGCCGGTGCCGTAGAACGCGGACTGGCCGAAGGACAGCAGGCCCGTGTAGCCGAACAGGATGTCGAAGCCGAGGCCGAACAGCCCCCACACGAGGATGCGGTTGACCGTGTTGGGCGCCGCGTTCAGGTACGGCAGCACGAAGGGCGCGGCGATGAGCAGCAGCGCGGCGATCACCTCGAGAATGACGCGGCGGCGCCTGGTCATCGGCACCGCCCGCTCATTGGCGCCCCCACGCTTGTCACTTTGTGTACTGCGCTGCCCCCCGGGGGGGCCTTCGCGCCTTCGGGCGGCCGTGCGGCGCTCACTCGCGCCCCCGCACGCCCAGCAGCCCGTGCGGACGCAGCAGCAGCACCAGCGTCATCGCCGCGAACAGCATCACATACGCGTAGCCCGGGTTGACCATGGAGGTGAGGCTGATGATCTCGCCGGCGATCAGGCCGCCGAGAATCGCGCCGGGAAAGGAGCCGACGCCGCCGATCACCACCACCACGAAGGTCTGCACCAGGATCGCTTCGCCCACCTCCGGCGTGAGCGACACCACCGGTGCGTTGACGATGCCCGCGAAGCCCGCCGCCATGGCGCCGATGCCGAACACCACCATGAACACGCGGTACACGTCGATGCCGAGCGAATCGACCATCACCGCGTCGTCGATGCCGGCGCGCACGATCAGGCCCAGGCGCGTGCGATAGAGCACCACGTACAGCACCAGCAGCGCCAGCGCGCAGATGCCCACCACCGCCAGCCGGTAGGTCGGGTACATCATGATCCCCAGCGAGCTGATGCCGCTGAGCGCCTCGGGGGCGGGGACGCTCAGCGAGTTGCTGGAGAAGATGAAGCGCACCGCCTCGACGAAGCAGATCGACAGCCCGAAGGTGACCAGCAGCTGGTCTTCGGGCGGACGGGCGTAGAAATGCCGGATCACCACCCGCTCCATCAGCACCCCGAGCAGGCCCAGGCCCAGGGTGCCGGCCAGCAGGGCGAGCAGGAAGGAGCCGGTCGCCTGCCAGGCGGCGTAGCCGGCATAGCCCCCCAGCATGAACATCGCGCCGTGCGCGAGGTTCAGCACGCCCAGCGTGCCGTAGATGATGGTCAGGCCGGAACTGATCAGGGCGAGCAGGGCGCCGAGCGCCAGGCCGTTGAACAGCTGCGACCAGAAGTTCGTCCAGCTCAGCACCTGGTGTTCAGGTGTACGAGCCGGGGTTGCAGCCGAAGGCGGTGGGGGCCTGCATCAGGCCGGCGCCGGGCACGACCTCGACGACTTCCCAGAAGTCTTCCTTGTTGCGCATCTCGCTCGGCTTCTTGCCGCGCACGATGATCACCGGCCGGATCAACTGGTGGTCCTGCGGACGCCAGCTCACCTCGCCGACGACCGAATTGAGCTTGCGCGGCGACTCGTAGGACTTGATCACGTCGGGCGGATAGAAGCTGCCGGCGTGCTCCACCGCCTCGGCCCAGAGCGCGAACTCCATGTAGGCGTTCTCGGCGCCCCATTCGGGCTTGTAGCCGAACTTCTTGTCGAAGGCGTCGACGAACTGCTTGGCCAGCGGGTACTTGTCGCCCAGCGTCCACCAGAAGTCGGTGGCCGCGTAGACGCCTTCGGTGACGTCGGCGCCGACCTCGCGCGCCAGGAAGGGGATCTGGTAGGGGATCACCAGCTTCATCTTGGGCAGCAGGCCGAAGCGCTTGGCCTGCTGCGTGGACAGCACGGCGTCGTGGCCCCAGTTGACGTTGACCAGGACCTCGGCGCCGGAGTTGGCGATGTTGGTGAGGTAGGAGCTGTAGTCGGGCGCGCCCAGCGGCGAGACCTGGTTGGTCACCATCGTCCAGCCGCCGTTCTTGGTCAGGTAGTCGTTGACCGACTTGGTGACGGTGTGGCCGTAGGTGTAGTCGGGCGTCATGAAGGCGGCCTTGCGGTTCTTGCCGTAGACCTTCAGCAGCACGGGGCCGATCGCGTTGGCCGCGGTCTGGCCGTAGAAGTTCTGGCGCACGCCGTAGCGCACGCAGTCCTTGCCGGTGGTGTCGTTGGAGCCGGAGATGCCGCAGACGAACAGCACCTTCTCGCGCTGCGCCAGCTTGTTGAGCGCCACCGCCACCGCGCTCGAGGTGCCGCCGGTGATCATGATCGCCTTGTTCTCGGTGATGAAGCGCTGCTGCGCCTGCACCGCCTCGTTCGGCTTGGCGGCCGAATCGGCGACGCCGAACTTCAGCTGCTTGCCGAGCACGCCCTTGGTGGTCTTGGGCGAGATCGCCTTGATCAGCGGGTGGCCTTCGTTGATGTGCTCGATGGCAAGCTGGTAGCCCTTGAGCTCGTCCTCGCCCTGCACGGCATAGGTGCCGGTGCGCGGCACGCTGATGCCGATGAAGACGGAATCGCCCGACGCGCCGGCCGGCCAGGTGCCGATGGGGGGATGCTGCTCTTCGGCCAACGCCGGCAGCGCGACGGAGGCCGGCAGCAGCACGCTGCCTGCCGCGCCGACGCCGGCGCGCAGGAGCGTGCGGCGGCTGGGCTGCGGCGGCAAGTCGGTTCTTTCGGACATGACACGTCTCCTGAAGGTCGGTGCGAAAGCGCGCACCCGGCGACGGTCAATGTATCGTGGCGTGACATTTCCGCGATGGGCGATTACCCGTACGCGCAGCAACGGTCCAGCGCGCGGCGTGCCCGGCCGCGTGCATCGTGCCGAAACGGTTCAGCGCGTCGCTTGCTCGGCCGCCGCGATCGTGTTGACGAGCAGCATCGCGCGCGTCATCGGGCCGACGCCGCCGGGCACCGGCGTGATCCAGCCGGCCACTTCCTTCACGCCGGCGAAGTCGACGTCGCCGCACAACCTGCCTTCGTCGTTGCGGTTCATGCCGACGTCGATGACCACCGCGCCCGGCTTCACCATGTCGGCGGTCAGCACGTTGCGCTTGCCGACCGCTGCGACCACCACGTCGGCCTGGCGCGTGATCGCGCCCAGGTCCTTCGTGCGGCTGTGGCAGATGGTGACGGTGGCATCGCGCCCGAGCAGCATCATGGCCATGGGCTTGCCGACGATGTTGCTGCGGCCGATGACGACGGCATGCCTGCCTTTGAGTTCGTAGCCGATCGAGTCGAGCATCTTCAGGCAGCCGTAGGGCGTGCAGGGCCAGAAGCCCGGCTGGCCGACCATCAGCGCGCCGGCGCTTGCCACGTGGAAGCCGTCGACGTCCTTGGCGGGCGAGATGGCCTCGATCACCTTGTGCGTGTCCATGTGCTTCGGAATCGGCAGCTGCACCAGGATGCCGTGCACGGAGCGGTCCTCGTTGAGCGCGCGGATGCGCGCCAGCAGGTCGGCTTCGCTCATCGAAGCGGGAAAGCGCTCCAGCGTGGCCTTCAGCCCGGTCTGCTCGCTGTCGGCAGCCTTGTGCTTCACGTAGACCTGGCTGGCGGGATCCTCGCCGACCAGGATGATGGCCAGGTGGGGCTCGATGCCCTTGGCCTTGAGCGCCGCGGTGCGGCCGGAAACTTCGGCACGGATCTGCGCCGCGAGGGCGTTGCCGTCGATGAGTTTGGCGGTCATGGGGAAAGTGGGGAGGAGAAAGACAACCGGACGCAGAGGACGCAAAGGGTACGCAGAGGACGCAAAAGAAACCCTTCAAAAGGATGTTCTTTCGCGTCCTCTGCGTCCGGCAGTTTGGATGTCTGGTCTTCAGGCTTTTGGCGGCGTCTGTCCGAGCGCGATCTTCAGCAGGTCCGCCACGGTGTTCGCGTTCAGCTTTTCCATGATGTTGGCGCGGTGCGCCTCCACCGTCTTGATGCTGATGCCCAGGTCGTCGGCGATCTGCTTGTTCAGGCGGCCGGCGACGATGCGCTCCAGCACCTGCGCCTCGCGCGAGGTGAGCTTCGACAGCAGCGCATCGCGGCTGGCCGCGCTCTGGTATTCGGCGAAGGTGTCCTTGGCGCGCTCCAGCATGCGCTCCACCAGGCTCACCAGCTCGTCTTCCTTGAAGGGCTTCTGGATGAAATCCATCGCGCCCTTCTTCATCGTGTTGACGGCCATCGGCACGTCGCCATGGCCGGTGATGAAGACGACGGGCAGGGGCGACTTGCGTTCGACCAGCCTGTCCTGCAGCTCCAGGCCGGTCATGCCGCCCATGCGGATGTCGACGATCAGGCAGGCGACCTCGCGCGGGTCGAAGCGGGCGAGGAAGGATTCGGCGGAGTCGAAGCAGCGCACCCGGTAATCCTTGCCTTCCAGCAGCCACTGCAGCGAATCCCGCACGGCCTCGTCGTCATCGACCACATAGACCGTGCCCTTCTTCGGAATCAAGCTCATGCTGTCGTCACCCCTGCGTCCTTGCCTACTATCGGATTCGTAGCACCCGAAACCGGAATCCAGAAGGAGAACCGGCACCCGGCGATCTCGCTGCCATTGTAGATGTTCTCCGCCTGCATCCTGCCGTGATGCGATTCCACGATCGAGCGGCACAGGTTGAGGCCGATGCCCATGCCTTCGGCCTTGGTGGAGAAGAAGGCTTCGTAGAGCCGGTCCATCACTTCGGGGGCGAGGCCCGGGCCCGAATCGACCACCGAGAACTCCACCACCTGCTGCAC
>Ga0255338_1006376_pt1 | contig 10044 bp, 4 predicted proteins | sample MeOH1_35cm_T4_19_FD_203715 | JGI IMG/M metagenome (GOLD analysis project Ga0255338, IMG submission 203715) | Sandy soil microbial communities from University of British Columbia, Vancouver, Canada - MeOH1_35cm_T4_195 | ecosystem: Engineered > Artificial ecosystem > Sand microcosm > Unclassified ...
CCAGCTGCGTCAGCGCAGCAAGGCGGCCAAGGGCGCTGGCGAAACGGAGCCGATCGAATTTCACGATGGAGACCGCCAAGCGCTTCAAGGCCTTGCGCCATTCGCGCGCGAGGTCGAAAGGCAGCGCATATTTTTGCGCGATATAAGACTGCGCCAACAGCCTCTGTGCCGATTTGAATCTGACAAAGTGCGACGTCTGCGGGCTCGACCTGCCCGACGCGTGAAAGACTTTCGCGGCAGGTTCGCAGATCAAGGACCAACCCGCCCGGCCCAGCCTCAGACAGAGATCGTCATCCTCGTAATAGAGGAAAATATTTTCATCGAAGCCGCCAATCTGCTCAAAGGCCGCTCGTCGGCAGAAAAGCGCAGCGCCGGTCAGCAGCGGCACGCAGCAAACCGCTTCAGACTCGCATGGCGCCTTGACGATATCGCCGGGAAGCGGATGAAGGATCGACGAATGACGAAAACTCGTGCGGCCCTCCGCATCTATAAGCCGGGGTCCGACAATGCCCGCGTCGGGAAAGCGCATCGCCGCGCGGTACATCGTCTTCAGCGCATCCTCGCAAAGCGCCGCGTCCGGATTCAGAAACAGGAGAAATTCGGCATTGGATTTTGCAGCGCCAAGATTCGACGCGCGACCGAATCCAAGATTGCTTTCGCAGCTTATGCAGACTGCACCCTCTGCGCGCGCGATCGACACGGATTGGTCCGCACTTGCGTTATCGACCACAATGACATTCACGTCACGCGGCAAGGATCTCAAGGCGCGCTCAACAACGGCAGCGCTATTAAACGTCACAACTATAACATCGATATTTTTCTGCCAGTCGTTGCCTTGTTCTACACGCATCGAAACCATGCAAGCTGACGGACTGCCTTCACTCTCCTGAAGCCAGCACTCTCCTTGTGTGTGACGGAATTGCTCGCGGCACCGGAGGATGGTGTGCGCCGTTCGCAATATTTTTCACGACGACGATATGAATTGTAGTGACGAGTGTAAATCCGTGATTTTATGATTGAACGAAGCTTTCGTTTTTATTCTTAGATTTTTAATGAACCACACTACGTAAACGAGGGGGTTACGTGAGGCTTGTAGTAACAGGCGGCGCCGGCTTCATCGGCTCTGCCGTTTGCCGGCACATGATCGGTGAAACAGACACAGAAATTATAAATTTAGATTCTCTTACATATGCGGCCAACCTTCAGTCGCTCGCCGCAATAGAGAATCACCCGCGTTACAGGTTCATCAGGGGAGACATAGGCGACCAGCCCCTGATCGACGAAATGCTTCGTCGCTTCGAACCAGACGCTGTTATGCATCTCGCAGCCGAGTCGCATGTCGATCGCTCGATCACAAATTCAAACAATTTTATTCAAACTAATATTTTAGGTACTTACACGCTGCTCGAATGCGTGCGGCGATATTGGGAAGGCCTGCCGGAGGTGCGGCGCAGGAGCTTCCGTTTCCTCCACGTCTCCACCGATGAAGTCTATGGAAGCCTTGGGCCGCAAGGAACCTTCTCGGAGACGACGCCATACAGTCCCAATTCCCCTTATGCAGCGAGCAAGGCGTCGTCGGACCATCTCGTCAACGCCTGGCACCACACCTACGGACTTCCGGTTCTCATCACCAATTGCTCGAACAATTACGGCCCCTATCACTTCCCCGAAAAGCTCATTCCACTCGTGACGATCAATGCACTCGAGGAGAAGGCGCTGCCCGTCTACGGAAAGGGCGACAATGTTCGCGACTGGCTATACGTCGAGGACCATGCGCGTGCGCTCGACCTCGTTCTTCGTCGCGGCACGCCCGGCGAGAAATACAACATCGGCGGTCGGAACGAGCGCACGAACCTCGAAGTCGTGGAAGCAATCTGCGATCGCCTGGATGAATTGAGGTCCGCCGCCTCCGTTGCTCGGAGACGCGATCTCATCGCCTTCGTCGGCGACAGACCCGGCCACGACCGGCGCTATGCAATCGACGCAAGCAAGCTCGAAAACGAGCTTGGATGGCGTGCGCAGGAAAACTTCGAAACCGGATTGCGCAAGACCGTCGACTGGTATCTCGCCAATGAGGATTGGTGGCGTCCATTGCGGGCTGGCGTTTATGGGGGCGAAAGGCTTGGCCTTCTCAACGGAGTAGCGCCCTCCGGCCCGGCCAGCAGCCGGAAGACTGAGCAGCGCCCCGTTCTCATCATCGGGCGTCACGGCCAGGTGGCAAGCGCCCTCGACGCGAGGGGCTTTGGGGCGCTGCCGTATGTGGCGCTGGATCGCGATGCCGCCAACCTGACGGATGCGGAAGCGCTTTCCCGCGCATTCGCCGCGCATCGGCCGCGCCTCGTCGTCAACGCTGCCGCTTATACCGCGGTCGACAAGGCGGAAGGCGAGCCAGACCTCGCATTTGCGGTGAACCGCGACGGCCCGGCGCATCTCGCAAGACTATGCGCCGCCTCCGGTATCCCCCTCATTCATCTATCGACGGATTATGTCTTCGACGGCGCCAAGCGCGGCGCCTATGTCGAAGACGATCCTGTCGCGCCACTCAATGTCTATGGCGCATCGAAAGCCGCAGGCGAGGCCGCCATACGTGCCGAGCTGGCCGAGCATGTGATCCTGCGCACCAGCTGGATCTACAGCTCGACCGGCAGCAATTTCGTGAAGACGATGCTGCGTCTTGCGGAAGACCGCGACCGGCTGACCGTGGTTGAGGATCAATACGGTTCGCCGACTTGCGCGAAAGACATTTCGGATGCGATCGCCGTGATCGTCGGACAACTTCTCGGTGGCCGGGCGGCATACGGCACCTATCATCTCGCGGGCAGCGGCGCGACAAGCTGGGCGGGCTTCGCGCAGGCGATATTTGCTCGCGCCGCGCCCTATGGCATTCGCCCGCCCGAGATATTGCCCGTCCCCACGGACGACTATCCAACGCCGGCAAAAAGGCCTGCCAATTCGCTTCTGGACTGTACGCGGATCGAGCGCCACTACGGCATTGCTCTTCCGGCGTGGCAGGTCAGCCTTGATCGCTGTCTGAACGAAATTCTTTGCAAGACAATGTAGGAGCAGACGTCATGAAGGGCATCATCCTGGCGGGCGGCTCCGGCACACGCTTGTTTCCCGTCACGCTTGCCGTTAGCAAGCAGCTGCTCCCGATCTACAACAAGCCGATGATCTACTATCCGCTCAGCACGCTGATGCTGGCCGGCATACGCGACATTCTCCTCATTTCCACGCCGATGGATCTGCCGCTGTTTCAACGCTTGCTTGGAGACGGCTCGCAATGGGGAATTCGTCTCTCCTACGCCGAGCAACCGAGTCCGGACGGCCTCGCCCAGGCATTTATCATTGGCGCAGATTTTATCGGCGACGATTCCTGCGCTCTCATTCTGGGCGACAATCTTTTTTATGGCGACAGATTGCAGGACAAGGTGCGTGGCGCGGCTCTCAACCAGGGCGCGACGGTTTTCGCCTATCAGGTCAGCGATCCGGAGCGATATGGCGTGGTCGAATTCGACCACGAAGGACGCGTGCGAAGCATCGAGGAGAAGCCGGCAGCGCCTCGCTCGAACTGGGCGGTGACGGGGCTTTATTTCTATGACAATCAGGTCGTCGACATCGCCCGAAACATTCGCCCCTCCGCGCGAGGTGAACTTGAGATCACCGATGTCAATCGCGTCTATCTGGAACTCGGCGAACTGCGCGTCGTGCAGCTGAAGAGCGGCCACGCGTGGCTCGACACGGGTACGCATGACTCGCTGCTGGAGGCTTCGGAGTTCGTAAGAACGATCGAGCGTCGGCAGGGCGTTCAAGTCGCCAGTCTGGAAAGCATCGCGTTTGAACTCGGCTATATCAACGATGGCCAGCTTCTTGCTGCCGCGGCCCGGCTCGGACAATCGAGCTATTCAAAAACTCTGGTGCGCGCGGTCGACGATCTGGCACCGGAGCTTGCTCCCTCTCGCAATAAATTTTGAGACGATTGAACTCAGGTTCGAGTGAAAGAGTGAAAGAGTAAAAGAGTAAAAGTCGATGGTGATCGAAGTATTTGGGACACGCTGGGGCAAGCTGTCAGCGATGGCGAATGATCGCCCTATTGCGAGCGCTCTTGAGAGATATGGCGAGTGGGCACAGATCGAAATTGAATTTCTGAGCCAGTTCCTCCCCGAGAACGGTATTATTGTCGACGCAGGTGCCCATGTCGGCATTCACAGCCTTGCATTTGCCCGCCTATCCGGCAAAGCTGAAATTCATTCCTTTGAACCGCAGCCGCAATTGGCGGATTTGCTCAAACGCAATACGGACTCCTTCCGTGAAAGGATAACCGTACACCAATGCGCGATAGGCGCCGCGAATGATAGGGCCTTCATACCTCTTCTGGCCGACAAGCTGGATGTGAACGCCGGTGCGCAGAGGCTCGAAAGCGAGCCGGGCGCGGGTCGGACAGATGTGTCTCTCAGATCTCTCGACTCCTTCGAGTTGAGTCCAGTCTCGTTCATAAAATTGGATGTCGAAGGTTGCGAGTCCCGCGCGCTCCTTGGAGCCTCGCAAACCATTGCCCGCGACCGTCCAGTCATTTACTGCGAGGTCAACTCGATCGCATCCGCGTCGGACATCCTGAGGATCATGCAAGGGCAGGGATACAACGCCTACTTTGTATCGACCGCGGCATTCAACCCGCAGAACTTTGGCTCCGAATTGTCAAATTTCTTTGGTGTCGCCCACGAAAGCGCACTGCTCCTGCTACCCGATGACAGAGCCGCCCCGTTGATCGGCCGCTCCACCGCTTGTTCCCTGGTTCACGACCTGGATGAATTTGCGCAGTTGTTCATGAAGGTTCCACGCTATGGCGACGAAACAGATTATGACCACGATGCCCGGAGACTGAAGGTCGAGCGGAATATGCTGCGCGAGAAGATCGCCTCGCATCACGAGATAGCGCCTAAGGAAGACGTCATCTCACGTTCGCGAGCCGAGAGGGATGCGACTGAAGCGGAGCTGCGCAATACGAGGATCGAGCGGGCGCACCGCGAGCAGATGCTCGCCCTCGCCCGAACTGAGATCCAGACATTGCGGGATGACCTGAAAGTCGAGCGGCAACGATACCATGCCCTGGCTCCTCTCCTGTGGAAGAGCGATCTTGCCGCGCGGCGGCGGAGTCTCGTCGGCACGATCGCGCGTCTCTTCGGACAATCGGAGCTGGCCAGAACCTGCCGAATTCTGACCGAGTCAGGCCTGTTTGACCGGAAGTGGTACAAGAAAACCTATGGAGACGTCGCCTCTTCGGAGCACGAGCCGGTTGTCCATTATCTGTTATTCGGCGCATTTGAAGGCCGAAAGCCAAATCAGGTCTTCGACAGCGCTTATTACTTGCGTGAAAATCCGGATGTACGTCTCTCCGGTATGAATCCGCTCCTGCACTACATTCATTACGGCGAGGGCGAGGGCCGCCGTCCAAGTGCCGATTTCGATCCCACTTCGTTTCGCAAAGACCACCCATCACTACCTGCGTCCGGCGGCTTGCTTTTGAGGCACTTCCTTGATGTTGGAGATACGAGAGCTCCCGTCCTGCCCCCCTTCAGACCGGTAGCCCCCGAGTGGTCGGCCTTCGAGGCTCTGGTCGGCGCATCGGGAAATGCAGCGGAGGTCGAAGCGCCGCTTGTGGACGTCATTATTCCCGTTTACCGGGGCTATGACGACACTCTGTCATGCATCCTGTCAGTTCTTACAAGTCGCAACACCACCCCCTTCGATCTGATTGTCATCGACGACGCTTCACCCGAACCCGAATTGTCGGGGGCGCTCGACCGGCTGGCGGAAATGGGATTGATCACCCTGCTCCGAAACGAGCGAAATCTTGGCTTTGTCGGCACCGTGAATCGCGGCATGGCGATGCATGACACGCGCGACGTGCTCCTGCTCAACAGCGACACCCTGGTATTCAACGATTGGCTGGACCGGATCCGCGCCCATGGGACGATGCCCGACATCGCTACCGTCACGCCGTTTACCAATAGCGGAACGATCTGCAGCTATCCGGAATTCTGCCGGGATAATCCAAGCCAGCTTGAGATTTCCTTCTCCGACATCGACCGCATAGCCGCCGCAATGAATCACCGGCAGGCAGTCGACGTCCCGACCGGCGTTGGCTTCTGCATGTACATCACCCGGAAGGCTCTCGACGGTATGGGCCTCTTCGATGTCGAGACGTTCGGCAAAGGATATGGCGAAGAGAACGACTTCTGCGTTCGTGCGTCCGCAAACGGCTTCCGGAATCTCCACGCGCTGGACGTCTTTGTATTCCATTCCGGCGAGACATCATTCGGCGCCGACGCCTCGAAGGCCAAGAAGGCCGGCCTGAACGCGCTGACGACAAAGCATCCTGGGTACCTCGCCGAGGTCGAAAGATATATCGCCGCTGACCCCGCGAAGACAGCGCGCACGATGCTCGACGTAGGGCGCCTTCTCAAACGGTCCACCGGACATGTCACTTTATGTTTCACACATAAGCTAGGCGGCGGCATCGAACGCTACTTGAGAGATCGTGCGGCATCGCCAGATAGCGCGCTACTTCTTGCCGTACCCAGCTCACCCACGGGTGGATCAATCCGGCTGAGCGGAATTGATGGAACACTCGCCCTACCCAATATGCGCGAGTTCGACCTCGAGAGAGATGTCGAAGACTTCGTGGAGTTTCTGAGGTCAATCCGCGTAGATGCGATCGAAGTACACAGTACGGTCGGCTGGTCGACTCGCCTCCTCCAATTCGTTCCATTAGCCGCGCAATTGCTCGGCGTTCCCTTCGATTTTATGACGCACGACTACGTGCCGATCTGTCCGCAGATCAATCTGATCAACCAAAGTGGACTTTATTGCGGTGAGCAAGGGCATGATCAGTGCAGGCGATGCCTGAATCACCTCGCAAAGTCGCCGCGCGTCATACATCCCGACGTTGCATTCTCAAGCATGGCTGACATCGCGGGTTGGCGAGCGGAGTACAAGCGTTTTCTCGAACAGGCTCGCGAAATCGCCGCACCCAGCTTCGACACGGCAAAGCGCTTACAGCACTATTTTCCGGCCATTGACATTGAGGTTCGTCCGCACAAAGAGCCCCTCAATGCAAATGCATGCCACGTTGCATTGCGCTACCGCGACGGCCCATTGCAGGTCGCGATTATTGGCGCAATCGGGGCGCACAAGGGGGCTGAAATTCTCGAACGGTGTGCCGAGGATGCGGAACAGCGTGGGCTTCCAATTCATTTCACCGTCATTGGGTATACCAGCATTCCAGACCTTGGATGCAGACCCAACGTCACCGTGACAGGCTCTTATGCGGAAAATGAAGTCTATGATCGCCTGAAGGAAGCGGGCGCTCATATCGCCTTTCTGCCTTCGGTCTGGCCCGAGACCTATTGTTATACACTCTCGATTGCGATGGCAGCCGGGTTGCCGGTATGCGTCTTCGACCTTGGAGCACCAGCAGAAAGGCTACGCGAAGGCCAAGGCGGTATTCTGATGCCGATAGCTATGATGCAGGAAGCACACGCAATCAACGACACCTTGATCGAAACAATCGAGGTGCTCACCGCCGATCGGATCACTGCAGGTTTGGCAACTCTGTCATGGCCCTTCATTGAGAGCCCCGCCTTGGCGGGGAAGCGACGACTGGTGAGTATCGAACCTGTCGGTCGAAGATTGGACGTGGTGTCGAAAGAACGACTGCTTCAAAATTAACCTGAAACTGCCTTAGATATAGATGATGCTTAATGAAAACGAAGATAGCGCCTGGAGCATCCGGATCGCCCCTAACCACGTCTTGGGGAAACCAATCCTGATTCTGCATGTCGGTCCAAACAAGACCGGATCTAGCGCAATCCAGCATTGGCTCGCTGCCAATGTGGAAAAAATCGAAACATGCGGAATTTTTTATCCGGCGTCGGAGAGAGCGGAAGATCAGCTTGGCGGCAATGGCCATGATTTAGTGAACTTGCTGCTCAAACCATCGAGCGCTCCGGAGATGTATGAAGCTCTTGAAAGGCTTCTGGCTAACTATTCCTCATTGGCGGCCCAGAAGCGTTGCCACACCGTCTTGCTCTCAAGCGAGTTTCTGCCATCTGGGCGACTGGAGAATCTGCAAGTCCTGAGACAATGTGCCGAGATTTATTTCGAACCGCGCGTTGTCGCCTTCGTTCGCGATCCATACTGGTGGCTTTGGTCCGCATGGGGACAAGCTGTCAAGGGAGACGGGCTTGATGAAGACTTCCAAACATATGCCCTGAGGAATGCCAACAGTTACCAAGAGACGCTAAATCGCTGCTTCAAGATATTCGACGATCTTCGTCTGCTTGCTTACACCGAGACAGATGTAATTGATGATTTTGCCAGAATAGTCGGCATCCCTCATGAGTTTTGCGCTCGAGTAGCTGGTGCGCGGATCAATCGCTCTCTCGGCGCAAATGAACTCAAAATCCTGCTGACGACTAACCGCATTTTTCGTGATCCGTCCTTGAGCAGAACAATTTCGAACAAGCTTATGTTGGCTAACCCACACACTGCGGCTTATAAAGCAGCTGACCGTGATCTCGCATCCGCCATCCGCGAAGCAAATGCCCCCTTTCTTGCCTCGTTGAAACATTTGATGGTAGATGGCAGATCAGTTCTTAATGAAGTTGAACGTCGCGTCGAAATTTCTCCTGATCTCGAGCCAGACTCGGATGAGATGGATATTCTTGAGTTGATCCTAACGTCCATCAAGAGCTGGCATGATGAGGGGTCCCCATTCCGCGTTCTCCAGAAGATGGTCGACGAGCCTGCCCCTGAGGCGGACCACTCAGACGAACTGCCGAAGGGCTTCAATTCGATTGAGTATTTGCTGCTCAACTCTGATGTGTTGGCCGCCGGCGCCGCCCCTGTAGCCCATTATCTTTCATACGGCTGCTGTGAGGGGCGACGTTTCCGTAGACCAGATCGGAGCGAGAAAGTTGTTTCCCCATCGGAGCGCATTGACGGTTGACGGGCCAATTGATTGCCCCATCGCGTCCCCTGTGCCTGCAACCTTCATAAGCGACGGCGTTTCTCAACCAGAAGCTGCGTTCATCTCCACGCCGCAGGCCAGTTCGACGATCTCATTGGTGATCTCTTCCTGGCGCAATAACGATTGTTCGCAATGCCGCACAGTCGAACTCGCCAATGACGAATAGCGACGATCATCACAAACAAAAACGCCGCAGCGATGAGGCTGCGGCGTTTTTCTAGTTTGGTTGCGGGGGCAGGATTTGAACCTGCGACCTTCAGGTTATGAGCCTGACGAGCTACCGGGCTGCTCCACCCCGCGTCAAATAGGTTTCGAGCCGGCACGCGAGAGCCGGACACAAAGCTCGATTGATGTGTGGGCTGACCGCGGAACGGCTCTTCGCAAAGAAGGGATCCGAATGTTGTGCACTTGGCAGGCCTGGCAGCGACCTACTCTTCCATGCCTTAAGACATAGTACCATTGGCGCAGAGGGGTTTAACGGCCGAGTTCGGGATGGGATCGGGTGCAGGCCCCTCGCAATAACCACCAGGCCGGCAAAATGCACATATTCAGGATACGAATGATTATCTGTCTTTGGTCTTCTTCGTCACCATCGCCGCCATTCCCAAGGAATGAGCAGAGATAAATGAGAGTAATCAAGCCAATCGAGCGATTAGTACCGGTAAGCTGCAGGCATTACTGCCCTTCCACACCCGGCCTATCAACGTGGTCGTCTTCCACGGCTCTCAAGGGAAAACTAGTTTTGAGGTGGGTTTCACGCTTAGATGCTTTCAGCGTTTATCCCGACCGTACATAGCTACTCGGCTGTGCCGCTGGCGCGACAACCGATCCACCAGAGGTACGTTCATCCCGGTCCTCTCGTACTAGGGACAAATCCTCTCAATTTTCCTACACCCACGGCAGATAGGGACCGAACTGTCTCACGACGTTCTAAACCCAGCTCACGTACCACTTTAATCGGCGAACAGCCGAACCCTTGGGACCTGCTCCAGCCCCAGGATGTGATGAGCCGACAT
>Ga0255338_1006377_pt1 | contig 10042 bp, 9 predicted proteins | sample MeOH1_35cm_T4_19_FD_203715 | JGI IMG/M metagenome (GOLD analysis project Ga0255338, IMG submission 203715) | Sandy soil microbial communities from University of British Columbia, Vancouver, Canada - MeOH1_35cm_T4_195 | ecosystem: Engineered > Artificial ecosystem > Sand microcosm > Unclassified ...
GGGCTGAAGAAGCTCTCCGCCAGCCGCCGCGCCAACTCGCGCTGCAGGGCCAGCGCCTCCTCAAGCTCCGATACTCGCTGCTGCTCCACCTCAGTCCGGCGGTCCGCCGCCTCGGTTTGAGTTTGAAGACGCTCTCGTTCTGCCAGCAACTCCGTGAAGCGCTTGCGGGCTACGGAGAGGGTGGGGCCCAGTTGATCGTCTCGCAAGGGCTTGACCAGGTAACCGGAAGCACCCGCAGCCAGAGCGCGCTGAACCGTCTCCTCATCCCCGTGGGCGGTCAGCATCACGACGACGGTGGGCGCCGTACGCATGATCCGCGCGACAGCCTCAATGCCGTCCAGCCCCGGCATCTGCACGTCCATCAGAATGACGTCCGGACGAAGACTCTGCGCCAGCCGCACCGCTTCCGGCCCCGTGGACGCCGAGCCGACCGGGTTGAACCCCTGGCGAGTCAAGGTTCTCCGCAGGCGCATCACCGTCAGGGCCTCGTCCTCGCAGATCAGGACCGAGGTTGAGGGCGCCGCGGGGAGTACAGGTTTCAAGGGCAGCTCCCGGCGTCCTGCCGCACGTGACCCGTTCACCGCTGTCCCTCTGCGGGCTTCGGGGAGACGCCTGGTTCAGCGGGCTGCGCGGCTGATTTCCGTCGCGCCAGGACTGCTTCCGCGTAAAGGAGCGCCCGCTCGCTGTGCTGGCGGGCGGCAATTGCGTGGCTGCGAAACTGCTCGGCCTCGCCCTCCAGACGCGTGGCCTGGGCCACCACAACTCCGGCGATGTCCCGAGCCGCTTGAGCAAGAATCTCCGCCATGGTGGCCAGCTCGTTCTTGGCGAGCCCTACGGCCAGGGTTTCCCATGCTGCCTGTGTCTCTTCCCATGCCGTGCGGGACTGCTCCCACGCGAGTTGCGCCTCGTCCCAGGCCGCCGCGGCCTCCGGATTCAAGCCAGCGGAGGATGCGCCGGCCGCCGCAGCCGGTGCCATCGCCGGGGCAGGAGCGGCTTCTATGCCGGCCGCATCGGGGGCGCAGCTCTGATCGGGGGTATCTAAGGCCGCCTGCGCTGTCTCCATCACTCGTCTCTCCGCTGCAAACCGCACCTGCTCTCATTGTTGCGGGATCACGTCCAGCCGTCGAGTTGGAGTGCCCGGGCCGGCCGAGATCAACGGAAGCCTGGGTCCGATTATACGGCCTCTACCGCAAGCCAGCGTCTACATGGATGCCTGAAACGTTGCCCCAACTGCAATTCCGGCGTCCGAGTTCGGGAACGTCCCGTCCTTTCTACAAGTTTTGCGGCGAAAACCAGCTGCCAACCGCCTTCCGCCAGTAAGCCGCCGCAATCTGACGGACCGCTTACTCCGCGTGAACGATCAGGACGGAGCATGCTGCCTGCCGCAGCACACGGTCGGCGACGCTGCCCACCAGCAATGCCTGGATCGCTGAGATCCCCCGGGCACCCACCACAATCAGGCCCGCACCCTGTTCCTCGGCCAGTTGCGCCAGTTCCGCAGCGGGATCACCCTCGCGCACCACGGTCTCCGCCTGCAGGCCGGCGTGCCTCAGCTCCGCTGCGGCAGCCCCCGCGAACTGCTCGGCGTCACGCACCTGCTGGCTTCGCACGTCCGCCATGATCTCCCACATGCTCGGGGTGTATTCCGGTCCCATCAGCGGCACGTATGGACGCGTGACGTGGCAGACGGTGATCTGCGCGTCAGCCGGCCAGGGGAAACGGGTGAGCAGCCGGGTCGCCTGGGTGGCATGCTCGGAGCCGTCTACCCCCAGGATCACCCGCCGCAGCTCCGGCGTGGACCTGCGAGCCACAAGTACCGGCTGCCGGGCGTGCCGGGCCACGTTCACGGCCACGCTTCCCAGGAGCATCCCTGATAAGCCGGACCGGCCGTGTGTGCCGAGCACTAACAGGTCTTCCCGTGTCGCCCCGGCCTCGTGAAGGATCTCCCCCGCGGGCTCCCCGATCAGCAGGGAGTGCCGGATCTCCACGCCCTCTCGCGCTAACACCGTCTCCGCTTGTGCGAAGTTTTGCAGCGCCCATTCCCGTTCTGCACTTCGCAGGTAAGGAGGGATCTCCCACGTGTCATCCGCCAGAACGGTGGCCAATCGTATGGTGCTGCCCGCCGGCAGCGGGAGCTGCGCCAGGCACTCCGCGGCCACGCGGGACGGCTCGGAGCCATCCGTCGCAAACATCACCCGGAGCGGTGCCGCGGTGGGCGGCGTCGTGGGCGCCGGCAGTACCGAAGGCGTCTCAAGATCGGGTGCTTCTCCCATTGACTGCGTCATCAGGTCTGTCCTCACGCATACTGTCCATTTCGCTCAGCATTCCCGGTCATGCAGTGGGTGAAGCAGCCTGATGGAGCGCCCAGCTTGCATACGACCTCCGACGATTTACTGCGATTGATCCGGCAGAAGGGGGAATCCTGGTGCTGTCGCGGTTGAGAGAAGGAGAGGCACCATGTCTTACAAGCAGCTACTGTTCAGCTCGGAAGCGCGGGAGAAGATCCTGCGCGGGGCTGGTACCCTCGCGGATGCAGTGCGAGTGACCCTGGGACCCAAGTCGAAGAGCGTCCTGATCCAGAAGAAGTGGGGGCGACCGATCGTCTGCAACGATGGCGTGACCATTGTGAAAGAGATCGAATTGAAAGATCCGGTGGAGAACCTGGGGGCGCAGATGCTGCGCCAGGTGGCGGAGCGCACCGGCGAGGCAGTGGGAGACGGCACGACCACCTCGACCCTGCTGGCGCACGCGATCTTCTCCGGCGGAGTTCGCAACGTGGCCGCCGGAGCGAGCGCGGTGGACCTCAAACGGGGTCTGGAGCGGGGCCTGGGAGTCGCCCTTGGGGCGCTTAAGCAGCTGTCTCGTCCCGTGGAAAGCCGGCTGGAGAAGATCCAGGTAGCGACCATCTCCGCCCACAATGACCCACAGATTGGCCAGTTGGTGGCGGATGCCGTGGAGCGGGTAGGCGCGGAGGGGGTAATCACCGTGGAAGAGGCAAAGACCACGGAGACCGCTCTGGAGGTGGTGGAAGGGATGCAGTTCGACAAGGGCTACCTTTCACCTTACTTCGTCACCGATCCCCAGAAGATGGAAACAGTACTCGAAGAGCCGTACCTGCTCCTCTTCGAAAAGAAGATCAGCAATATCCAGGACCTGCTCCCATTGTTGGAGAAGCTCGTTCAGGCTGCCCGGCCGCTCGTCATCGTCGCCGAGGACGTCGACGGAGACGCGCTGGCGACCCTGGTCGTCAACAAGCTGCGCGGCACGTTCTCCTGCGCGGCGGCCAAAGCGCCCGGCTTCGGCGACCGGCGCAAAGCGATGCTGGAAGACATGGCGGTCCTCACCGGCGGACGCCTTCTGGCGGAAGAGCTCGGCGTGAAGCTGGAGAGCGTGGAGCTTTCCGACCTGGGCCGCGCCAAGCGGGTGGTGATTACGCGGGAGACTACCACGATCATCGAGGGTGCAGGTGACCATTCCGCAATTCAGGGCCGGTGCGAGCAGATCCGGGAACAGATCAAGGCCGCAACCTCGGATTACGATCGCGAGAAGCTGGAAGAGCGGCTCGCCAAGCTGTCTGGCGGAGTAGCGGTAGTGCGGGTGGGCGCTCCCTCGGAAGCGGAGATGAAGAGTCGCAAGGAAGCGTTCGAGGACGCGGTCTGTGCCACCAAGGCGGCGGCGCAGGAGGGGATCGTGCCGGGCGGCGGGCTCGCGCTGCTGCGTCTGATCGACGCCGTGGAGGCGGAAGAGGCGCTGTGCGAGGGTGACGAGCGGACCGGCCTCAAGATCCTGAAACAGGCCCTGGAAGCGCCGACCCGGCAAATCGGCGAGAACTCCGCGGTGGACGGTGGCGTGGTGGTGGAGAAGATGCGCACCGGCACCGGGAGCTTTGGCTTCGATGCGGCGCGTGGTCAGTACGTGGATCTGGTGGAGGCCGGCATCATCGACCCGACCAAGGTGATCCGCCTGGCGCTCGAGAACGCGGTCTCCGTTGCCAGCACCCTCCTGCTCACCGAAGCTACCTTGACCGAGGTTCTCGAGCCGAAGAAGGACGCGATGCCCTCGCCCGATGAGCTGGGGGAATAGGGGCTGACGCCAAAAAGAGGGCGGCCCGGCACCAGGCCGGACCGCCCTCTTCACACGAGCTCCAACTCAGCGAGCGGGCCGCGCCGCCATCAGCGCGAGCAGCAGCGTGAGCCCCGCAACAACCGCAAACATCAACGCCGTATCACGCTCCGCTTTGGATTGATCGGCCGTCTGTGCCATGGTGGTACCTCCTCTTACAAAGGGATGCAATTCCAGAATACCCGGTGGGACAGGTGCTTTCGGTGCTTTGTAGCGCCGCAATTTCGGAGACAGCGGTCCGGGCGTAATCCGCTTACCTTCCGGCGCTGTCGATGAAAGCTCACATCAGTTCGCAGGGGTGGCGCCCGGCTGTGGGCGGGACGATGACCGCAGGGCCAGTGGCCCATAATGCTCGCCGTAGCGCGCCACGGCGTATTCGTAGCGGCGCACCAGTTCGTCGCTGCCGGGGAACCCGAGACGCTTCGCGCGGCGGGCGCGGCGCAAGCCCTCTTGCAAGTGCATTGCACCGCGGACCACGTGCCCGGTCTCGGCTAGATCCACCGCGCGGTCGGCAACATTGAGCAAGCGGCTAATCTCAGCGTTCGTGAACATGGCATCCTCCAGGGGTTTCGGGCGCGGGCAGTCGGCCCGCGGAGATGACTGCAGAAACAACGAAACCCTCGCTCCGTTTGGAAACGGTAGCGAGGGCGAAACCTGGCCCGATGCCGGAACAGCGAACGAGGGTGTGCCGGCGGTTCTACTTACATCTGCCCAGGACGCTGCGACGCCGCCTGAATGTCGCATCAATTTCTAATGGATGACCCGATACGCGAAAGTCCGGGCCGTGACCGGTTCAGCTCCGGTACCGAAGGGCAGCCTGGGTGAGGGTTACGTGGCAGGAACCGTGCGAGTGCGGGGATGAGGCAAGTGGAGAAATGAAGAGTCGCAAGCTAAAGCCCGCGCCGGCTGTTCCGTCTTACTGGAGCCGGGACCCCGGCGACCTCCTCTGCGAGTTGCGGAGCGCCCCGGAAGGTCTGAGTACCTCGGAGGCGGGACGGCAGCGGGAAGCGTTCGGTCCTAACCGGCTGCGCCAAGTGGAAGGTGCGGCACCGTGGTGGCTTCTCCTCGCTCAATTCAAGAGCCCGCTGGTGCTGATCCTGACGTTTGCCGCGGTGCTCTCCCTGGTCACCGGTGAATGGATCGATGCGACGATCGTCCTGACCATCGTGGTCGCCAGCGCGGTGCTGGGCTTCTTTCAGGAATACCGCGCCGGCAACGCCGTGCAGCGCTTGCGGAGCCAGGTAACGCTCCGCACCACGGTACTGCGGGATGGACAGCAGCAATCGATCCCCGCTGAAGAAGTGGTGCCGGGAGACGTGCTGCTCCTCGCGGCCGGCAGCCTCATTCCGGCTGACTGCCGGGTCCTCGCCGCGGACGACTTCTTCGTGAACCAGGCGGTGTTGACCGGGGAGACGTTTCCGGTGGAAAAGTCGCCCGGCACGGTGCCGCCCGGCGCGGGGCTTTCCGAGCGGACCAACTGCGTCTTCATGGGGACGAGTGTGCGCAGCGGCACCGCCCGCGTACTGGTCGCCGAGACCGGAACCCGCACCGCCTTCGGAGAAGTGGCCGAGCGGCTTACCCTGCGCCCGCCGGAGACAGAGTTTGAGCGGGGAATCCGCCGCTTCGGCGCCATGATCACGCAGATGATGGGGCTGCTGGTGCTCGTCGTTTTCGCGATCAACGTGATCCTCCACAAGCCTCCGGTGGATTCGCTCCTCTTCGCGGTCGCCCTGGCGGTGGGCATGTCGCCGGAGCTCTTGCCGGCCATCATCAGCATCACCCTCTCCCGGGGCGCTCAAGAGATGGCGCAGCGAGGCGTGATCGTGCGGCATCTGGCGGCGATCGAGAACCTGGGGAGCATGGACGTCCTCTGCACCGATAAGACCGGCACCCTGACGCTGGGCTTGGTCCACCTGGACGGCGCATTGGACGCGACCGGGACGCCCTCGGACTCCGTCTTCCGCGAGGCATACATCAATGCGCACTTCCAGACCGGGTTGCCGAATGCTCTCGACGAGGCGATCATCGAGCACGGGCGGCCGGATCTAGCCGGCGTGGTGAAGACCGAAGAGATTCCTTACGACTTTACGCGCAAGCGACTGAGCATCGCCGTACGCGAAGGCGACCGCCCGGTGCGGCTCATCACGAAAGGGGCGCTAGATAACGTCCTCGCGGTTTGCACGCAGATACAGGAGCCCGATGGCCCTTCGCCGCTGGACCAGGCGCGCCTGGCGAAGCTCCAAGAGTTGTTCACCGGCTGGAGCGAGCAGGGCTTCCGCGTCCTGGGAATCGCCACCCGTGAAGTCCCTCCGCGTCCGGAGTACACTCCCGACGACGAGGTGGAAATGCGCTTTGAGGGCTTCCTGCTGTTCTTCGATCCTCCCAAGCCGGACGCGCAGCAGGCCATCGTGGATCTGCGGCGGCTTGGCGTGGAGCTGAAGATCATCACCGGTGACAACCGGCGCGTTGCCCTGCACGTGGCCCAGGCCGTCGGATTGGAGGTGAAAGGGGTGGTGACCGGCGGAGAGATGCTCCAGATGGGGGATGAGGCGCTCTGGCAACTGGCGGAGAGAACAACGCTCTTCGCAGAGGTGGACCCGAACCAGAAGGAGCGCATCATCTCTGCGCTGCGGAAGACAGGGCACGTGGTAGGCTACCTCGGCGACGGAATCAACGACGCACCCGCGCTGCACGCCGCCGACGTGGGGATCTCCGTAGACACCGCCGTGGACGTGGCCCGAGAGAGCGCGGATTTCGTGCTACTGGAGCACAGCCTCGACGTGCTGCGGCGCGGGATCGAGGAAGGGCGGATCACCTTCGCCAACACGCTCAAGTATGTCTTCACCACCACCAGCGCCAACTTCGGCAATATGTTCAGCATGGCGGGGTTGTCGCTGTTTCTGCCGTTTCTACCGCTCCTGCCGAAGCAGATCCTGCTGAACAACTTCCTCTCCGACTTCCCGGCCATGACCATCGCCACGGACAACGTCGACCCGGAGTGGGTGGAGCGGCCGCGGCGCTGGGATGTGGGCTTTATCCGCAACTTCATGATCGTATTCGGCCTGGTCAGCTCGGTGTTCGACTTCCTCACCTTCGCGCTGCTGCTTTGGGGCGTGCGTGCCGCGGCCCCGGAGTTCCGCACCGGCTGGTTCATCGAGTCGCTCTACACCGAGCTCGTGATCCTGCTGGTGGTGCGCACCCATCGGCCCCTGTTCCGGAGCAAGCCGGGCCGGCTTTTGTGGATGAGCACCCTGGGGGTGGGAGTATCCGCCCTACTGCTGCCCTACGTATCACCGGTCGCGCGGGTCTTCGGTTTCGTCCCGCTGCCCGCCGGAATACTCGCGCTCCTCGGCGCAATTACCCTGCTCTACGTAGCCGCCAACGAGGTGGCCAAGCGGATCTTCTTCCGAAGGGCGGCGTTCTAATCGTACGCAGGCGCGGCTTTCCAATCGTTTCATCGAACAGATTCCGCAAGCCCGGCGGCAACTCTGGCCTCCGAGCGAACCCGATTCGGAGGGGCGTAATGGAGCATCGGGAGTGCAAGAGTAGCCCGTGTCAGGGGCCGATGCTCCATCACTCCATTCTCCTGTCCGGGGAGTGCTGCAGAGCGCGCGAGCATGCGGAAGGACTTGGTTGTCCTTACCTCGGAGGCCGCGGTGGGGTTAGTTCCATACCGGAGAGCCAGGCGGAGTCAAGGGCGGCAAGCGGTACTCCCGATCAGATGGGTAGCCGACCACGCTGATGGAACCGTCGCATTCCTGCACCGCGCTCTTCACCTGCCCCGGCCCCTCGAAGCCGTGACTGCGGAGTTGGGCGAACAGCTCTTCCGGAAGGATGCCTTCCCGCTCCAGGGCCGCGGACAACACAGCCCGGTTGTGGATGAGAAGAGTCGGCTCTCCGGAGATCACCCGGCGCCAGCGCCGGTTGCGGAGCACGACCCGCGTCACCAGCACGTTCAGCAGGATCAGCGTGGTAGCCGCCAACAGACCGCCAACCAGCGAGGCGTTCCCACCGACCATTGCATTCTGAACGGCGTTGGAGACCAGCAGGATCAACACAAAATCATGCGGCGAGAGCTGCCCGGAGTGGCGCTTTCCCGCGAGACGCAAGCCGACCAGCAGCGCCAGGTAGACCACCATGCTGCGTACGGTGATGTTGATCCAGGTAGACAAACCCCTACCTCCGCTCTCTGGGCTGCGTGCCCTCCGATCTCATCGGGATCACGAAGCGACGACCACTATAGGGAGGACCGTCACTCGGCCCTCGACCTGAACCGGACCCACGTCGCGCCCGTTGCCGGAGCTAATCTCTGGACGTTCACCCACCGCCTCGCCACTCCCGGTGAAAGTCGTCCGGCCGGTGACGAGCTTCAAGCGATGCCGGTTCGGCACCGGCGCGAAGCCGTGCCCGAGCGGTATCGAGGTGGCAGCGAAGATCCACCGAAGTTGCACTGGCCGCGAAACGAGTTATTGCTGCAGAAACTGCGGACGGCGCACAGTCGTTCAACCACGATTGCCCCGGCGCTCTTTTGTTGACGGGCAATTTGCTGTGCCGCGTAAGGTCAGCCCATGGCCCGCCACGATTTGGAGATGGCCGGGCCACACACCGGACGTCCGGCCCACCTCCTGCGCCGCTCTACCCCGGGTCAATCTAGGTGTTCCGCTCCCAGTACACGCGTACCAGCTTCCTGCCGTCACCCCAGTGGTATTGCGTCTCGCCCTTGTATGCCTTCTCCAGACTGCGACCGATGCGCTGCGCGAGCTTTTCGTTGGTGGTGAACACCTGCAGCGTCCCTTCTTCTTCGCGGATTTCGGCAATGCGCTCCAGTGGATTGTCCGCAATCGAGTCCGCCTCTTCATTGCGAATGCGTTGGATGATCTCGTCCCGATGCGCCGGCCAGAAGTTGCCGCGCAACATGACGATGCCTTCCGGCACCTGATCGGCGATCCGGCGGCAGGCGGGGCACACCACTTCCTGCGCGAGTCCGGTCGAAAGCGCCAGTGCTTTGCGCTCGGGGTCGAGCGTCCACCGCTGATGATGCACCACCGCGTCACAGCGGCTGCAGACCGTATCATCCTGATGGTGAGCAGTTTCTCGGTACGGGTCGTTGAGCTCCAGGTTCTGGTCCCGGGCCATGACGACGCTGGGGTCCTTAGCACCCGGATGTCCCTGGGGGTGATTTACGTCTGGATTCTGGTGATGGGTCTGTGCCATCGCTGCCTCCGTCTGGCTGCACTCGAGTAAGGCGGGCTCACTCGGGAAAACGGCAACCTGTTCGTGCTTCCGCCGTTGGTTCTGCGCCAGTGCCCTTAGAATGCCCATAAGGCCGAGCACTGACACCGGCGTTTCCAACGGTCGCAACCGCCTACCACCCTGCGTCACTTGTAGTGCAGCGGGGAAGGCTGGAGAGGAGATCCGCGTCATGCCGGCGCGAGGGACGGGAGGCTCGGATGGTGTTTCGCTTGCTGACGGTTGCCGTTGGGTTGATCCTGGTGAGTACAGCGGCGCCTCGCCCCCGTTTTTCCGCTCCAGCCGTTCCGGTCGTCGAGCGACTCCGGGCCGCGACCGTTCTGATTGGTGTTACGGAACCGAAGTCCGGGCGCTTGCGCGCAATGGGCACGGGGTTCCTCGTCTCTCCGCATGGCGATGTGGTGACCGCGGCCCATGTGGTAGCGGTTCCCGGTAAGCTATCCATTCTGCTCCGCAGCGGTCAGCCGGGCTCGAAACGCGTCTCGGCGGTGGTCGCGCGGCGGGATACCAATGCCGACCTCGCCCTCCTCAAGGCGGATCTGGAGCACAACGCCTACCTGGCAACCGGCGACTCCGCGACCGCCCGGGAAACGGACCCGGTCCTTACGGCCGGTTTCCCGCTGGGACAGGAACTGGATACCAGCGGGGGCGGACCGTCCCCCAGCTTCCG
>Ga0255338_1006378_pt1 | contig 10040 bp, 8 predicted proteins | sample MeOH1_35cm_T4_19_FD_203715 | JGI IMG/M metagenome (GOLD analysis project Ga0255338, IMG submission 203715) | Sandy soil microbial communities from University of British Columbia, Vancouver, Canada - MeOH1_35cm_T4_195 | ecosystem: Engineered > Artificial ecosystem > Sand microcosm > Unclassified ...
ATACTTTGCCAATGACTGGCCGTCCTGCAGACCACTTCCCATCATGGATGGCAGAGCTGAGATAATCTCTATCGATATAGTTAATTCCGATACGTTTGATCGACCGCGGAATTGATGCGATTGTTGTACCATCCAGTCTTGTAACAAATGCTCCAGCGTTAAAGCTTCTTTCTATCAGTGGACGATTATCTAGCAAAGTTTGTACTGCGGCAGGTTTGTCGAGTGAGATGGGACCGATACCATCAGCTACCAGTTGTAGCGCATCGAATCGTTCTTGTAAATCGTAATTGATTTGTTTTGCTACAAGAGCCGCAATCGTTGACTGCCTTTCCCCGAGCTGCTTTGCCATGTCGGCTTGCAGTTTATGGTTTGCATAAAAAGAAAGCATCCATATACCAAGCACAAAAATTAATAAAGTAAATAGGGTAATTCTTGTTTTAAGTGATTTTAATTTCAGTGTGATCATTGCAGGTGCTCTTAATTGTTAGTAATGCAACCATAGGTAATTGATACATTCTAAAAAAATATTCAGTATAGTATAGGTTATTAATATTTACATTTTAAGAATGTCTAGCTTAAGTGTTTGGAGAATCATGGATTGGTGTACTGGACTTCCCACACATACATTAAACATTCTTACTCAAAATAGGCAATCCAAATTGGACTTATCATACTCTTCTTGCCTATAAAATATTGGGATACGCTCTATGTCATAGAAATGCTTGACAGTTTTTGTTAAGCATATACAGTGGATTCACTGTATATGGCATTCCCGGCTGAAAAGCGGGGACACAAAATTACCGGTCTAAAGATCAATTGAAAGATTGTTCTATGACAGCGGGACCGCCAATTTAAATATCTATATTTTATATAGATGCACGCCTATCGGTGAGTTCCACTGTAGTTGAACTATTCGACTCTTAAATTTTTACCGGACTTTCTACAGTCAAACGGTTTGAAGCAAGCTGGAGACAGCTTAGCTGATAGTTTCATGCAAGTTAAAATTAGGAGTATAAAATCATGCGTAAACTTTCTTCAACTCACTCTGTGAATTTCCCATGCTGCGGTAGATACTTTTACGACTGAATATTGAAAGTTCGTTTTGTTCCACATTTCTGCTGAATCCGCAAAGCGGACTGTCAACTATAGAGGCTATCCGACTGTGATGGGTCCAAAGCAGCCATTTAATATGCATTTAAATAGCAGTCAATTCAGTTCTAGCATGTTTAATAACTGACCATGAAGCATGCAATGCTAGACTTGCCATAATAGTTGCGACCATTAAATCTGGCCATGCGGCACCTGTACCAAATACACCTATGGCTGCAAGAATAACTGCGACGTTACCAATAGCATCATTGCGTGTACAGAGCCAAACGCTACGCATGTTGCTGTCACCTTCTCGATAGGCATAAAGTAATGCAGCGACTCCTAGGTTAGCCACCAATGCAATTATCCCAATCAATCCCATCGTTTCTGCGCTAGGTATTACCTCTGTAAGGAAGTGCCATAAAGCGTTACCTAGAACCCATAATCCAAAAGTTGCCATAGATATAGCTTTAATCAGTGAAGCTTTAGCGCGGATTGCCAATCCCATGCCTAACACCCATAAGCTGATACCGTAATTAGCTGCGTCACCAAAAAAATCCAATGAGTCGGCTAATAACGAAACTGAACCAGCTTTCACGCCTGACACTATCTCAACTACAAACATGGTTATATTTACAATCAATGCTATCCATAATATTTTGCGATATTGGCCTTGATGGCTACATCCTTGCTTCGGTTCTTGAGGAGGACAACAGTGTGCACTCATATATACCCTTTCCAAATCAGAACGAGTATCATAAAGTCTGTAGTAACTACAGGGTCAAGCCATGTTAAACAAATATACGATAGGGACTTTAAGCCGTGAATCGGGTGTTAATCTCGAAACGATTCGGTATTACGAGAAGACTAATCTCCTTAACAAACCGTTGCGTTCAAATAATGGCTATCGTCATTATGATGAGTCAGCTATCAAGCGACTGCGATTTATCCGCAGGGGTAGAGAACTAGGCTTTGGTATTGCAGAAATCAAAACGTTACTCGAACTTGCAGATCACCCAGAGAACCCCTGTAAAGAGGCAGATCAACTTGCTCAATCTCATTTGGCTGAAATCGACACGAAGATTATGGACTTAATCGCTATGAAGGAAGTTTTGACACGAATAGTAGCTTGCCAGAGCAGCACTGCAGAACATTGCAGATTGATTGAAACGCTAGATCAGCGATCTTGTTGTGATTAAAGATTGCTTATGAAAAGCTGCAAACTTCTTTGTAATTTGGAGCAAAAATGGATTCGAAAAGTCACTGGGAAAAGGTTTATTCTGAAAAGGCTGCAACGTCTGTAAGCTGGTACCAAGAACATGCAACAACATCATTAAACCTCATCCAATCAACAAATGTTGCAAAGGATGCCAGCGTCATTGATGTAGGTGGTGGTGCATCGACGTTAATTGATGATTTGCTCTTTATCGGTTACACCAACTTGTCAGTGTTGGATCTATCCGGAGCAGCTCTTGTAGCTGCAAGAGAAAGGATTGGGCTATCTTCCGTCAACGTGAATTGGCTAGAAGCCGATGTAACAAAAGTTAATTTACCATTACATCAGTTTGATGTTTGGCATGACCGAGCTGTTTTTCACTTTCTTAACACTCCCGAAGATCGTGCCGCCTATGTTAAGGCAGTGCTACATGCAGTGAAGCCTGGTGGCCATGTAATTATTGCCACTTTTGCAGAGGACGGACCAATACAATGTAGCGGTTTGCCCGTGATGCGTTATAGCGCAGATGGCTTGCACAAAGAGTTTGGTGATGCATTTACGCTCTCAAAAAACTTAATAGAAGTTCATTCCACTCCTTTTGGTACTCATCAGAACTTTGTATATTGCTATTTCCGTAAGACTGCACTGTGATTCATACCCTTAGTTAAACACAGTAATGAAATCTTAACTTACTTGACTGAACGACCGTTTTTTTCCGCTCATGAGTCATTAAATTAATATAGCCGGAAGTATTAGGCCTTACTTGCCATATAGCAGCTGAATCTACAAAGCAGACATTCCACTTCGTTCTATGTCAAATTAGAAACAGTTAATAATAGGCGCCAAATATTATTTCTACTTTTCATCTTCCAAAGAGCGTCTAAGTAATTGCTAAGTGTTTTTTTTAGGCGTAAAGTTGTCATGTGAAGACAAAAATAATTAAATTCATTACGCTGTTCATTATGCTGATATGCCTTCCTCTAGAAGGAATGGCAGCTGTGGCTATGCCTAATTGTCAGATGCATGACCCTCATCAGATGACGGTTAGTGCTGATATGAGCAATATGGTTGATATGGCTCATTGCGATCACGATGACAGTGCAAAACCTGCTAAAAATGTAACATGTGATAAGTGTCTACCATGCCATTTAAGCGTGGCTCAGGCAATTATTCCATTTAACACCCCTCTGGAATTTAGTGGTGCATTACCTATGTACACCACTGAAATCACTGAAGTTCCGGATACAGTTCCACCTACCCTTTTCCATCCCCCCATACAAACCTTCGCATAGTGCCGAAGGATGTCTTGTTTTAAACGGCTCTTGATCTCAGATGCTTATCTGATGACTTGATCGTACCCAACACAATTCTAATTCTTCGGCACGTATTCCCGGCGGTGGTTTTATATCCGTTCTAGGTTTAGCGTATGGCTTGACGCCTACACACACCTTCACGACATGTTGAGCCGCCTCTGCAGTAATTGTAATGCGAGAGTTAAATGCTTTTGTCTTAATAGAAAAACTATCTGGACTTATGCATCAGCATTTTCCCTACGGAATTACAGTGAATTTATATCCACTAGGAGTATTTACCATGAAGAATCAAACCATTTACAAAATGATTGCCACACTTGCTGTCTGTAGTATCGGTTTTATATCAGTGTCTGCAATTGCAGCACAGGATGAATTTCAAAGGCAGATGACTCAAAAAGTTATGCAAGCCAAGCAGAAGCTTAAAGCAGCAGAGGCCGCCAAAGGCACTGAGCGTAATAAGCTAATGGGCGAACACATGAAAATGATGCATGACAACATGGGAAAAATGCAGGCTATGAAGCCTAAGTCAGGCATGACCATGCAGCAACATAAAGAGTGGATGAGCGAGCATCAAAAACTCATGGATGAAATGATGAGCCAGATGATGGACGAGCATCACATGATGATGGATATGGGTGGCATGGCTAAAGGTTCAGGAGAAATGGACTGTATGCCCAAAAAATCTGACGACGCACACAAGCACTAATTGGTGAACCTGGCGGGCAACGTCCCGCCAAGATTCAATTAAATATTAAAGGATAAATGAAATGAAAAAGTTATTAATTTGCATGTTCGTAGCAGTATTGAGCATCGCTGCTGCTCCGGTTTACGCCAACGATGCCCACCATCCAGCTGCTGATAATCAAAAGAGTTATTCAGCAAAAGGTGAAGTAGTTGCCGTGGACAGTGCTTTAAGCAAAATTAAATTGAAGCATGACGCTGTTCCGGAGCTTAAATGGCCTGGCATGACCATGTTTTTTAACGTTGCTGACAAGACTCTTCTGGACACAGTAAAGATCGGTGACCAAGTGGAATTTGAGTTCGTTAAAGTCGACGGCGGCGGTCCATTGATTACAAAAATCAAACCGCTTAAATAAGGCATCTTGGCTATCCGTATCGAAACAAGATAGCCGTTGAGATGAACACAGGTAAGAGAATGAATACAAATAATTCAAAAATAATGCTCGCCCTGTCTTTGACAGCACTGATATTGCCGGGGCTTTCCTGGGCAGAAGAAACCTCTTCCGGCAACTCTATCGGTGCCAATGTACAGGAATTACTGAGCTGGGCAGACGCACACAACCCTGAACTTGCGGCAATGCGCTATGAAACTGATGCAGCAAGAGAGCGAATCTCACCTGCGGGCGCGCTGCCTGATCCTCTGCTGCGCGTTGAGTTTCAGGACTTTGCAGGCCGGGATGCGCCGGATGGCTTTAATCCTTTTCCGGGTAAAGGCAATGGAACTAAATACACGTTAATGCAGAGCTTTCCACTTTGGGGCAAGCGTGACTTACGAAAGGAAGTAGCTACGGCACAGCTTGAACAGTTTAGAGGACGCAGGCTAATCAGTGTTGCCGAAACCCACGCCCGGATCAAAAACGCTTATGCCCAATATTTTCAGACTATTGGCCTGAAGAAGCTTAACGAGGATATCTTAACTTTGCTAGGTGATCTTGAGTCTGTCACTCGTGTTCGCTATGCCAGTGGCTTAGTGCCGCAGCAAGATGCGATTCGCGCTCAGGTTGAAAAGACCACCTTGCAGTCTGAGATTATTAGTCTGGAAACCGAACAGCAACAGGCCAAGGCGCGCCTTAATGCAATACTGGGGCGCACACAGAGTGCGCCACTTTCTACGTTACCAGAGTTGCGTCGCCTGCCGCCAGAAAAGCTGGATACAGTGGCCTTGCAGCAAAAGGTAGTACGAAATAATCCGCTGCTTGCTACACAATCAGCACAAATATCAGCGGCAGATGCTAATAAGCGATTGATAGAAAAAAATAGGTACCCGGATTTAACACTTGGCATTGCGCCTACGCAACGTGGTAGCAATATCAGTAGCTGGGAAGCGATGGTGGAAGTCAATATCCCCATCCGCTTTGATACTCGCCGGTCTCAGGAAAGTGAGGCTACCGCTATACTGGATGCAGCCAGAGAGCGCCGTGACGGAGTTGAGAATCAGGTGATAGGCGAGTTGCAGGAAAATCTGGTCGCTTTCGAGGCCGCAGAAAAGCAAAGTCGCCTGATTACTTACACATTACTCCCGCAAGCAGAGTTGACCTTCCGTTCGGCATTAGCAGGTTACGAAAACGGTAAAGTAGACTTCGCTACGCTGCTAGATGCCCAAAGAGCGATCAGGCTTGCAAGACAAGGTCAGATAAAGATGCGGGTTGAACAGGAAGTCCGCCTTGCAGAGATTGAAAGAATGATTGGGGAAGATTTATGAATCGCTCAGGAATCTGGGTTGCACTCACACTAGCTGCTATCGCTGCGGCTGCAGGTGGCGGCTACTGGTGGGGACTGAAACAGGTTAGTCAACCGATAGTACAAATGCCTGCGGCTGTTATAGCACCTGCTGAACGAAAGATACTCTATTACCGGAATCCTATGGGCTTGCCGGATACCTCGCCAGTACCTAAACAGGACTCTATGGGCATGGATTACACCCCGGTGTATGCAGATGAAGAGGTGTCAAACAACCAAGTCAAGATCAGCACCGATAAGGTACAGAAGCTAGGCGTAAAAACTGAACAAGTACTATCACGAAAAATGGTCAATACGGTACGTGCGGTGGGGCAGTTCCAATTCAACGAACAGCACCTTTCAACAGTCACTACCAAGTTTGAGGGTTATATTGAAAAACTCTACGTCAATACAACTGGTCAGCCGGTAAGGCGTGGACAGCCACTGATGGAAGTTTACAGCCCGGAGCTGGTATCTGCACAGGAAGAATATCTGATCGCCTGGAACGGCCGGCAGTCATTGAGTAGTGGCACCACGGAGTCATTAGTGGGTGTTGGTCAGCTGGCAGAAAGTGCGCTTAAACGTTTACGTAACTGGGATATTTCAGATGCTCAATTACAGCGTTTGAAAAAAGACGGTAAAGCGACACGTACGCTTACGATGTACTCGCCTGCAAACGGCGTAGTACTGGAGAAAGCTGCTGTGCAAGGCATGCGCTTTATGCCGGGTGAGCCTCTGCTTAAGATTGCAGATCTATCTACGATCTGGCTGCTGGCAGATGTATTCGAGCAGGACATCGCTGTGGTGCATATTGGCCAGACGGTGAACATTACTGTCAATGCGTATCCAGGTAAGGAACTCAAAGGCAAGATTGATTATATCTACCCAACAGTCAGCTCTGAGACCCGCACTGCCAAAGTACGGGTAGTGCTGGCTAATCCCGACGGCATTCTAAAACCTGATATGTATGCCAGCATTCAACTGATGTCAGGTCCTGTATCAGGTCGTGATGGTGCCAGTGTATTGGCAGTTCCGGATTCAGCCGTGATTGACAGCGGCACACGTCAAGTTGTGCTGGTTCAACTCACAGAGGGGCTGTATGAACCACGTGAGGTTAAGCTTGGTACGCGTAGCGATGGCTATGTTGAGGTGGCTGAAGGATTGAGTGAGGGTGAAAACGTGGTTGTTCGCGCCAACTTCCTGATTGACGCTGAAAGCAATCTTAAAGCCGCACTAGGGAGCTTCGGTGAGCATAGTTCACACGCAAGCAGTTTGCCAGAATCGCCGAAATCCACCCCTGCCCCAGTAACTGGGCACGAAGGGCACTGACATGCTGGAAAAAATTATTAACTGGTCAGTCCGTAACGTATTTCTTGTGCTGTTAGCCACGTTATTTATAGTGGGTGCCGGTGTTTATTCGTTGCTGAAAACGCCTCTGGATGCTATCCCGGATTTGTCCGATGTACAAGTAATTGTCTATACAGAGTATCCAGGGCAAGCGCCACAGGTTGTAGAGGACCAGGTGACTTATCCGCTCACAACCTCGATGCTGTCAGTACCAAAATCAAAAGTTGTGCGTGGCTTCTCGTTCTTTGGTGCAAGCTTTGTTTACGTGATCTTTGAAGATGGTACCGATATTTACTGGGCACGTTCTCGCGTACTTGAATACCTCAACAGTGTGACTGGTCGATTGCCACGTGGCGTTACGCCAACGCTGGGTCCGGATGCTACTGGTGTAGGCTGGGTTTATCAGTATGTGGTATTGGCAAAAAATCGCTCACTTGAGGAATTGAGAGCCATTCAGGACTGGTATTTACGTTACCAGCTGACCAAGGCGCATGGCGTTGCAGAGGTTGCCAGCGTTGGTGGTTTTGTAAAACAGTATCAAGTCGTTCTTGATCCACGCAAGCTGCAAGCCTATGGCGTATCGCCATCGCGTGTTACCCAAGTGATTCGTGAGAGCAATCGTGATGTAGGCGGACGCGTAGTCGAGATGACCGAAACCGAATATATGGTGCGCGGCAAGGGTTATCTACGCGGTATCGGTGACTTGGAAACACTGGTAGTCAAGGCCGATAATGGTACGCCGGTATTGCTGCGTGACTTGGCAAGAGTTGAATTGGCACCGGACGAACGGCGCGGCATCACTGAGCTCAATGGTGAAGGTGAAGTGGTCGCCGGTATCGCCATGTCCCGTTATGGCCAGAATGCACTTGAAGTCATCCACAATATCAAGCAAAAACTTGTTGAGATTGCACCTGGTTTACCACAGGGTGTTACGGTGGAAACTGTGTATGACCGTTCCGATTTGATCCATCGGGCAATTGACAACCTCAAGACCACACTGGTGGAAGAAAGCATCGTGGTCGCATTGGTTTGTATGCTATTCCTGATGCATGTACGCAGTGCGCTTGTAGCGATTGTGATGTTGCCGGTTGGCGTTCTGATTGCATTTTCTCTGATGCATGCGCTAGGACTTAATTCCAACATCATGAGCTTGGGCGGCATCGCGATTGCTATTGGTGCCATGGTAGATGCTGCTATTGTGATGATAGAGAATGCTCACAAGCACATTGAGCGAGCACCGCCAGATGCGCCGCGATTGCAGCTTATTATTGATGCTTGTAAAGAGGTAGGCCCTGCGCTATTTTTTAGCCTGCTCATCATTACCGTTTCCTTCTTGCCAGTATTTACGCTGGAGTCGCAGGAGGGCCGAATGTTTCAGCCGCTGGCATTCACCAAGACATTCTCGATGGCCGGAGCTGCACTGCTTTCGGTCACGCTGGTACCGGTGCTGATGTTGCTGTTTGTACGAGGCAAAATCATGCCGGAAGGTAAAAATCCAGTAAACCGTTTTCTGATCTGGATTTATCGACCGGTCATTGCCTTAGTCATGCGCTGGAAGAAAACTACTATCCTGCTTGCACTGCTTGTGCTTGGTATTTCTGTTTATCCTCTGACTAAACTCGGCAGCGAGTTCATGCCAACCTTGAACGAAGGGACGTTACTTTACATGCCAGCTACTTTGCCCGGACTGTCTGTGACGAAGGCGGCAGAGATTATGCAGACCCAGAACAAAATTATTAAGAGCTTCCCGGAAGTCGCTTCGGTTTTTGGCAAAGCAGGTAGAGCGAATACTGCTACAGACCCGGCACCGATGGAAATGTTTGAGACAGTCATCAATCTTAAACCGGAGAGCGAATGGCGCACTGGCATGACGATCGACAAGATTATCTCTGAGCTGGATAAAGCCGTGCAATTGCCTGGTGTCAGCAACGCCTGGACGATGCCGATCAAAGCACGTATCGACATGCTATCAACAGGTATCCGCACGCCAATCGGTATTAAGGTGTTCGGCAGGGATTTGGTTGAAATGGAAAAACTCGCCAAATCTATCGAGTCTGTAGTTAAAAACGTCCCCGGAACCACGAGTGCTTATGCAGAGCGTATCACCGGAGGGTATTACCTGAATATCGAGCCGGATCGGATGGCACTGGCTCGCTATGGTTTAGCGGTGGGCGACTTGCAGGATGTGATCAGCAGCGCGCTCGGTGGGGAAGTAGTTACCACCACTGTTGAAGGGCGAGAGCGCTTTGGGGTGATCACGCGCTACCCACGAGAACTACGTTCAGACCCAGATGCTATCGCGCGTCAGGTACTGGTGCCTGCCATGAACGGAACATTGATCCCTCTGGGCCAATTGGCGCACATTTCCTTAGAAAAAGGTCCACCTAGCATCCGTACCGAGAGTGCATTGCTATCGGCTTATATTTTTGTTGATATTCGAGATAGAGACATCGGCAGTTATGTGGCTGATGCGCAGAAGGCAGTCCGTGAGCAGGTGAAATTTCAGCCTGGATATTACGCAACATGGAGCGGCCAGTTTGAATATATGGAACGTGCCAAAGCCAAGATGAAGATCGTGATCCCACTTACATTGCTCATCATCTTCGTGTTGTTGT
>Ga0255338_1006379_pt1 | contig 10040 bp, 9 predicted proteins | sample MeOH1_35cm_T4_19_FD_203715 | JGI IMG/M metagenome (GOLD analysis project Ga0255338, IMG submission 203715) | Sandy soil microbial communities from University of British Columbia, Vancouver, Canada - MeOH1_35cm_T4_195 | ecosystem: Engineered > Artificial ecosystem > Sand microcosm > Unclassified ...
GCGGCGTCGCAGCCGATGATGCGCGCAAGCCCCTCTCTGGCCGCCGCAGTGCGCAGCGCGCCGGCCGCCTCGGCTTCCCGGAAGTCCGGGAACTCGCGCGCCAGTGCGAGCTGCCGCTCGCCGAACACGTTCCACGCGATCCCGCCCGGCTGCGCCAGCACCGCGACGGCCGCCTCGGAATAGCCTTGCGTCTCGTCGTGGAAGCGCTCGCCGCGCGCGTTGAGCTGCACGCCCCCTTCCATCATCACCGCCCAGGTCATGAGCGCGCCCTGCGGCACCACCCAGGAGCCATGGCCCTGGTAGCCGCCCAGGTCCTCCAGCGCGGCGCCGAGCTGCCGTCCCCACAGGATCGCGCTGCCGTCGTTGCCCGCGTGGCCGGCGAAGGTCGCCGCGCGCATCTCGGGCAGCAGCTCGTGCACGAGCCGGCGGTTGCCGCCGAAGCCGTTGCAGGCGAGCAGCAGCACGTCGCAGCCGATGCGCTCGATGGCGCCGCCGGGGCGCTCGACGCCGACGCCGAGGATGCGGTCGCCAGCGTCGGCCCAGAGTTCGGTCACGCGCGCGGACGTGAGCAGATCGGCGCCCGCCGCTTGCGCCGCCGCGAGCAAGGCGGCCACGAGTGAAGCCCCCGTGCGCTGCGGCAGCGTGTGCATGCGATGCACGCCGTGCCCCGGGTAGAGGAAGTTCGTCAGCACCTCGAAGCGCAGCCCGTGCGCCGCGAGCGCATCGAGCGCCGGCGCCGCGGCCTGCGTGTAGGCCTGCACCAGGTGCGCCGCCGCGGTGCCGCGCGACTTGTGCAGGATGTCCGCGGCAAACGCCTCCGGGCTGTCCGCGATGCCGAGCGCGTGCTGCACCTGCGTGCCGGCGGCGGGAATGAAGCCGGAGGACAAGGCCGTCGATCCGCTGGTCTTCGCATCGCGCTCCAGCACCACGCAGTCGATGCCTGTCGCGCGCAGCGCGATCGCAGCGGTGAGCCCGCAGGCCCCGCCGCCGACGATCGCCACCGGCACGTGCACCGGCCCTTGCAGCCGCTCGGCGCGCACGACCCGCGCAGCGTGCTCCATGGGACTATTCGGTCGGGCGGAACAGGTACTTGCCGCGCGGCTCGCCGATCACCCCGCGGTCCTGCGCGTAGATCTGCTGGCCGCGCAGGAAGGTCGATTCCACCCGCGCCGACAGCTCGATGCCCTCGAAGGGCGTGTAGCCCTGGGTCGAGGGCGAGTCCGCCGCATGGATGGTCCACGTCCTGGCCGGATCCACCAGCGCGAGATCGGCGTCATAGCCCTCGGCGATGTCGCCCTTGCGGTTCAGGCCGAAGCGCTGCGCCGGCGCCCAGCTCGTCACGCGGGCCATGTGGTTGTAGCCCATGCCGCGCCGCGTGCCTTCGCTCACCAGGGCCGGCAGCAGGTATTCGGTGCCGCCGAAGCCGCTCTTGGCCATCCAGATGTTGCCGAAGTAATGGCTGGGGACCTTGGTTTCGTGGCGGCAGCAGGCGTGGTCCGACACCACCCAGTCCAGCTCGCCCGCGAGCAGCGCGTGCCACAGGAACTCCACGTCCTCGCGCGGGCGGATCGGCGGGTTGACCTTGGCGAGTTCGGCCGCCGGCGAGGCGATGTCCAGCATCAGGTGGCCGATGGTCACCTCGCGCCGGAAGTCGATGTGCGGGAACGCGTCGGCCATCATCAGCGCGGCCTGCACCGCCTTGCGCGAGCTCAGGTGCAGCAGGTTCACGGTGGGCAGCGCCGTCTCGTGCGCCAGGTAGCTGGCGATGAAGACGGCGAGCCCCTCCGAATGCTGGGGCCGGGAGGCGCTGTAGGCGGCCAGGCCCTTGAGCGAGGCATCCTTCTCGACGATCTTCGTGTAGGCCGTCATGATCTCCGCCGTCTCGCAGTGCAGCGACAGCGAGATCTGGTGCGCGCGCTCGGGAAAGCGCTCGCGCGCGGCCTGCACGCCGCGCATGACGAACTCGAAGTGCGCGTAGTCGTAGCGCTGGTCCTCGCCGATCATCAGGAACTGGCGCTGCGAGTCGCTGGCGCCGTGCAGGCCGTGCGAGCCGTAGAACATGAAGATCTTGAAGCTCGCCACGCCGAACTTCTCCACCAGCAGCGGGATCTCGGCGATGTGGGTGCTGTCCATCGGCGCCAGGTGGTAGCCGTAGTCGACGTGGAAGCGGTTCTTCGAGACCTCCAGCACTTCGGGGAAGAAGTCGGCGTAAGGGCCGCCCTTGTTCAGGTAGTACTGGCCGGTGCGGAAGTAGTTGAGGCTGGAAGTCACGCCGCCCATGGCGGCGGCCTTCGACTCCGTCACCGCGTCCTCGGCCAGCGGCGAATAGATGCCGCTGTGCATGTGCGCGTCCACCACGCCGGGGAAGGCGAGCAGGCCGCGCCCATCCTGCACCTCCTTGGCGAGCGCAGGATCGATGGCCGGCGCGACCCGCGCGAACCTGCCGTCGCGGATGGCGATGTCGCTCGCGTGCACCACGTTGCCGTGCGGTCGCACCACGCGCACGTTGCGGATCAACAGGTCGTAGGTCGGTGTCGTCATTCCGGAGTCCTCCTTCGAAGCGGCGTTGGAGATCGTTCAGCAGGCAGCACTTTCACACCCCCAGGTAGGCCTGGCGCAGGCGGTCGGTGGCGAGCAGTTCCGCGCCGGTGCCGGAGAACTGGATGGCGCCGTTTTCCAGCACGTAGGCGCGCTGTGCGATCGCGAGCGACTGCGCCACGTTCTGCTCCACCAGCAGGATCGCGAGTCCCTGCGCATGCAGTTGCGCGACCAGGCCGAACAGTTCCTCCACCAGCAGCGGCGACAGGCCCAGCGAGGGCTCGTCCAGGATCAGCAGGCGCGGCTCGCCCATCAGCCCGCGGCCGATGGCCAGCATCTGCTGCTCGCCGCCGCTCATGGTGCCGGCGAGCTGCGCGCTGCGCTCCTTCAGGCGCGGGAAGATGTCGAACACGCGCTGCAGGTTGGCCGCGCGCTGCCCGCGCGCCCGCGCGAAGGAGCCGAGCTCCAGGTTCTCCAGCACGGAGAGATTCGGAAAGATGCGCCGACCCTCCGGCACGTGGATCAGCCCCGCCGCGACCACGTCGCGATAGTGTGCCCGCGTGATGTCGCGCCCGTCGAAGCGGATGCTGCCGCCGCGCGCGGGCAGCAGGGCGCTCACGGTCTGGTTGAAGGTGGTCTTGCCGGCGCCGTTGCTTCCGAGCAGGGCCACGATCTCGCCGGCGCCGATGTTGAGGTCGATGCCGCGCAGCACTTCGACCGCGCCGTAGCCGCTGCGCAGGCCCCGCACGGACAGCAGCGGTGCGCTCATCCCGCCAGCCTCCGCGCCGTGCCGTGCCCCAGGTAGGCCTCGATCACGGCCGGATCGCGCGTGACTTCGGCCGGCGTACCGGAGGCGATGAGCCGCCCCTGCGCCAGCACCCACACGTGCTGCGCCAGATGCATCACGGCCTGCATCACGTGCTCGATCATCAGCACGGTGACCCCGCCGGCGGCGATCTCGCGCAGCACCGGCACCATCTCGCCCACTTCCTGCGGGTTCAGGCCCGCCAGCACCTCGTCCAGCAGCAGCAGGCGCGGCCGCGTCGCCAGCGCGCGTGCCAGTTCGAGCCGCTTGCGCCCCGCCACCGTGAGCTCGCCGGCGGGCTTGTCCAGTTGCGAAGAGAGGCCGATCCGCTGCGCCACGGCTTGCGCCTGCGCGAGCGCTTCCCGCCGGCCGGCGCAATGCAGGTGCGCGCCGACGGCGATGTTCTCGCGCACCGTCTGGGCGGCGAAGGGCTGCACCAGCTGGAAGGTGCGGGTCATGCCGCGGCGGGCGTTGAGGTGCGGCGGTGCGCCCGCGATCTCCTCGCCGTCGAAGGCGATGGAGCCGGCGTCCGGCCGCAGGAAGCCGGAGGCGAGCGCGAACAGGGTGGTCTTGCCGGCGCCGTTGGGCCCGATCAGGGCTCCGAGGCAGCCGGCCGGCAGCGCCAGCGAGACGCCCTGCACGGCGGCCAGGCCGCCGAAGGATTTCGACACGCCCTGCAGCCGCAACAGCGCGCTAGCCATGCACCTGCTCCTGCGGCGCAGCCGCGGCGCTGGTGGAGCCGCGCGCGCCGGCCCACAGGCTGCGCACCGACCGGCCCAGGCCCAGCAGCCCGCGCGGCGCGAACATCACGATCAGGATCAGCACCGTACCGTAGATGATCATGTTGATCCCGGGCAGCGCGCCGAACAGGTTGCGCGTGAGGTCGGCCAGCAGGTGCAGGGCGACGGCGCCGATCACCGGCCCCCACAAGGTGCCCAGGCCGCCGACGATGGCGGCGACCAGCGCCTCGATCGAGGTGTGCGGCCCGTAGGCCAGGCCCGGGTCGATGTACTGGAACACCTGCACGTAGAAGGCGCCGGCCGCGCCCATCAGCGCGCCCGAGAGGCCGATCGCGCCCAGCTTCACCCGCAAGGGATCGACGCCCACCGCCCGCGCCGCGTCCTCGTTGTCGCGCACGGCCTGCAGCCAGGCACCGAAGCGCGAATGGCGCAGCCAGCTGGTGACGAGCAGCCCGGCGACGACGAGCGCCAGCACCAGAGCGATGTAGCCGCGGCGGTCCGCGAACTGCATGTTGGCCGCGCCTTCCTTCAGCGGCACCATCAGCCCCACGCCGGCGCCGGTGAAGGGCACCGACAGCGCGAGGATGCGGAACACCTCGGCGAAGGCGAGGGTCACGAGGGCGAAGTAGGAGCCCCTGAGGCCGTAGCGGAAGGAAAGGGCGCCGAAGAACAGCCCCACCGCCGCTGCCGCCGCGATGGCCAGCGGCAGTGCGATCCAGGGACTGAGCCCCGCCTGCAGCTGCGCGATCGCCTGCACGTAGGCGCCGGTGCCGAAGAAGAGGGCGTGGCCGAAGGAGAACTGGCCGCCGTAGCCCCCCAGCAGGTTCCAGGCGATCGCCATCAGCGCGCCGTAGAGGGCCATCATGGCCAGGTTCAGCACCACGCCGGAGCGGGCGGTCAGCGCCAGCAGCAGCACCGCGGCCGCGAAGGCCGCGATCTGCAAGAGGTCGCTCCTTGCGCTCACGCCCGCGCCCCGAACAGCCCCAGCGGCCGGAACAGCAGCACGGCGATGAACAGCAGGAAGATCCCCACCTGCCCCAGCGACTCGCCGAACCACAAGCCGCCGAGCGACTCGACCACCCCGACCAGCAGCCCGCCGGCGAGCGCCCCGCCGAAGCTGCCCATGCCGCCCAGCACCACGATCGTGAAAGCCACCAGCACGAAGCCGTTGCCGACCTGCGGATTGACGTAGTAGGCCGGCAGCAGGAAGCAGGCCGCGGCGCCGAGGCAGCCGAGGCCGATGCCGAAACTCATGGCGTACACGTGATCCACGTCGATGCCCACCAGCCGCGCCCCGTGCTTCTCCTTCGCCACCGCGCGGATCGCGCGCCCGAGGTCGGTGCGCCGCACGATCCACAGCAGCACCGCCGCCGCCACCAGGGCGCCGAAGAAGGCGACCACCTTGGGCACGGCGATCGCCGCCGGCCCGATCGCGACGGTCGCCAGCGTGTAGGGTGTGTCGATGGTGCGCGTGTCCGACTTGAAGGCGAGCAGGGCGACGTTCTCCAGCACGATCGCCAGCCCCAGCGTGACCAGCAGGATGTTCTCGTCCTTCCCGTGGCTCGCGCGGTTGACGATGCCGCGCTGGATCGCGTAGCCGGCCGCGAACATCACCGCCACCATCGGCAGCAGCGCCAGGTAAGGGTCGAGACCCAGCGACTGCTTCAGGAAGTACACGCCGTACAGCGCCATCATCAGCGCCGCCCCGTGCGCGAAGTTGATGATGTGCAGCACCCCGTAGATCAGCGTGAGGCCCAGCGCCACCAGCGCGTAGACCGCGCCCGTGGTGAGGCCGTTGAGGACGGCCGCGAACAGGATGCCGGGCTCGAACACGCGGCCTCCGCTGCCCGCGCCTCAGAGGGACTTGAGCGGGAACACCGGCTCGGCCTGGCGGTACTCGCGCGGCACGATCACCTTGATGTCGCCCGCCAGCACCTGCGTCATGAGCGGCTGCGCCCCGGTGTTCTGGCCGTTGACGAACTTCGTGGGCCCGTAAGGCAGGAAGTGGTCGGAGAAGGTGCTGCCTTCCAGCGCGTCGATGATGGCCGCCCGGTCGGTGGATTTCGCCCGCTCCAGCGCATCGGCCAGCACGCGCATCGCGGTGTAGGTGAGGAAGACCTCGTAGCTGTAGAACAGGTTCTTCGCCTCGGTGCGCTTCTTCAGTTCGAAGCTGCGCTTGTCCTTCGGGTTGAACCAGTGGTTGCAGTCGATGATGCCGTGGGCCGCCTGCGGGAATTCCTTGACGAACTTGTAGCTGGAGGCCGCGCCGCCCAGCACGGAGTAGATCGCCTTGGGCCGCACGTTCTGCTGCTGCATGGTGCGCACCAGCAGCGCGTATTCGTTGTAGTAGTTGGCCGGGATGACGATGTCGGGCGCGAGCGCCTTCATCCGCAGCACGATGTTGTTGAAGTCGCGCGTCGGGTTGGCGTGCTTGACCACCTCCTTCACCTCGTAGCCGTAGCCGGGCAGCTCGCGCGCCAGCAGCTTGGCCGTGCCGGTGCCGAAGAGGGACTCCTCGTGGATGATCATCACCGTCTTCGCCGGCTTGCCCGCGGCGGTGTTGAGCACGTGCAGGTTGGCCAGCGCGATGTCGGCGCACTTCTTGTAGCCGGGCGCGAAGCGGAAGGTGTTCTTCAGGCCCCGCTCGACGATCTGGTCCGCCACGCCGACGTCCACCACGTGCGGCAGGCCATGCCTGGCCGCGGCCTGCGTGGTGGCGAGGCAGATCGCCGAGGCGTAGGCGCCGACCACGGCGCTCACGCCGGCCTCGTTCATCTTCTCGATCTCGGCCGAGCCGGCGGCGGGCGTGGACTGCGCGTCGCCCAGCAGCGGCTCGAGCTTCGCGCCGCCCAGCGACTTGATGCCGCCGGCCTGGTTGATGTCGGCTATCGCCATCAGCGCGCCTTCGCGGCACTGCTGGCCGGAGTAGGCCAGCGCGCCGGTCACGGGATGCAGCACGCCGATGCGCACCGGTTTCGGCTGGGCGCCCGCCACCAGCGGGAAGGCGAGTGCCGAGGCGGCGGCGCCGGCCTGTCCCACGAAGCGGCGGCGGCTGAAGGAAGCTGCGGTCATGCTGGTTCTCCTCTTGCTGCGGAAGCCGTCATTCCCGCGCGAACTCCGTCATTCCCGCGCGGGCGGGAACCCCGGACTTCCGGGGCACATCAGGAAATCGAATACCCGCCGTCCACGGGGATCGCCGCCCCGGTGACGAAATCGCTCGCGGCACTCGCCAGGAACACCGCGATCCCCGCCAGGTCCTGCGGGGTGCCCCAGCGCGCCGCAGGCGTGCGCGCCAGCACCCGCTCGTTCAGTCCCGGCACCTGCGAGCGCGCGCCGACCGTGAGCTCGGTGTCGATCCACCCCGGCAGCACCGCGTTGACCTGGATGCGGTCCTTCGCCCAGGCGATCGCCAGCGACTTGGTGAACTGCACGATGCCGCCCTTGCTGGCGCAATAGGCCGGCGCATAGGGCGCGCCGAAGATCGACAGGATCGACGCGATGTTGATGATCTTGCCGCCGCCGGAGTGCACCATCAGCGGATGCGCGGCGCGGGCGCAGAGGAACGCGCTGGTGAGGTTCGCGTCCATCACGCCGTTCCACTCGTCCAGCGTGAAGTCCTGCGGCGCCTTGCGCACCGTGCTGCCGGCGTTGTTGACGAGGATGTCGAGGCGGCCATGGCGCTCGCGCACCTGCGCGAACAGGCGCTGGACCGCCGCTTCGTCCGTCACGTCGCAGGGCAGGGCCTCGGCGCGCACGCCCAGCGACTGCAGCTCGCGCAACGCCGCCGCGGATTTCTCCTCGTTTCGGCTCGCCACGATCACCGTCGCCCCGGCCTGGCCCAGGCCGCGCGCCATGCCCAGGCCGATGCCCCCATTGCCGCCGGTGACCAGGGCGATCCTGTCGGTCAGGTTGAATGTGTCGGCCATGCGCTCAAGCATAATTCCGCCACCATGCGCCAGATCGTCCTCGACACCGAAACCACGGGTTTGTCCGCAGAAGCCGGCGACCGGATCATCGAGATCGGCTGCGTCGAGCTGTTCGCCCGCAAGCTGACGGGCAGCAACAAGCACTGGTACCTGAACCCCGAGCGCGACTCGCACGAGGACGCCCTGAAGGTCCACGGCATCAGCAACGAATTCCTGCGCGACAAGCCCAAGTTCGCGGCGATCGTGGACGAACTCATGGAGTACGTCGCGGATGCCGAGATCATCATCCACAACGCCGCCTTCGACATCGGCTTCCTGAACAAGGAGCTGGAGCTGCTCGGAAGGCCCGCCTTCACCGGCCACGTGAGCCGTGTCATCGACAGCCTGGCCATGGCCAAGGAGATGTTCCCCGGCAAGCGCAACTCGCTCGACGCCCTGTGCGACCGGCTGGAGGTGGACAACTCCGGCCGCACCCTGCACGGCGCCCTGCTGGACGCGGAGCTGCTGGCCGACGTCTACATCAACATGACGCGCGGCCAGGACGCGCTGCTGATCGACGAGGCGGACGCCGGCGTGCCGGGCGCCATCCTCACGCGGGTGGACCTGCGCCAGTTCACGCTGCCGGTGCTGCTCGCGAGCGAGCAGGAGGCCGCGGCGCACGAGGAAGTCCTGAAGCAGTTGGACAAGGCGAGCGGCGGCAAGACAGTGTGGCGTCAGCTGCCGATTTCGCCTGTGGCATAATGCGGGGCTTGCCACACGGCAACGGGTGATTAGCTCAGCGGTAGAGCACTGCCTTCACACGGCAGGGGTCACATGTTCGATCCATGTATCACCCACCAGAATTCTCCAATGAAATCAGGCACTTAGAGGAAACGCTAAGTGCCTTTTTCTTTTCGGTACGGAGAAAGTACGGAAAAGCGGGGGCTGAGTGATCGGGTGCTGGTCGCTCCGCGTTGCGCGGGCCTCGGTGCACGGGGCGCTGACGGAGTCGGGTCGATCATTCGAATCGATGACGAGAGAACAACCGAGCGGCAGCGCGCCTTTCCGCCACTCTGGCCGCTTGATCTTCAGCCGCTCGCGCGAGCGCACGCTGGGCGTGTAGTTGCTGTCGAGCCGCTTCGCCACGCAGCCTTTCAGCTGCGCACCGAGCACCGCCAGCTCGCAGAACTCCGCCTGCGCTGGTAGGTCGCCGTCGATCGCGTCCGGCCCGCACGGTCTCAGCCGGCGACGGCGACCCAACCGCGGAAGGAGAAGGCCGCATAGAACATCTCGACGTCCGCGAAGCCGGCTGCACGCAGCAGTCCTTCTTCCTCGGACGGGCTCACCAGCGGCAGGCGCTGGGCCATCAGCTTGCCGGTGGCGGTGGCACTCGACGGGTCCGGGTTGGCTCCAGCGCCGAAGGCAACCGACCGCGCCATCCAGCGCTCGGCGTCCCCACCGGGCGAGTGATGGGCCACGACCAGGCGAGCGCCGGGCCTCAGGCGGCGATGAATCTCCTGCAGGGTGCGCAGCCGCTCGCTTCGCTCCAGGAAATGGAGCGTGAGCAGGCAGGTCGCTCCATCGAAGGGCCCGGCGGATGCCTGGTCGACGATGCCAGCCACGAGCTGCACCCGATCCGCGAACGGCGCAACGGCCTGGCGCGCCAAGTCCAGCATGGCGGGCGAAGGATCCACGCCGGTGAAGCGCCAGTCGGGCTGCGCCGTCGCCATCGCCTTGAGCTCCAGCCCGCCGCCGGCACCGACGACGAGCACTTGCGCCGCAGGCGGCGCTGCCTCGGCCAGCAGCAGCATGGCCATGCGATGGAGATCGGCCAGGCCCGGCACCTTGCGTGAAGTGTCGGTCGCGTAGCACGCGACGGCGGCCGGATCCGTGAAATGCGAGCGGTGGTCCTGCATCTCCTGCTCCTCAGTGCTGGAAGACGAGCGAGGCATGCGCCGCAGTCCCCGCCAGCGCGCCGCCCGCCACCGCGAGCGCCACAGTACCGGCGGCTCCTCGCCCGTCACGCCGCGTGCAGCGAGCATCCGCGCGTCG
>Ga0255338_1006380_pt1 | contig 10032 bp, 12 predicted proteins | sample MeOH1_35cm_T4_19_FD_203715 | JGI IMG/M metagenome (GOLD analysis project Ga0255338, IMG submission 203715) | Sandy soil microbial communities from University of British Columbia, Vancouver, Canada - MeOH1_35cm_T4_195 | ecosystem: Engineered > Artificial ecosystem > Sand microcosm > Unclassified ...
ACCTACCGGCCCGGCAAGGTGAAGCGCATCGTCGATATCGACCTGCCGCGTCCGCGCACCTCCGAGATCGTCGGCAGCGAAGCTTTCGGCCGCTACGTCGCCGAGATCTGGAACGACCTGCGTGAGGAAGCGAGCCGCGGCCTCAAGGACGAAGAGGAACACCTGCAAGGGGCGTCCGGATCATGACCGCGGTCGCACGCCGCCTCTCGATCGGAAACTGGCTGCCGGCCGCGCTCGGCATCGCGACCGTGGTCGCCTTCTTCGCCGCGCTCGAAGGCCTGATCCAGGCCGGCCTCGTCAACCGCTTCATCGTGCCGCCGCCGTCCGAGATCATCGCCAGCTTCGGCCGCGTCTTGACCGAGGAGCACGTCGTCAGCCGCTTCTTCTTCACACTCGGCGAATGTTTCGCCGCCGGCGTGATGATCACCGTCTTCGGCATCGCCGGCGGCGTGCTGCTCCATCGCTATAAGCTGCTGCAGGAGGCGGTCGAGACCTGGGTCGCCGCGCTCGCGGCGGCGCCCGTCGTGCTCGCTTATCCTTTGTTCATGGTGATCTTCGGCCGCTCGGCCTGGACCATCATCATGATCGGCTTCGTCGCCGCGCTGCCGCCGGTGATCCTCAAGACGCTCGAGGGCCTCTCCGGCACGCGCAAGGTGCTGATCAATGTCGGCAAGAGCTTCAACCTCACCGGCTCGCAGCAGTTCTGGAAGATCATGTTTCCGGCCGCCCTCCCGACGATGTTCGTCGGCGTGCGTCTGGGCTTGATCTTCGCGCTGATCAACATCGTCGGCGTCGAGTTCCTGATCAACTACGGCGGCCTCGGCCAGCTCATCAACGATCTGGCCGAGCGTTACGACCTCCCCGGCACCTACGCGGCGATCTGTTTCGTCATTCTAGTGAGTGTGGTGTTCTTCGTGTTCTTGGAAAAGGCCGAGCGATGGCTGAGACCGGTCGACTGACCCGCACGGCGCAAGCCGCACCGATGTTTTCACCGGTGACGCTGCTGCGCGTCGCCATCATCCTGGCGTTACTCGCCGGCTGGGAGCTCTTGTCGCGTTCGGGCTGGCTCTATCGCGACGTCGTGCCGTCCTGGCTCGCCATCGGCAAGGCGCTCGGCGACCTCCTCTTCCATGCCGACTATTACTTCCATCTCGGCGTCACCGCCGCCGAGATCGGCGCGGCGCTCGCCATCGGCGGCATTTCCGGGCTCGCGGTCGGCATCGTCATCGGCGCCAACCGCTTCCTGGCCAAGGCCTACGAGCCTTATCTCTATTATCTCGGCCCGACGCCCAAGATCATCTTCTTCCCGATCATGATCATGTGGTTCGGCGTCGGTCCCGGCTCGAAGATCGCACTCGGCACCTTGTCGTGCTTCTTTCCCGTCGCGCTGTCGGCCGCGGCCGGCATGCGCCAGATCGACAAGGTGCTGATCAAGGTCGGCCAGAGCTTCCGCGCCAACACCTGGCAGACGGTCATGAAGATCTATCTGCCGGCCATGCGGCATCCGATCATCAACGGCATCCGGCTGGGCCTCGGCGTCGCGCTCATCGGCACGCTGCTCGCCGAGACCAAACTGTCCAACAAGGGCATCGGCTTCCTGATCATCCAGGCCTACAGCGTGTTCGACATGCCGCGCATGTATGCCATGCTGATCGTGCTGTTCGTGCTGGCGATCGGCGCCAATGCGCTGGTCGGCCGACTTGGAGGATTGCACACCATCCGCCGCTAACGACGACAACACTCGGGGAGGAACAACAATGAAAACAATCTCGACACTGGCCGGCTTCATCGCACTCGCCGCCATCGGACTGAGCCAGCCCGCTTCTGCCGACGATGTCGTCAAGGTCACGATCGGCCAGCGCGGCAACTGGGATACGGCCATCTGCCATCTCGGCGATAAGGCCGGCATCTTCAAGAAGCACGGCATCACGCTCGAAATGGTCTACACCTCCGGCAGCGGCGAAACGTTGCAGCCGGTAATCTCGGGCAGCGTCGATGTCGGCCTCGCCGTCGGCACCTTCGGCGCCATGGCGGCCTATTCCAAGGGCGCGCCGGTGCGCATCATCGGCGCCGAGGCAACCGGCGCGGCGGACTACTGGTACGCCAAGAACCCGGCGATCAAGACGCTGAAGGACATCAAGGGGAACACCATCGCCTTCTCCAGCCAAGGCTCGTCGACGCAGAGCGTCGTGCGCGCCTTCATCAGCGAATTCAAGCTCGACGCCAAGCCGCAGGCGACCGGCAATCCGAGCGCAACGCTGACGGCCGTAATGACAGATCAGGTCGATGTCGGCTGGGCCGCTCCGCCCTTCGGCCTGAAGGAAATGGATGAAGGCAAGATCCATCTCGTCGCCAAGGCGACCGACGCGACGATCGTGCGCGGCCAGACCATCCGCGTGATGGTGGCGAACACGGAAGCGCTCAAGAACAAGAAGGCCATCATCGACCGCTTCATGGCGGCCTACCGCGAGAGCATCGATTACATGTACTCGGACAACCCGCAGGTGATCGCGGACTATGCCGAGTTCACCAAGACCACGCCGGCACTGGCCAAGCGCGTGCGCGACGAGTTCTTCCCCAAGAGCCTGATCGATCCCGACAAGATCGTCGGCATGGATACCTTGGTGCCGGAGGCGGTCAGCCTGAAGTTCATCCCGGCGGCGTTGACGAAGGAACAGCTCGCCGAGCTGATCCAGATTCCGCCGCGGAAGTAGCGGACACCATCGCCAACTCGTCATGGCCGGGCTTGTCCCGGCCATCCACGTCCTTCTTTTCTGATGTGCCGCAAGACGTGGATGCCCGGCACAAGGCCGGGCATGACGGTTGAGACACCGTGCCCCGAAGCTAAATCTTGAACTGCTCGTGCGTGCCGGGATGGAACAGCTCCTCCGGCGCGACGACGCGCGAGGACAGGCCTTGCGCGTGATGGTGCTTGAGGAAGTTCTCGAGCGTCTTGCGGTTGGCTTCCAGGCCGTACGACCAGAAGTCGTCGCCCATCGTGGCGCGCGCTTCGGCCACCCGCTCCTCCATGAAGGGCAATGTCACCTTGCTGGCGGACGCGTCCTCCAGCGCCTCCAGCGCGACGTCCTTGGCCTGCGAGAAGGCCTTGAACACAGCGGCCGGCAGCCACGGATGCTGCTCGACGATGGTGCGGCGCACGCCCACCAGATGCATGATCGGGAAAATGCCGGTGCGCTTGAAATAGTCCTGCGCCGCCACAATCGGATCGGGAAACAGATAGCCGACATTCGGCGTGTTGCGCGGCAGTGCCGGCGCGCGCGGCGCGATGAAGCCGTCAATCGCTCCTTCCGCAAGCAGCGCCGAGATCGACTTGCCGGCCGGCGCGTCTTCCATCTGCACGCCCGGCGGCAGCGAGATCTTGATCTTCTCCGGCCGGTCGGCATCGGCAATGCCGCCACGTACCCACTGGATGTCCGACGACTTCACGCCGAAATCGTCCTCGAGGACCGCGCGCGCCCAGACATTCGCCGTGAGCTGCCATTCGGGCAGGCCGACCTTCTTGCCCTTAAGGTCCTGCGGCTTCTTGATGCGGTCGGTGCGCACCCAGATGGCATTGTGGCGGAACGCGCGCGACACGAAGCACGGCACGCCGACGTAAGGTCCCCCGCCCTGCGACGTCTTTAAGGTGAAACTGGACAGCGACAATTCGCAGATGTCGAACTCAGTGTGGCGCAGCGCGCGGAAGAAGATTTCCTCGGGCGACAGCGTCATGCAGACAGGCTCAACCCCGTCGATCTTGACGGTGCCGTCGATCAGCGCCCGCGTGCGATCATACGGGCCGACCGCGACGGAGAGGTTCAGTTTGGCCATGGAGCGTTCCGATTATTAATGTTTCTGGTAGGAGGTCTGTCTTAAGGGAAATGCGCGCGCGAGGCAAAGCAGGACCGCCATTCCGGCAACGCACCGCGGGGCCCCTCGCCTGCTCAGTCCACGCCGCCTATAGTCGCCACATTCCGTTCCCGTGCTGGGCGTTTCGGTCGACAGTCATGCGCGCCGCTCAAGCCTTGCTGATGCTACTCCTGCTGACGGCGTCGGCGTTCGCCGACGACCTTGCCGACTTCAACGCAGCGATCGGCAACGTCGGTGAGCAGAACCGCGCGGCGATCGGCGCCTTGCAGAACGGCAACCGCGAACTCGCCGAACTCGAGCTCGACCGTCTGCGCACCGCCTGGAGGGAGGTGAGCGAGCGCAAGCGGCCTGACGCGTTCAAAGACAGCGAACTCTACACGACGGCGATGACCGACACCGCGACGCGTCTGATCTCCGCCGACATGATGATCAAGTTCGGACGTCCCGATGTTGCGCGTACCGCGCTCCTCGGCATCCGCGACAACCTCTACGACCTGCGCAAGTCGGCCGGCATCATCGTGCTCGCCGATTGCGTGCGCGATGCCAATGGCGCGATGGAGGCACTGGCGGCCTTTGAGGATCAGGCACCCGATGTCGTCAAAGGCGACGCGGCCGATCTCACCGGCAGGGCCAAAGGCTATAGCGAGACACTGGCGCATTGCGACGCCATCGCCGGTCCGGTCAGCACCGATCCGGCATTCCGGCAACTCATCGACGGCGCCAAGGCGAACCTGGCGCTGCTCTCCCAGGCTGTTACGGCACGCGATGCCGGCCTGCTGCGCCGGGCGCTGAACGAGTTGCGGTCGCTTGATACGCTCCTGGCGCTCCGGTTCGGGTGACGCCGCGCTGTCCACCGCACCGGGCGCCGGACGCAACCGGGCTTGCGTCGGACCGTCTGATCGTCTGTAGTCCAGCGTTTTGAAGGCGACCGCCGGAACCCCCACGATGCTGCAACTCGATAGCCGCGAACGTCCGCACGACTTCGAGCGCATGGTGGGCAATGCCAAGCGCGCCAGCGACTTCCTCAAGGCGCTCGCGCATGAAAGCCGGTTGATGATCCTCTGCTTCCTCGCCGAGGGCGAGAAGTCGGTCAGCGAGCTGGAAGAGCTGCTCAAGCTGCGCCAGCCGACCGTGTCGCAACAACTCGCGCGATTGCGCGCCGACGGCCTGGTGTCGACGCGGCGCGAAGGCAAGACGATCTACTACACCCTCGCCAGCGAGGAAGCGCGCGTCGTCATCGGCGCCGTGTACGAGGTGTTCTGCAAGAAGGCGCGCAAGCGCTAGGGCGCCGGCAGCACCGCGTCGATCTTGCCTGTCAGCCGGTACGCGATCAGCCCCAGCCATTCGTGCACGGCCTCGTCGAGCCTGCGCAGGCCAAACGACAGGCTGCGCGGGAACTCGAACGCGCCGGGCGGCAGCGTGTACCAATTGGCCGGGTAAGCCTCGACGGTGAAGCCGGCCTTGCGGAAGCAGCCCATCGCGCGCGGCATGTGGAAGGCCGAGGTGACCAGCAGCCAGCGTTCGCCCGGTTTCGGTTGCACCAGTTCCCGCGTGAACGCCGCATTCTCCGCCGTGTTACGCGACTTGCCCTCGAGCGCCACGCGGGCGCGCGGCACACCCAGCGCGTCGAGCAGCGGATAGACGAAATCCACTTCCGGTGGGCCGTCGCCGAACAGACTGGCGTCGCCGCCGGTATAGACGATGCGCGCGTCGGGATAGTCACGCGCGAGCTTCGCGAGCGCGATGATCCGCCCGGCATCGGCGTTCACCATCGGCGCGCCATAGGCGAGTGAATGCCGCGGATGGATCGCACCGCCGAGCACGATGATGCCGTCCGGCGCGCCCTTGGCCGCATCCCACCGTGGAAACTGACGTTCCAAAGCAGACAGCAGCAAGGTGCCGACCGGCAGGAACGACACCAGCACCATCGTGACGATGCTGCCGCCCGCCAGCCACGCGCCCAAACGTCGCCGGCGCGTCATCATCAGGATGACGCCGGCCAGTCCGCAGAGAATAAGAAGATTGGAAGGAAGAAGGAGAAGCGCGACTGTCTTGGACAGGATGAAGAACATCAGCGCGTCTTCTTCCAGGCCTCGTACCGTTTCTTGTTTTCTTCGTTGGGCGGATAGAGGCCGAGAAGCTGCTCGCCCTTCTCCACTTCCTGGACCAGCCAGGTCTCCAGCAATTCGTGCTCGGCGCCTTCCTTGGCGACGAAGTCCGCCAAGTCCTTTGGGATCACCACCGCGCCATCGTCATCGGCGACGATGATGTCGCCCGGGAAGATGGCGCAGCCGCCACAGCCGATCGGTTCGTTCCAGCCGACGAAAGTGAGCTGATTGACCGAAGCCGGCGCCGCCACGCCCTGGCACCAGACCGGCAGGTTGGTCGCGAGCACGCCGTGCTTGTCGCGCATCACGCCGTCGGTGATCAGCGCGGTGACGCCGCGCTTGACCATGCGCATGCACAGGATGTCGCCGAAGATGCCGGCGCCAGTGATGCCCATGGCATCGGCGACGACGACGCAGTCCGCCGGCATGGCCTCGATCGCGCCGCGCGTCGAGATCGGCTTCATCCAGCTTTCCGGCGTCGCCAGATCCTCGCGCACCGGCACGAAGCGCAAGGTGAAAGCGGGCCCGACGACGCGCTTGCCGGAGAAACCGAACGGCATCGCCCCCTTCATCCAGGCGTGGCGGATGCCCTTCTTCAGCAACATCGTGGTGATGGTGCCGGTCGTAATGTTGCGGAGCGCGTCGAGCGTCGTCGTCATAAAAACCCCTCAGGCGGGCGTCAGGCCAAGCCGCTCGTCGCGGCGGCGCAGATAGGCAACCAGCGGCAGCGCCAGAAGCACCATCCACAATTTGCCCACGACCTGGCCGGCAAGGAAGTCGAGCGAGCCGAAAGCGAGCGACAGGAACACGATGGAGTCCACCACCAGGCCGACGAGGCTCGAGACCATGACCGCCAGCACCAGCCGGCGGCGCGCCAACGGCGTATAGACGGCAAAGTCGGCAAATTCCGACAGCAGGAAGGCGGCCGCCGAGGCGATCACCAGCGCGCCCGGCGCGACACCGGCCGAGATGACGGCGCCGGCGATGATCGCGGCGATACCGAATTCGACGCCCAGCCGCCGCTGCACCAGATCGCGCAGGACCAAAGCAAGGCCCACCATCAGGACGCCGGAGGGCGCCATCAGGCCGGGCGCGACCGGCACCAGGCACGGGCCGCTCCGCGTGCACACGGTTCCGACATTGCCGATCATCCAGTTGGCGGCCGGAATGGTGAGGCAGAACAGCACGAGGAATACCGCGCCCTCGATGATCCTGCGTCGCTCGTTGGTCATTGTCTCTCTTCTCGTTGGCGCATGAACTTGGCAAAGCCCTGTGCCCGCAACTGGCAGGCCGGACAGGTGCCGCAGCCATAGCCCCAGGGGTGGCGCCGGCTGCGGTCGCCCAGGTAGCAGCTATGGCTTTCCTCGACAACGAGGTCCAGAAACGCCGCCCCGCCCAATTCCTCCGCCAGCGCGAAGGTCTCCGCCTTGTCGATCCACATCAGCGGCGTATGGATGGTCACCCGCTTGTCGAGGCCGAGGGTCAGCGCAAGCTGCATGGCCTTGATGGTGTCGTCGCGGCAGTCCGGATAGCCGGAGTAGTCCGTCTCGCACATGCCGGCCACCAGATGGCGGGCCCCGCGCCGGTAGGCAATGGCGCCGGCAAAGCCGAGGAACAGCAGGTTGCGGCCCGGCACGAAGGTGGTCGGCAGGCCGTTCTCGGCGATCTCGATGGCGGTGTCGCGCGTCAGCGCCGTCTCGGAGATGGCGGCAAGCGCGTCGATTTTCACCAGATGATCGTCGCCCAGACGCGCGGCCCAGCCGGCATCGAGCGCGGCCATTTTCTCGCGCAGGGTCATGCGCACCGACAGCTCGATCGCATGGCGTTGGCCGTAGTCGAAGCCGACGGTTTCCACCCGCGAAAAGCGATTGAGCGCCCAGGCGAGGCAAACCGTGGAGTCTTGTCCTCCGGAGAACAGGACGAGCGCGGTGTCGGAGCCGATGGTCATCGTTCCTCGTTACATGGGTTGGCGAGCTTCGTGCTAATGGAGGGCGGGGAAACAAACAAGCAAGGCATAAAAATGAGCAGCCGAGGGCTAATCGCTGTCGACAAAATGGGCTGCAAGGTCCTGCTCCTGGACGCCCAGACCTACGCCACGAAAAAGGTACTCGAAGGCTTCCAGCGCACCGTGCACGAATTGCTGGTGATCCCGGACATGGGCCTCGCTTATGTGCCGATCTTCGGCGACGGCATCCACGGCCGCAATCCAAATCCCGGCCACACATTGTGCGTGTTCGATCTCTCCAACGAGACGCATCTCGTCGACATCGACCTGCGGCCCGCCATCGCCCCGCATACGCTCAAGCTCGGTCCCGACGGACTGATCTACATCACCTGCGAGACCAGCGCCGTGGTGGTGGTGATCGATCCCAAGACGAACACTGTCGTCGATACCATCGGCTCGGGCTCGACCAACGCGCATCGCCTGATCATCGCGCCGGACGGCAAGCGGCTCTACACCGAGAACGAGGAAGACGCGGAGGTGTCGGTGATCGACCTCTCCTCCCGCAAGCTCATCGGCAAGATCAAGACCCCGCAGCCCCTCGCCGGCATCGCGATCTCGGCGGACGGCGAGACGCTGGTCGCCGTTTCCGACGTCGAGCCGGTGCTGTTCCTGATCGACACCAAGAGCGAGCGCGTGCGCAAAACCGTGACGCTGACCGATGTCCCGAAGGCGGCGCAGATCGCGCGCTACAGTCCGGATTTTTCGTGGCTCGCTGTTACCAGCCTGATCAGCGGCACCGTCAGCCTGATCTCGCCGGACTTCAAAACGCAGACCGCGATCAAAGTGGGCGAGCAGCCGATGGACATGGCCTTCCTCGGCGACGAACTGTTCGTCGCGTGCCAGGGCGACGGCTCGGTGCATATCGTCGACATCCCGGCGCGGCGCTGGAAGGCGAGCTTCCAGGCCGGCACCGGTTGTGAGTCATTGGCGTTTTTCTAGTCCCACTTCGGCGAATAGGTCCAATCGACGATGCGCTCGCGACGGGCGCCGAGCGCGGCGATCTCGGCCATCTCCGCCTCCGTCAGCGCAAAGTCGAACAGAGCGATGTTCTCTTCCAACCGCTGCACTTTACTGGTGCGCGGAATGACGACGACGTTCTGCTGCACGAGATAGCGTAGCGACACCTGCGCCGCGCTCTTGCCGTGCGCCTTGGCGATACGCTCTAGCACGGCATCGCCCTTGGCATTGCCGCGCGCGATCGGGCTGTAGGCGACCACCGCCATCCCGAGCTGGCGGCAGCCCGCGATCACTTTGCTCTGGTCGAGAAAAGGGTGGCACTCGATCTGATTGCAGATGAGCGGCGCCGGCGAGAGCTTGGTCGCCTCCTCCAAGAGCGCCACCGTGAAGTTCGACACACCGATTTCGCGCGTGTAACCGGCATCGCGCATCCTGCCCATGGCGCCGAGCGTCTCGGCAAGCGGCACGCGCGGGTTCGGCCAATGGATCAGCAAGAGGTCGACGTGATCGAGCCGAAGTTTGGCGAGACTCTCCTTGACCGAGCGCTCGAGATCGTGCGGCGCAAGCATCGTCGGCTGCACTTTCGTGGTGACCGTCACCTCATTGCGCTTGCCGGAGGCGCGCACGCCCTCGCCCACTTCGCGCTCGTTGTCGTACATCTGCGCGGTGTCGATATGGCGATAACCGACCCGGATCGCCTGCTCGGTCAGCCGCGCGCATTCTCGGCCGCGCAGCATCCAGGTCCCCAGCCCGACAATGGGAATCTTGAAACCCTTGGCCTCAACCGTCTGCATGACCACTCCGGCTATTTGTTGCTTTCGGCGTCCTCGAGGAAGGCGCCCAGGAACAGCGCCCGCCGCGCCGTCTCTTTGGTAACGCAATAGGAGCTCATCGGGCTCGCCATCGTGCCCTGATAGTAGTCCCAATAAAAAGCACAGGTCTTCTCCCGGGAGGCGAGCCAGGCGCGCTGCATGTCCCGCAATTTCGTCTTCTGCTGGTCGTCGAGCTTGTCGCGTAGCCGCCGGAAGGTCTCATTGAGCATGTCGTCCCACACCGCCAGTTCCCGATCGTTGCAGGCGTTCTGGTCAGCGG
>Ga0255338_1006381_pt1 | contig 10031 bp, 7 predicted proteins | sample MeOH1_35cm_T4_19_FD_203715 | JGI IMG/M metagenome (GOLD analysis project Ga0255338, IMG submission 203715) | Sandy soil microbial communities from University of British Columbia, Vancouver, Canada - MeOH1_35cm_T4_195 | ecosystem: Engineered > Artificial ecosystem > Sand microcosm > Unclassified ...
ATGCGCGAAGCATGGATTAAATTAGGTGGCCGTATAGAGGCAGTTCTAAATGCAAGAAATGTAATCTCAATTGATAGTGTTAAATCTGCTTAAATTAACATATAAATAATGTAGTAAACTGCAATAAAAAAATGCTAAATAAACATTATTGAATACTGTTTTTTTGCTAAAACTAATAAAACCAAATGAGGCATTATGTCAGCATTACATGACTTATTCACAAGCTTTCGATCATCATCTAAAACCGAACGTGAAAAGGGCACTTATTTTGAAGAGCTGATTATCCTGTACCTTAAAAATGAGCCTAGCTATCAGGATTTATACAGCGGGGTGTGGACATATGGCACATGGGCAGAATTACAAGGCTTGACACAAAAGGACACAGGCATAGATTTAGTCGCACAAACGCGCGGCACGGGTGAATATCACGCCATACAATGCAAGTTTTATGCGGAAGACTACCGCATCCAAAAAGCGGACATTGACAGCTTCTTTACCGCATCAGGTAAAAAAACCTTCACCCATCGTGTGATTGTTAGCACTACCAGCAACTGGTCAGAAAATGCTGAAGACGCACTACAAAACCAAAACCCACCAGTCACTAAAATTGATCTGAGTGATTTAGAAAACAGCCAAATAGACTGGGCGCGATTCCAGCCTCACGCCGCCGCAATCTTAAAGCCTAAGAAAAGTCTAAGATCGCACCAAATAAATGCCTTAAACAGCGTCGAAATAGGCTTGCAATCCGCCGAGCGTGGCAAGTTAATCATGGCTTGCGGTACAGGTAAAACTTTTACCAGTCTCAAAATCGCCGAAAAACTCGCAGGCAAAGACAAGCGTGTATTGTTTTTAGTACCTTCACTTTCGTTGCTGTCACAAACCCTTACTGAATGGACGCAAGAATCCACGACGCCTTTACATAGCTTTGCCGTATGTTCTGATTCTGACGTAGGTAAAAAGCGTAAAAGTGATGATGACATCGTGCAAACTTTCACGCATGAACTGCGTTACCCAGCGACTACCGAGCCTAGCCGTTTGGCACTTGAAATGCAAAAACGGCACGATGCCGACCACATGAGCGTGGTGTTTTCAACCTATCACTCTATTGATGTCATAAGCCGCGCGCAAAAAGATTTTAACCTAGCCGACTTTGATTTAATCGTCTGCGATGAAGCCCACCGCACCACAGGCGCAACCTTTGACGATGATGACGAAAGCAACTTTGTAAAAGTCCACGATGCCAGCTTCATTAAAGCAGCAAAGCGCTTATACATGACTGCTACGCCGCGCATTTATGGTGAAGCTGCCAAAGCCAGTGCAGATAAAGAGAATGTGGCTTTATGCTCAATGGACGATGAAGCGCTGTATGGCAAAGAGCTTTATGTTATTTCGTTCTCAGAAGCCGTGCGATTAGACCTGCTAGTCGATTACAAAGTCATCGTGTTGGCCGTGGATGAAGTACATATTAACCGCCGCTTACAAAAACTACTAAGCGATGACAACAATCAGCTTAAAGTGGACGACGCCGCCAAAATTGTAGGCTGCTGGAAGGCGCTCTCTAAACAGGACACGCAAGAAGACCTCACGGGCGATGCAGACCCCATGCGCCGTGCCGTAGCATTCTGCCAAGTGATTGAACCCAATATCAATGGCAAAAGCAAAACGCACAAAGTCAGCTCTAAAAATATCGCGGGCATGTTCTCGCAAGTGGTAGAAGCCTACAAAGCGCAAGAATTAGCAGACACCTTTGACACCAGCAACCCCAGCATAGCCCTCACCCTAAAATGTGAAGCCTCCCACATAGACGGCGGCATGAATGCCAGCCAAAAAGAAGAAAAACTCACATGGCTAAAAGCCGAACCACCCGCCGACACTTGCCGCATATTATCTAACGTGCGTTGTTTATCTGAAGGCGTGGACGTACCCGCTTTAGATGCCGTGTTATTCCTCACCCCGCGCAATTCTCAGGTGGACGTGGTGCAATCCGTAGGGCGGGTGATGCGTAAAGCCGAAGGTAAAAAGCGTGGCTATGTGATTTTGCCCGTAGTGATCCCCGCGGGTATGGAAGCCCACGAAGCCCTGAATGACAACAAAACCTACAAAGTTGTGTGGCAAGTATTACAAGCCCTGCGTAGTCATGATGACCGCTTTGATGCCATGGTCAATAAGCTAGATATAAACGGCAAAGACATCAGTAAAATGGAAATCATTGCCGTCACCGATAAAATTGCCCCCAAGATAAAAACCAAAGATGCCAACGGCGAAAAACTTAAAAACAAAAACGCAGGACGCAACAGCTACGGCATTGGAGAAAAAGCCAGCCAACCACTGGCAGACACCCAAGCCAGCCTAGAATTTGAAATAGGCGAAATAGAACGCGCCATTTACGCCAAAGTGGTGCAAAAATGCGGCAACCGTAGCCACTGGGAAGACTGGGCAAACGACATTGCCAAAATTGCCAAAACGCACATTGACCGCATTAAAGCCATATTAGAAAACCCAGCTAACACCAAAGAAATCGAAGCATTCAACAACTTCGCGCATGAAATCCGTGATGACCTTAACAACGCCATTACCGATGACGAAATCATTGAAATGCTGGCACAGCATCTCATTACCAAGCCAGTGTTTGATGCCTTGTTTGAAGGCTATAGCTTCGCCTCACAAAACCCGATGTCACTCGCTATGCAAGGCGTGTTAGACGTACTACATGAACACAATATCGACAAAGAAGCCGATACCCTGCAGCGCTTTTATGACAGCGTAAAAATGCGCGCCGCTGGCATTAACAACGCCGCTGGCAAGCAAAAAATTGTGGTGGAGTTATACGATAAGTTTTTTAGAAACGCCTTCCCTAAAATGACCGAACGTCTCGGCATTGTTTATACCCCCGTGGAGGTGGTGGACTTCATTATCCACAGCGTCAATGACATTCTTAAAAGCGAATTTAACCAAACCCTAGGCAGTGAAAACGTCCACATCATTGACCCCTTCACTGGTACAGGCACATTCATTACCCGATTGCTACAAAGCGGGTTGATTAGTAAAGAACAACTCACACATAAATACAGGCATGAAATCCACGCCAATGAAATTGTGCTGCTGGCTTATTACATTGCAGCCATTAACATTGAAAGCGTCTATCACGACATTATGCTTAATTCCCCTTCCTTGGAAGGGGTGGCACGAAGTGGCGATGTAGTGGATTACCAACCCTTCACCGGCATCTGCCTCACCGATACCTTCCAACTTCATGAAAAAGAAGACCTGATCAGCGAACTGCTAGAAGCCAACAGCAGCCGCCGTAAAAAGCAAAAAGCTTTAGACCTCCGCGTGATTATTGGCAATCCGCCGTATTCCTCAGGGCAAGAAAGTGCCAACGACAACAACGCCAATGTAGCCTACCCACAATTAGATACTAAAATTCGCACCACTTATGCAGCACAATCAAAGGCTACAAATAAAAACGCGCTTTACGATTCATACATCCGCGCCATCCGCTGGGCAAGCGATCGCATCAAAGACGCTGGCGTGATTGGTTTCGTAACCAATGCTGGCTTTGTGGAAGCCAACACCGCAGACGGTTTACGTAAATGCCTAGTACAAGAATTTAGCAATATTTATGTATTTCATTTACGTGGCAATCAACGCACATCAGGTGAGCTATCGCGTAAAGAAGGCGGCAAGATTTTTGGCAGCGGTAGCCGCGCGCCCATTGCCATTAGCCTACTGGTTAAAAATCCAAACGCCGCTACGCATGGCAACATCTACTTTCACGACATTGGCGAGTATTTAAGCCAGCAAGAAAAATTGGACAAAATTAATGAGTTTGTGAGTATTGCCGGCATTAGCCAAGCCAATAGCTGGCAACGCATTATTCCAGACCAGCACGGCGACTGGATTAACCAGCGTGATGATAGTTTTAGCGAGCATATTAGCTTGGGGGATAAGAAAGATAAAAGCTCGGTGGTGATGTTTGAGAATTATTCAAGAGGTGCTGAAACTGGACGCGATGCTTGGTGCTATAACGCATCTAAAAAAAATTTAGATGCCAATATGCAGCGCATGATTAATTTCTACAATGATGAAATAAATCGGTTTGAGATTGCGTGTAATGGCTTAACCAAATCGAATTATCCAAAACTTGAAGATTTAGTAAGCCATGACCCAGCCAAAATTAGCTGGACATCTAGCTTAAAATCATACGCTCAAAACCTTATCAAACATGACTTTAATGACGGTGAAGTAACGAGAGGGTTGTACAGACCTTATTCCAAGCAATGGACATATTTCAGCAATGCGTTTACCCATCGTGTCGGTCAAATGCCCAGAATATTCCCCAATGCTTCGGCAGGAAATCGGGTGATTAGCGTGACTGGTAGAGGCGCAACAAAAGAATTTTCTGTTTTAATGACTGATACATTGCCTGATTTAGAAATGATTTCTAAAGGACAATGCTTCCCCCTCTACCTTTACGAAGCCAACACCAGCGACCGCCCCACAGCGGCAACGCCGCAAGGTGAAATGTTTGATGATGCACCCGCAGCGGGTTTGTTTGATGGTGCGGCTGGGCAGTACACCATTAAAGACGGCATTACCGATGAAGGCTTAAAACACTTTGCGGATGCTTATCCTACCGAAAAAATCAATAAAGAAGACGTGTTTTATTACATCTACGGCTTATTGCACAGTGAAGACTACAAAGCCCGTTATGCCGATAACCTCAGCAAAGAATTGCCGCGCATTCCGCGGGAGAAAAAAGTAGCGGATTTTTGGGCATTTAGCCAAGCGGGACGCACCTTGGCAGACTTGCATGTCAACTATGAAAGCGTCACCCCCTACCCCGTGGATTACAAAGAAGGCAAGCTGGCAGTGAAAATGCTGGACGATGCAGATTTCAGAGTGACGCAAATGAAATTCGCCAGCAAAGCGGATAAAACCACCGTGGTGTATAACAATAAAATCACCATGACAGGCATCCCGTTAGAAGCATACGATTACGTGGTAAACGGCAAACCTGCGCTTGAGTGGGTCATGGAGCGCCAAGCTGTCACCACCCACAAAGACAGTGGCATTGTTAATGATGCTAATGACTGTGCTATTGAAACTATGGGTGATGCAAGTTACCCGCTTAAATTGTTTCAGCGGGTGATAACGGTAAGTTTGGAAACAATGAAAATAGTGAAAGCCTTACCAAGGTTGGATATTTGATAATGCGCAAGCTATTCACTTTAAAAAAGTGGTTAATAATACCTGATGCTGCAAAGCACTTAACTATTGTATTTGGTGAAGATGTAAGCGAAGCAGACGTATTAAGATTAGCCCTTGATGGACATTTAAAGTTATCAGTTAATTTAGTAAATGGTGCAGTCGCGAGACGAGGCAAAGTTGTTACTTTAAATCAAGCCCAGATGTATATTTTACCAAGAGATAGAAGTAAATTAAGCATAGAAGATATGATTCCACGCTATCTTAATACCGTAACTTTAGAAGATGACCTGCCTGAAGATGTTAAAAAAGGACTACACGACCAGACGCTAATTTATTCTCTTAAAGGGATATTTATTCGTGATAACGAGGTGCTGGAGCTTGAAGATGAAAATAATCATCTTAGTGATTTAAACGGAGTTTACGATATTCCCATGCTGGGTGGTGAACGCTTGGACATTGAGCATAAATACCAAATGCTAACAAATGGTGCGGAAGTGACTAGTTCATTTTTAGATGGTGCATTTGTTGTAAGTCCAGATGGTGAATGGTGCCAACTACAAGAACACTTTGACAATAATCCATATTCAAACTCTCTTGAAAAGAAGAAAGAGCGTGCAAAAAACCCACTATACCACCCCAGCAATTACTATCCTGCTGGAGGCTTGCCAAATGATGCCGTTTTAGTAGTACGAACTGATGAACTTAGAAGATTTGAATCTACATTAAATGAACCAATCACGGTAGAAAAACCACTTAATACAACTGAAAGAAACACCTTACTTACCATCATTGCTGCAATGTGCAAATACGAAGGTATAGACCCAAAAGATAGAACGGCAACTTCTGAAATTGTAAAAATGACTGAAGATTTAGGCGCGCCTGTTTCAGATGACACAATTCGATCAATTTTAAAGAAAATTCCAAACGCCATCGACTCCCGCATTAAGTAATAAATAATATCCGAATCCGGTTTTGTAAAATCCGAGTGCGGACACTTGTGAAATCAAAAAATCCACCATAGCGCCATGTTCAACAACACCTAAAGGGGTGCAAACATGGCGATTATCATTCAAAGACTAATCAAAGCCAAAGAGTCACTTGGCGTATCTCGATCCACATTCTACTTACAAATCGCTGAAGGGTTAATCACCAGGCCAGTGCAAATTGGTGCGAGGGCAGTTGGATGGCCAAGCAATGAAATAGAGGCAATTGTAAATGCCCGTATTGCTGGTAAAACACCACATGAAATTAAAGCTTTAGTAAAAGAGCTTGAAAGCCAACGCACTCAGAAAGTGAGGGCTTAATCATGAACCAATTTCAGGATGATCAAAAAATAAAAGCGGCAGGGCTGCCACCCTTAACCGCTTCCGGTAATACATTGAACCCTAATAATACAAGCGCAAGTAATCAACGTGCAATCACTTTGTTTGCAATTACTAATTCACCCAAAAGTACGATTCAGCTTCGACATGAATTTGGAATTATGCACCCAGCTGCTCGTATTCAAGAATTACGTGATATGGGAAATGAAATCGACACCATACGGATTGCAGAAATGACTCCTGATGGCATTAAGCATAAAGCAGTTGCCAAGTACGTTTTGAAAGGCGGTAATCATGAGTAATCAATATTGGCTGATTGAGCTAGAAATGCTCTTGGTGCGATTCTCTCACCTTGGGCTTAATGGCGGCATTACTTCAATGGGATTGACTGGCTTATGGGGTTTGTTTTTGCATTTAAGCAGAATGGCTGGGCAGTAAACATGGGAGCCAGTTACGGAAAACAGAAAAATGCCAAAGCAGGAAAACTTGATATTACTGGGCGGTGGACAGCTTTACCACACACGGTGATTCATAGTGTGGAATATCGGAAACTTGGTTATGCAGCACGCGCCCTGTTATTTGATATAGCCGCTCAGTACAACGCATCTAACAATGGCAAGCTTGTATGTTGCATGAAGTATTTAAAGCCACTTGGATGGACATCAAACGACACCATTACCCGCGCATTAAGGGAACTACTGGCCAGTGGCTTACTGGTTCAAACAAGGCAAGGGATGATGCCGCCATACAGTAAGGCTGCTTGGTTTGCGATTGGCTGGTTTAACTTAGATGTTCGTAGCGGACTAGACATTGAACCTACTAAATATCGAAAGTGCAAACTAAATCTAATTAACATGACTTCACCGCTTAGCGGGGCTAGAAAGAAGAAAAGCACACCGATTAACGGTGAAGCAGATAAACCTGCAACACCGATTAACGGTGCCGTAGAAGTTAAAAATACACTCAGTCTTACACCGAATAACGGTGAGTTTATAGATTTACCATCTACCTATCCGATAATTCATCAACATTACATGAGCGAGGTAATAAGATATGGCCATTAAAAAAACAACATCTAAAGCAACATCATCAGACTCGGAAAAACAAAAGAAAACTGTGCAGGCAAAAATGCTTAACTCCGCATCATTAATGAGTGCAGCAGCCTCCGAATCATTTTCAAAAAGTTTGTTTCCTGATCTTGACTTGTCTGAAGTTATTGAGGATTTAAAAGTTAGAGTTGCTAAAGTACAATCTGGAGATATGGCCGCTATGGAAGCTATGCTAGTAGGACAAGCGCAAGCATTGCAAACCATATTCGTAGGCTTGACGCGCAAAGCAGTCAGTCAGGAGTATCTGAAAAACTATAGCGTGATCATGAGTTTGGCATTAAAAGCCCAAAGCCAAAGCCGAGCTACTATTCAAGCATTAACGGAGCTGAAATATCCTAAACAAGTAGCATTTGTGAAACAAGCTAATATTTCACAAGGACACCAGCAGATCAACAATGGTACGAATAATCATAAAAACACAAAAGGAGTTGATTCTTCGTGCGCGGAAGAAAATACAAATCAAACAAACGAACTATTAAGCGAGAATAATTATGCGTCAATGGACACCAGAAGAACGGCAGCGACAATCGAGACTGATAAGGAAATGGCAGCCTTGGAAAAACAGCACCGGCGCAAAAACTCCTGAAGGCAAAGCTATTTCGTCACGTAATGCTTTTAAAGGTGGGTTGATGCAAGAAATTAAAAGAATTGGAAAGCTGTTGCGTGAGCATAAAAAGAAACTTGATCAGTTGTGATCATCACCCGCTTCGACGGGTTTTTGTTGCCAAGCTTTTTTACGGTTTACCCATTGGTTTACCCATTGAGAACATAAAATACAAAAGGCTTACAGTCGTTAAACTGTAAGCCTTTGTTTTATATGGTGCGCCCGAAGAGATTCGAACTCCTGACCCCTTGGTTCGTAGCAATTTAATATGAATATTTCTTTATTTTCACTTTAAATCTTGTTGGATTTATTTAAACGCTAAATTGTAATTATATTCAATAAAAACAATAATATAAAATTATTTTAATATTTAGTTTTAGTCCTATATAATCCAATAAATAACTAGTACAGCTTTTTTCTGGTTTACCCACTGGTTTACCCATTGAGAGATTTTAAGGTGATTATATGACTAGATACCCAAAGGCAGGAAAAGGGGCTAAATGGACAATCAAAGAGCTTGAAGCAATTAAACTTGATTGGAAAGGTGATACTTTAAATGATGGAGACGGCTTATCAGGGGATGTTCGATTTAACTCAAATCAGGAGTTGCTAATATCATTTAGATACGCATTCAAATGGGAAGGTAAAGTTTGCTGGTATTTCTGCGGTTCATATCCTGCAAACGAACTATCTGAAATACGCAATCGGCGTGACCAAGCTAGAGATAGCGTAAAGCTTGGTATTGACCCTCGAACTAAAAATATCACTGATAAAATTGAAGCGCGCGAAAAGCAAGATGCAATTTTGTTGCGTGAAGCTAAAAGACAAGCCGAAAGTCTTACTGTTAAAAATATGTTTGATGTTTGGATTGCTAGCGGAGTAAAACGAGCCGATGGCAATAAGTACATCAATCAAACATTCAATAAATATGTTATCCCGTTAATAGGTAAAACAGAGGTTCGTAACCTAACTGAGCATCATTTGGAAGGGATGTATAAAGCTATTGTTGCTGCTGGAAAAAACGCGACAGCATTGGAGTTATCAAAAGATGTAAAGCAAATGCTGACTTGGTGTGAAAAACGTAAGCCTTGGAGAGCATTATTAATAGATGGAAACCCGGCGTCGTTAGTTGAAATGGATAAAATCTTACCAGATGACTTTACTAAAGTCCGAGATAGGGTGCTTAGTATTGATGAAGTTAGGAAGCTAAAATCAATTTTTGATGACATTGCGGAAACTTATATAAATGCTGAAAAAAAATATGAGGCGGAGAGGCCATTAAAAAAAGAAGTTCAGCTTGCTATGTGGATTTGTTTAAGTACGGTATGTCGAATTGGTGAGTTGTTAATGGCCAAGTGGGAACATGTTGATTTTGAGAAACGAACATGGTTTATTCCAGCAGCAAATACAAAGGGTGTTAAGAAGAAAAAAACAGATCACAAAGTTTTCCTATCCGATTTCGCATTGAAGCAGTTTAAAGCATTACATGATCTGACTGGAGATACTTCCTGGTTGTTTCCTGCCAGATATAAAGATGGTCACGTCTGCATTAAGTCTGCAAGCAAGCAAGTTGGCGATAGGCAGCTTATGTTTAAAAGCCGCAGCAAAGAACATAAATTTCACGTGGAAAACAATAGTCTAGTATTGGGTGATAGAGAGTGGACTCCTCATGATTTACGAAGGACAGGCGCGACAATGATACAAAATTTGTTTCCGAAACAAACAGGTATTTTTCTTGCAAATTTATGTTTGCATCATAACGTGGTAACTGGCTCAGCTAAGCAT
>Ga0255338_1006382_pt1 | contig 10030 bp, 9 predicted proteins | sample MeOH1_35cm_T4_19_FD_203715 | JGI IMG/M metagenome (GOLD analysis project Ga0255338, IMG submission 203715) | Sandy soil microbial communities from University of British Columbia, Vancouver, Canada - MeOH1_35cm_T4_195 | ecosystem: Engineered > Artificial ecosystem > Sand microcosm > Unclassified ...
CGCGCGACGCATCGACGAAGACCCGGAACAGTCGCTCGAACCCGCGCGGCGTCGACTCCTGCCGTTCCGGGTGGCACTGGACGCCGAGGATCAGCCGCCCGTCGCGGGTCTCAGCGCCCTCGATGAGCTCGCCGAGCGGTGACGTCGCCACGGCATTCGGCACGAGGCCGGGCGCGAGGTCGGCCGGCCGAACCGCCTGGTGATGGTAGGAGTTCACCTCGAGCACGCCGCCGCCGACGTTCGTCGGGAAGAGGATCCGGGCGAGCCGCGTGCCCGGAACGATCCGCAGGGGATGGGTCAGAGCCGGCCCATGGCCCCAGCCGGGGCCGGCATGGCCCTTCACGTCCTGCACGAGGCGGCCGCCCAGGAACACGTTCAGCGCCTGAAACCCGCGACACAGGCCGAGGACCGGCAGCCCGCGCGCCTCCGCGGCGGCCCACGCGTGCGCCTCGAGCTCGTCGCGGTCGGGCTCCATCGACACCGACCCTTCGTTCGTCCGACCGTAGCGTGCTGGATCAATGTCTGCGCCACCCGACAGGAGCAGCCCGTCCATCGTCTCGAAGGCCGTCTGCCGGCTGCGCGCGTCGGCCGTCGCGTCGAGGAGGATCGGCTGCCCGCCGTGGCGGCGGATCGCGTCGCCGTACAGGTCGTTCTTGCGGGCGGCAATCCCTGGATCGGACTGTCGCGCCGGGACCGCGACCGTGACGACGACGGTCGGCGCGGCTCGGTCGACGGACATGGCGCTCACCCGGCGAGGATACTCGCCGGGTGATCAGGCGGTCGGCGAGGGGCTCGGGGCGGGCGCGTCGGTCTTCTCGGCCTCGTCGTAGACCGACCGCGGGTGGATCTCGAGCTGCCAGCCGATCGCGATGCGCCCCGGAGAATAGCTCGACGAATCCGGGTCGAGGGACGGAAAGCGGTCGCGGTTCCAGAAGGCGATGCTCCGGGCGGTCGTCCCGAACGCGCGCGCGATCGTGTTGAGGCTGTCGCCCGATCGAACGACGTAGCTCACGGGGGTCGGCACGGGGGTCGGCGTCGGGCGGACGAACGTCGGCCCCAGCGACACCGCCGGCGTCGCGGCAAGCGCCGTGCCGCCCGCGGATCCCGCCGGGCCAGCCGAGCCGAGCCCGGTCAGCCGGGGGCCGAGGATCGTGAACGCGACGAGCGCACACAGGACGATCGCGAGCCCGATCGCAAGCTGCGGCCCGGCCCACGCCGAGCCGTCACGCCGGCGTCTGTCCCGCGGGCGGGGGCGGCGGGCCCGCAGGTGCTCCGGCTCCGGACGGCGATGATCACGGGGCGAATGGTGCATCGGCCGCAGTCTGACGCAGGGAGGTGGACAGCCGTGACGAGACTCCCGGCCGAATCCCTGCGCCCACCGAACGGTTCCTGCCGTACGCGCGACCCGAGGTCGGCCGCGAGTGGCCGCTACGCGGCGGACACGCTCGGCGGGTCGACCGGCGTCGGCTCCTGGAGCGAGAACTCGGCGGCGAGCGCAAGGCCTTCCTCGGCCGTCGCGATCCGCCCCTTCTGCTCGCGCTTCGCGACGAAGCATGCCCGGTCGGCGGCGAGGAGGATCGATTCGGCGGTCGCGCCGTCGATCGGGAACGTGGCGACGCCGAACGAGGCGGCCACGGTGATCCCGCCGGCCGCCCAGCGCGTTCCCGCCTCGCCGACCGCCTGGACCGCCGTCCGGATCCGGTTCGCAACCGTCAGCGCGGCGTCGGCATCCGCTCCAGGCAGGAGGACCGTGAATTCGTCGCCGCCGTAGCGGAACACGTGGTCGCTCTCGCGGCTCGCGCCGACGATCGCCCGGCCGATCTCAGCGAGCAATCGGTCACCGGCCTGGTGACCGAGCGCGTCGTTGACGTTCTTGAACTCGTCGAGATCGATCATCACGAGGCTGAACGGCTCGGCGCGGGCGACGGTCCCAGCCAGCCACGCTTCGAACGTGCCGTGGTTCAGCAGCCCCGTCAGGTCGTCCGTCCGGGCTCGGATCTCGACCGCCCGGTGAACCTCGGCGTTCTGGAGCGCGATCGAGACGTGGGCCGCGAACAGCTTGACGAGCTCGAACTCGTCTGCGTCGAACGTGTTGCCCTCGCCGAGCCGCTCGACGGTCAGGACACCGGTGACGCCGTCGGCGCCGCGCAGCGGTACGACGATCAGCCCGCCGTGGACGGGACCGGTCGACGCGAACTTGCGGACCCGCGGGTCGTCGAACTGGTCGACGATGAGCAGCGGCTCGTTGTGCTCGATGGCCCAGGTGGCGACGCCTTCCTCACCGAGCATCCACTCCTCGAGATACTCCTCGGCGTGGACACCGCGGGCGGTCAGTGGCCTGAGGATGCCCGCGGCCCGGTCGTAGGTCTCGATCGCGATGTTGTCGTAGCCGACGATCTTGGCGAGCCGGTCGGCGATCTGGCCGAGGATCTCGCGCGGGTCGAGGGTCGTCAGGATCGACTCGGTGATCTGGACGAGCTCGCGCTGGCTGCGGAGCTGCCGCTCGAGCGTCTCCGACTGCTGGCGCAGCCGCTCGGTCGCGTCGGCGTTCGCCATCGCCTGGGCTGCGAAGCTCGCGTAGATGACGAGCAGCCGCAGGTCGTCGTCGGTGAACTGGTGGAGCCCGAGCTTCGACAGGACGAGGACGCCGAGCCCCTGGTCCTCGAAGACCATCGGCGCGAGGAGCATCGACTCGGGAAGGTCGTCCTGCGTCCCGGCGATCGTGTTCGCGCGCGGGTCGTTCGCCGCATCGGGAAGGCTCTGGGCCAGCTTGTGCTCGGCAACCCAGCCGGTGATCCCCTCGCCGACGTTGAGGGTCAGCTGCTCGGGCGTCTCGTCGACGTACTCGCCGACCTGGCCGAGCATCGCGACCGGCACGAGCCGGCTGCCGAACTGGCGGTAGACGCGGACGTTGTGGTAGTCGATGAGCTGGCGGAGCTCCGTCGCAATCGCCTTGCCGATCTCGCTGACGCTCGTTAGCCGATTGAGCCGCGTGCCGAGCTGCTGGATCGACTGGAGCTGCGCAGCCCACGTCGCCATCTGCCGGTAGTTCTTGGCGGTCTTGATCGCGACGCTCGCCTGGGTCGCGAGCGCCGCCATCGTGTCGAGCTCGTCGTTCGTCCAGGCGTGCGGGTGGTCGTGGTAGACGTTGAGCAGCCCGAGCAGCTCGTCGCCGTCGAAGAGGGGCGCCGCGCAGATCGTGTCGTAGCCCTCCTGGACGACGGCCGCGCGAACCCCAACGCCCCGTGGGTCGTCGCGGTAGTTGACGGCGACCAGCGGTCGGCGCGCGGCGATCGCGGCGCCGGGGAGGGAGCGCGAAGGGAAGGTGCGCACGGAGTTGAGGTAGGCCTGCGAGAGGCCGCGGGAGACCTCGGCCTCGGCGCCGCCATCCGGCCGGCGGAGGAAGACGGCAGCCCGATCGCCCTGGAACAGGACGATCGCGTGGTCGACGAGCCCGGCGAGGATCTGGTCGAGGTCGAGCCGGCTACCGATGTCGCTCGCGACCCGCCGGAGCGCGTCCGCCCGATGGAGCTGGTGGGCGATCTCGGCGGCCCCGCGGGCGACGCGCACGGTCGAGGCGAGGGTCCGGGCCGCGGCGGCGGCCAGCGGCACGTCCCGCTCCGACAGACTGCCCGGCCCGTCGCCGACGAGGACGAGGGCTCCCCACGGCTTGCCGGTCGAGGGAATTGCGGCCGCGATCTCCGGCCGGCCGTCGCCGAGCACGCCGAGGGCCGGCGCGGGCTCGAGGATCGCGGCGTGCGGCCGCCCGGACGTCGCGGCCCGGATCGTCGCGCCGGGCGTCCCGTAGGTCGCGGGCAGCTCGACGAGCCGCGCCCGGCCGGCCGTCGATTCGGCTCGCGGGACGAGGCGATCGCCGCTGAGCTCGTAGACGGCGACGAGGGCGTGACCGCCGACGGTGGCGAGGAGCCGGGCCGCCTCGGTCAGGAGGTCGATGAGGGTGATGTCGTCGACGGCCGTCGCCCGGGTCGGGAGCGCGGCCAGCTCCGCGAGGAGGTCGAGCTCACCGAGCCGGGCATGGTCGGCGGAGGGCGGTGGAGCCGGTGGAGGCGGAACGGCGGTCTCGACGGCGACGGGAGCGGTCAGCCGCGCGGTTGCGGCGATCGCGGTCGCGGCGACGGCCGGGACGTGGCTGTTCCGGCGCCCGTAGGTGGGCTCGAACGGCGCCCGACGGACCGGCGCTGCGCCGTCGGTCACCGATCCGTTGAGCCCGTCGGCGGCCCCGGCTGCGGCGGCGGCGAGGAAGCGCTGGAGGTCGCCCAGCCGGTAGCGACGATCGCCACGGGGGTTGATGCGGTAGTAGCGGAGCCGCCCCGCGTCACTCCACGCGCGAACGGTGTTGGGGTGCACGCCGAGCAGGCGGGCAGCCTTCGTCACGCTGAGGGTCGCGTCGATCGGGCGAGGTGGGAGGGGCGGCACGGCTCGTGTAGCTCGAGTGGAGGAAATGTGAACTCGGCTGGGCGGGAGCGTAGCAACCCCACACTTCTTGCCAATAGGACAAAAGTCCGGCTCCGCCGACGCTCGCGCCACGGCCCTGATCGATCGGCGCCGATGGCGGTCGCCCGAAGGACGGTCGAGGCGGGCTCCTGGGTCCGCAGGTTCAGCGCGACCGGTTCCGCCGCGCGCCGCCCGTGGCCCGGACGTAGAGGGCCGTGAGCACGGCCGACCCGACCCCGATCGCGGCGACGATGGCGATCGCGAACAGGGGGTTGCCGACGAGCCCCGGCCCCTCGCCGACACTCCGCGGGTCGCCGGCTGGCGGCGGGCTCGGGGCGTCCGCGCCGAGGACAGCGAGCGGGCCGACGATCACGAGGAGCGCGCCGGCGAGCACCAGCGCGCCGAGCAGCGTGCGGGCGTGTGCGCCAGCGTCACGAAGGCGAGTCACCGGATCGCCTCGACCAGGCCCCAACCCGCGCCGGCGACGACGAGGGCGAGCCCCGCCGTGAGCAGCCCGGCGGCGACGCGCGGTCGGGTCGTCTGGCCGCCGGTCAGGATGCGCATGGCCTCCGGCAGCTCGAGGGTGGTCAGGACGAGCGGCCGCCCAAGCCCGGCGGTCATGACGAGCCGGTCGCCGACGGCCGTCGGGACGCCGAGGATCACCGCGTGCTCGACGGACGAGATCTGCTCGATGACGGCGCGCACGGGCGTCTCGGGCGGCAGGTCGGCCGGGGCGCGGTTGCCGAGATCGGAGGCAACCCCGGCCGAGACGCGTGGAACGACCACGAGGCCGTGTTCGAGCGCCCGCGGCTCGACGTCGATGCTGGCCAGCCCTTCGCGGACCTCGAACCCGACCTGCTCGCGGCTGTCCTCGAACGCCGTCCATCGGCCGCGCCGGCGCGCCTCGAGTCGCGTCCGCCGGTAGACGAGCGGACGATGCTCGGCGTCCTCGAACTCCTCGGCGGAATCGAGCCTGCCGTCGACGCGGACGTAGCGCGGCCGACCAGCTTCGGCGATCGCCCGCGCCTCCTCGACCGTGACCCGTGGTGTCGTGGAAAGCAGCCGCCCGACGCGAAACCGCGGACCGAACGTCCGCAGGGTGAAGGCGCCTGCCGCGAGCGCGCCGATCCCGAGGGCGAGGACGAGGAGGGGGGTCACCGGCCGATGATACCGGCAGATCCGGCAGTGCCCGCCGGGAGGGCCTGGCGGCGGGCAAACGAAAGGCCCGAAGGAACCTACCCGACACGTGGGCGTTGATGCGATCGCTGCCGTTAGTGTTCGCTCGGCCCCTCCGGGCTGACCCGAACGCTACGCGCCGGCCGGTCGCCGGTCAACGGGACTTGTCCACGAACTTCGGATGACGATGGTCCCGTTATCCACCGGCGGTCCCCAGCCGCGGCCTGGTCAGGCCGTCGGGCGCCCGGTCGACGGGTCGAGGGCCGTCACCTGGCCGTCGAAGCTCGTCAGCACGAGCCGCCCGCCGACGAGCTCCGCCGCGGCGACGACGTCGGAGTGCGCGACCCGCCAAGCGACCGTCCCGTCGGGCTCGATCGCGAACGTCTCGATCTCGGCCTCGACGAGGACGTGGGCGAGGCGCGACGACCCGAGCAGGGCGACGATCGGCGTCGCCGACCGGTGGTTCCAGCGCAGGCCGCCCGTCCGGGCGTCGAGCCCGAACGTGTGGAAGCCGTAGGTCACGACGAGCAGCCCCGCCGTGTCCCAGTAGAGGGCGGCCGGATCGTCGAAGATCGAGGAGGCGAAGCGCGCGGTCCACGCGCCGCGCGGGCCGTCGACCCGGAGCTCCGCACGGCACAGCGATTCGTATGCCTCGCCGGCAACGGGCCCGTGGTCCGTCAGCGTCCCGCCCGTCTCGCTCAGCGCGAAGACGGCCGGGCCCTGGCCGCTGCCCGCCCAGCGCCACCGTGCGCGGATGCCTCCGGGGTACTGGACCGTGGCGTTGCGGGGCTCGGCCGGCGCACTGCCGGTCTGCGGGTTCGGACCCCCGGCGCCCTGGCCGCGGTCCGCGGTCGCGTTCAGGCGCCGGCGCCCTGCGGCGCCGCCCGACCGCCCACCCCATCGGCGGCGGCTTCGCGTTCGGCCGCGATGTCGGCCGCAGTCCGCTGCTCGGCGATCGGGGCAACGACTGCGTTGGCCAGGATCCGGAGCGTCCCGGGCGGGACGGGAAAGACGGCCGTGCTCGTGCCGGCGGCCGCCCAGACGACCTGGAACCGCCCGAGGTCGGGGTCCATGACGACGCGCAGCGGGCGGACGTGGCCGATCGGGGGGATCCCGCCGATCGCGAACCCGGTCAGGTCGTGAGCCTCGCGGGCGGTCGCCCGGCGGATCTCCGGCTCGGCGGTGATTGCGGCGAGTCGGGCGACGTCGACCCGGTTCGGGCCCGAGACGAGGCACAGGATCGGCTCGAGGCCGGCGTCTCCGTCCGGAGCGACGAACACGAGCGACTTGACGATCTGACCGAGCTCCGCGCCGACCGCCGCGGCCGCCTCGACGGCGGTGTGGGTCGAAGCGTCGAAGACCGTGACATCGAGCGTCACACCCTTCCGCGCGGCCGCTTCGAGGACGCGCTGGATGGAGGGATCGGTCGGCGACGGGTCGGGCACGGACGGGAGGATAGCACCGGCCCCTCTCCGTCGAATCGCGGGAGGCGGCCGGGTGGTGCGGCCTGGCGACACTGCACCACCCGCGTCGGCCGCTACGATCCGCGCGTGGATGCCACCGTCGATGCGATCGTCTTCGATTGGGACGGCACGCTCGTCGACACGCTCGGGGCGCTGTACGACGCGAACGTCGCCGTGCTTGCCGCCTTCGGTCTCCCGTTCGACGAGGCGCTCTACCGCCGCCACTACGCGCCGGACTGGCGGCTGATGTACACGCAGCTCGGGATCCCGGCCGACCGCCTCCACGAGGCGAACGCGCACTGGGAGCGAGTGTTCGACGCGGAGCGCCTGGGCCGGCCCTTCGACGGTGTCGTCGATGCGCTGAAGCGGCTGCGCGACGGCGGCTACCGGCTCGGGCTGGTGACCGCGGCCAATCGCGTCGTCGCCGAACCCCAGATCCGGCGCGCCGGTCTCGCCGACCTCCTGGCCGTCCGGGTCTACGGCGACGACCTGCCGGTCCACAAGCCGGATCCGCGGCCGCTCCGCGTTGCACTGGCCGAGCTCGGCGTCGCCGATCCGGTCCGCGCGGCCTACGTCGGCGACGCCCCGACCGACATGCGGATGGCGCGTGCCGTCGGCGCACACGGGATCGGGATCCTGTCGATCCTCGGCGATCCCGAGGCGCTGCGCGCGGCCGGCGCGACGATCGTCGCGGACTCGGTGGCCGGCTGGGTCGACGACGTGCTCGGGACGAGCGACCCGGTTCCGGCGGCCCGTCGGGATCGATGACGGGCGAATCGGCACCCGGGCGGCGCGCGGTCGTGCTCGCGGACGGCGACGGCCCGAGCGCGGCCGGGCTCGACGACGCGTGGCCGGGCTGGCGGGAGGGGATCGAGCTCGTCGTGGCCGCCGACGGTGGCGCCCGCCTCGCCCCGGCCCTCGGGCTCGAGATCGACCTGTGGGTCGGCGACGGCGACTCCCTCGGCGCTGCCGCGCTCGACGCACTCCGTGCCGCCGGGACGCCGACCCTCCTGGCGCGACCTGACAAGGACGAGTCGGATACGGAGCTCGCGCTCGTCGCGGCGCTCGACCACGGCGCCACCGACATCACGCTGCTCGGTGCGTTCGGCGGCCGGCGGTTCGACCACGCGCTCGCCAACGTCGCGCTATTGGCTCACCCGCGGCTCGCCCGCGCCGGTGCGACGGCACGGCTGCTCGACGAGCGGACCCGGACGACGCTCGTCCGCGCTCCGGCTCCGAACGGGGGCCCGGCCCGCGCAGCGCTCGACGGCCGCGCCGGCGACCTCGTCTCGCTGCTCCCGTTCGGTGGCCGCGTCGAAGGCGTCGTGACCGACGGCCTCCGCTTTCCGCTCGCCGACGAGACGCTCGCGCTGGGACCGGCGCGCGGCCTCTCGAACGTCCGCCTCGCGACGCGGGCGAGCGTGTCCGCTCGCCGTGGTCTGCTGCTGATCGTCGAGTCGCCTGCTACGCTCAGCCAATGAGCATTCCAGCCCAGGGCGACGCGGCTCCGGACTTCGCCCTTCCCGACGATTCGGGCACGATCCATCGCCTGGCGGATCAGCGCGGCCGCTGGACCGTCGTCTACTTCTACCCCAAGGACGACACGCCCGGCTGCGCGGTCGAAGCGTGCGAGTTCCGCGACTCGAACGAGACGATCCGCGAGCGCGGCGCGGACGTCTGGGGCATCAGCCCCCAGGGACCGGGCAGCAAGCGAGCGTTCCGCGAGAAGTTCGGCCTCCCGTTCACGCTGCTCGCCGACGAGGACCATGCGGTCGCCGATTCGTACGGCGCGTGGGTCGAGAAGCAGAACTACGGCAAGACGTACTGGGGCAACGCCCGGACGACGTTCCTCGTCGATCCCGAGGGTCGGATCGCCCGCGTCTGGTCGAAGGTGAAGCCGGAGGGCCACGCCGGCGAGGTCCTTGCGGCACTCGATGCGGAGCAGGCAGCCCGGGTCGGCTGACCCGTTGGTCTCGGCTGGACCGCGCCCCGGGCAGCAAGAGAGGCTTCGCTCGTGGGGGGAAACGGGCGAAGCCTCGGATGGCATTGTCATCGACAGCGAACGCTCGCGCAACCCGGCAAGAACGGGGAACGTCGAGGGAACCCAATGAACGCCGAGATTTCGCGCTCCGAAACCGACGCCGATCCCGGAACGACCCCCGCGGAGCAGGCGCACGAATGGCGTCCCGCGCGATTCATGGTCATCGCGGCGCATCCGGACGACGCCGACTTCGGCCCCGCGGCGACGGTTGCCCGCTGGATCGACGCCGGATCGGTCGGCTGGCTCGTCTGCTGCACGAGCGGTGACCAGGGCGGCGAGGATCCGGACCTCGACCCACTGGAGCTGGCAGCGGTCCGCGAGCGCGAGCAGCGGGCGGCCGCCGAGATCATCGGGTACGAGGGCGTCACGTTCCTCCACCAGCCGGACGGGGCACTCGCCAACGACCTCGCCCTGCGCGAGATGCTCGTCCGCGAGATCCGCACGTTCCGCCCGGACGCGGTCCTCGCCACCGATCCCGAGACCCTCTTCCACGGCGACGGCGGCGTGAACCACATCGACCACCGCGCCGCCGGCATGGCGGCCGTCGACGCCGCCTACCCGGCGGCCCGCAACCCGATGGCCTTCCCGTCGCTCGCGCGGAGCGGGCTGGCGGCACACCGCGTCCGGCGGCTCTACCTCTTCTGGTCGAACCGGCCCACGGTTCGCGTCGACGTCAGCGCGACGGTCGATCGGAAGCTCGCCGCCCTGCGCGCCCATGCGAGCCAGCTCCGGGAGCCGGACCGGCTCGAGGACCGGATCCGCGAGTGGGCGAGGGAAGAGGGTCAGGCGATCGGCGTCGAAGCCGGCGAGGCGCTCCGGGTCATCGTGATCGACGAGGACGCCGAGGAGGTTTCGACGCAGCCCGAGGCGGGTGAGGCAGATGCGGCCGCGGAAG
>Ga0255338_1006383_pt1 | contig 10027 bp, 6 predicted proteins | sample MeOH1_35cm_T4_19_FD_203715 | JGI IMG/M metagenome (GOLD analysis project Ga0255338, IMG submission 203715) | Sandy soil microbial communities from University of British Columbia, Vancouver, Canada - MeOH1_35cm_T4_195 | ecosystem: Engineered > Artificial ecosystem > Sand microcosm > Unclassified ...
GTGTGTTTTCCAACACGCTGTCCGGCCGGGCATTCATTTCCAGTACTTCTCTTTCCAGCTTCTCCAGTATCCGCAGGTTTCTTACTTCTGTTACATCTTTGATATAAACAGAGAAGTTCTTTTCAGAAGGAAATACGCTTACATCTGCCCAGACCCTGTACTTCGGAAAAAATTCGCGGAAACGGATGGAACGGTTCTGGTTCACCAGTGTATCAAAATCGATTCCCTTTTGCAGGGCAACCAGGTCGGGAAATGACTCCCAGAGATCCTGGCCTATCAGTTCTTTCCCGTTTTTCTGCAGTATCTGTTCGGCTGCTTTATTAAAAAATACCACTTTCCAGTTTCTGTCGGTAATAAAGAATCCGTCTGTTACACTGTCCAGCACGGTTTCCAGTAGCTTACGGCTGTCTTCTTCCTGCTGGTGCAGGTATTGTGTATCTTCCAGCAGCTGGGTCAGTTTCTGCTCCTGCTGATACATATCGGTGATATCGGCGCCGATGATGCTGGCAAATTCATTCCCATCTGCATCCTGTATAACCACGGAAGATATTTTCAGCGGGAACCTTTCTCCGTTTTTACGAATACCGGTAACGATCCCTTTGATCGTTTTATTAACCGCTCTTTCCGCCATCAATTGGTGAAAAGCAGGTTCTTCCATATCAACCAGTGTGGTGCTTCCCAGGTTCTTTAATTCATCTACGGTATAACCAAACATGTTGGAAGCTGCCTGGTTGGCTTCCAGTATAACACCATCCGGTGTCGCAATGATCAATGCATGAAGAGAGGATCGAAAGAAAGATTCATATACAGAAGTAGCAACCATATCACTCCAGGATGGATATTTGATTCGGAAAATGCTGCAGTTATCGCCCGCCTCTGCAGCCGGGTTCAAGTTCGGTAAGATTTACTTTTCTTCCAAGATTTGTTTTGCTTCGTAAGGCATCATATACCTGATATAAAACGTCCCGCTTTTGCGGGACGTTCCTACATAACTGCTTATTCCTGCTTATATCAGGAGTAGATCCGCTCAATAGCGTCTTTGAATTTCTCCATCACCACTTTCCGTTTCAGACTCATTTTAGGTGTCATCTCGCCGGTTTCAATGGTCCATTCGCGGGGCAGTAATTCAAATTTCTTGATCTGTTCCACATGGTTAAAGAACGCGTTAAAGCTCTCCACCAGTTCCCGGTACAGTTCCTGTACTTCCGGGTGGTGTATCACATCTTCATTGGTAGTGTATTTGATCCCCTTTTCACGCATCCATTCCAGTAAGGTCGGGAAGGCAGGAACGATCAATGCACCTACGAACTTACGTTCTGCACCTACTACCATTACCTGTTCTACAAACGGACTTTCTTTCAGTTTATTCTCAATCGGCTGCGGTGCCACATATTTGCCACCACTGGTTTTGAAGAGTTCTTTTTTGCGGTCGGTGATCTTCAGGAATTTATTATCCTGAAATACACCAATATCACCTGTATGCAGCCAGCCATCAATCACAGTTTCTGCCGTAAGATCGGGTCGTTTGTAATAGCCTTCCATCACACAGGGACCGGATACACAGATTTCTCCGTCTTCTTCCAGTTTTACCTGGATGCCGTTGATAACAGGACCTACGGTGCCGAATTTCATCCCACCTTTTTCCTGGCGGTTTACACTGATCACCGGGCTGTTCTCGGTGGGACCGTATCCTTCGTACACCGGCACCCCGGCTGCATTAAAGATGCGCAGCAGTTTTACCTGGCAGGCAGCTCCCCCGGTAACGATAAAGGAAACATTTCCTCCCAGGGCCTCTCTCCATTTGCTGAAGATGAGTTTGTTGGCCAGTGCCAGTTGCATATTATACCAGACACCACCACTGATGCGGTTATCGTATTTCTCTGCCAGACCTACCGCCCAGAAAAAAAGTTTCCGTTTAATACCGGTCAGTTCATTTCCTTTTACCATGATCCGCTCGTACACTTTTTCCAATAACCTGGGTACGGTAGTAAAGCCATTGGGTTTTACCTCTCGCAGATTATCGCCGATGGTTTCGAGGCTTTCGGCATAATAGATGCCGATACCACTGTACAGATAAATATAGGTACAGGTCTTCTCAAAAATATGGTTCAGAGGCAGAAAGCTTAGCACATGTGTATCAGGCGCATCGTTAAACGGAAAACTTTCCTTGGAGAACTGCACATTGCAGTAAATATTCCTATGACTCAGCATCACCCCTTTGGGCCTGCCCGTTGTTCCCGACGTATAAATGATGGTAGCGAGGTGCGAAACAGGAACAGATTGTTTGATAACGGCTACCTGCTGCAAAGCAGCTTTATCGGCAAGGGCCGTTACTTCTGTCCAGTGTGCTGCCCCTTGCAGTCTGTCGAACGAATACACCCCTTTGATAGAAGGTATCCGAGGTAACAGGGATTGTATTTTCTGCAGCAGTTCCTCATTGCTCACAAAAATGTATTTCACCGCGGCATCGTTGAGGATAAATTCCAGCTCCAGCGGATTAGTGGTAGGATATACCGGCACCAGTATGGCACCCAGTTGCTGTACAGCCAGATCGGTAAACACCCATTCCGGGCGGTTATTGCTGATGATCGCGATCTTATCGCTGCCCTCGGGTGTCATATCATTTCCGCTGACGCCGAGTTTTAATAAACCGGCACTGAGTTGATTAACCGTATCGGCTACCTGTTGGGTACCGTAAGTAACCCACTGGCCGTTTTCTTTCGCGGCCAGCATGTCTTTTTTAGGAAAATGCTGCAACTGATGATCTATGCAGTCAAAGAGTCTCTTAATGGTCATGTGCAATCGTTAATCGTTCAAACAAAATCTGCTATGGCTGGTTTTCTCTGAACAATATGGATGCCGGAGAAAAACTTTTGTCTTATCGTTTCTGTCGGTTATTCTTTTTCCTTCAGTTTTTTAAACTCTTCCGAAGCCAGGTCCTGCCGGGTACCCTGGTAAGCCCCAAAATACTGGAAACCCAAGCCCAGCCCCCAACCCAGCATTACCCAAACCGGCCAGGGATACGCATGAGAGCCCGCTACCCTGCCTGTTGTAAGCCACCAGATGGCCCATAAAAAAGCATTGACCACCAGATAACTGTACAGGCTCCTTTTAAACATTGCTCTTTTACGGGCAATGCGCCAGAGTCTTTCATCGTTCAATTGTTCCATGTGGATGGGGGGATTTAAGACAGTCAAATTAGGCAAATAAGCACAAATAAAAAAGCCGATGTTGGATACACCGGCTACTATTCAGCTGAAGATATTAGCGTGAAAAATAATATTCGCCCAGGGGAACCTTAAATACCCGGCTTTGCTGAAAAGCAGTGTACCCGGCCGATTCTTTGGGATGCTGTTGCTGCCAGGCCCGGTAAGTAGCTGCGCCTACAGAAGGGGCCATCAACCAATAGGTATAGGCTTCAAACAAACCCTGGCTCAGTAAATACTGCTGGTGCGAGAACAGTGTAAAAGGATATTTTTTCTGTTGTACAGCGGCCCATTCTACCGCAAACCGGGTACGTACCGACAGGATATCGCTGATAGTAACAACCGCAGCCGGTTGTTTTGTTGCTTTTACCAATACCTCCAGTACCGTTTTCTCAAAAGCAGTGGTTGTTTTCTGTTCTTGCAACTGCTGCAGTTTACCGGGCGCCAGCAGGTTGGTCCAACTGGTAAATAACTGCCCTTTGATCTCTTCGGTGCGGGTGGAATAACTTTCCAGGTTCAGGAACAGTTCCCCATACAATGCGGCCCGTAACCAGTTACCCTTGCGTACGTGGTACATGGTGGCATTATAATAATTGCTGCTGTAACCCGGGTCTGATTCAAGACCTTTCTCCCACTGGATAATGGCTTCTTCCATCTCGTTCTCCAGCGCAAAAGTTTCTGCATATTCATTGTAGATCACCCCGCTGCTGGGAAACTTACGCAAAGCTGCCCGGTACAATTTGCTGCATTCCTTATACGAAGCAATGGCCTTATATGCCAGACCCAGTAACTGAAAAGCCTGGGCATCCGCATCGGGCTTCTCTACCAGTTCCTTCCCGGTTTCTATCGCTTTCGAAAAATCGCGCTTCAGGTAGGCGGCAAAACAGAGGTCTTTCAGGATACTGCTATTGGCAGGCTCCTGCTGTTTGGCACGTTCCAGGATCACTACTGCATTGTCGTAATCACCTTTCTGCACCAGGGTACGGGCGGTTTCCTGCAATAATTTGGCAGTCTGTTGTTCCTGTGCAGTAACACCCGCTACGGTACCCAGCAAAACCGATAAAAGGAGCCAATATTTCATGATCATGTATTAAACCATCCCCAGCCGTACAGCTGTTGGATGATTATTCGTAGATAAGATGCGTTAACAGGCCATCCCTGAGTTTGGGTTCAAACCAGGTACTTTTCGGCGGCATTACATTACCACTGTCGGCAATATCGAATAACTGGTCAATGGTAACCGGATACAGACTGAAAGCAGCAGCCATTTCGCCACTGTCTACTCTCTTCTCCAGTTCGCCCAATCCGCGGATACCTCCTACAAAATCAATCCGTTTATTGGTACGCTGGTCTTTGATGCCGAGCAGTTTATCGAGCACATTGTTCGAAAGAATGGTTACATCCAATACCCCGATCGGGTCGTTGGTGAAAGTGCCGGGTTTGGAACTCAGTTTGTACCAGTTCTTATCCAGGTATAATCCGAATGTGTGCAGGGCTTCAGGGTGGTAAGCACCGTTGGGAAACAATTCTACCGCAAACTGCTTATTGAGTTCTTTGATCAGTGCAGTTGGTGATAAGCCGTTCAGGTCTTTCACCACCCGGTTATAATCCATGATATATAACTGGTTGGAGGGGAAAAGCGTGGTAAGGAAATAATCCGCGCCCGTTGTGGCTGTTTCACCCAATGCCTTACGCACTTTAGCGGCCGAAGCGGCCCGGTGATGACCATCTGCGATATAGGTGCAGGGGATCTCTTTCTCAAAAATAGCAGTGATCTGCTCTGCCACCGTATCATTGTTCACGATCCAGATCGTATGCTGTATGCCATCATCTGCCACAAAATCATATACGGCCGATTTGGTTTCTTTCCAGTTATTGATCAGGGTATCTATGCCATCATGGTTTCGGTAAGCCAGGAAAACATTCCCGGTTTGCGCACCGGATGTTTTGATATGATTGATCCTATCCTGCTCTTTCTCCGGACGGGTAAACTCATGTTTCTTGATAATATCATTCTCATAATCATCCACGCTACTCACACATACCAGTCCGGTTTGTGCACGCCCATTCATCACCAACTGGTAGATATAATAACATTCTTTGGATTCGCGGAAGAGGATATCCCGCTGGATAAAAGCTGCCAGGTTCTCTTTGGCCTGCTCGTACACAGCGGTATCGTGTACATCCACTGTATCGGGCAGGTCAATTTCACTTTTGGTGATATGCAAAAAAGAACTGTGGTTTCCCTGCGCCTCGGTTTTAGCTTCTGCAGAACTTAATACATCGTATGGGCGACTGGCCACCTGTTTGGCCAGCTGGGCCTGTGGACGTAATGCTTTGAACGGTCTGATACTTGCCATTGCGCAAATATCAGTAAATAATTATAAATGAAAAGTTATGAACTGACCGAAGAGGAGCAACAATTGTCTATTCGATAGCCCTAACAAACATTTGTAAGAGGCGTTGTGCCCTATCGCTTCGCTGAAGGATCCACTGGAAAAAATAAATACCCACCAGCGCACAGAGAATACCGGCCAGCACATCCAGTACATAATGATGACTATTATAAACCGCTGCGAACCAGATCCCTGCCATTACCACGCCAAAGAAAAGCCTGATCCAGCCCAACCTATAGCGATTGGCATAATACAGCACGATCAGCGGATAGGAAGAGTGCAGCGATGGCATGGCAGCAAATACGTTGGAACTTTTGCTATATAAGGAATGAAAAACATCTACCCCGAAAAAAGCATCAAAACGCTCCAGTCCGCCGGTATTACCCGGTGTAGAAGCCACAAAATCAAATCCATGCAACTGTACATACCAGGGTGGTGCGGCCGGGTACACATAATAGATCACAAAACCCAGCAGGTTTACAAACAGGAAAGTGAGTGAGAAATGAAGAAAAGCTTCCCTGTTTTTGAAAAAGAGATAAGCGGCAAAAGCAAGCGGTACAGGCACCCAGCACAAATAAAAGAACCCGGTTAACACATCCAGAAAAGGATGTTGGTGTGTGATCCAGAATTCATTGGGGGTAACCGTTCGCCCATCCTGTATTATCCCGAATAAGGATTTCTCTGTGTTATACAGGCTCTCGATATGAACTTCCTGGAAAAGGTAGTTCGGGAAAGCTTTCATGAAATCAAAAATGATCCAGAAAATGATAAAAATGGAAAAACCTGTGATAAATTTCCGGGTAAAGCGTGTGCCAAAATACAGTGCATTAAAGAGCAGCATCAGGTACACCTGGTCTGTTTTAAAACCGATCAGGAAATAAGACAGCAGGAGGTACACGAGCGAGATAACTGCTACCGCCACAAATTGTCGGGTGGTATAAAAAGAGTCTGGTTCTTTCTCTGTAACATTCATGGCATCAGGGTTTGAACCTTTCCATTACTTCTTTACCGGTAGCCACATCAATGCCCTTCATTTCCATATACACTACATTCGGCGACCAGAATGTACCCCCGTCTACTTTCACAAACAACCGGTTTAACTGTGCCGGTCTTTTGTTAATAGTGGCATACACACGGTATTTATTATCTCTGGGAGAAGGCATTAAGGTAAAAGTCTGTTTGCGGTAAGAAACAAAATGCAGTTTATAAGTGCCATCACCCATCGCCTGCGATTTCATTCCATACGCAAATACGCGCTGGATATAATTCAGCTCTTTGCGCATGCCTCCTTCCGGATAACGGATCCAGAATACATGTACGGGCGATTCATCATTCAGTTTTCCATTTTTGTCGTAATTCAGCTCACATACAATGGTATTGGTATTGGCCGTACGCTGGAGGTAAAACAATTGATGCGGGTTACCGGTTGGTATCGGAAAAGTATCCTGTGCTTCAATCACGGGGGTTGTATATGTTGTGGCCGTTTTTTTTACCTGAACTGGCCGCACATCAGTTGTAAAAGCCATTCCACTGATTACCAGCACAGCCAATCCGGAGAGTAATGTTTTGCCAGGTGTTTGGGCAGCTGTTTTGGCCGCATCTCTTTCATCCAGTGTTTTTTTGGCGCCAGTCAGTCTTTTTATAGCAGTAATATTGGTTAATACAGCCATTACAGCAAGTGGGATGGTAAAAATAGACATGGTCTCCAGCACATGAAAGGAAACGCCAGGCAGATACCACTTATAGTCTCCCCCCAGGTAATTGGCGGTAATGCCACAGGCTATCGCCGTGATACCGATCAATATCACCCGCTCGGGCCTTTGCATTAACCCGTCTTTACATTCAATGCCCAATCCTTCCGCCCGCGCGCGGGTATAACTCACCATCATCGATCCGATCATGGCAATAAAGGCAAAAATGGAACTCAGAAAATAATGGTGTCCCACCAGGTAATAACAGATCCCGAAAAACATCACCAGTTCGCTGTAACGGTCCAGCACAGAATCATACAAAGCCCCGAAAGTGGAACTCATATTACCCAGCCTGGCCACTTGTCCATCCAGCATATCAAATAAACCGGCAAAGAGGATCAGGGCTCCTGCCCAGCCTACATAAGAAAGGTCGCCGCGGTGACCTCTTTCGGCACCTTTGATAAAGATCACTGCTACACCTATATTCAATATAAAACCGATGGTAGTAACCGCATTGGGTGTGAGGCCCGCTTTGATAAGCAGCTTCACAAAAGGATCTATCACAACATAAATCCCTTTCTGTATCCGTATTCTGAGTGGAACTTTTTCCATGAACCTTTTATTTCTATCGTAAAGTATTAAAAGTCGAATTTGAACCTGGCCCTTACACCCAGCGTAGCTACATAGGGGTTTTCCAGGTAATTAAATCTTTTTACCAGGTCTACCCTGATCAGTTTAAAGATATTGGCGATACCTATACTTCCTTCGATATAAGGTTTCTTATTCAAAGCAAAGGTAGTAGGCGATCCTTCAAATACCGGATATTTGATCAAAGAAGGATCCTTGGCAGGATCATTCTCATCCCTTACCCCGCCGTACAAGACTTTCACAGACACCACTTCCCGTAGTTTCAGTTTTTTCAACAGAGGAACCCGGTTAAAGAAAAGTCCGTTAAAATGGTGATCCACCGAAACACCCAGAAAACGATCGCTCACAAATTCCTGGAAGTTCATCAGGTTATAGGAATTGAGCTGGTAAGCATAAGTCTGGTTGGCACGGTGTACCGTCATCAGCGGATAAGGGATTTTTCCAAAAATATATCCTCCCTCCACCACCAGGTCGCTGTAACCCAGCTGCGACATATAGGCCCGTTTTTCAAACCGCGCGCTGATGTTCTGGTAATTGTATTCGCTGTTCAGTAACCCCTTCACACCGGCTATAAAACGCAGGGTGAAGATGGGGTACTTATTGACAATAGGGATCCGGTATACTTTACCCTGGTAAAACTGCTCTTTGGGCGCCCAGCGTAATTCGCCGGAGAACTCAGAAGTGATGAGTTTATTTACATTCACCACAGATCCGTTTACCTCTTTGTTGTATACGATAGCTCCGGCCGGTTCCTGTTTCCAGTTTTTGAAACCGAGCGAAAAAGACAGGTGATTGTCGAACTCTTTTACAAAATCCACTTTGAAATTACTATTGTATAACCACTTGTCGTTTTTACCCCTTTTGAACGAGAGGAGGAAGTTATCTTCCGCCACAAACTGCAGTTCCTGCCCGGGAATTTTGGTATCATGCTGGTAACTCACCCGCACATAGTTCAGCGGGAAAGAATAGATGGATTTGTTATTAAGAGAATAAGTAGTACTAAGGAATCCCTTCCAGCGTTCATCTTTAAATCCATAGGCACCATAGGTTTCGAAATACAGGCGTTTGCTGAATTTCGGGGTCGTTCTTCCGCCCAGGCGCAGTTTAAAACCCTCTACCGGGTTAAAGCTGTAGAAAGCAGCAGCAGGTCCGATTTCGAAGGGCCCTACAGAAGTATACCCTGCCAGCAGGAATGTAGCAATGGCCAGGGTTCTGCGGAAGGAAGGCATTTTTTCCAGGCTATCGATATTACTGTACACTTTCGACTCGGTATGTGTAAGCGTATCATGCCGTCCGGCTTTCCAGAAATCATCCGGCAGTTTATCCGCCTTCTCTTTTTTTACCAGTTCAGGACCATCGTACACACTATCCGGCAAAGCCTGGTTGATCTTGAATTTTCGGTACGATACCGTACGTTCTCCAAAAAATCCGGTTCCCGAACCCTTGGTTACACTGGCATCTGCCATGATATTGCTGCGGCTCAGGTGATAACGGCTGTCTTCACTTTTTTCAAAGTCGAGGTCAATATGCAGTTCCCGAACAAAATTCAGGTTAACATTCTTGCTGAGGAACATATTGATTTTCTCCACCGAATAATTTCCATCCAGTGTTACCCACATGTTTCCGCGGAATAACAGGTCGTTGGTGTTTCTCGGCGTAAAATAAATCTTGATCAGTTTGTGTCCATTGGCATCCACCGTGGTATCCCTGATATAGTACATATAAAAAGTAGGGGCCAGGTCGGCGATGGGACTCAGAAACTGGTACGTAAACAGCGGGATATCATTATCGTAGATATCTACATCCATATACAGCCTGTTCAGGTAACTGCTCACACCGGCGTTATCGATGTATTCACCAAAATTCACACGCTTCTCGCCGGTAACAATGGTTTTTGTTTTCTCGGGTTTCTTGCGGTAATACTTCTGCGAGAGGGTTTCCTCAAGGTAAACAGGCAATAAGGCCTTACCCTCCAGTTTGGTAGTATCCCTGTTCTCGAAAAGGAATTTATAGTTCTTGAGCAGTTTAGAATTGCTCAGTTTATCAGAAACATTGCTGATAGACACCTGCATTTTCTCATATTGCT
>Ga0255338_1006384_pt1 | contig 10027 bp, 9 predicted proteins | sample MeOH1_35cm_T4_19_FD_203715 | JGI IMG/M metagenome (GOLD analysis project Ga0255338, IMG submission 203715) | Sandy soil microbial communities from University of British Columbia, Vancouver, Canada - MeOH1_35cm_T4_195 | ecosystem: Engineered > Artificial ecosystem > Sand microcosm > Unclassified ...
CCGCCTCGGCCGCGGCGGTCCCGACGGCATAGTCGCGCACCCGGTCGGCGATCGCCGGCAGGTCGGCGAGGATGCGGCCGACCGCCGCCAAGCCGCCGGCCGCCGTCTCGAGCCGGCCGACCGGGCCGAGATTGCGGGCGATCCACTCGGCCACCACCGGCTCGGCGGTGCGCCAAAGGTCGAGCTCGGGATCGAGCGAGCGGGCGACGCCCTCGGCGACGACCATCGTCTTCTGCAGGAGGATCAGCCGCGGCTGCGTGCGCATGGCGAACAGCTCGGTCACCTCGAAGAGCTGGGTGAGCAGGCGCGCCATCGAAATGTCGCGCGCCGTCTGGTCGCGGATCGGCTCGCCGATCGCCCTGAGCGCCTGGGCGAACACGTCGACATCCTGGCCGGCCGGCACGTAGCCCGCCTCGAAATGCACCTCCGCCACCCGCTGGTAGTCGCGGCGGATGAATCCGTAGAGGATCTCGGCGAGGAACTGCCGCTCGGCACGGGCGAGGCGGCCGGTGATGCCGAGATCGACGGCGACGAGGGTGCCGTCGGGCACGACGAACAGGTTGCCCTGGTGCATGTCGGCGTGGAAGAAGCCGTCGCGCATGGCCTGCCGCAGGAACGACTGGATCAGCGTCGCGGCGAGCGCCTTGCGGTCGTGGCCGGCGGCGGCGATGCGCTCGGGCTCCGACAGGCGGATGCCGTCGACCCACTCCATCGTCAGCACGGTCTTCGCCGTGTGCGACCAGTCGACCTTGGGCAAGCGGAAGCCCGGGTCGTCGCGGGTGTTCTCCGCCATCTCCGACAGCGCCGCCGCCTCGAGCCGCAGGTCCATCTCGAGGGCGACGGAGCGGGCGAGGGTGTCGACGACGGCGACGGGCCTGAGGCGCCGCGCCGAAGGCACGAAGCGCTCGAGCATCCGGGCGGCGAGGTAGAAGCTCTCGAGGTCGCGGTAGAAGCGGCCGGCGACGCCGGGCTTCAGCACCTTGACCGCGACGACTTCCGCGACGCCGTCGGCGCCGGCCACCTCGGCGCGGTGCACCTGGGCGATCGAGGCGGCGGCGAGCGCCGGGCCGAACGACAGGAAGGCCACCTCGACCGGCCGGCCGAGCGCCTCGGCGACGGCGGCGCGGGCCGCCGCGTCGGGCACCGCCGGCACCTGGTCCTGCAGCCGGGCGAGGTCGGCGGCCGCCTCGCGGCCGACGACGTCGGGCCGCGTCGCCAGGAACTGCCCGAGCTTCACATAGGATGGCCCGAGGCGGTTCAGCGCCGTCGTCAGCCGCTCGGCAGCGTCGCTGCCGCGCGGATGGCGGCGCTCGAGCAGACGCGCCACGGCGACGCCGAAGCGGCCGATCGGCGGCAGGTCGGCGGTCGGCGCGAGCGAGAAGACGCCCTCGCGGGCGAGCACGAAGGCCGCTCCGACGAGCCGGGCGAGCGCGACAGGACCCATGCTCAGAGCCGCACGCCGGCGTGGATGGTGGCGATGCCGCCGGAGAGCGGCCGGTACTCGACGCGCTCGAAGCCGGCCCGCCGCATCGCCGCGGCGAAGCGCTCCGGGTTCGGGAAGGTGCGGATCGACTCGACGAGGTAGCGGTAGGGCTCGTCGTCGCCGGCGACGAGGCGGGCCATGCCGGGAATGACCCGGAACGAGTAGAGGTCGTAGACCTTGTCGAGCCCCGGCACGTCGACGGCGGAGAACTCCAGGCACAGGAAGCGGCCGCCCGGCTTCAGCACGCGGTAGGCCTCGGCGAGCGCCAGCTCGCGGCGCGGCACGTTGCGGATGCCGAAGGCGATGGTGTAGGCGTCGAACTCCGCCGCCTCGAACGGCAGCGCCTCGGCGTTGCCCTGCACGAAACGCACCCGCTCGCCGAGGCGGCGCGCTTGGGCGCGGTCGCGGCCGACGGCGAGCATCTCGCCGTTGATGTCGCAGACCGTCACGTTGGCGGCGTCGCGCGCGCGCTCGAGGATGCGGAAGGCGACGTCGCCGGTGCCGCCGGCGACGTCGATCGACCGCCACGGCCGCCGGCCGCTGCGCGGCGGTGCGAGCCAGGAGACGAGCGCCTCCTTCCACAGCCGATGCATGCCTGCGGACATCAGGTCGTTCATCAAATCGTAGCGGCGCGCGACGCGGTGGAACACGTCGTCGACGAGGCCCTGCTTCTCCTCGAGCCGGACGCGACGGAAGCCGTAGTCCGCCTCGCCGGGCGCGCCCGCCGTCGTCATGGTCAGCCTCCGTGCCTCGCTTCGCGGCCGGACCATAGCGGATGGCCCTGGCCCACGCTATCGTGCCGCCGTTCCCGCGCCGGCTGCCGAGCACCCCCGTCCATGCCCGAGCTTCCCGAGGTCGAAACCGTCCGCCGCGGCCTCGCCCCGGCGATGGAGGGCCGGCGGATCCTCGCCGTCGAGTGCCGCCGGCCGGACCTGCGCTTCCCGCTGCCGCCGGGCCTCTCCGATCGCCTCGCCGGGCGGCGGGTGACGGCGATGGACCGGCGCGCCAAATACCTCATCGCCCGCACCGACGGCGACGAGGCGCTGATCATGCACCTCGGCATGTCGGGCTCGTTCCGGGTCGAGGCGGGCGGCGGCGAGCGGACGCCCGGCGTCTTCGAGCGGGCGCGCTCGAAGGACGCCGCCCACGACCACGTCGTCTTCCACATCGAGGGCGGCGCCCGGGTCACCTACAACGACCCGCGCCGCTTCGGCTTCATGGCCCTCGCCGAGGCCGGCCGGCTCGACGAGCACCCGCTGCTCGCCTCCCTCGGCATCGAGCCGCTCGGCAACGCCCTGTCCGGCGGCTTTCTCGCCGCCGCCTTCGCCGGCCGCGCCGCGCCCCTGAAGGCGGCGCTGCTCGACCAGCGCGTCGTCGCCGGGCTCGGCAACATCTATGTCTGCGAGGCCTTGTGGCGGGCGCGCCTGTCGCCGCGCCGCGCCGCCGGAACGCTCGCCCGCGCCGACGGCAGCGGCGGAGCGCGGGCGGAGCGGCTCGCCGGCGCCATCCGCGCCGTGCTCGAGGAGGCGATCGAGGCCGGCGGCTCGTCGCTGCGCGACCATGTCGCGACCGACGGCAGCCTCGGCTACTTCCAGCACCGCTTCGCCGTCTACGACCGCGAGCACGCCGCCTGCCCGACGCCGGCCTGCCGCGGCACCGTCGAGCGCATCGTCCAGAGCGGCCGCTCGAGCTTCTTCTGCGCCGTGTGCCAGCGCTAGAGCGTTTCCCGGCCAGATGGAATCACCTGGCCGATCAGGAAACCCTCCGCATTCAAGAGCTTGAGCATATTCTTGTCGTTCAGATCGCTTCGATCTGAACGGAATATGCTCTAGACCTCCCGCCCCCGCCGCAGCAGGGGCAGCCGGTGCAGCCGGCGGGGGCGAGCGCCCGCCCGAGACCCGCCGTCGCGACCGACGCCGCGTCGCTCGCCGCCCCGCCTCAGCGGAAGACGCTGACCGCCTCGCCGGACGACAGGCGGCCGTTGAACTTGCCCGGCGCCGTCGCGTAGAGGTTCGCCACCGGGGCGGTGGCCGAATCCTTCAGGGTGATCTCCTTGCCGGCGAGATCCCAGGCGGAGACGCCCTTCAGCGCTTCCGACTGGCAGCCGCGGGTGGAGGCGCGATAGCCGCCGCTCCAGCCGGTGAGCACCATGAACAACTGGCAGCGCTCGCCGCCCGACTCGATCGTCCAGCCGCCGAGGAGCTCGGAGCGCTGCACCGCGAGCTGCTGCTCCGGTGCCGGCAACGCCGCCGGCTGGATCGGCTCCGGCTCGACCGGCTCGACCGGCGGCGGCGGGTTCGTCGGCGGCGGCAGCGCCGCGGCGGCGACCGGAGCCGCCGGCACCGCCGGCAGCGGCTCGAGCTGCGGCTCGGAACCGAAGCCACCGAAGCGCGAGCACCCCGACGCGCCGAGCGCGGCGACGAGGCCCAGGACGACCGGGATGCGTCCGTTCATGGTCAACAGCTCCCCAAGGCTCCGCGTCGCGCGGCGTCGTTCTCGGCTATCCGCATAGGGCGGTTGATCGGCGCTCGTCAATCGTTCCGATGGAACGAGGCGCGCCGCGGGGCCGCCGGCGGCGGCAAATCAAATAATTCGCCGAATCAATGGCTTGCCGACGCAGCGCGGCGGCAGGCCGCCGCCCGGCCCGCGGGCTTCGCGGCTAGCCCGTTGTTGGGCAAGGGAAATCCGCCGCCCGTCGCGGCGCCCGAGCGGCCATGTCCGGGGGCTGCGGCCGGTCGGCCCTCCCCGCCCGATTCCGGCAGGCGCGGTTCCCGGCAGACGCGGCGATGCCGCCGCGACCCGGTCAAACCGCGCGCCTCAAGGCCCGGGCGAAGCCGAAAGTGCCGTCCTCCAGCGCTCGGTCGATGCGCCCGATCACCGCCTCGAGCAGGCGGGCGAACTCGCCCGGCCCGGCATCGGCGCGGGGCTCGGGCAGGAACCAGGAAAGCCGCCGCGGCGGCCGCTGCCACAGCGGCTCGGTCCGGCCGAGGATCGCCGCCGAGAGCACGACGAGGACGTCGGGGGCCGGCGCCTGCGGCATGGCGAACACCTCGAGCGCCTTCGGCGCGAGCCCGTCGGCCGGCAGGCCGGCGGCGGCGAGGGCGCGCAGCGTCCGCCCGTCGACGCGCCGCGCCGGCTCGATGCCGGCGCTGAAGGCGCGCAGGGCGCCTCCGGCGATCGTGTTCAGATAGGTCTCGGCCATCGGGCTCGCGCAGGCGTTCCCGGAACAAACGAACAGCACCGTCGGAAGGACCATCGACACGCCTCCGCTGGTCGGCGCCGGCGGGGCGACTCGCTCCCCCGCCGCGCACCGCCCGTCTACGCTCAGTCCTCAACGCAGATATGACGGAACGGTTTCGCCAGCCTGACGACTTTCGCGAAGCGCCAGGCGCCGTCATTCGGGACGGTGGCAGACCGCCTCGACATTGTGGCCGTCGGGATCGAGGACGAAGGCGCTGTAGTAGCTCGGGTGGTAGTGCGGGCGCAGGCCCGGAGCGCCGTTGTCGCCGCCGCCGGCGGCGAGCGCCGCGGCATGGAAGGCGGCGACCGCCACCCGATCGGCGGCGACGAAGGCGATGTGGGCGTGGCCGCCGGACCGGCCCGGGCTAATCCAAAAGGCCGGCTTGAAGCCGCGGCCGAAGCCGGTGTGCGGGATGCCGCCGGTCTCCTCGGCCGTCACCTCCATGACGACGCCGATGCCGAGCGGCGCGAGCGCCCGCTCATAGAAGGCACGCGAGCGGGCGTGGTCGGCGACGGCGAGGCCGACGTGGTCGAGGATCGCGGCGGTGTCCATGACCGAATCGGACATCGGATGCTCCTTCTCGGGTGCGCTCTCAGGGACGGCGCCGTCCGGCCAGGAGACCCCGCTTCGGCGCCGCCGGCAATGGCCGGCGCCGCCGCGGAAGGCCCGCCGCGGCGGCGACCGGTCAGGCGGCGAGTGCCGCGAGAAGACTGTTGAGGACGAGGCGACCGCGCGGCGTCGCGGCGAGGCGGCCGCCGGGCCGGGTCTCGACGAGGCCGTCCTCGGCGAGTGCCGCGACGCGCGCTTGCGCCAGCGGGCGGCCGGCGAGGCGGGCGTGGCGGGCGAGGTCGACACCTTCCGAGAGCCGCATGCCCATCAGGAGGAGCTCGTCGGCCGCCGCCTCGCCCTCGACCGGCTCGTCGACGACGAGGCCGTGGCCGCGCGCCTCGACGAGGGAAAGCCAGCGCTCGGGATTGCGCTCGCCGGCCGTGGCGCGCCGGCCGTCCGGCGCAGCGAGCCGGCCGTGGGCGCCGGCGCCGACGCCGACATAGGCGCCGCCGCGCCAGTAGACGAGGTTGTGCCGGCATTCGGCGCCCGGGCGGGCATGGTTGGAGACTTCGTAAGCCGGCAAATCGTTCTCGCCGCAGACCGCCTGCGTGAGCTCGTAGAGGTCGGCGGCGAGGTCCTCGTCGGGCACGACGAGCCGGCCGGCGGCGTGGCGCGCGGCGAACGGCGTGCCGTCCTCGATCGTCAGCTGGTAGAGCGACAGGTGGTCGGCGGCGAGCCCGATCGCCCGCTCGAGCTCGGCCGCCCATTCGGCGAGCGTCTGGCCGGGGCGCGCGTAGATGAGGTCGAAGGAAAGGCGGGGAAAGGTGGCGCGCGCGAGCTCGATCGCCGCCAATGCCTCGGCGACGTCGTGGCGGCGGCCGAGGGCCTGGAGCGCCGCGTCGTCGAGCGCCTGGACGCCGAGCGACAGGCGGTTGACGCCGGCGGATCGATAGCCGGCAAATTTTTCCGCCTCGACGCTGGTCGGGTTGGCCTCCAGCGTGATCTCCGCGCCGGCCGGAAGGCCCCACAGCCGGTCGATCGCGGCGAGGACCGCCGCGACCGTCGAAGGCGCCATCAGCGACGGCGTGCCGCCGCCGAAGAACACCGTCTCGGCCCGCCGCCGCGCGGTCATGGCCGCGACCGCCTCGAGCTCGCGGACGAGGGCGGCGGCGAAGCGCGGCTCGTCGACGCCGCCGTGGCGGACGTGGCTGTTGAAGTCGCAATAGGGGCACTTGGCCGCGCAGAACGGCCAGTGGACATAGATGCCGAAGCCGCCGTCGGCCGCGCCCTTGGGAAGATCGCTCGTCATCGCCGAGGTGATGCGGCCGCGGCCGGGCGAAAGCAAGGCCGGCGTGGCGGTGCCCCGGTGGCCGGGGCCGGCGGCGGGCTGCTCACCAGAGCCGTGTCCGCGGCGCCCCCCACCCTGCCCTCCCCCACGAGGGGGGAGGGTTCGCGCCGAGATTTTGAGAAACGGGCGATATCAACAAACATGACGGAAACCCTCCCCCCTTGTGGGGGAGGGTAGGGTGGGGGAGCCGCAGGTGAGGCGTTGGAGGCGCCGACGAAGCGACGCCGCCCGCCGCCATGTCGATCCCCGCCCGCGCCCGCCGCTCAGCCCTTCAGGCAGGCCTCGGTGAGGAGCACGAAGGCGCGCGCCCGGTGCGACAGGGCGCCGGCGTCCGACAGGCCGTGCTTCTCCTCGCCGGACATCTCGCCGAAGGTGCGGTCGTGGCCGTCGGGCAGGAACATCGGGTCGTAGCCGAAGCCGAGATCGCCGCGCGGCGGCCAGACGAGGGTGCCGTGCACCTCGCCGAGGAACTCCTCGAGGTGGCCGTCCGGCCAGGCGAGGCAGAGGGCGGCGACGAACTTCGCCCGCCGCTTCTCGGGCGTCGTCGCGCCGGCGGCCTGGAGCGCCTCCTCGACCTTCTGCATGGCATGGCCGAAGTCGCGGTCCGGCCCCGCCCAGCGGGCCGAGTAGATGCCGGGCGCGCCATCGAGCGCCTCGACGGAGACACCGGAATCGTCGGCGAGCGACGGCAGCCCGGAGCCGGCGACCGCCGCTTCGGCCTTCAGCCGGGCGTTGGCGGCGTAGGTGAGCCCTGTCTCCTCGGGCTCGGGAAGGCCGAGCTCGCCGGCCGACACCGTCTCGATGCCGAACGGGGCGACGAGGAAGCGGATCTCGAAGACCTTGCCCTTGTTGTGGCTGGCGACGACGAGCTTCGGCCCGGTCAGGCGGCGGTGCGGCATCGGCGGGAGGATCCTGGCTCGGCGAGGAAGGAGACGCCGCCGTGTCGCCGGAGGCGGCCGCCCCGAGCGATGGCGGGACCGGGGAGCGGCGCGCTCAGAGGATGGCGAGCTTCTGCAGCTCGACGAGGCGGCCGACGCCGGCCTCGGCGAGGTCGAGGAGCTGCGCGAGCTCGTCGCGCGAGAACGGCTTGCCCTCGGCGGTCGACTGCACCTCGACGAGGCCGCCGGAGCCGGTGATGACGAAGTTGGCGTCGGTCTCGGCGCGGGAGTCCTCCTCGTATTCGAGGTCGAGCACCGGCACGCCGCCGACGATGCCGCAGGAGACGGCGGCGACGTGGTCGGTGATCACCACGCCGGCCACCATGCCGCGGGCCCGCATCCAGGTGACGCAGTCCGACAGCGCCACCCAGGCGCCGGTGATCGCCGCGGTGCGGGTGCCGCCGTCGGCCTGCAGCACGTCGCAATCGATGGAGATCTGCTTCTCGCCGAGCGCCGAAAGGTCGACGACGGCCCGCAGTGAGCGGCCGATCAGGCGCTGGATCTCCTGGGTGCGGCCGGAGGGCTTGCCGGCGGTCACCTCGCGCCGCGTGCGGGTGTGGGTGGCGCGCGGCAGCATGCCGTACTCCGCCGTCACCCAGCCGCGGCCGCCGCCGCGGAGCCACGCCGGCACCTTGTCCTCGAGGCTCGCCGTGCACAGCACGTGGGTGTCGCCGAAGCGCACCAGGCACGAGCCCTCGGCGTGGCGGGCGATGCCGCGCTCGAGGGTCACGGCACGCATCTCGTCGACGGCACGCTTCGAGGGGCGGGGGGAGAAGGTCATCGGCGGCCCTTTTTCCATGCCGGCGGCACGGCCGCCGTCCCCGGGCCTGGGCGCAGCCCAGCCGGCGATCTCGTCGGCTCATAGCCGTGATCGCGGTGCAGCGGCAAGCGAAACGGCGGGAAGGAGGGCAACGCCGGCAAGCGGCCGAGGCGGCCCCGTCGCTCAGCCGCCCTCGAAGCCCTGGAGCACGCCGACCGCGTTGACGCCGATCTCGGCGACGGCGTAGCCGCCTTCCATCAGGAACACCGTCGGCCGGCCGAGCGCGGCGATGCGCGCGCCGATGCGCGGAAACTCCCCGCTCTTCAGCCGGAAGCCGGAGATCGGATCCTTCTCGAAGGTGTCGACGCCGAGCGAGACCACCACCACGTCGGCGCCGTAGGCGGAGATCCTGCGGCAGGCGTCGTCGAGGGCGGCCGACCAGGTCTCGAACGTCGTGCCGAGCGGCATCGGATAGTTGAGGTTGCAGCCCTCGCCGGCGCTCGCCCCGCGCTCGTCGGCGTGACCGAGGAAATAGGGATATTCCTCGCGCGGGTCGGCGTGCAGGTTGGCGACGAGCACGTCGGCGTCGGCATAGAAGATCTCCTGGGTGCCGTTGCCGTGATGGTAGTCGACGTCGAGGATCGCGACGCGGGCGGCGCCGCGGTCGCGCAGCGAGCGGGCGACGACGGCGGCGTTGTTGACGTAGCAGTAGCCGCCCATGAAGCTCGAGCCGGCGTGGTGGCCGGGCGGCCGGCAGAGGCCGAAGGCGGCCGGCGCGCCGTCGGCGACGAGGTCGGCGGCGGTCAGCGCGCAGTCGAGGGAGGCCTGCACGGCGGCCCAGGTGCCGGCGACGATCGGCGCGCCGGCGTCGAAGGAATAGTAGCCGAGGAGGCCGTCGATGCGGGCCGGCGGCACCGCCTTCCTGAGGCCCGGTACCGGCCAGGACATCGGCAGCGCCGGCACCTGGTTGCCGGCCGCCGTCCACATCTCCCAGGCTTCCGCGAGGAAGGCGAGATAGGCCGGGTCGTGCACCGCCGCGGCGGCGCCGAGCCCGTAGGCGGCCGGAGCGACGATCTCGCCGAGGCCGACCTCCTCGACCCGGGCGCGGACGATCTCGGCCCGCGACGGCTTCTCGAAGCCCGGCGCCAGGCTGCCGCCGGTCATCTCGAAATAGCCGGCGTGGCCGCGGTGCGCCTCGCTGTAGACGGTCTTCATGGGAAATCCGGCGCTCCGGGCTCGTCGCAAGGGGACGGCAGGAGACACGATCCGGCCGGGTTCCGCCAGCCCCGCGCCGCCGCGGCGGCGCCGGGCCGGCGCCGGCTCAGAGCAGGCCGCGGCCGGCGAGGTTCTTCATCAGCGCGCCGGTGCCGAAGGTCCACGGCGCGCACTCGGTGGAGAGCCGGACGCGGTTGACGAGGGCGCCGAGCCGCGGCGTGGCGATCGTCACCACGTCGCCGCGCTTGTGGGTGAAGCCGGAGCCCGGCGCGCCGCGGTCCTTCACCGGCGCGAACATGGTGCCGAGATAGAGGCAGAAGCCGTCCGGGTACTGGTGGTGCGGCCCGACGGTCGCCATCACCAGACTCTCCGGGTCGCGGCTGATGCGCCGCATCGACGACGAGCCGTCGAGGCGAAAACCGTCCTCGCCCTCGACGACGAGCCCGACCTCGGCGGCGCGCACGTCGTCGAGCGAGAAGTGCTCGTCGAACAG
>Ga0255338_1006385_pt1 | contig 10026 bp, 7 predicted proteins | sample MeOH1_35cm_T4_19_FD_203715 | JGI IMG/M metagenome (GOLD analysis project Ga0255338, IMG submission 203715) | Sandy soil microbial communities from University of British Columbia, Vancouver, Canada - MeOH1_35cm_T4_195 | ecosystem: Engineered > Artificial ecosystem > Sand microcosm > Unclassified ...
ACCCGGCCAACGTCTCCTCGGCATCCGTGGCCATCCACGCCGCGAGCGTGGGTCCCAGGTCGTAGGAGATCCGCCGGAGCGAGCCGTGCTCGACGTTCGGCCGATAGCACTCCGCGTCGATTCGCGCGTTCCAGTCATGGAACGGCGCGGCCGACGGTTCCGCCGGGATCCGGCCGGTGAACGGATCGGCGCGAAGCGGCTGGTAGAAATGGGCGTGGATGGCCAGTCGCCCGCGGGGGGCGCCGGTCACGCGACGATCACGTGGCATGACGCACTCGCGGGGGGTTGACCGCCGGCTCCTCCGCCGCCTCCTCCGCCGCACGGTCGCGGCGGGCGCTGACGAGGTTCTCGACCACGACCCGTCGGCGCTCCCCCGGCCCGAGCCGGAGCGGCCACGACAGCAGCAGTCCGCTGCCCTGGTAGACGCGCTCGAAGCCGCCCTCCGAGTTCGAGACGGTCTCGATCGGGGACCACCAGGCATCGGCGGGCGGCGTCGGGACCGAGAGCAGCTCGATGCCGAGGTCGTCATTCCCCTGGCCGATCTGCTCGACCGCGCCCGCGACGCCGCTGCTGTCGTGTCGCCGTCGCTCGCCCGCGACGTCGTACCAGGCCGCCGGATTACCCCCTCCGCCGAGCATCATCAGCGAGAACTCCAGCCCGAGCCGCGCCTCGATCGTCGTCTCGGAGAGGTTCGCGACCTCGGCGGCGACCGTCAGGCTGGGCGCTGCGCGGTCGCCACCGAGCGTCAGCGTCTTCTCGACCCGGACCGGGGCCTGGCCATCGCTCGTCGTCACCGCCCCGTCGCGGGTGACGCGGAGCCGTCCCGGGCGGAGCTCGACGACGGACCACGACCCGGCGACGAAGTCTCCGAGCTCGACAGCAGTCGCGGCCGCCACGTCGGCCGGGTCCGCATTCGGCGCGAGGAATCGGACGAGCGCCGAGCGTCGCTCGTAGGAGTCGTAGTGGAGCTGCGCGGAGAGGTCCGCCTCCTTCGTCCGGACGAGGTCATGGATCGAGGCAGGCCCGGTCGTCGTGTCGTCACCGGACCCCGCGGACGCCCCGCCGTTCAACGCCGCCTCGTGCGTTCGGAGCGTCGCGTGATAGGCCTCCGGGCGCCGGCGCATCACGGCCGTCAGCGCGAGGCGGGTCGCCCGGACGTCCCAGGCGCCGATGCCCGCGCCCTCGTCGAGGTCGACGACGACGACCTGGCCCGGGTCGGCCATGAGTGCCTCGTCGCGTCCGTCGAGGTCGACGTCGACCAGCTCCGCGGCCTCGAGCGTACCGCCGGAGCGGTCGGCTGCGTCCTCCGCCGCGATGAGGTGCTCGTGGGTCGCCAGCCGCATGTGCCCGATGTAGATCCCGCCGAACAACCCGTGCCAGTAGCAGTCGTTCGACTGGCCCTGGTAGAGGTGGTCGAGCGCCGCCGTCTTCGCCGCCCCGTCGGGCATCGCGGCGACCTTCGACGAGATCCGCAGCATGTGCTTGTGGAGGTCGTTGACCTCGCGGTACTTCACCTGGAAGTTGCGCCAGAAGCCACCGCGCAGCCAGCGCGCCTCGGGCCGTCGCTCGGCGAGGTCCCGGTGGAGCACTTCCTGGTAGGCGGTCGCCTCGTCGGCCGGCAGCGCCCACGCGGCCATCTCGGAATATGAGCCCGTCGGAACGTAGACCCGCCCCATCGGCGCCCCTCGCGCGAGCCACTCGGACGGCGTGACCGTCGTCAGCCAGTCGGCGTTCGCCTCGAGCGCCTCGAAGAACCGCTCCACCCAGCGGCCGCTGCCCCAGCAATGGTCCCAGGTGCCCGGCCACGCACCGAACTTCTCGCCGTCATCGGCCATCATCCCGACCCGCGTCCCGTCCTCCGTCGCGTGGTCATGGAGGTAGGCCACGACGTCCTCGACCGCGCCGAACGGGATCCGGTAGCGCAAGCCCTGCTCGGACGCGAAGACCGTCAGCGAGTGTCCCTGGTCCTCGGTCGTGTAGGCGCCCCAGAGGTTCTCCTCCGGGACCGCACCGGCGCGGAAATGGGCGTCATCGAGGATCGTCCAGCGGTAGCCGGCGGTCTCGAGCGACGTCGGAAGGTCGGGCTCCCACACCCGCTCCGCCAGCCACGCCCCGTGCGGCCGCTGACCGCTCAACGCCTCGACCTCGTCGGCCATCCGCCGCAGCTGTCCGACGCGGTCGCGCTCGGGGAGCGACGCCAGGACCGGTTCCGCCCAGCCGCCACCGAGCAGCTCGACCTGCCCGCGATCGACGAGTGTGCGGAGCCGTTCGATGAACTGCGGGCGCTCGCGCTGGAGCCACGCGAGGAGCGGGCCGGAGTAGTGGAGCGAGACGCGAATTCGCGGATGTCGCTCGAGCGCCTCGAGCATCGGGGCGTACGCCTGCTGGAAGACATCCGCGATCACCCAGCCGAAGTTGCCGACCGGCTGGTGGTTGTGGAGGACGAGCGCGAGCGAGATGCGTGAGGCCACGGGGGCGTGGTCCCTTTCGGTGTCGACGGTGCGGAGGACGGCTCAGCCCGCCTCGCGCACGAGCCGGAGGGTGGCATCGCCGTCGGCCGCGGTGGCACGCGCAGCCACCCCGGCAGCCGGCAGGTAAAGTCGCTCGGCGTACTCGTGGAGCATCCGGGTGGTCGAGAAGCGCCAGATCGTGGACGCCATCGATCGCCGCATCCGCTCCAGCCACTCCCGCGGGAGACCGTCGCGATCGCGCTCGTAGTAGAGCGGCACGACCTCGGTCTCGAGGAGCCGGTAGAGCTCCTGCGCGTCGGCCCAGTCCTGCGCGCCTTCGTCGGGGTTCGTCTCGCGGCCGCCGATCGCCCAGCCGTTCTCGCCGGTCCAACCCTCGTCCCACCAGCCGTCGAGGACGCTCAGGTTGACGACACCGTTCGTGGCGGCCTTCATCCCGCTCGTGCCGGACGCCTCGAGCGGTCGGCGCGGGTTGTTGAGCCAGACGTCGACCCCCTGGACGAGGAAGCGGGCGATCCGCATGTCGTAGTCCTCGATGATGAAGACGCGACCGCGGAGCTGGTCCGAACGGGACCGGTCGAAGATCTCCTGGATGACCTGCTGGCCGGGTCGGTCGGCGGGATGGGCCTTCCCCGCGAACACGATCTGGACCGGGCGCTCCTCGTTCCAGAGGAGCCGGGCGAGGCGATCAATGTCGCTGAAGATCATCCCCGCCCGCTTGTAGGTCGCGAACCGGCGGGCAAAGCCGATCGTCAGGGCGTTCGGGTCGAGCGCGTGCTCGAGCTCCTCCAGGACCGACGGTGCCTCGCCGTGGCGGGCGAACTGGTTCCGCAGCCTGCGGCTCGCGAAGATCGCCAGCTCGCGCTTCTGGCGCTGGTGCGCCTCCCACAGGTCGGCCGCCGGGACCCGGTCGAGCCGGTCCCAGAACCGCCCCGCGGTGGTCTGGTTGTCGAGGTCGTCGAGATCGGCGTCGAGGTGGCGTTCGAGCTGGTCGCGGACGGAGCGACCGATCCACGTCGGAGCGTGGACGCCGTTCGTGATCCCGAGGATCTGTCGGCCGTCGAGGATCGGGTGCCACGTGGCGTTCGCGGTTTCGGCGTGGAGCTGGCTGACGGCGTTGGCGAGGTGCGTCAGGCGCAGAGAGAACGCGGTCATGTCGAACTGGCCGCGGTCGCCGTCAACCCCGAGTCCGAGCTCCAGAACGCGGTCGACGGGGACGCCGCCGGTCCCCGGACGTCCATCGCCATCGAGGAGCGGGCCGGCGACGCGGCGAACGAGGTCGCTGTCGAACCGCTCGTTGCCGGCCGCCACGGGGGTATGGATCGTAAAGACGCTGTTGCGTCGCACGTTGTCCCACGCCGCGTCGAGCGACTGGCCGCTCGCCACGAGCTCGCGCGCACGCTCGGCGAGGAGGAACGCCGAGTGGCCCTCGTTCAGATGCCAGGCTGACGGTGCGATCCCGAGCCCCCGGATCGCCCGGACACCGCCGACGCCGAGGACGAGCTCCTGGTGGAGCCGCATCTCGCGGCCGCGAACGTAGAGGATGTGGGTGATCGGTCGATCGGCCTCGTCGTTCTCCGGGACGTCGGTGTCGAGGAGGAGGACCGGCACCCGACCGACCTGCGCCAGCCAGACGGCGACGGTCAGCTCGCGCCCGGGGAGCTCGACCGTCACGAAGAGCGGCTCGCCGTCCTGGCCCTGGACGCGCTGAAGCGGCAGCCGCGTCAGGTCGTAGTCCGGGTAGGCGTGCTCCTGGTGGCCGTCCGCGTCGATCGTCTGCCGGAAATAACCTTTCCGGTAGAGCAGGCCGACGCCGATGAACGGGAGCGCCATATCGCTCGCGGTCTTCGTGTGGTCGCCGGCGAGGACGCCCAGGCCGCCCGAGTAGATGCCGAGCGATTCGTGGAGGCCGTACTCGGCGCAGAAGTAGGCGATGGGACCGGCGAGGCTCGACGCATGACGGCGGTGGAACCAGTGGTCCGCGCCGTTCGCCATGTACCGATCGAACTCGGCGATGACGTCCTCGTACTCGGTCATGAACGACGGGTCCTCGAGGAGCGGACCCCATGCCGGCGGGTTGGCGAGGACCGGGATCGGATTGCGGTAGCGCTGCCACTGGGTGGCGTCGATTCGGTTGAAGAGGAGCTTGGCACGGGGGTGCCAGCTCCAGTAGAGGTTGTAGGCGAGGCGGCGGAGGCCTTCCAGCTGGGGCGGGAGCCGGAACGGGCCGGTCGGAAGCGTCGGAACGCTGACAGCGTGATCCATGGGCGCCGATGATAGCGGTTCTCCGTTGCGGCTGAACCGGTTTAGTCGATTGGGATGGCGTCCGAGGCCGGGTGATACGACCGCGTGATGCGGCCGATGGAGCGCGTCGTTGTGGCGGGACTCAGTTCCCGTCACGCGGTTCGTCACCGGTTTCCAATGACGTTGGACGAAACGGCGCGCGATGAGCGATGGCGTCGCCGGAAATCCAACGACATTGGATTCTCGTCGCGCTCGAGCGCCACGACCGGCCCTCTGCCGTGATTCCGTCCAATGTGATTGGAATTCCGTCCGCGAAACGTGCGACGGGGTCAGTCGGCGCGCCCCTGCGGCCTCGCCCCGGCGTGGCGTCGCCTGCCCGCCGCGCCCCAGCGCTCCCTCGCCACACCCAGGTGCGGGCACGTCCCCCGCGAACCTCGGGCGCGCCTCGGGACCGATCGCGTCGCCCGCCCGGTTACCATCGGAGCCGTGCGCGTTGCCTTCATCGCTGCCGAGTGCGAGCCCTGGGCGAAGACCGGCGGGCTCGGGGACGTCGTCGACGCGCTCGCCCGTGCCCTCGGGCGCCAGCCGGGCCGCCGGGTCGACGCCCCCGTCGACGTCTTCCTGCCGCGCTATCGGTCGGTGCCGGTGCCGCGGGCCGCTTCCACAACGCGCACGCTCCGCGTTCCCGACCCGACCGCCCCCTCCGGCCAGACGGAGGTCGGCATCGTCGACGTCGAGGGAAACGGCTACCGACTGCGCCTCGTCGACCACCCGGCCGCCTTCGATCGCGACGGCTTCTATGGCGACGCGACGGGCGACTACCCGGACAACGCCTGGCGGTTCGGGCTGTTCAACCGCGCCGCGCTCGAGGCGCTCCGCCTCGATCCACAGCCGCCGGACCTCATCCACCTCCACGACTGGCACGCGGCACCGGCCGTCCTCTACCGCGACGGCTGGTACGTCGACGATGCGGCAATCGCCCGCGCCGCGGTCCTCCTCTCGCTCCACAACCTTGCCTATCACGGCTGGACGCCGCGGGAGCGGTTCCCGGAGCTCGGCCTGCCGCCGAGCGACCGGCTGATGGCAACCGCGCGCGACGGGCTCGACCTTCTCGCCGCTGGCATCGACCGCGCGGAGCTCGTCAACACCGTCAGCCCCGGCTATGCGGCCGAAGCCCTGACGCCGGAATACGGGATGGGCCTCGACGATCGACTGCGGGCGAAGGGCGACGGGTTCTTCGGGATCCTGAACGGTCTCGACACCGAGGTCTGGAATCCGGGGACCGACGCCGACCTCGCCGCTCGCTACTCGCGCGACGATCTCGCCGGGAAGGCCGTCGCCCGACGCGACCTCCTCGCTACGGTCGGCCTCGACCCTGACGATGCGGGCCCGGTCCTCGGGATGATCGGGCGACTCGATCCGCAGAAGGGCTTCGATCTCCTGACCGGCGCCGCCGAGCGGCTCGTTCGCCGAGGAGCGCAGCTCGTCGTCCTCGGAACGGGCGACCCCCGTCTGGTGGCAGGTCTCCGGGAGCTCGCAACGGTCCACCCGGACCGGGTCGCGCTCGTCGAGCGGTTCGACCGGGTGCTCGCGCGGAAGATCTACGCCGGCAACGACCTGTTCGTCATGCCGTCGCGTTTCGAGCCGTGCGGGCAGGGCCAGATGATCGCCCTTCGCTACGGCTCGCCGCCGATCGTCCGGTTGACGGGCGGTCTCGCCGACACGGTCGTCGACGAGAAGCGGAACCCCGGCGCGGGGACGGGGTTCGTCTTCGATCCGGCGACGCCCGACGCGCTCTACGCGGCGTGCGACGCGGCGATCGAGCTGTTCGAGACGGGCGGCGCGGCGTGGCAATCGTTGGTCCGGCGGGGGATGGCGGTCGACTTCGACTGGACGACCGGGTCGGCGCCTCGGTACGTCGCGGCGTACGAGCGGGCGATCGCGATCCGCCGGGCGACGGGTTGACGCGCGGTCGACCGCCGTCTGCGCGAATGGGCCGATCGCCGACGTCGGGCCGCTAGAATCGACCGTCCAGCCCACCCCGGAGGGATCGATGGCCAACCAGTTCGTCGTCCAGCTGAAGAACGAGCCAGGGTCGATGGCGACCCTTGCCGAAGAGCTCGCCGCCCGTGGCGTGGACCTCCGGGCGATCGGGGGCGGCGGGATCGGCGATTCCGGCCACGTGATCATGACCACCGCCGACGACGAGACGACCCGCAAGGTCCTCGAGGAGGGCGGCTACACCTTCATCGAGGGCGAATCGATCCTCGCCGAGGTCGACGACCGACCGGGCGGGATGGCGCGGATCTCCCGGGCCCTCGCCGACGCCGGCGTCAACATCTACGGCCACTTGTTCCTCGGCCGATGGGGCGATCGAGCGATGTTCGCCTTCGTCGTCGACGACCCCGAGCGGGCGCGCCCGATCCTCGAACGCAAGGCCTGACCGCCAGCTCGATCGCCGTCCGGCGCGTCCGCCCCGGCGGCAGTGCATCGCTGCGGCAGTGCCTCGCTTCGGCAGTGCCTCGCTTCGGCAGTGTCCCGCGGCGGCGGTGCCCGGAGCGCGGCCCGGTGCGACCGGTTTGCGATGCCCCGCGCCGGCTGGGCCATGCCCCTCTGAGGAGCCTGGGCGTATCCCGGGCGAACCGTGGATCTCCCCGTCCGCCCGCCGATCGCCCCGATGCTCGCTCGCCTCACCCGCGAGCTGCCGCGCGGCCCGTACCTCTACGAGCCGAAATGGGACGGCTTCCGCTGTCTCGCCTTCCGCGACGGTGACGAGGTCGACCTCCGGAGCCGCCACGAGCGGCCGCTGGCGCGCTACTTTCCGGAGCTCGTCGATGGGCTCCGGACGCTCCGCGCGGAGCGGATCGTCCTCGACGGGGAGATCATCCTCGCGACCCCGAGCGGGTTCGACTTCGCGGTCCTCATGGGCCGGCTCCATCCCGCCGCGTCGCGGGTCGAGCGGCTCCGGCGCGAGACGCCGGCTTCGTACGTGGCGTTCGACCTGCTCGCCATCGACGGCGAGGAGCTGTTGTCCGTTGGCTTTGCCGAGCGTCGGGCCCGGCTCGAGCGCGAGCTTGCCGACGCCCAGCCTCCGATCCTGCTGACGCCGGCGACCCGCGATCTCGAGGTCGCCGAGGAGTGGTTCCGGCGGTTCCGGGGCGCCGGCGTCGACGGCATCGTCGCCAAGGCGGAGACGCTCCCGTACGAGCCGGGCCGGCGGGCGATGGTGAAGGTCAAGCACGAGCGGACGGCCGACTGCGTGGTCGCCGGCTTCCGTCTCCTGCCCGGTCAGCGGGCGGTGAGCTCGCTCATCCTCGGGCTCTACGACGACGAGGGACGGCTCCATCACGTCGGCGTCGTCACGAATCTGCCGGCCGCCGAGCGGGTCGCGCTTCTCGGCCTCCTCGCCCCGTTGCGGCTGCCGCTCGACGAGCATCCCTGGCGCGATGGGTTCGTCATCGGACGGAGTCCGCTCGGACGGCTGAAAGGCTCCGCGGCGCGCTGGACGCCGGACATGGAGCACGACTGGGTTCCGCTCCGGCCCGCGCTCGTCGTCGAGGTCGGGTTCGACCAGGTCGACGTCGACCGGCTCCGCCACCCCGCGCGGTTCCGGCGCTGGCGGCCCGATCGCGATCCCGAGAGCTGCCGACTCGAGCAGATCGAGCCCGATCCCGAGGTCCTCGGCCAGCTCGTCGCGCTCGCATGACGGCGACCGGTCGGGCGCACAGCGACCCCGAGCTCGACATCGGCGGCCGGCGCGTTCGGGTCACGAACCCGGACCGTGTCCTCTGGCCGGCGACCGGATTCACGAAACGGGCGATGCTCGCCTACTACGAACGGGTTGCCGACGTCCTGCTTCCACACGTCCGCGACCGCGGCCTGACGCTCCGCCGGTTCCCCGAGGGCGTCGACGGGCCGGGCTGGTACCAGGCGAACTGCCGGGGTCACCCCCCGTGGGTCCGGACGCATGACGTCGTCGGGCGGCGTGGCGGCCGGCTCCGGTACTGCGTCATCGACGACACCGCTGGCCTCGCGTGGGCGGCGAACCTCGGGACCATCGAATTCCACCCGTTCCTCGCGACGACCGACCGACCGGACGAGCCGACGGCGCTCGTCCTCGATCTCGATCCCGGCCCGCCCGCCGGCCTCACTAGATGCGCGCAGCTCGCGATCGAGCTGCGGCGGCTCCTCCACGGGCTCGGGCTCGAGGCGGTCGCAAAGACCTCCGGCGGGCTCGGTCTCCATGTCTACGTCCCGCTCGCGCCGGGTCATTCGTTCGCGGCCACGAAGGCGTTTGCGCGAGCGATTGCGGCGACGCTCGCCCGGCGCTGGCCGGACCGGGTGATCGATCGAACGGCGCGGTCGGAGCGTGCCGGCCGCGTGCTCATCGACTGGGTCCAGAACGACGTGAGCCGATCGACCGTTGCGCCCTATTCGCTCCGCGCCATGCCGTGGCCGCTCGTCTCGACGCCGGTTACGTGGGCAGAGGTCGCGGCCGCTGCAGACGGCGCGCGAGGCCGGCGGCTCGTCTTCGGACCAGACGAGGTCGTCGAGCGTGTTCGCCGCTTCGGCGACCTGTTTGAGCCGGCGCTCTCGAGAGCGGGCGTGCTGCCCGATCCGACGGCGGTCGCCTAGGGACTCCGCGCGCGGTCCCGAGTGGGCCGGGCCTACGCGTCGGTGCCGGTGCCTGCCTCCTCGGCCGCGTCGCGGTAGTCCTCTGGCAGGTCGTCGGCGAGCAGGCTCTCGTCGCCCTGGAGTGCGGCAATCAGCGCGGCGACATCTGGATCAGCCACCGCATCCTCCGGGTCGTCCGGCTCATCCGTCCCGGCACCCGTCGGCGTCCCGCCGGTGCCCGGACCCACCAGGTCACCGCCAAAGGAAGGGGTGCCTTCGGCGTCGGCCTCGCCGAGGCGAAGCGGCCGCTCAGCGTCGTTGTCGGTCGTCATGGCGTCCAAATCAGACTGCGGCGCTGCGACATCGCCCAGCCTCGATCCACGGCGCGGCTTGCGACCGCGTTGCAGCGTGGCGCGGACGGACCCGTCATTGGCCGCACCGCGCGTTGTCATGAGCGGTCGGCAATCACCACGCGACGCGCCGAGCAATGTGGATGCAAGGCTCGTCGAACATCCGCCACGGCACTGCAACCGAGGCACCGCTGGACTGCCGAGGTCGGCAAGGCGACCGGACGGGCGCCCGGTCGACTCTCGGGCCCGATGCGGCCAGGAGGTGGGGGATGCAGCATGCTGGATGGCGGACGTGGGTCGGCGCAGGTCTCGCCACCGCTTCGCTCCTCGTCCCGATGTTCTTCCTCGCC
>Ga0255338_1006387_pt1 | contig 10023 bp, 11 predicted proteins | sample MeOH1_35cm_T4_19_FD_203715 | JGI IMG/M metagenome (GOLD analysis project Ga0255338, IMG submission 203715) | Sandy soil microbial communities from University of British Columbia, Vancouver, Canada - MeOH1_35cm_T4_195 | ecosystem: Engineered > Artificial ecosystem > Sand microcosm > Unclassified ...
GTTTACTGGGGGAATGTATTGTTCGTGAAATCTCCCCAAGTGATAGTCCAAAACGACTCTATCGAGCAGGCCGTCAGGCAATGTTCTCTCGGGTGTCAGCGCAAAATGTCGCATTAACTGACGGTGGTGTGCATACCTGATATGCGTGCCATCCATTGAGTCAGAGGCATCAACTATATGGGCTCTTTCCGTAGGGTGGATTTTAGCAAGCTCCCTGTACACTGCGGAATGCACTGCACCAATAAGTACCCCAATCTTCTTGCCCTGATTATCAGGAGCCTCCCCCAGGTCACGCAGTTGGCTCACCATGCACTCCTCTCTATATGCATTGAGAGTGCCAAGAATTTGTGCATAGTACAATATCGCGTCTTTCTGGTCACTGACACTCCTCATTTCACTGGTCATGGCTTTCGCGGTTCTATCCGCCTGCTGCACCTGGCGCCAATAGTCATCACTTTCTGGCGAGGAGGGCACATCAATTAGTACAACGCGCTGGCCTCGGCGAGGAAGTTGCGAAATCAGATCCGTATAGAACCCTCCATGGTGTGCTCCTTTCAGAACCACATTTAACACCATATCCCTCTGGTAGTTGTCGGTGTCTGGGTTGAGCAATAGCTCGAAGTTAGCCCTTAGTCTCTCCCGATGTTCAGGGGTTTGACCAACAAACTCTAGCGCCAATATGTCGCAGTCTTTGACTTGTTCTGCGGCTGCCTCGAAGTTGTCCTCGTGATGTGCCCAAAGTACAAATTTATATTCCGGGCCGGGAAGGGCTTTGGACTCTGGTGTTGGGGGAGCTAGGGCAGGATTATCGAGAGGAGGCATGGCGTTTGCTGTTGGGTCTGCGTCGCTGGTGTTGGCGAGTTCTGTCATATGTTTATGCTATCACGACAGGTTGTATTTTATACGTTTATGCTTGTAAGCACGTGCGTTATAGGGTAATATCTTTACGAGTAAGGCTTAACAGGGGTTATTGTGGCAAAAGCGACGAAGTATATTTTTGTTACTGGTGGAGTGCTTTCCGGACTCGGAAAGGGTATCACCGCCGCCTCGATTGCTAACCTCCTAAAAGCTCGCGGTCTCCGCGTTAACCTCCAAAAATGTGACCCGTATCTCAATGTTGATGCGGGTTTACTTAATCCACGCGAACACGGCGAGTGCTTTGTTACCAAAGACGGGGCAGAAACCGACCTCGACCTCGGTCATTACGAGCGGTTTATCGACCAAGAGCTTACTCAGTCTAGTTCTTTGATGCAGGGTCGCGTTCTTTTGCGTGTTATCGAAGATGAACGCACTGGTCGCTATCAGGGCGAGACAGTACAGATCGTACCGCATGTCATGAACGCAGTTCAGGGGTACATTCGCCACGCCGGCGAGGGCTTTGACGTGCACATCGTCGAGATTGGCGGCACAGTGGGTGACGTCGAAAGTCAGAGCTTCGTGGAGGCAATCCGCGAGTTTGGCATGCGTGTTGGCCGCGAGAACTGTGTGTACGTGCACGTTGTGTATTTGCCATACCTCGGCGCGAGCAAAGAAACCAAGACTAAGCCGGCTCAGAACGCCGTGCGCGAGTTGCGCAGCATGGGCATCAGCCCGGACGTATTAGTAGCCCGCAGCGAAAACCCGACTAACGGCAACACGGTCAGTAAGCTTAGTTTATTTAGTGGTGTCGAAGAAGAGGCAATCGCGTTATTGCCCAATGCCAAAAGTATCTACGAGGTGCCGTTGACGCTAGAAGATGCCGGTATCGCTGATGTCGTGGTTCGCAAACTCGGCCTCAAGGCTAAGAAGGCGAACCTTAAGCCCTGGCGCGAGATGGTTGACCGCTCGATGCGCACCTACAAGTCTACTGTTCGCGTTGGTATCGTTGCCAAATACCTGGACAACGAGGACACCTATCTGTGTGTATTTGAAGCGCTGCGTTCCGCAAGTTGGTGGAACGAAACCAATGTCGAGTTGGTTTGGGTCGACGCCTCGGCTCTTGGCGAAAAGGATGACTTGAGTGAAGACCTACGGGATTTGGATGGCATCGTCATCACCGGTGGTTGGGGCGAACGCGGAGTAGAAGGCAAGATTAAAGCCGCACAGTACGCCTTCCGTAACAATATGCCTTGCCTGGGGCTGTGCTATGGCTTGCAAATGATGCTTATCGGTACCGCTCGCCTGGCAGGCCTGGAAGATGCCCATACTACAGAAGTTGATCCTGATACGAAGTGTCCAGTTGTAAGCACCATGGCGGACCAAAAAGGCAAAGAAAGCACCGGCGGCACCTCACGCTTAGGTGACTACCCATGTGTCCTGGCAAAAGGTAGCCTAGCGCGCAAGCTTTATGGTGCGGACGAGATCATTGAGCGCCACCGTCATCGCTACGAGTGTAACAACGCATACCGCGACCAATATGAAGAGTGGGGCGTGCGAGCCGTTGGTTTGAGTCCAGACGGCCGTTTGGTCGAAATGATTGAGGCTATCGACCACCCGTTCTTTATGGCCAGCCAGTTCCACCCCGAATTCAAATCGCGCCCTAACCGCGCGCACCCAATGTTTGACGGTTTTGTCGCTGCTTGTTTAAGCTTGCAAGAACCAAGTAAATAGGATAACATAAGCAATATGACAGATATAACAGTTGGCTCCGGAGCCGCAAACAAAAAAATACTATTTGTAGAAGACGACGACGCCCTTGCAGCCGTGTACATTGTGCGCCTGGAGGCCGAAGGTCTAGAGGTCAAACGTGTTGCTAACGGCGAAGAAGCCCTAGCCGCGGCTGTAGACTACAAGCCCGACCTCGTACTCCTAGATGTTATGATGCCCAAAGTCAGCGGTTTCGATGTACTGGATATCCTGCGCAACACTCCTGAAACCGCTAACCTCAAAGTGATAATGCTCACAGCCCTCAGCCAAGAAGCTGACAAAAAACGGGCCGAAGAACTCGGCGCCGACGACTATCTCGTAAAGTCCCAAGTAGTAATCACCGACGTGATCGCTCGCGTCAAACTCCACCTGGGCATTAGCTAGACCAGTTAACGAAGGGTTATGGCGATGGCTTTTTGGCGACGTGCACCAAGCCCCACACTATCAACGACCCCTCCAAACATGCTGCCCGATCAGCTAGGATTAGATCCTGTCAGATTAGTAGAGGGGCTGCAGGGGGCTGGTCTATATAGTGAGTATAACCAGAAGACTGGAACCATGGATGTGATGCCCGGTTCAAGAGGCTTGGTTTATCCAACACTGGAAGACCGTTTGGCAGCAGCTGATACTCTTATTGATGATTGTTTGCAGCGTGCCGATCAGTATCCATACTACGATCTCTACCGGCAACATGGTTTGCTGCACGAGGACGGTGATGGTCCGCCATACCTTGTTCTGTACAGGACGATGAGCGCTGACTGGTCGTCGCCGGAGACTCAGCTTGCTGGGGGGTTACGGGACGGCGTATTTCGAGCAGACGAGCTAACCGGGCTGCAGCCTTCTGTTAAGGTTGGCGCAGTCCGTGGCTTCGAGGATTATGCTGCGAAGTTCGGAACCCTAGAGGCAGAGTTTGGCCCCGAACAGGTTGAAGCATACATGATTACTGATTCTGGCCACGATTTTTCGGCCTACTTATCTACTGCATATGCGCCCCAAACACAGATTTATGGTGACGCTATTATGGAGTTGCATGTTCCGGCATGCGTAACCCTCCCGGTTGATTTTTTGTATCAGGACGTCGAGCGGCGCTATCTAACGAGTCAAGGCGTGGATGTGCCAAGTCCGTCGAGCGGCGTTACGGAGTGCGAGATTGGCGTCATTGGGCGCATTCGGCCGGAGTGGATTGTGGGCCAAAACCACATTAGTGCCTACCGAGATATGGCAGGTGGTGCGCCGCAGTAAAAACATCCCCGAGCCGAGGTGTTGTGCTAGGCGTGTTTGTTGCGCATTGTAACCTTTTACGCTAATATTTATACGTTATTAGAAATTAACACAAACAAAAAAAGGAGATCATTATGGGAACCGAAAGAATTGTGGGGGGGCATTCTACTGATCCTGTATTCGCTCCCAATGCAGATCCGGTGAGGATGGCCGCAGATGCTACCGAGATACACATTGGGGAAGCAAAAAGACTACATGATCAGGGCGATGCTTGGGCCGATGTACAGGCTAATCTTGGTGTCATGTCCATGCATGGCGGCAATAGGCGTGCCACACGCGACGGCGGTATCGAGACTCCAAGTATCACCGGCGGACAACAAGCCGTTATGGATGAGATTCATGGACGAGCGATAGACTACGGTAAGAGGCATTACGGGGATAAGTAGCACTGTGGGTGCTGCGGGTTGGAGGTAACCAGTCCTTACTCTGAGTTTGTCTGATTATAGATCCGTATAGTAGAAAAATACTCCGGGGTTTTCGGAGTATTTTGGTTTGGCGATAGTTTTATACTCAACCGCGGCCTCGATGCGGCGGACAATGTGGTCGCTGAGACTGAAGTTGTGCAGAGCAACAGACCCAACCTCCACTTGACTAAGGGGTGCATATGTGCTAAGATATGTTTGTAAGGGAAAAACAAAAAAATATGGGTACAAATGAAATTGGCGGCCAAAGAACATCGGAGACGGGTGATATAGATCCCGATCCAGTAATGTCTATGCGGCCTGATGGTAGTACTGGTCCATGGCATAATCCGCCGGAAAAATGGGGTACGTTCACGGGTCGCGCCAGGGTGCTGTCGCCGACAGTTACTGGGCCAGCTGAGCCGCTCGAGGGTGAGTCGCCAGTAGGGGTATTCCCGGTTGTGCCGCTCGAGGGTGGTCATGCAGGGCAACAGGCGGCTGGGCCTCATAGCCAGCATCCATAATCACGACGTCGATTTGTTTATAAAAAATGAGCCAGGTAACCTGGCTCATTTTATTAGCTAGATGGTCAATTACTCGACTGTGACTTCAGTGCGGCGGACGGTGTGGCCGGTGAAGCGGCGGACTTTGCGGGTCTTGTAGGTTACAACGCCTTCGCGGTCGGCGTGGATAGTAAAGTTGCGGGCAAGCTTGGTACCTTTGCCGGCGCGCTTGGTCAGGCCGACTTGGCGTACAATAACGTTGCCAACTACGGCCTTCTGGCCGCCAGACATCTTAATACCGAGCCGCTGGCCGGGGCTATCTTTGGTGTTTTTGGCGGTACCGCCTGCTTTGACGTGTGACATACTGCGTTTACTTCCTTGTTATTACGAGCAGTTCGCGGGCAACTAGTTGCTCCGGTCTAAAGTACACGAGGTCCGCGTCTTTAGCGTGCTCAAATCTTAATCGATTATAACCTATCTGTTCTAAACGGTCAATAAGAGGCAAATGATGAATTTTATCGCCTGGACCGTGCCAGGCGGGGACGGCGAGGCAGAGGCGTTGGCCGGGTTGGGTTTGCTCGGCTATGTTCTTCAGAAATTTTTCGATGATAACGTTGCAGGCGCCGATGATTTCGTGAAGCGTGTCGGACCCAGGCCAAGAGCTGAGTGGGCGGCCAAGGTATGTTTCGCAGGCCACAACAGCGTAGGGGTGTGCCCAGTTGTGGGTGGTGGCGTCACCGATTTCGAGCTCGGGGTCTGTTTCTTCTCCGTGTGTTGTTAGCCAGGCAAGGTTTTCGCGGGTGTAGTCGATCATGCGGGCTTCGATGTCGGTACCGTAGGCGCCGTATCCCATTAGCAGAGCCTCTTGCAGCACTACACCAGTGCCACAGAAGGGGTCGAGCACAACACTATCCTCAGAGGCGGGCAGAGGGCCGGTAGCAAGATTTACGATAGTTTGAGCAAGTTTGGGGGGCAGCATGCCGACGCGCGCGTCGCGTTTGGGGCGGCCTTGGTCGCGTCGGGCATAGGCGGTAATATCCTGTACCTTAACAGTTTGGGCGAGGAGAGTTTGGCTGCCGTCCTTAACGAGCAATAACTCGATGCCCAAGTCGCCTGTAAGCTGATTGTGCAGTACGGCGGCGCTAGAGAGCGCCAGTTCTGTATTGGGGACCAACCGGACAGAACGATTGGCCTTTTTGCAGACTTTTTTCAGCTCTAGCCCGCTGCGAAAGAGCTGCTGAGTACTTACTGGCAGGCCGAAAACGCTCAGGCCAAGCTTTACCTTACCCTCTGGTGGCAGATAGTCTAACTGTTTGGACAGTGCTTCGGAAGCAGTACGCATAACCTTTTGCCAATCGGTAGCGTCGATAGTGCCAAGAACTTTGGCGATACGGATGCTGCTGCCGATACGTGCAAAATCTATCTCGTCGGCAGAAACATCGCTGGCCATATGCTGGCCAATGGGCTGGACATGGTCTGCGCCAAGCAAACTTTCTAGCTCGGCTCGCCCGATAGCGGGCTGGCGGCCGAGAATGAAAAGACTTTTATACATCATGATCTAACAATCATTATAACCGTTTTGCATATAATTCGACCGATTAGGAAGAATTTCATCCAGAGACCAAGATCGCTTTCCATTCAAGATTTAGCGATCTTGGCTCGAAGGATATATAATTTGGCGTAATGGGTAAGCAACCTTTCTTAAGGCGTAAATGGAAGCTAATTGTTAATATCATCACCGTTGCGGTTTTGGTATTGCTGGTCTTCTTGATCCGGGATCAGATCATTGAGACGTTTCAGAATCTGGGGAGGGTGGATTGGCACTACCTACTGCTTATTCCGCCTTTGATCGCGTTGAGCTACCATGCGCAAACCAGGATGTATCAGCGGATGTTTCATCTGATTGGCCATAAGCTGCACTACGGCTTTATGGTGCGGGTAGCGGTGGAACTGAATTTTGTGAACCAGGTATTTCCAAGTGGGGGAGTAAGCGGCATTTCGTACTTTGGGGTGCGGATGCGCAGCGCTGATATTACGGCGACACAGGCCAGTCTGGTACAGATTATGAAGCTGCTCCTGCTGTTCGTGTCGTTCGAGCTGCTATTGATACTTGGTCTGCTGATATTGGCGATAGATGGCAAAGCGAACGACCTGATGTTGTTAGTTGCCGGTTCGATTACCACATTACTGGCCATCGGTACGGTGGGATTTGTGGCAATCATTGGGTCGGAACGTCGGATTCACATTGCATTTACCGGTATAACCCGCGGCATTAACAAGCTGATTGGTTTTGCAACACGACACAAGGGCGAGGCAATTAGCACCGAGCGCGCCGAGAGTATCGTTAAGGATCTTCACAAGAGCTACAAGACGATCGAGTCGCACTGGCCAAAGTTGCGTAAGCCACTGGCTTGGGCGTTGGTGACTAACCTGTCAGCGATCGCGGCTATTTACTGCGTGTACGCGGCGTTCGGGGCGACGTGGGTGAACATTGGCGCAATCGTTGTGGCGTACTCGGTCGCCAACTTTGCGGGCTTAATCTCGGTATTGCCGGGCGGGGCAGGTATTTATGAGGCGTTGATGGTTGGCGTTTTAGCTGCTGGCGGTATTCCGGCTGCACTGAGCCTGCCGGTGACGGTGATGTGGCGGGTACTGACGACGCTTATTCAATTGCCGCCAGGGTACTATCTGTACCATCGTAATGTGCACCGGACAGGCAAATCGCCCCTAGATCAGCCGCATGAATCCTGAAGTTTCGTTTACTGTTAGCGAGTTTGTTGCAGTTCTGAACCAGACTTTGGAGTACGCATACCCCAATACGATGGTGACGGGTGAGCTGGCGAATTTTCGGGTCAGCAAGGGCAGGTGGGTGTACTTTGACCTGAAGGACGACGAGGCGACAGTGCGCTTTTTCGGCACCGTGTACCAGCTGCCAGGGCCGCTAGAAGACGGGATGTTATTGGCTGTAAGCGGCATGCCAAGACTGCACCCGCAATATGGCTTCAGCGTGAACGTTACAAGCATACGTCCAGTGGGTGAAGGGTCGATTAAAAAGGCAGCGCAGTTGCTAGAGGCAAAGCTTGCGGCAGAGGGGTTGTTCGACCCGGAACGCAAGCGGGCGTTGCCGTATCCACCAGCGCATATTGGTTTGATAACATCTGCTGAATCGGCCGCTTATCGTGATTTTATCAAGGTGTTGGGCGCGCGGTGGGGCGGCCTGAAGATCTCTCTTGTGGATGTGCAGGTGCAGGGTGAGGTTGCTCCGGCGCAGATTGTGACGGCTATCGAACAGTTGAACGCTGCCGGTGACCCGCCGGACATATTGGTTGTGACCCGCGGCGGTGGTAGTGCCGAGGATTTGCAGGCGTTCAGTACTGAGCAGGTTACGCGAGCGGTAGCGGCCAGCCGGATCCCGACGTTGGTGGCAATCGGGCATGAGGTAGATATTAGCCTGGCTGAGCTGGCCGCCGACCAGCGAGCCAGTACACCCAGTAACGCTGCCGAGCTGTTGGTGCCGGATCGTCGCGCGATTTTGACTGGACTGGACGCGGTGCGGCAGCAGCTCGAACGTGATGCGCGTGGCGCATTGCAATCGGCCGAGGCCGACTTAAAACTTATATCTGGTAGTTTGTACGACTTCGCCAGGAGGGCCGCCCAAAACGCACGTCAAAACCTCGAACTTAGAGCACGACTACTGGCCGCGTACGATCCAAGTGTCGCACTACAGCGTGGCTACGCCCTCGTCCGGTTAGATGGATCGCACGTTAGCAGCGGTAAGCAGGTGGCGGTTGGCGATGTATTGGACATTAGCCTCAGCGACGCCCACGTGACCGCGAGTATAAAAAACGTTACTATGGATGGTGAATATGGAAAGTAATGATTATAAGTCTCTGAATGACCGGCTCGAAACAGTGCTTGATAAACTGCAAGCGCCTGATGTGCGGGTCGACGAAGCCGTAAAGCTGTACGAGGAAGGTCTTAAGCTCGTCGCTGCGCTAGAAAAACATTTACAGCAGGCTGAAAACAAGATCGAAAAACTCAAAGCCAGCGTTTCATGATCTGGCTGCCACTCGTCTCCGTAGTGCTACTCTTGGGGTTTGTAGTGTTTTTCGGCCCGCCCTATCTGCCGACTTTGCGGCGCAACATGGATAGCGCGCTTGAATTGTTGGAGCTGAAACCTGGGCAGACGCTGCTCGATCTTGGTTCTGGTGACGGCCGGGTACTTATCGCTGCGGCGAAGCGCGGGGTCAACGCAGTGGGTATCGAGCTGAGCCCGCTTTTGTTCGCGCTGTCGTGGCTGCGCACTCGGCGTTACCACAGACAGGTGAGGGTGATCTGGGGCAACTATTTTTTGACTCCCTGGCCAGACGCCGATGCTGTTTTTACCTTTATGATCCCGCGCCAGATGTCTAAGTTGGACGAAAAAATTACCAAGTGGCGGGCCGGTCGACCGGTGCGCCTGGCTAGTTTTGCCTTTGTCATTCCTGGCAAGAAACCAGTCGCCAGCAAGCACGGCGTATTTTTATACAACTACAAGTAAGCTCTAGTAGTACGGACGCTTCTGGGCTTCTTCCCGGGCCGCTACCGCCACAGAGTCGTCCAGGCTTTCGACTACGAACTCCCCGTATCTGTTGATGGCGGCAGTCTGGATGAGGAGATCGGCAAACTGGGGATTGTTGGGTAGAATCGGGCCGTGGAGGTACGTGCCGAATACATTTTGTGTTCGAGCACCCTCGGTTTTATCTTCGCCGTTATTACCATTACCACGTGTAACGTACCCCAAAGGCTCTTGTGCGTTGCTGAGATACGTACGGCCACTGTGGTTCTCGAATCCGAAAAGTGAGCCAGCAGAAGCGGAGTCTACGCGCACATTGCCGATAAGGCGTCGGTCGCCGCCGTAGGTCTCGACGTCGAAGACGCCGATGCCTTTAATTTCGCGATTGTCTCGGGTGACGAAGCGCTTGCCGAGCAGCTGGTAACTGCCGCACACCATGAGCATGGGTGTGCCGGCGGCTGTAAGTTTGTGCAGGCGACCTGCAATCTGTTGTATGTCTTGTTGAATGTCGGCTTGTGCGGAGTCCTGACCACCACCACCCAACACAATATCAACGGTTTGCGGGAGGTAGTCGTCGGCATGGTGATGGTAGACGACTGGCTGGTAGCCGTACCACTCACAGCGCTTAACCAGGGTGAGTATGTTGCCGCGGTCGCCG
>Ga0255338_1006388_pt1 | contig 10021 bp, 7 predicted proteins | sample MeOH1_35cm_T4_19_FD_203715 | JGI IMG/M metagenome (GOLD analysis project Ga0255338, IMG submission 203715) | Sandy soil microbial communities from University of British Columbia, Vancouver, Canada - MeOH1_35cm_T4_195 | ecosystem: Engineered > Artificial ecosystem > Sand microcosm > Unclassified ...
TCGCAGCCGGCGACGAGGCCCGGATCGAGGCCGACGGCGCCGAGCGCGTCGGCGACGAGGCCGCCCGGATCGAGCGAGCGCGCGTCGAGGGCGCGCACCCTGACGCTGCTCCAGCCGACCGCGGCGGCCCAGCGCGCCGCCGCCGCGAAGGCCTCGACCCGGCCGGCCTCGAGCGCCGCCGCGAGGTAGCCGTCGAAGTCGTCGAGGTTGCTGCCGAACTTCGTCTTCTGGGCGTAGAGCGAGGGCACCAGGCGGGTGAAGTCGCGGACATAGAGGAAGACCCGCGCCTCGTGCGGCCGGACCGCCGCGACGAGGCGGCGGGCGGCGGCCGCGTCGAGATTCTCGAAGGTCTCGGAGCTGAGGAGGGCGGTGCGGCCGGCGTCGGCGGCGGCGTAGGCGGCGAGCGCGGCGAGGACCGGGCTCGGCGGGCCGTCCGGCGTCATCTCGCGCCGGGTGAAGGTCGCGGCGAGGCCGTGCTGGCCGAACAGCTGCATGCCGATGTCGGGATAGTCGACGCCCGCCGCGGCGACGACCGCCCGGTTGCGCAGGAAGAAGCGCTGCAGCGTGGTGCTGCCCGTCTTGTGCAGCCCGATGTGGAAGTGGAACATGCGCCGCGTTCATCCCGAAGCCGGCCGGAACGGCCGGCGATGGTGCGATTGCGTGTAGGCCGGCCGCCGCCGCCGCGCAACCGGCGGCGCGGACGCGGTCTTGATGCTGCAATGCAAAAGACGTATCGGGTAGACGGGTGCGCGATCCCGCGTGAAGGAGGCCTTCGGCCGTGCTGCAACGACCTCCGACCGACGACGCCGGCGAGAACTACTCCGCCGTCCGCGACCGCATCGCCACGTCCTACGAGAACGTCGTGCTGGTGCTGCAGGGCGGCGGCGCGCTCGGCTCCTACCAGCCGGGCGTCGTCGAGGTGCTCGACGAGATCGGCGTGCACGTCAACTGGGTCTCCGGCATCTCGATCGGCGCGATCAACTCCGCCATCATCGCCGGCAACCCGCCCGGCCGCCGCGTCGAGATGCTGAAGGGCTTCTGGGAGCAGATCACCAGCCGGGTCGAGTGGCCGTGGATCCCCTCCTCCCACGACGCCCGCGCCAAGCTCAACCAGCTGTCCTCGCTCACCGCCATGGCGCTCGGCCAGCCCGGTTTCTTCGAGCCGCGCTTTCCGCCGCCCTACATGGTGCCGCCCGGCGGCGCGGAGGCGACGAGCTACTACGACACCAAGCCGCTGAAGGCGTCGCTCGAGCAGTATGTCGACTTCGACTACCTGAACCGCGGCCCGGTGCGGCTGTCGGTCGGCGCCGTCAACATCCGCTCGGGCAACTTCGTCTATTTCGACTCGACGGAGCGGCGCATCCGCCCCGAGCACATCATGGCCTCCGGGGCGCTGCCGCCGGGCTTCCCGGCGATCGAGATCGACGGCGAGCTCTACTGGGACGGCGGCCTCGTCTCCAACACGCCGCTCGCCTACGTGCTCGGCAAGGTCGACGGCGCCGCGACGCTGATCTTCCAGGTCGACCTGTTCAGCGCCGCCGGCGCCAAGCCGCACTCGCTTCCCGATGTCCAGGAGCGGCAGAAGGACATCCAGTTCTCCAGCCGCACGCGGCTCAACACCGACGTCTTCCGCATGATCCAGGCGATGCGCCGCGACGTGCGCTCCCTCCTCGACGCCCTGCCCCCCGAGCTGCACGCGCTGCCGGAGGTAAAGAAGCTTGAGTCCTGCCGCGACGCGGCGCTGGTCAACATCATTCACCTGATCTACCGGCGGAAGATGTACGACCGCGACTACAAGGACTACGAGTTCTCGCGCAACACGATGGTCGATCACTGGAAGGCCGGGCGCGACACGATTACCCGGACGCTGCGTCACGAGGACTGGTTCCTGCCGCCGTCCGCGGAGGTCGGCGTGACCACCCACGACGTCCACCGCGACGCCGACGATTGAGGGCGCGCCGTCGCGTCCGCCGCCTTTTTCCCTTCGACCGCATGGAGATCTGCCCGTGATCAGCGAGGATGAAGTCCGTCGCCGCGCCTTCGCGATGCCGCTGACGTCGCCGGCCTATCCGCCCGGCCCGTACCGCTTCTTCAACCGCGAGTTCTTCATCATCACCTACCGGACCGACCCGGCGGCGCTCGCCGCCGTGGTGCCGGCGCCGCTCGAGGTCGGCGAGCCGATCGTCAAGTTCGAGTTCATCCGCATGCCGGACTCGAACGGCTTCGGCGACTACACCGAATCCGGCCAGGTCATCCCCGTCACCTACAAGGGCCAGGCCGGCGGCTACGTCCACGCCATGTATCTCGACGACGGCCCGCCGATCCTCGGCGGCCGCGAGCTGTGGGGCTTCCCGAAGAAGCTCGCCAGCCCGCGCCTCGCCGTCGAGAAGGAGACGCTCGTCGGCACCCTCGACTTCGGCTCGGTGCGCGTCACCACCGCGACGATGGGCTACAAGTGCCTCGCCGTGCCGGAAGAGAAGGTGATGCCGGCGCTGACGGCGCCGAACTTCCTCCTGAAGGTCCTCCCCCACGTCGACGGCACGGCGCGCGTCTGCGAGCTGGTGCGCTACTACATGGAGGACATCGTCTTCAAGGGCGCCTGGACCGGGCCGGCCGACATCGAGCTGTTCCGCCACGCCCTCGCGCCCGTCGCCCAGCTGCCGGTGCTCGAGGTGCTCGGCGCCACCCACATCCTCACCGACCTGACCCTCGGCCTCGGCGAGGTGGTGCACGACTACCTGAAGTAGCAGGGGGGCGGCAGCGCCCTTCCAACATCGGCGCCTCGGCGGTATCCTACCAGGGTTGCCGGCCGTCGCGGCCGACGGAGGAAAGCCGATGGGCTCCCTGCCCCGACACCGAGCCGGCCCGGCGAACAGGATCGAGATCGCCGAGGCCACCGCCGACTTCGACGCCGTCCTCGCCCGTGTCGCTGCCGGCGAGGAGATCGTGCTCGCGCGGGACGGAATGCCGGTTGCGCGGCTGGTCCCCGAGACCGCGGCGGAGCCGCGGGCCGAGCCGCCGCCGCCCGGCGACATCATCTAGCAGTTCAGGGAGCTGTGGTCTGGGACCGTGCCGGATGGGCGCGATCCCTTGACCCGTCTGAAGGCGCTGCGAAGAGAGACGAAACCCGGGCCGGATTGGCGGGAGTTGCGTGATTTCGGCCGACGGTGAACATGGCTGCCGGTGAACATGGCTGCCGTCGTCGTCGATTGCTCGGTTACCGCGGCGTGGATGCTGGAAGACGAGGCGAACGCCGCCTGTGATGCGCTTCTCGAGCGGGTCAGGGCGGACGCTGCCGTGGTGCCTCCGATCTGGCTCTATGAGATCGCGAACGTCCTGACCGTCGGAGAGCGCATGGGCCGCATTCCGCCACGGGGCGGTTCTGCACGGATGGCGGAATTGCTCTCGTTGCCGATCGAAGTCGACGGCGCCATCGACACGATGATTGCCATGGCGATCATTGCCCTCGCCGCCGCCCATCGCCTCTCGGCCTACGACGCCGCCTATCTGGAACTCGCGCTCAGGACCGGCCTGCCGCTCGCCACCCTCGACCGCGACCTCGCCGCCACCGCGCGGAAGGCCGGCGTCGTTGTCCTGCCCGAGGCGCAGGCGTCGAGCCCGCCGCCGCCTCAGAACGCGTAGCCGAACGCCGCGACCTCGCGGGCGTACCATTCGCCGACGAGGTCGCGCAGGCGGTCGTCGTAATAGCTGCGGTAGCCGTGCGGCTTCGACGTCTGGTTGAGCGACGGCAGCGCCGCGCGCCCCGCCAGCCCGAGGCGCTCCAGCACCTGGGCGAAGTCGGCGTCGAGCCGCTCGTAGGCGCCGACGAAGTCCATCGCCACCGCTCCGTCGATGGCGTAGAGCTCGTAGTTGTCGACGTGGGCGCGCCTGGTGTTCGCCATGAAGTCGGCGAAGCTCGGCTTCTCGTCGAGCTTGCGCGTCTTGAAGCGGTACCAGGAGACCTGGCGGTCCCAGGGGTTCCGCTCGAAGGTGAACTTGAAGTAGGACGACCAAACCGCCTCGCCGAGATAGGCGCGCACCCGCCAGGCCGGCATGTGCTCGTAGAAGCCGATCGAGGGGTGGTAGTAGCGCTCCGGGCGCATCAGGATCCGCTTGATGAGCGGCCGCTTCGGCACCAGCGGGTGCCTAAGCCGGAAATTCTGGGCTTTGCGTTCGCCGGCGAACTCGCGCACGATCTCCTCGCTCGCCGGGGTGATCACGTCGTCCGGGCCGCACAGGGTCGACAGCGCCGCCTCGATCGAGGAGGACGCCGTCTTCTTGGTCTTGATGTAGATGAACCGGTGCGCGTGCGAGACGATCATCCGTCCCCTCCTGCTGAGCCGGCCGCCGCGGCGGCCGGCCGCCGCCTTTTAGCCGATCGCGCCCGGCGCGTCATGGCCGACTGGCCGGCGCGATGATCGGGCGCCTCGCCCACCGCCTGGCACGCTGGCTCGCCGAGAATGACCCCGGCGCCGTGGAGCGCTGGCGGGCCGTGCATTTCGGGCTGGCGCTCGCCGTCACCGTCGCCGCCGCCCAGGCGACCGACGCGGCGCTCGGCCTCGGGCTGCCGCTGCGCTTCCCGATGTTCGCCGGCCTCTCCGCCAGCATCGTGCTGTCGATGCTGGCGCCGTCGCGGCCGCGCACCGAGCTCGTCGACATGCTGCGGCTCGCCGCGGTGGTCGTCGGCTACATCCTCCTCGTCGCCGCCGCCGATCCCGCCGCCCTGCCGGCGGGCGACGTGCTCCTCAAGCTGTTCCTCGTCCCGCTCATCTTCGTCGCGCTCTACGCGCGCCGCTACGGGCCCTTGGGCCAGCAGCTCGGCAACGCCGCCGTCATCACCGCGCTGATGGTCTCGACCGCCGACCCCGGCCGCGCGCAGGCGCTGCTGCTCGCCGCCGGCGCCGCCGAGGGCGCGGCGATCGCCGTGGTGCTGCGGCTGGTGCTGCGCCGCCGTTCCGCCCTGCCCGGCATGGGCGCGGCGATCGGCGCCTTCCGCGCCGAGCTCGCGGCGACCCTCGGCCGCATCGGCGACGCCCTCGCCACCGGCGACGCACCGGCGGCGACGCTGCTCGACCGGCTCGACGGGGAGCTCCGGGCCGTGCGCTCGTCGGCGACGGCGGCGTTGCGGGAGGCGCCGGCCGAGCGCGACCTGATCGACGCCGCCAAGGCCCTCGTCTACCGCATCACCGTGGCGCTCGGCCTCGCCCGCGAGCGGCTCGCCGACCTCGGCGGCGACCGTGACGTCGCCGCCGCCGGCGGCCTGCTCGACGCCGTGCGGGCCCTGGAACGCTGGCTCCGCGCGCCGGTCGCCGCTCGGCCGGTGGAGGCCTCCCGCATGCGCGAAGCGATCGCCGCCGCCCGCGGCCACGCCCTCGGCCGCCTTGGCAGCGCCGGCCGGCACCGCGACGCGATGCTCCTCGCCGTCGCCGGCCTGCAGCGGGTCGGCGCCGCCGACGGCGAGCTCGCCGCCCTCGAGGCGCGGACGGCGGTGCCGGTGCGCACGCGCCCCGCCGACGCGGCGCCGGCGCCGCCGCCGGCCGGCCTGCTGCCGACGACGCGGGTGGCGCTGCAGGGGCTGGCGGCGACCGTCGCGACGACCGCCCTCGACCTCGGCGTCGACCTCGACCACGCCTATTGGGCGACGCTCACCGTCGCCTTCGTGCTCGGCGGCAGCTTCGGCGAGACGGTCGGCCGCATCCGCGGGCGCCTCGTCGGCACCGTCGTCGGCGTCGCCATCGGCATCGCCCTCCTCGGCGTGATCGAGAACGCGCTCCTGCCGATCGCGACGCTCGCCATCCTCGCGGCGATGCTGGCCGTCGTCACGCTGCGCCCCCGTCCCGACGTCGCCGCGGCGGCGGTCGCCTTCGCCATCATCCTAGGGCTGCACCTCATCACCGGCCTCGGCATCGCCGGCATGCTCGCCCGCGTCTACGAGACGGCGATCGGCGCCGGCGCCGCCTTCCTGGCGGCGCGCTTCGTGCTGCCGGTCTATCTCTCCGACCCGACGCAGCGGCAGGTCGCCGCCGTCTTCGCACGCTGGCGCGCGGCGCTCGCGCACTGGTGGCCGGCGCGGGGCGACGGCGGCGGCGGCGGCGGCGGCGGCGGTGGCGGTGGCGGTGAATCGGCGTCGCGCATCGCCGCCGACAGCGCCGCGTTGCTCGAGCGGCTGCCGACGCTGAATGCCGAGAGCGTCCTCGGCCGACGCGGTGCCGGCGACCTCGTCCGCCTCGGCACCTTCGTCGACGTGGTGGCGAGCTACATGACGATGATCGAGCCGACGGCCTCGCGCCTGCGCATCGTCGGGACCACCGACGCGTCCCGCCAGGCCTGCGAGCGCCTGAGCGAGGCGGCGCTCGCCGCCTTCGACGCCGTCCTCGCCGGCACGCCGCCGCCACCGCACGCGGCCCTGCCGCCGTCCCCGGCAACGCCGCGAGAGCACGATCCGCGTGCCGTCCAGTACCTCGTCGAGTATATCTTCCTGATCGAAGCCCTGACGAGGACGCTCGCCTTGATCTCCCAGATGATGCCGCCGGCCGAAGCCGGCCGCCCGGCGGCCGAAGCCGGCCGCCCGGCGGCCGACGCCGGCAAGCCGGCCGGCGGGCTCCTCGCCGTCCTCGCCCTGTGCGTCGCGGTGGCGATCGCGGCGATCGGGCCGACGCCGGCCCGCGCCGGCGCCGCCGCGCCGGCGCCGCTCGCCGGCTGGGACTGGATCATCGGCGGCAAGCTGCCGGCGAAGCCGCCGCGCGTCGCCTATCTGGGGCTCGACGCCTTCGACGCGCCGGCGTCCTTCGTCGCCGCGGCGAGCCGCAACGGCACGCGCACCTGGTGCTACATCTCCGTCGGCACCATCGAGGACTGGCGGCCCGACCTCGCCGCCTTCGAGGCGCTCGACAAGGCCGAGCGGCAGGCCGGGCGGCCGGCGATCATCGGGCGCGCCTACGGCGACTGGCCGGGCGAGCGCTGGCTCAACGTCGCGCGCTTCCGCACCTTCCTGCCGCTCCTCGCCGAGCGCATGGCGCTCTGCCGCGACAAGGGCTTCGCGATGGTCGAGTTCGACAATCTCGACGCCTACGAGCACCGCACCGGCTTCCGCATCACCCGCGCCGAGACGATCGCCTTCGCCAAGGCCCTCGCCGCGACCGCCCGCGAGCAAGGCCTCGACCCGATCCAGAAGAACGTGCCGGAGCTGGCGGCCGCGCTCGAGCCGCACTTCGCCGCGCTCTTGTTCGAGGACTGCGTGCTCTACGACTTCTGCCCCGGCGGCCGCCGCTTCGTCGCCGCCGGCAAGCCGGTGTTCAACGCCGAGTATCCGGAAGCCTGGCGCGACGAGGGCCGCACCTTCGACCGCGCCTCGGCCTGCGCGACCGCGGCGAGCGCCGGCGTCGACCTCATCGTCAAGAAGCTGTCGCTCGGCCGGTGGGTCGGCCGCTGCCCGTGAGCCGCGGTCAGAGCGCCGAAAGCCGCTGGCGCTCGAGCCAGCGGGTCGCGTCCGCCGCGGCCATCGGGTGGCCGAACAGATAGCCCTGGGCGAACTCGCATCCGGCCTCGTCGAGCAGCAGCGCCTGGCGCTCCGTCTCGACGCCCTCGGCGACGACGGCGATCCTGAGGTCGCGGGCGAGGCCGATGAGCGTGCGGACGATCGCCGCGTCGCTGTCGTCGGCCTCGATGTTGGCGACGAAGCTGCGATCGATCTTCAGCCGGTCGATCGGCAGCCGCTTCAGGTGGGTGAGCGAAGCGTGGCCGGTGCCGAAGTCGTCGAGCACGATCGACACGCCGAGGCGGTGCAGGTCCTCGAGGGTGCCGGCGATCACCGCGGCCCGGCGGCGCAGGGTGACGGTCTCGGTCACCTCGAGCTCGAGCTGGTCCGGGGTGAGCCCGGAACGGGCGAGGCCGTCGCGGACGAAGCCGGACAGCCCGCGGTTCTGCAGCTGGCCGGCGCCGAGATTGACGGCGATGCGTCCCGGCGCGAAGCCGCCGTCGAGCCAGCGGCGCATCTGGCCCAGCGCCGTCTCCAGGACGTAGGCGCCGAGCCGCCACATCAGTCCGGCATCCTCGGCGATGCCGACGAAGGCGTCCGGCATGACGAGGCCGCGCTCGGGATGACGCCAGCGCACCAGCGCCTCGAAGCCGGCGAGCTCGCGCGTCCTCAGGCGGACGATGGGCTGGTAGTGGACCTCGATCTCGCCGCGGTCGATGGCGCCCGGCAGCGCCCCGACGACGCGGCGCCGCTCGTCGACGGCCTCCTGCATGGCGCGGGTGAAGAACGCCGCGCTGCCGCCCACCGCCTCGGCCTTCAGGCTCGCCAGCGCCAGCTCGGCGCTGCGCATGAGCTCGTCCGGATCGGCCCCGTCGGCCGGCCAGACGGCCATGCCGATGCTGGCGCCGATCGACACCAGGGCGCCGTCGACGAGGATCGGCGCCGACAGCACCTTGAGGAACGACTGGGCCCGGCGGTCGAGCACCTCGGCGTCGTGCAGCCCCGCCAGCACGATGCCGAACTCGTCGCCGCCGAGCCGGCCGACGACGTCGGTGGCGCGCGCCGCCGCCCGCAGCCGGCGCCCGACCTCGCCGAGCACCTCGTCGCCGGCGGCGTGGCCGCGCGTGTCGTTGACCTCCTTGAAGTGATCGATGTCGAGCACCATCACGCAGCCGCTCGAATCCGGCGCCCGCCGCAGCACCTCGGCGAGCATCTCGCGCAGGCGGCCGCGGTTGACGAGCCCGGTGAGGCCGTCGTGCCAGAGGAGATAGTCGGAGCGCTCGCGGGCGCGCACCTCCTCGGTGACGTCGCGGGCGATGCCGACGATGCCGGCGCCGACCTCCTCCGAGGCGCGGTCGGCGCCGCAGCGGTGCCAGACATAGCCGACGACCTCCTCGCCGGAGACGAGGCGGCAGACGATCTCGCGGGTCACGCCGTCGGCGGCGATGCGCTGCAGGAGATGGCAGAAGAGCGCCTGGTCCTCCGCGTGGACGGCGGCGAGGAAGGTCGCGAGATCGACCAGCAGGCCGTCGATGCCGAGGATGGCGGCGAGCGCCGAGGACAGCCGGACGCGCTGCGAGGCGACGTCGAAACGCCAGTCGCCGAGGCGGCCGATCTCCTGGGCCTCCGAAAGCTGCCGCTCGCGCTCGCGCAGCTCCGCCATCGCCGTCTCGAGCTCGGTCACGTCGCGCTCGTTGACGAGGTAGGAGGGATGCCCGGTGACGGGATCGGTGGTGCGGCGCGCATCGAGGCCGTGCCAGCGCAGCCGGCCGCCGATGTGAACGCGGGCGAAGGTGCTGATCGCCTCGCCGGCGACGAGCCGCTCCCACAGCTCGCGCCCTTCCGCCGCGTCGACGAAGCGGTCGAGGAAGCGGTGGTCGTCGCCGGGATAGGCGGCGATCGCCGCAGGGTTGCGGAACAGCACCGCGCCGCTCTCGTCGAACAGCGTCGCGATGACCGGCGCGTAGTGCAACGCCTCGGCGGCGCGACGGTCGACGGCGTCGACCGTCGCCGGCCCGCCCTCGATCAGGATGCCGGGCCGGCCGTCGTCGAGGCGGATCGACGAATGGACGAGGTCCATCGTCGCCGGCCGGCCATTCGGATAGAACGTCCAGCGGTCGGCGACGGCCCGCCCGGCGGCCAGCCCGCGCAGGATCTCGTTCAGCCGGGCGCGCGACACGTCCGACATGTCCGCATGGCTGCGCGCGGCCAGTTCCTCGACCGAGGCGGCCTGCCAGAAATTCAGCGCGGCCCGGTTGGCATAGACATTGACCGAACGTTCCGGATCGAGAACCCAGACGGGGTGCTCCAGAAGATCGAGCGCCCCGGACCGCAGCTCGGCGAGGCTCGGGGGCCGCGACAGAAGGCGCTCACTGGCCATACGGGTCGATCCGACCTCCCTGCGAGTGCGGCGGCCGCGCCGCGCCGGCCGGTCGCTTCCGCCGCCCGAGGCCGACGTCCACGCCGGGCTGCACAACCGTCGCACGCGTGGAGCCGCAGCACCGCACTCCACAACGTGCGTAGCGCCCGATTTCGTCAACGCCC
>Ga0255338_1006389_pt1 | contig 10021 bp, 7 predicted proteins | sample MeOH1_35cm_T4_19_FD_203715 | JGI IMG/M metagenome (GOLD analysis project Ga0255338, IMG submission 203715) | Sandy soil microbial communities from University of British Columbia, Vancouver, Canada - MeOH1_35cm_T4_195 | ecosystem: Engineered > Artificial ecosystem > Sand microcosm > Unclassified ...
ATTCAAAGCGCGGCACCGGCATATTAGCGAGGTGTTGCCGGGCATTTTTATCGCCTGCTTCGTGTGCATGATGCTTTTCCAGGCCAGTGCTATGGGCGCATACGTGATCGCTTACCTGATGGCTGTTTTGTTTGAAATCATCGACATCCGCAAAACGGTCCATGTTGTGGTCCTGCTCGCATTGAACTGGCTCACGGTTGTGCAGCCATTTGTGTGGGTGTATATCAAACAGCCCGCGTACACATCATTGGGCATGTTTGCCAATGCGTCGTACCTGTTCGAGTACGGGCTGCAAATCCTGAATGTGCTCTGTTTCCTGTGGGTTCTTCGCGAAACATACCGTAAGGTGGTTCCCGCTCAAAATCTGGCAGCGGCATGAACATAGTCCTTGCCAAAACCGTCATCAGCATTGCTGCATTACTGGTTACCGCCGCATTGCTTTTCAAAAGAGAATCATTAACCGACTGGCTCGAAAAAAAATCTGCGAATGCCGTACTGGGCGTCGCGTGGGTATTGTTGCGGCTTCTGCCATTCATCGCCGTGTACCTGGTCGCCAATATGGAGCCAACGTCGGACGTGAACGGCTTTTGGGACGAAGGCAGCAAGGCATCGCTGGGGCAGGTCGTGTACCGCGATTTCTGGTCGCCCTACTCGCCGCTTTACGCCTATTTCCTAGGCCTGTGGCTGAAACTTTGGTACAGCCCGAAAATGATCGTGCTCACGATGGCCGCCATGGACGGCGTTGCTTTGCTCGTTTCCTACCATTTTTTCAGACCATTTCAAACTCGCGGCACATTTCTGTTCCGTGCCCTCATTTACCTGCTTTTGCCCGGCTCGCTTGTGCTATGCATCATAGGTGCGCAGGAGGACGTCTGGATGTGGCTGTTCGTAATCCTTGCATATCTCTTACGTGAGCGGACGTTACGCGTCGAGTGGTACGCGATCATATTGGCCATCGGTCTGTTGATGACGAAAGCCATTTTCGTGCTGATCATGGTGCCGTTGTTTTTGTTGGAGAAACAAAAGATCCGTTTCGTCATTCCTATTGCCATTATCGGCATTGTTTCGCTCGGCATATTGTACCCGCTCGTCGGATTCGAATTCATGCAGCCTCTGGATGAAGCCAAAACTTTGCGCGCCCCGAATATCCCGTCGGTTCTGAATCCGTGGTTTTACAACTCGATAGGCGTCGGGGAAAAATTCTGGAACTGGATCGGCCTGGTAGCGTCGGTCGGGCTGTCATGCCTGGCTGCCTGGCGCCTCCGAAATGCGGATTTCCGGGTAATGCTCTCGAAAGTCTGGATCGTGCTTTATGCTACGATGATGATCGTACAACAAAGCGCTTACAGCAACTATATCTTCCTCTTCCTGCTCCCATTGGTGTTCTATGTGATTGACTGGAAGAACAAAACACAGGTTACGATCCTTTTCGTATTTAATCTGCTCTGCGTCGTGCATCCGTCATATTGGTGGCGGCTCGGCATGCCATGCTATATGACGCCTTCCGACACCGTAGCATCGACCGACCTGCTAATCGACTACTCGATGCAGACGGCCATCGTCGTGCTAACCGGCTACTTCATCTGGCTTGCATTCCCAAAAAAGCACGAAGTTTAACTTTATTTAACGGACGGTTCCCGGAACCGGTTTTTACATTTGGGCATCCCTAGACAGCCCGAATGCAGCCCATAGACCGGCATACCCTACACGAACTACAACTTCTGCCCGAAAACAGCCGGACAGCAAGCATTTTTGCCTTCTACAATCACACCGAAACGCTTGGCGGTGCTGATTACCTTAAAAGCATCATTACCAAACCAAAGGGAACGCTTGCTGAAATCGTCGGCTTTCAGCAACTGTTGAAAACTATTTCAGCTCGCCCGACAGCATGGCAGGTCAACATCGCAAAAGCTTACGCGGCTGCGGCGGAGAGCTATTATGCATTGAGCGTGGCGCATTCGATGTCGCAGGACGTTGTCAAGCATTGGTTTGATACCTGGTGGTATTCGAAACGCAACAAAGCTGAATACTATCGCGTGCAAAGCGGCGTGCTGGCAACCCTGCGGCTGGCGCGGGCGGTTCAAACAACTTTGAACAACCTATCGGATATCGCCATTCCCGACGAACTGGCGGAAGAGCTGACGGAGCTCAGGAAATTCATCTTCTCCCCTGTTTTGTCCGTGTTTTTGGAAAAGAACGATGGTAAACTGTCAAATGGCTCGGTATTCTACCTCGACTACCTTTTTCGCATCAGCCGCAGGGCAGATTTCCGCAAAATGCTCGATACGCTCTACAAACTGGACGCGTGCCTGGCGATCGTCAAAACGGCTAAACGCAACCAGTTCTCATTTCCGGATTTTACCGCCCATTCTCCAAACCTCCGCATCCAAAGTGCCTGGCATCCGCTAATAACCGATCCGGTTGCTAATGACCTCCTACTGGCCCACGACCGTCCGGTTTGTATTCTCACAGGTGCAAACACGAGCGGCAAAACGACGTTCCTGAAAACCTGCGGCATTCTGATCTACCTCGCGCATTTAGGCTGGCCGGTACCCGCGAAATCCCTGCATTTACCATTTATCAACCGGCTATTTACCTCCATTCACCTCTCCGACGACCTCGACCAGGGTTTCAGCCATTTTTACAATGAGATGATGCGGATCAAACAAATTTCGGAGGCATTGAGCAGCGGTGAAACGTGCTTTGTGATCGTAGATGAATTATTCCGCGGTACCAATCAGGAGGATGCTTTGCATTGTTCCAAAACAGTGCTCGATGGTTTTGCTGATTTCGACGGCTCCTATTATCTCGTTTCCACCCACCTTCACGAACTGATCAACCACTATACCGGTCATCCTAATCTCAGCTTCCGCTGCTTTCGCACCCTCATTACCGATAAGCAGTTCCGGAACACATTTAAAATAGAGGAAGGCGCGGCATTTGAGAAGGTAGGGCGGCTCATTATGGACCAAACCGGCGTGACCGCATTGCTCCAAAATGCAAAAAGGCCCTCATCGGAGTGAGAGCCTTCGCTTATGGTATTTAAATACCCTATTCAATCACATCGAAACCGCAGAATGGCACCAAAACGGCCGGTACTTTCACCGTTCCGTCGGGTTGCTGGTTGTTTTCCAGCAATGCGGCCAGGATGCGCGGCAATGCCAACGCCGAGCCGTTCAACGTATGAAGCAGCTGCGTTTTCTTATCGGCATTCTTGTAACGCAGTTTCAAGCGGTTGGCCTGATAAGTCTCAAAGTTTGAAACAGAACTGCATTCCAGCCAGCGCTGCTGCCCGGCCGACCATACTTCGAAATCGTAGGTCAATGCGGATGTGAAACCCATATCACCGCCACACAAGCGAAGAATGCGGTAAGGCAGTTCCAGTTTTTCCAAAAGGCCTTTCACATGCTCCACCATTTCGTCGAGGGCTTTATAAGAATCCTCCGGCTTGTTGATCTGCACGATTTCCACCTTATCAAACTGATGCAAACGGTTCAGCCCTCGTACGTGCGCGCCCCAGCTACCCGCCTCCCTGCGGAAGCACGGCGTGAATGCGGCATTCTTCACAGGCAATTCACTTTCCTGCACAATTACATCCCGATACAAGTTGGTAACGGGCACCTCGGCTGTCGGGATCAGGTACAGGTCGTCCACAGTCGCGTGGTACATCTGGCCTTCCTTATCCGGTAGCTGGCCAGTCGCAAACCCGGAATCCGCGTTCACCACGATCGGCGGCTGTATTTCGGTATAGCCCGCATTTCCTGCTTCATTGAGGAAAAACGCGATCATAGCCCGCTGCAAACGTGCGGCTTTGCCTTTGTAAACAGGAAAACCTGCGCCGGTAATCTTGTTACCTAGTTCAAAATCGATGATCGGAGCCTGGTTACCACCCAGCTTTTTAATCAGGTCCCAATGCGGCAATGCACCTTCATGCAATTCCGGCTTGGTACCGGCTTCGAGCACGGTTACGTTATCGTCGGCAGTACGGCCTTCGGGAACGCTCTCGTGCGGGAGGTTCGGCAGCTTCACGAGCTCTTGCAGCAAGGTCTCTTCGAATGCCTTATGCTCCTCCTCCAATGCTTTGGAACGCTCTTTCAATGCTGCGGTATCAGCCTTGGCCGCTTCTGCCTCGGCTTTCTGGCCGGCTTTCATTAGCGCGCCGATTTCCTTGGCCTTGTTGTTGGATGCGGCCAGCACGTCATCCAGGTCCTGCTGGATCTGGCGTCGCTTTCCATCCAGCTCGATAATACGGTCTACCGCCTGTTCAGCATCTTTGAAATGCTTTTTGGTCAGTCCCGCGATAGTCAATTCCCGGTTTTCGCGGATAAAATTCGTTTGTAACATAATGCTTTGTGATCAGGGAGCCGTGAAAATGTCCTTCATCGCGTCTTCATAAAAGAACAGACGCTCGTTGAGGACGTTCAATGCTTCCGCTTTGTATTTGGAATGGATGAGCAATGAAAGGTTATGTTCCGAAGCTCCATACGAAATCATTCGTATCGGAATGTTCTTCATCGCATCCAGTACTTTCAGGGCGATACCCTCTTTGTCGGCGCTGAAATTACCCACAATACAGATAATGTTCTGATCGCGGTCATGTTCTTCCAAATCAGCGAATTCACGCAGTTCGGCACTGATCTGTTCCAGATTTTCGGAGTTATCGATCGTTACCGACACCGATACTTCGGATGTCGTGATCATATCCACCGGTGTTTTATATTTCTCGAAGATCTCAAACACCCTCCGCAGGAAGCCGTAAGCATTCAGCATACGGGTCGAGTGAATGTAGATCGCCGTGATATTGTCTTTCGCGGCAATAGCCTTGATGTCGCGGTCGGAAGTCTGGGTCGCAATAAGCGTTCCGGGAGCTTCGGGCTGCATAGTATTTTTCAACCGAACCGGTACACCGCGCAATTTAGCAGGGGTAATAGTGCTCGGGTGCAGGATTTTCGCCCCGAAATATGCCAGTTCTGCCGCCTCTTCGAACGTCAGCTCGCGGATCGGGAAGGTACGCTTCACAATGCGCGGGTCGTTGTTGTGCATTCCGTCGATGTCCGTCCAGATCTGGATTTCGTCCGCACGGATTGCGCCGCCGATCAGCGACGCTGTGTAATCCGAACCACCTCGTTTCAGGTTGTCGACTTCCTCGCGCGGGTTGCGGCAAATGAAACCCTGGGTAACGATCGTCTGCTTATCTGTATATTGGTTCAAAATGGTCACCAATTTCTCCTCAATCGTAGCCAGCTCAGGCTCACCATCGGCATCAATCCGCATAAAATCCAATGCGGGCAGCAATACCGAACTCTCACCTTTTTCTTCCAGATACGCCTGGAACATTTTGGTACTCAATATTTCGCCTTCCGCAACGAGTTCTTTCTCCTGCTTGATGGTGAATGGCTTCACGCTCACCACGGATTTGATAAATCCAAATTCAGAATCCACGATCTGCTGACCGGCCGCCAGTCCTTCGGGCGTCGAGTACAACTCCTTGATAAACAAATCGTAGTGATTTTTCAATTCTTCAATCAATGTCGCTGCGTTGGCGTCGTCATAGGATTTGGCCGCTTCTCCGATAGCGATCAGCGCGTTGGTCGATCCGGAAAGGGCCGACAATACCACAATTTTACGATTAGGATCATTGTTGAGGAGTTCGCGGATTGAGTGCATACGCTCAGGCTTCCCTACCGAAGTACCGCCAAATTTCCAGACTTGCATAACTTAATTTTGAATGAATGAATGATTGAATGACTGAATGTGTGAGTTTTGAATGAGTGAATGAGTGAATGAGTGAATATTCTTCATGCAAATAGATCAAACTGTGACTTGCGTTGCCAGACAGGGTCGCGCCCTATTCACTCATTCAGTCATTCAATCATTCAAAATTAATTTAAGCCCCAGCATCTTGATCGCCGTCATCGCTGCTTCGTCGCCCTTATTGCCGTGCACGCCGCCTGACCGTTCCAGCGCCTGTTCCATATTGTTGGGAGTCAGTACACCGAAAATTACGGGTTTGTCGTATTTCAGGCTGACATTCGTAACGCCTTGCGCTACTGCGTGATTGATATAATCGTTATGCTTTGTTTCACCCTGAATTACGACGCCTAATGCGATCACCGCATCGATATCGGCACGCTGGGCGAACCATTGTGAGCCCATAGTCAGCTCGAAACTTCCCGGAACATTACCTCTGACGATATTCGCCGGCAGGGCCCCGTAGGTAACGAGCGTCTGGTAGGCTCCTTCGAATAGCTTCTCGGTCACCTCGCTGTTCCATTCGGCTACTACGATCGCGAATTTCTTATTGCTGATATCCGGAAGTCCTTCCGTTGTGAATACGCTCAGATTTTTATCGGCACTTGACATGAGTATTGATTTTCAATGGATTTATTAAAGACCTAATATTTGAATCCGGATTAAAACGAATAAAAAAAGGATAAAACCCTGGTCGGCTTTATCCTTTTTCAGAAACAGAATGGTTAACCATTATTTGCCGACCTGTCCCTCTAATAATCCCATATATTTCTTGGCGTTCACCACTTCCGAGGAAAGTGGGAATTCGTCAACAACACGTTTATAGGTAGCAACCGCATCAGCAGGCTGGTTAGCCTTTTCCTGAGCGAGTGCAAGTTTCATCAGATAAACTGGTGTAAAATACTCATTCTTCTCATAATCAGCAGCTTTCTGGTAGTATGAGATTGCCTCAGCGGCCTGATTCTTTTCCAGGTAGGCATCGCCGATCAATGACTGAGCACGTGCATGAATCAACAAATCGGAAGAGCTGAATGATTGCAGACGGCTGATCGCTTCGTCGTATTTGCCTTGTTTCAGCAAAGCCACACCTGCATAAAAAGTAGCGAGGTTGCTGGCATCAGTTCCTTTATAATTGTCAGCGATAGACAAAAGGCCTTCGTTACCACCGCTTCCGTTCAATGCTTTTTGCAATGAATCCGCTTCAAAATCGTAAACGACACTGGCAAGTGCATTCTGGGCAGTGCCTTCCTGACCATCTATATAAAAACGGTAACCCGCGAAACCAGCAATAGCAACCACAACCGCCACTCCGATTCCAAGAACAACCTTGCGGTTTTTAAGGAAAAAAACCTCAGCTTTATTGATCTGACCCGCTAATGCCTCCGGAGATTCGATGATTTCAATCCCGGGTTCGCCCGGATTTTTCTTGCTCATATCAATTAATTCGATTTTGGAGTGCAAAGTTATGAAAAACTTATTAAGTCAAAACAAGTTAGGACACAATTCTTTGTCTTATGTATTTCCGGCGCACCATTAATAAACGAATGGCCGGCAGTGACAAATGCACGGGAGGCCATTTGATTTGTAAGTCAGCACATTAACCTAAACCATAAAACAAAAACTGCGCGGCAACAGGAGTCACCGCGCAGCATTCTGCAACCTTCTATAATGTTAGTACAATGGATATTGTTTCATCCATTCGTTCACTTCTGTCTTCACAGCGGCGATTTTTGCTTCGTTGTCGTTGTTAACCAGAACGGTATCAACCAAATCAACGATACGCTCCATATCAGCCTCAACCAAGCCACGGGTCGTCATCGCAGCCGTTCCTACACGCATACCTGACGTTACCATCGGCGATTTGTCGTCGAAAGGCACCATGTTTTTGTTGATGGTAATGTCTGCTTTGATCAATGTATTTTCAGCCAGTTTACCGGTCAGACCTGATTCTACGCCATTCTTGGTGCGCAGGTCGATCAGCATCAGGTGATTGTCGGTACCGCCTGAGATAATGCGGTAACCTTTATCAACGAATGCTTTGGCCATTGCCTGGGCATTTTTTGCAACCTGAGTTGCATAGTTATAATATCCTTCGCTCAGCGCTTCTCCGAATGCAACGGCTTTGGCAGCGATAATGTGCTCCAACGGTCCGCCTTGTGTGCCTGGGAATACGCCCGAATCCAAAAGCGACGACATGGTACGCAGCTGGCCTTTCGGGGTTTTGATGCCGAACGGGTTTTCAAAATCGTTGCGCATCATAATCACACCACCGCGTGGGCCGCGAAGTGTTTTGTGAGTTGTAGTAGTTACAATGTGGCAATGATCGAACGGATCTTTCAAAAGACCTTTCGCGATCAGGCCGGCAGGGTGGGAAATATCAGCCATCAGCAATGCACCGATCTTGTCGGCCACCGCACGCAGACGCTCGTAATCCCAATCACGGCTATATGCAGACGCGCCGCAGATCAAAAGCTTCGGACGCTCTTTCAAGGCAGTTTCTTCTACTTTATCCCAGTCGATCAGACCAGTTTCTGCTTCAACACCATAAAATACAGGCTGGAAATATTTACCTGAAATGTTCACAGGCGAACCGTGTGTAAGGTGACCTCCGTGTGCCAGGTTGAAGCCCATAATCTTGTCGCCTGGGTTCAGGCAAGCAAGGAAAACAGCTGTATTGGCTTGTGCTCCCGAATGTGGCTGTACGTTAGCCCAGGTAGCACCGAAAAGTTCTTTCAAACGGTCGATCGCGATCTGCTCGATTTCGTCAACAACCTCGCAGCCGCCGTAGTAACGCTTGCCCGGGAGACCTTCTGCATATTTGTTGGTCAACACACTGCCTGACGCCTCCATCACCTGGCGCGATGTGAAGTTTTCAGAAGCGATCAGTTCGATACCAGACTCCTGGCGATGTTTTTCTCTGTCGATCAGATCAAAAATGGCGGTGTCGCGTTCAACGCTGGTGAGTGTAGACATGGGATTTGTCAGAAAAAATGGTGTGATACTCTTGGAATAAGCCGCAAAAATACAAGCAATTATTTTGGAATAAAATACTAACACTTACTTTATATTTAAAGTGCGAACCGGCCGATAAGCTGAATGCGGGGAAATTGCTCGTAGTGGTGCGGCGGGCGTAATTTTAAGTATAAGTTATTTCTTAAATTATTTTAAGAATATTTGTTTTCCGTTGTACTTTTGTGGTCAAATCGTTCGTGCGTGATCGAACACATGAGTAACTTGCAGTTTATATTCCAGTCTATTCACGAAACTCTTACATAATTTAACATTCAGTTATGAGCCAACAAACGGTAAGTCCACAAACAATCCTGATGCAAGCTTCCAACAATGGAAAAGGCACTTCCGGCACCATAGGGCAACCCATTACCTATGAAAAAATCCCGACGCAGATTTTTGCCGATTCCAAAGAGGCGTCCTATGCGGTTGCGAAAGAGATCTCGGACCTCATCCGTCAAAAACAAAAGGAAGGTAAGCCTTGTGTTTTAGGACTTGCAACCGGTTCTTCTCCCAAGACCGTCTACGCGATCCTCGTGCGTATGCACCGTGAAGAAGGTTTGAGCTTCAAGAATGTGATTTCATTCAACCTGGATGAGTACTACCAGATGGAACCGGATTCCATTTACAGCTACCACCGGTTCATGAAGGAGCAACTGTTCGATCATGTCGATATTCCCAAAGAAAACTATTTCCTTCCGGACGGAACAGTACCCGCTGCTTTGCTGCGTGACTACTGCACGTCTTACGAGAATAAAATCAATGCGGTAGGCGGACTGGATTTCCAGTTGCTCGGTATCGGGGGTAACGGTCACATCGGTTTCAACGAACCGGGTTCATTGATCAACTCGCATACGCGCCTTATCACGCTCGACCACTCTACGCGCGCTGCTGCGAGCATGGAATTCGGTGGCTTGCACAATGTGCCCCGCAAAGCGATCACATTGGGTGTTGCGCCTATTTTGAATGCACGCCGCGTCGTTCTGCTGGCTTGGGGTGAAAGAAAAGCCTCGGTGATCAAAAGTGCCGTGGAAGGCCCTGTGACCGAGCTTAACCCTGCTTCCTACCTGCAGGCGCACGCCGATGTTTCTTTTGTAGTGGACGAAAGCGCGGCTTCCGAGCTGACCCGCATCAAAACGCCTTGGGCTGTTGACTCGGTGATCTGGGATAATAAAATGATCAAGAAAGCGGTGACGCACTTGTCGCAAATCTTGAAAAAACCGATCCTGAAACTGACCGACAAGGATTACAACGACAATGG
>Ga0255338_1006390_pt1 | contig 10019 bp, 11 predicted proteins | sample MeOH1_35cm_T4_19_FD_203715 | JGI IMG/M metagenome (GOLD analysis project Ga0255338, IMG submission 203715) | Sandy soil microbial communities from University of British Columbia, Vancouver, Canada - MeOH1_35cm_T4_195 | ecosystem: Engineered > Artificial ecosystem > Sand microcosm > Unclassified ...
AAGGTCAGCACAGCCTTCAGTATCATGTGGGCAATAGGCCGGTATTTTTTCACCCACACCCCAACGCAACGGAAACAAGCCCTGTACGTGATCAGGATGGAAATGCGTAAGTAACAATGCGTGATAGCTTCCTAATGGGAAGCGTTTGGTCAAGTCGTGCAAACCAGCATCTATCAGTAATCGAGTATTACCTGCCTCAACCATTGCTGACGCTGGATTTCTTGCATATGTGGAATTTTTTCGCGCCATTTCACATATGGCACATTGGCACCCATATAAAGGAGGTGCGCTAGTAGAGCCGGTACCCAGAAAAGTTAAGCGCATACTGAAATTGCCGTTGGACTAACAAGCATGGCAAGCTTTTCACCTGCATCTTCCAATGCGCCATCATTATGAATAACTAAATCACCATATGGCACTTTAAATGCTGCCGCACGTAGCAAACGCTCGTGAATCTGTTCGTCAGATTCACGAGCACGTGCGCGCAATCTTAGCTCAAGCACTTTCGGTGAAACCTGTATCCATATTGGACACAACTCTGGATATTGTTCACGTGCGCAAGGTAAATATTCGCGTGAACCATTCATGACAACATTGCAACCTTTCGCCAGCCAGAAATTAATTTCTTTACCAATTGCATATTCCTGGTCATGCGTATGCCAGTACATGGCAAACAAACCAGCTTGAACCCGTGAAGAAAATTCAGATTCCGTGAGCGCCACGTGATTTTCTCCACCTGCATCTGCCACACGCGTAATATAACGATGGGCAAAAACAACGCGCGCATTACCAGCAAGCCGCTTGCGCGCATAAGACATCAAGCTATCTTTACCACTGCCAGAGGCGCCTACCACATAAAAAAGAATACCTTCGTTCTTTGCCATATCAACCCCTTAGCCGTGATCAAATCGAACTTGATACACCAGTTTTCCACGTGTCCAAACACTTGAAGTTTGCGCTAGGCCATTAATCTGGGAAACTGCCACTAAATCTGCACGTTTGCCTACAGCAATACTGCCACGATCATCAAGCCCTGCCGCATGCGCCGCATTAGCACTCACCAAACGAACAGCATCCGCCAATGAAATATCTGCCAATTGCGGCAACTGAAATACCGCAACGATGAGTGCTGCCGGTGCGTAATCCGCACACAAGCAATCTGCTACTTTCTTCTTGACTGCATCCAGCGCCTTCATCGAGCCTGACTGACTTTTACCACGCAGAATATTTGGCGCTCCGAATATAGTATGCATGCCAAGTGCTTTGGCTGCCTGTGCAGCTTCAATATTGATTGGGAACTCAGAAATGCTGACACCTAGACTATGCAAAGCTTCCACTTTTTGTGCGGAATCATCATCGTGGCTGGCAACCCTAATGCCGTGACCACGTGCCGCCTCTATCAACACTTCAATGCGTTGAAACGCGCCTTCAGCCTGCTGTTGCTTTTCAGCCAGAATAACATCCAGCTCTTCTGTGCTTTTTTTGTAGGTGCGTGACAGATAATCTCTAAAAGCCGCAATATCTTTAAACTGGCCTTGCCCAGGTGAATGATCCATCACTGAAAGAAGATGCACTTCGTTATTACTCATCAAATCAAGCAATAATGGCGGTGCTGTGGGATCAGTAACCTCGTATCTGCAATGCACACGATTATCAACCAGCGCATGCGGTTGCCACGCATGCACAGCCCGTGCTATTTCAGCCGCAAAAGCATTGTTGCGCACGCCTAATTCATGATTCGCAAACGATAATGCATGAAACACGGTGGTTACACCTGCTGCTGCATTACGTTTATCAACCTGAGCACAGGCAAAATCAAGCGGAAAATGCACATTGGGACGCGGCTCCACTTCTTTTTCCAGCGCATCGCAATGCAAATCAATCATACCTGGAATAAGTGTTTGCCCTTTAAGATTGATTTCTTTAGCATTGTTAGCCTGATATGGATTTATTGCCGCGATAATGCCATCTTCAATCAGTACGGCCGCGTCCTCTAAAGTTTCGAATTCCAGCACAACGCGCGCATTAGTTAGGTAAGTTTGACTCATAGCATTGCCTCTGTTTCTAAAATAGTGTGCTTCATTTGAACAAGTGGAGGCGGCGGAATAAGCTCAACCACATGATCGGCCAACCTTGCCGTAAGTTCTGGATGATGAAAAATTGCCAGCATCGCAACGCCTTCTAACTTGATAGATTCGATTAACTCAATCACACGTTCTGCTGTTGCAGGATCCAAGCTGGCAGTAGGCTCATCCAATAGCAACAATCGTGGTTTTGCAGCCAGACCACGTGCAAGGTTTACACGTTGCTTTTCACCACCTGAAAATGTTGCAGGCGACAAACTCCATAAACGCTCTGGCATATTAAGCGCACCTAACATTTGTGCAGCTTGTTCCCTGGCATCTTCACGTAAAACGCCACGCGCAACCAACGGGTGTGCCACAACATCCAGTGTCGACTGTCTTGGCAAGCAGAATAAAAACTGCGTAACAAAACCTATTTCCTCGCGTCGCAGTTGCAATATGCTATATTCATCGGCGGTGGCCAGATCAATTAGATCGCCTTTTGCTGTGCGATAAAGCATATTGCCGCCGCTCGGCAAATAAGTACGATAGATTCCTTTGAGTACTGATGATTTGCCAGCCCCCGTTGGCCCGATGAGCGCAGTGAGCTTTCCAGCATAAACTTCCAGATCAACACCATGAGATGAAGGAATGCGTTTGCTCTGCTCATGCAGGACAAAGTTTTTTTCATAGTTTTTAATTTTAAGAATTGCTTGTTGTGTCATATTCGCGTCCTCTATAGTGCCGATGCCACAAGCCGTTGTGTATAGGCATGCTGTGGGTCTTCCAGGATTTGGTCAGTAAGTCCTGATTCAATCACACGGCCATACTTCATCACCAGTGCGCGCCCTGTGAGCAAACGTATCACGCCCAAATCATGGGTAACAACTATCATGGCGGTGTTAAGCTCTTGCTGAATTTCAAGAATTAAATCCAAAATGCGTGCTTGCACTGAAAGGTCGAGACCGGTAGTAACTTCATCCAAATATAGCAATGGTGGATTAGTAGCCAATGCTTTAGCAATCTGCACCCGCTGCTGCATACCTCCAGAAAAGTTTTTGGGTGACTCATCCATCCGCGACAGCAACACTTCGGTGCGCACCAGAAGCTCTTTTGCACGCGTGCGAATCTCCGCGTAGTGCATCACATCGCTCATCAACAGGCGCTCGGCAATGTTGCCACCAGCTGATATGCCAAAGTTAAGACCAAGATGCGGATTCTGATACACCATACCAAAGCTATGATTGCGCAAATAACGTTGTTGCGCGGCATTAATGCCAAACATGTCTTTTGCAATGCCGTCATTAAAAAATCGCGCTGAGCCAGAGGTAGGTGTTTGATCAAAATATAAATTCTTAACTACAGTAGATTTTCCGCTCCCAGACTCACCCATCAAACCCAGGATTTCACCTTCGTGCAGATCAAAACTGACATCATGAATAGCAACCACACTGCCACAATGCGGGCAAATGTTGGTTTCCTGCTCTGGCCCTGTAGATTCAACACAGCGACTACAGCCCCTGCCGTAGATTTTAGAAAGATTACGAACCTCAAGAATCTTACGCATACACAGCCTCCTTGCCTGATTGTTTTGCAAGCTGGCCATCGCAATAATCACTATCTGAACACTGGTAGACCTTACCAGCAGTTTCATCAGTGAATTCATCCAGGAAAGATTCCCTTGATCCGCAACGTACACAAGCACGACGGTTACCTATTTCGTCACTAAAATCCTCAACACGAAACGGCACATCATCAAAAGCCAAGGGTTCAGCTAATGTATGCGGGGGTACTGCGTAAATTTTCTTTTCCCTTCCAGCGCCAAACAGTATCAACGCAGGGGAATGATTAAGCTTTGGCACGTCCCAACGTGGTATAGGTGAAGGGTCAATGACATAATGCCGGTTGATCCGCGTAGGGTATCGATGAGATATCGTAATCTCATCAAACTTCACTATATCCTCATAGAGCTTAACCAGTAGCCGGGCATAATCAGCCTCACCATGCATCATCTTGCGCTTATCTTCTGAAGGTTCCACCACGATCAAAGGATCAGGATATGGCACTTGCAATATCAGCACCTGCTCAGGTTTTAACGCAACTTCTGGTATGCGGTGCCGTGATTGAATCAGGGTGGCTTCACTAAGGTAAGTAGTCGTATCAACACCAGGGCATGTCATCTCGATAAACTGGCGTAGATTTACTGCATTCACAGAATCATCAGCCCCCTGGTCAATGACTTTCAAGGTGTCATTCTCGCCAATCAATGACAAGGTAAGCTGTAAGCCCCCCGTACCAAAGCCACGACCCATTGGCATTTCACGTGATGAATAAGGTACCTGATAGCCAGGAATAGCGATTGCCTTAAGGATGGCGCGGCGTATTTCTTTCTTGGCATGTTCATCCATAAAGCCAAAATTATATCCAGCACTCATGACCGCCCCTCCTGATGTTTTTTCTGTGTTGTGCGCAACCTATCCATATCAGATTGAAATGTAACGTAATGCGGCATTTTGTAATGACTTGCGAAACCCATGGAATCGACACCATCAATATGCAACAACACGAATTCCGAATCTTCTGACGGGTTAGAAGGGCCATCTGCCATACCTTTTTGAAGCGCGCGATCAAGAATCGCCATTGAAATTGCTTTGACTTCATTGTGGCCAAAACAAGCACCATAACCAAGCGTGAAAGTAGGCTTGCCGCCATTTGCATCATCTTCATACATAGCGACAACCTCGCATTCAGTCATTAATACTTCGCCAGCCTCAACCAACTCGCCCGTTACCATATGAGGCAGCATCACGGGTAAATAACCGATACGCAATTCTGCAATGGTGGGGTGCACATCGCCATAACCGCGCATATTAGAATAAGCCAGCGCTAATAAACTGCCGGTTTCAGCGCGAGCCATGGTGGCAAGACCCGCAGAACGTGGCGCTGGAAATGATAGCGGCTCACGGGTGATATCAAATGCATCATGACCAACACGATCAGCTGAAAAATTTGCAAGCAACCCCTCTTCCCGTAGCGCATCTACCACCTTGGGAAAGCTATCAGGCAAGGCGATCTCAGGCGTCGATTGCATAAATTTTTTGGCGATATTGCGAAAATGCTCCGGAGATTCATCAGCTAACTCCATACGCATCAAACGCAATGCATAATCATGGGTTGAGCCTAACATCTGCCCGCCCGAGATATCTTTAAATGCCGAGGAAATGCGGCGAATAATCCGCATTTTAGAAGCGTCTTGCACCGGGGTTTCTAGCAGCCTGGGCTTAGTTGAACGATAAGCACGCAATGCAAAAGCTGCCTCTAGCGTATCCCCTTGCGACTGTTTGATCGCAAGTGCCGCAAGTTCGGGGTGATATAACCCGCCTTCAGAAACAATTCGCGAAGTAAGCAATCGTAATTGATTTTTAATGGTTGATATTGTTAGCGGCACCCCTTGCTCACCTTCTGCTGCGCGCAAGGCTTCGGTGACATTGGCAGCACCTTGAATGGCACGGCTGCCACCTTTAATTGCAACGTAACCCATTAGCAAGCTCCTTGTATCTTGATTAAGGTTGTACGAGGGAGCGCTACGGCACGCTTGTCATCTACAAGGATGAAATCCACTCCCAGTGGAAATGAGGCATTCCAGTCGTGACGAGCCACTATCCAATCATTATCAAAACCATCGACCATCAAGGTGCGTTGTGTTGCAACACCAGGCCCTGACAATACAAGAGCTGTATCACCATCACCAACCATACGTACTCGCAACACTAATGTTGTCCCAAGTTCAGGACTTTCTAGCGTGCCTAGTCTTGGCGTAAAATCTGTTTTCAGATTTCCATTTAGCACGACATAATCTGCCAAGTCAGGAGATTCTTTTTTAGACTCCACGCGAATACTATCAAGCGATGAAATCAGTTGTTGCTGATCTGCAAATGTCACTTCAGCATCCAGCAATGTTGCCAGCACCAGCGTTAACGCATCAACTTGCCCGGCAATTTGACTAAAATCTGCTACCTTTCCTGGCTCAGAAAATGCGTTCATCAATTCGCGAAAAGCACCCTGCTGCACTTTGGGCTGCCAAACTGGAGAAATACTAATATCATTCATCTTCATCCTCCTCTGCACTCCCTAACAATGAAAAATCAACCACCGTAGCAGCCAGCATGCGGCGACGGGACGAGGCCTGCTGTGCCAATACTAAAGCGCCTTTTTCAATCAAAGGCAGTATGGCACCATGTCCCTCGAGTTTTGCTGATAATGCAGCATCTGCAATCGCAATCGCCCTGGCCAATGCGAGGTTGTCATTCATAATGCGCGTAGCACCTTGTGCAAGATAACCATCATTGCCAAGCACCTGCACTTGCGCTACTGACACGGGGATCTCACCCAAGTAATATCGTTCACCCATTGCACCATCTTGCATTTGCAGCAATCCCAAACCAGACTGTGGTAATGCAACATCCTCTACACGATAATCTCTCGCAAAAATTTCAACCGTATCAATGACTTCGTTTGCATCTAGCGACTGCAAAATTACGGGCCACTGACTACGCCCCCAAGTTTCGAGTGTTATATTGTTCATTTATTATCCTAAGCACTAGCTATCATCGAGATGTCTAGATAAGTTTTTATTTTGAAATCAGCTTTCTTGGCCATACTTTAGTTAGATTAGTTTTGCACGCAACCTGGCTGAAAACTGATCCAGCAGGAATACCACGATAAAAATGGCAATGAGAATGGTAGCGACATGGTCATACTGAAACATGTCAAATCTACCTTTCAACTCTTGACCAACGCCTCCAGCACCCACCAAGCCAATTACAGTCGCCATCCGTATATTGCGATCTAGAATGTAAAGTGTATAGGCGATGTACTGTGGCGCCACTTGAGGCATTACACCGTACCAAAGTGTTTTTAATTTGCCTGCGCCTATTGCCTCCAGCGCCTCTTGCGGTTTTTTATCAGCATTCTCAATATCCTCTGCATAAAACTTTCCTAAAAAACCAGCGGCGTGCAACCCTAATGCCAACACCCCGGCAATTGGACCAAAACCATAAGCCAACACCAAAAACAATGCCACGATTAGCTCAGGCATAGACCTTAACAAGCTAATTGCGCCACGTGCCAGGGTGTAAGTGTAGCGATTGACGGTATAGTTACTCGCTGCAAAATAAGCGACAGGTACAGATAACAACACTGACAAAATAGTGCCCCAAACCGCAATCTCTATCGTTTCCAGCATTTTTATAAACACTGTCCACGCATAGCCTAATGGTTGCACCAACACTTCAACCTCTGTAGTTTTGGTTTCTAATGTCAATGTATCTAAATTCATGTGCTGCTCAGTGCGCTGCTGACTTTCGATATGTGAAAATCGGGGCAGATGACTGCGGTCCCACTCTGACATGCGGGAGACTTCTTGCTGACTTGAGATTGCAGGTGGCCACATAGACTGACCCACACGTGATAACCCACGTACGACTTGTGAATCTTCTGCCACCCCGAACAAATTACTTACTGCTTGCGTAGTCATCACCACCATTTTATCCATCTCAGTGCGATGACCAGTGAATAGTAAAAAGGCAAATATCAAGATTAAAGCCAACACATGTTTAATCCCATAAGGGTGATCCAAGTGCCAATCCAGATGCGTACTTTGCGCAGGCGTTGGAATAGGTTTTATATTCATACCATTCCTCATCATGCTGCAACTAACTGTGAGGACGGAAACTCATCTGACAGCGCTTCAATACGCTCATCTTTTGGTGCCACTTCCCACTGTGCACCCTGATATAACGCTTCTACTCGCTCATCGGTAAATTCTTCAGGTTCCCCATCAAATACAACGCGGCCATCACGCATACCTACAATACGGTCACCAAACTCACGCGCCAGATCAACCTGATGCAGACTGCACAGAACTGTTGTATTTCTTTCGCGAGCAGCCTCACGAATCAACGACAAAATGTCACGAGAAATCTTGGGATCAAGACTTGCCACCGGTTCGTCTGCCAGCACCACCTCGGGATCAAGCATAAAAGCACGCGCAATCCCTACGCGCTGCTGCTGACCTCCTGAAAGCTCACCTGCTCTACGTTGCAAATGCTTGGGCGACAACCCAACCTGATCAAGAAGTTTGCATGCCTTGTTACGATGTTCAGGGGAAAACCACCCCAGCAGTGCACGCGCCATAGAAACTGTCGGCAAGAGTCCGGCCAAGACGTTTCCAGCCACACTCATACGCAATGTAAGATTAAAATGCTGATGAATCATAGAAACACGCTGACGTAACTCTTGCTCTGTATTAGGGACAAGCGGCAAGCCATCAATGACAATATTGCCCGAGGTAGGACGCATTAAGCCATTTACTGCGCGCAAAAATGTAGATTTACCTGCCCCAGAAGGACCCAAAATCACACAAAACTGCCCTTTGGGGACTTTTAAATCAATTTCAGACAGTGCTTTTGTACCATCTGGCCATACTTTTGAAACACAATTAAACTCAATCATTGCAATCCCCAGTTTTAAAGAAGCAAAGGGGAGCGCTGATTAAACACTCCCGCTTATACTTAAACTTGCACCTTAGCGTGAAGAACCTTTTTTGATAATTTCAGCTTTAACATCATCGGTAACAAGCCCAAACATCTTGGCAGCATCGGCCATTTTTGACTCACTGACCAATGCTGTGTAGCTATCAACCTTAGCGCCGCCATAGCCACGAATCTGATCTTTGGTAATACCAGGCATGTTATGAACATTACTAAACGCAAACTTCAACTTAGCCTTTACCTCTTTAGAAACACTTGGTTGCACCGCGAGTGGCGGATATGGAATTGGCTCGCTCTTGACCACTACTTTAATCTTGCTTGGATCAATCGCTTTAGAATTAACAGCCTTTTCAAATGAGTCAAATGAAGCGCCTCCTGCATCAACCAAACCTTCTGAAAGTGCCTTTAAAACATTTGCATGGCTGCCAGCCATATTAATTGAACTCACATCTTTGGCTGGGTTAACGCCATTTGCAAGCATCATGGCAACTGGCACGTTAAAGCTGGAGGTAGAGTTAACATCACCTAATGCAATACGCTTACCCTTTAGGTCTTGGATACTGTTAATGTTTGCATCTTTGCGCGCGAAGATACCTGAGTAATAAACTGATTGATCATGCTTAACTGCCAATGCCAACAATTCAGCGCAACCACGATTACGTGCCTGCAAGTAACTTGCAGGGCCAAACCATGCAATATCGGCAGCACCATTACACATGGCTTCAACTACCGCACCATAACTTTGACCGACCTTGATATCGAATTTCAAACCATTGTGTTGAGAAATAGCATCAAAAATCGGCTGAAAATCTTTTTTGGTTCCATCTTCCGTACCGCCATCAGCAGGAATCAAAATCACGCGTAGCGGTTTTTCTGCGCTGCCATCATTTTGCTCAGCCAATGCTACGCTGGCATTTGTCAAAGAAAGTGCAGCAAACAAAGCACCTGTTAATGTTGCAATCACTCTTTTTTTACCGTACATGTATTACTCCTAATAAAATAAAACAGGTTACAAAAACTTATGGATTAATGCGCAATTGAATACGATCCGCACGAAACCTTGTTAAAGCGTATTCACATGGGTTATTGTTTTTTGTATCAATATTTATACTCTTGACTCTGAGTACAGGTTGATGTTGTGACATATTGAGCAAGCTAGCGTCATCGCCTTGTGGCAAGACAGCAGTTACCAAGCTTTCAACACGCCTGAGCTGAACCTGGTAATTTTGATTAATCAGCGCATGCAGAGATCCGGAGCTAAACTGATTCATTAATTCTGGAAAGCGCGCTAAAGGAAGAAAATGCGATATCAGACAATAAGGATGTTCATCCACAGAACGTAAGGTTTCAAACCAAATCACTGGCGTCTCTTCTTGCACGGCAAGCCGTTGGGCCACACCGCCGC
>Ga0255338_1006391_pt1 | contig 10018 bp, 8 predicted proteins | sample MeOH1_35cm_T4_19_FD_203715 | JGI IMG/M metagenome (GOLD analysis project Ga0255338, IMG submission 203715) | Sandy soil microbial communities from University of British Columbia, Vancouver, Canada - MeOH1_35cm_T4_195 | ecosystem: Engineered > Artificial ecosystem > Sand microcosm > Unclassified ...
TTGGGGATCTTCGGCAGCGCCGCACTCCTGGCCGCGATGGCCGCATTCTTCGTCTTCGTCTTGCTTGGCATAAATGGTCCCGTAGGTCATGTTTATGCCTCAAACACAAAATTCAGGACAGGCTCCTCGCGCTCAACGCAGCTGACAATGCTGCGCCGGCGGAGCGAAGGCTATCACCGCTGTGTGACCAGGCCAACACCTCCCCAAGCGCTCTCCATCTCGCGGCGAAGTCATCGCCCCAGCCCGCTGGCTCTGACCAGAACTTCTCAGGCACTTCCTCGAACTGCTTCCCGCGAAGCGAGCCTCCTTCCAGAACGCCAATGGCTTCTAGTCTTGCTCTGAGTTCGTGTTGGGTGCATCCCGCCAAGTCAGGCGTATCGAGCCACCAGGCCAAAACCGCGTCAGCTCCTTCAATTTCATAAACGTGCTTTCGTTCTGGACGCGATGTCGGCGCTGTTTGTGAATCGAACAGAAACCTCAACGCTCCATCCCCTGCGGCATGCGTCTTAAGGAGAAGGGCATCCATGTATTCAAATACAGCTTTGAGCGTATCTGCCGGGATCGGAGTGATAAGCAAGGGGTAGTTCTCGGTCGCCCGTTGAATCGAATTCGACAGGTGATACCCGACGACCGGTTCCATACCGTTCGTTCGCACCAAAATCATTCGGTCATGCAGCTTCTCCGGATCCATTGCTACCACGCGCAGGTGTGTGCCAGCAAGTATTGGAGCCAGCCTGGTGCAAGCCGCGACAAGATTGTGAGTGCGATCGTCTTGCTGCGTCGTCGGAACAGAATCGCAAAGCAGCGAGCAAAGCTTCTCACGCATGCGCGACGCGAAACCGATCTCAAGCTTTTTGCGACGCGCGGTTGTGAACACGATGCAGTTGGCGCCTGCTGGCGCATGCTGCGCCAGCAGGACGATTCCCGCGTCCTCCATGTACGGATCGAACCAGGCGATCTGCTGGCCTTGGTGCTCGGAAAGAAACCCCTGCAACCATTCTGCGAGTGCGAGCCGGCCCGTTCCACCTGTCTCGTGCAGTCGGTGAAAGAAGCGGCCGTCCGAGCGAGGTGGGACCAAGTGTTTGATCCGCGCCGTAAGCGCTCTGTTGAGGGGCACCCACGGATCGGCCTTGCGATCGCCGACAGCAAAGCCGCCAGCCATCCGCTCCCTCTGTATCTCCCGAACACCAGCCAGCCTCTTCTTGCTTGCGGGCGCCACGCCTTTGTCGAGCCAGTCCGATTCGACCAAATGGGTGCCCTGCGGAAAGCCGACGCTTCCATTGACCGAACGGACCAGATATGCCCCCTCAGTCGTAAACCACTCGAAGGACGTCGCGCCTGGCCGCTTTGCCAAGATGTCCAGCTCAAAGGCGTCGGCCATCCCAAACCGGCCATCCTCAGGGGCGAGAGGAATCACGCGTTGTCTAGCCGTTCCCAAGGCGCCAAGCTCGACGCTTTGGTCATGGACCAGGCTCTCGTCGTTCAGCAATTTGATCCGAACCCGCACTTCAGTATCGGCCGGCCACTGGTCCCCCAAGAAATTGATTTCCACACCTTCTGCGCCGACCTCTACCGACACCAGGTGCTGCTCAAGGGCGTCAAGAGCCGGGAAAGCAAGAATCTCAAGATCGCCAAGGCGCCACGCGTCCGCGTCGGCAAATCTGGAGCCTATTTCATCGTTGAGGTGCGACACAGCACTGGTGGCAATTTTTGCGGGGTTCGCATTCGGAAAATCAAAGAGGCCGACCTTGTCGATCGACGTCACCGAAGCCGAAAACGCCGCAGCGCTTTGGTGCGGACTCGCTGGTCCGCCGGATGGGTTGTAGTCGCGCATCGGCATCATCATGGCGGGCCTGAACACCGGCTCGGCAAAGAGCTGGATATGATCGAAACGGCCAAACCTTTCAGAGCAACCGTGACCGACGGCGACTCGAACTGCGCCGATCGAGTCGCCGGCCGCTAGCATCCGAACCGCCGTATCGGCTTCGGAGGCGCGCAGATATGCGCTTATGCGGACTACCTGGGTGCCAGTGTCGGGGGCATACCGATCCTCTCGGGGAGCACTCCAAGTGCCTTTGGACATGCTGTACGGGAGCAAACGGCCGTAGAGCAATCGGCTTTCAATCTCCTCGTCCTGTTTCCTCTGCAAGACCCAGAGTTGAAGAGCGCAGTTGGCCTCGCCCCGAAAAAGGCGATCGAATCTGCTGTCGTTCAGAATGCTTTCAATACGCATGTCGCCCATGGCTGAGGCTGCTAGCATCATGAATAGCTGTCCACGATGCCATGGATGGCCTCAATGAATTTCCTGCACTTCGCAGCGTCAAATTTGACGGCGACCCCCTTGTGCATCCGCTTGTTTCTGGCGTCTAGCAGTTCATGAATCAGACTGACCTGTGCCTTGTCCAGAGGTGTAAGCCCCATCTGCTGCATTGTCTCAGGAAGCAGCTTCATCACGACGGGGCGAATGTTGACCTCGTCAATCAACTCACGGGCTTGCTGCCCGAGTTGTTCGGGGAGGGCGGTCTGAACCAGGTCACGAATGCAAGTTTCCGCTGCAACGGCGGCGTCAATCGCAGCTCGGTTGATGTCTCCGTCTTCGAGATGCGCGCGGGCATCAAACAGCAAATCCACAAAGATGGGGGGCTCGAGGCCGTCGGCCAACGCCGCACCCACCGCCTCCCATTGCTCCAGTGTGAGCGGTCGGTGGCCGCTCACCACAACCGGTGAATGGTGGGACCACAGCCGTTTCCCTGTGCCAACTTGGCGTAGGGTGCATCCCCAACCGGTTTCGGTGCCTTCACTATCTGCGCGAGCGAGCCGCCACTGGTTGGTCTTCCAGCGCATCGTACGCGACCAGGTCCATAGCACGGCGTGCATGTTCGTACTGCGTGTCGGCCAGTTCATTGAGGCGCTCTTGGTCTGCCGGGCCCACCAAGTCATAGGCGTTTGGCGAACGTTGCAGCATCTCGTCGGGAAGCTCAATTCGAGCGGACGCATGGACGACAACTTCAACGCGACCGACGTCGTAGTCGATAGGGAGTTTCTCGCCGGCAACCTCGCGCCAACTGCGCAGGGCAAGAATTTCCGGGTCTTCCCTACCCACTTGCGGCGCGACCGGCAACTTGACGCTCGCAGTCTTTCCGTCGACTTGGAAGGCGTGTGCCCTGCCCAATAACTCTGGTGGGATCGCGAGGAAGGGCGTGCGGAACATCGTCCAGCCCTCCAATGACACTTGAGTACTTGTCATGACGTAATGCGTGCCATTCGTAGCCACAAAGGAAAAGAAGCAGCTATTGTTGCGCACAGGGCTCGTCGCGCCGCAGTTGTCTCCGTTGGACTGCCATCCGCTGCAGGCTTTCCACTCGCTCGTCCAAGCTTGCCGAATATGCGCCTCCGTCGGCGAACTGGTTACACATTTCGGGGCAAGTGCCCTTCTTGCCGGCGCGCAGGAAATGGGCCGCCGTCATCATCTCGAGCCGAAGCGCTCGCAAGTCGGCGGGGTTGGTCCTGATGCCGGCACGCACCCTCGCGCGGAGTCTCTCGGCCAGCGCGCGCTATTCGAGGCATCGATAACCGACAGGACCTGGGCCGCCAAACTGGCAGCAGCGTAGTGTCCGTGGTCGTCGTAAGCCTGCACGGCCATCCCATCGAAGCGCTGCTGAAGTTCTCTCAAGCGTTCGAGCTGGAACGCGATGGCACTCTCCTGCTGGTGATAGTGCTGAAGGAAAGGGTTGCCCTTCATCTCCTGCTTCACGGCCGCGACGCGCTCTTTCCAGCTTCGCTCGCCGATCTCGCGCGCGAAGCGTCCATAAATGGCAGGGATGTCTCTGGCGTGGACTTCGAGTGCGAGCATCGAGGCAAGGAACGTCTCAAGGAGGGGATACAGCACGTGTCCAGGCTGTCGCCTCATCCAAGTCCAAGTACAGACTGGCGTATGCCTTGCGAAGTAGCGTATCCGGCAAGGCCCAGTCCCACTTTTCGCGTGCTAAGTTCTGCACGTCCGCGAGGAGCATGTCAAGCGGCGGCGTATCGTCCACTGCGGCATCAGTCAGTGCGTCCAGAACGTCTTGCGTCGACCGGTCACCTTTGATTACTTCCACGCCTGGCCCGGAAGGAACTGCCACGAAGCCGCGGCGAATTAGTAGAGAGGAGATCGCCTCGTTGGCCGCATCACCCAGCCACGTGAGCAGCACCAATTCTCGGCCCTGATCCAGGACGAACTCGGCCGTCAGGTTGTAGCGCGCGTACGCCTCGCGAGCCTCGGCCAAGAACTTCTGCGCCCTCGCGTCCAAAAATGGCGGGAGGTCGGCGCCTTCGAGTAGCTCTCGCATGCGCTGGCGCACCTTCGTGTGTGTGCGGCCGACCCCACCCGAGAACAAGGGCGGGACTCCGCCCTTGGCGCGCGTGACGTAGATAGTCTTTTGCTCTTCGTCGACTTCTTCGACTCGCCAGGTCTTGCCCGCGAAGAGAATGCGCTGGCCAGGCAGCAGCACTTGGTCGACGGGCAGGGTTCCAAGCGTCTTTCCGCCGGCGACCACTCGGAACTCCTCGTCGGAAGAGAAAGCAGCGTAGAAGCTGTAGTGGTTCACGAACTTCTCACCGACACGGCCGTGCAGGAGCGTGCCCGACGAGTCCTGAACGACCAGCTCCTTCTGACCAAGATGGCGCAGGAGCTCGACAAACTCCTGTTTCGTGAGGCCGGCGAAGGGGCAGCCCGGACCGCAGAATAGGGTGTACAGTTCGCCCGCCGTAGCGCCGCCCTTCTGAGCGATTGCGGACAGAAGCTGCTGCACCAGTGTGGAGAGGTGCACGCCTTGGACTCGGGGCGGCTCGAACCATTTCTCCACCAGCAGCGAAATCATAGCGGCCGTCTGCACCGTATCCAGCCGCAGCTTGTCTCTAATCGACGCGTTCGGGCCGACCTGGTCCTCAACGCAGTAGCCGCGAAGAATGGCGGGCTCTCCCTTACGCCGTCCAGAGCGCCCAAGGCGCTGGCGCAGACTCGCGACCGATGGCGGCGGACCAATCTGACACACGCTCTTGACTGCGCCGATGTCGATGCCCAGCTCCAACGTGTTCGTGCACACGGCGGTCGCCGGCAGCTCCTTTTGCTTCAGGGCGGCTTCGGTCTCGGTGCGAATTTCCTTCGAAAGGCTGCCGTGGTGCGGCCAGAACTCGTTGGGCACCTTTTGCTGCTCGCAAAGCTTACTCAGCAGGTGCGTGTACCGCTCCACCTGGCGCCGCGAGTTAGGAAACACCAGGTTGTTCGAGCCCCGAAGCACCTTGAACAGGTGCGCGGCAATCTGCGCCGGGGTGATGGGTTCTTCGTCTTCCTCGTCTCCACCCTCGGGCTTTACGACCAGAGGCTCCTCGTACCCCTTTACCAGCACCTTCAGCTCCGAGCCAGCGGCTGCGGAGTTCACCTGCGCTGGGTCCGTTCCCGGCCGAAGGAAGGTGCCGGCGAGCTTCATGTCGCCCAAGGTCGCCGAAAGTCCGATTCGAGGCACCTGGCGGATGAGGGCGCGTTCGATGCGGTGCATCAGCGACTGCAGCTGCTTGCCTCGCTCAGAGCCGATGAAGGCGTGGAGCTCGTCGACCACGAAGAACGTGAGCCGCTCGAAGATGGCCGCCACGGAGGAGCCGCGGTTGCAGAGGAGGGCTTCGAGAGACTCGGGCGTTATGAGCAGCACCCCGTGCCGCTTGGCCAGAAAACGTGTTTTCGTGCTCGCTGAGATGTCACCGTGCCAAGGCCAGACGGGCACCTCAAGCTGTTCGCAGAGCCGGTCCAGGCGACCGAATTGGTCGTTGATGAGCGCCTTCAGCGGGCTGATGTAGACGATGAGACCTTCGCCGCCAGCAGCGAGAAGGTGCGTCAGGGCAGGGAGGAACGCCGCCTCCGTCTTTCCTGCCGCGGTGGCGGCCGCGACGATGACGTCCTGGTCACCCTTGACAATGAGCGGGATGGCCTTTTCCTGCGCGTCCCGCAGTTCCTCCCAGCCTTCAGACCAAATGAAGCGCTGAATGCGCTCATCGAGCAGGTGGAATGAACTGCTGTCGCCGGCCATTCAACAGGTCAGAGCTTGAACGATGCGAGCTCGTCTTCGTCATCGACCTTCAGGTCTGCGGCGCCACCAGTGTCAGCAGCCACCTCTAGCCCGCCCAGCAGGTGCTTCCAGTCCGTGCTCGGGTTCTGCTCCAGCACGGCTAGCATGTTGACGAACGACGTGATGGTCGTGCGAGGGGTGCGGAAGTACGTGTCGCCAATGCGGTTGGAGCAGTGCTCCATGAAGCTGAAGATGCCCTGGTCCGGTAACAGGTGCCTGGACGCGTCGCCAAGGGCGTACACGTGTCGAATCTTCTGGAGCAGGACGTAGAAGTCCTCCGGCGTCAGACTGGAGAGGCGCACCACCGGGCCGCTGAAGTCCACCAGGCCGTCGGAAGCGAACGTGTTCTGGGACAGTCGGCTTTGCAGTGCGGAGTAGCTGTAGAGGCCACGACGGGTGTCCAGGAGGAACTCGGGCGTGCCGCCCAGGATGAACCCCAGGCCCACTGCGGTGCCCTGCAGTGAGTCGTTCAGGATGCGCAGAATCTGCTCGTAGTTTGAATTGCGAGCCTGCGAGTTGGCCAGCTTGTACAGGTTCACCAGTTCGTCCAGGCTCACGAGCAAGCCAGAGAAGCCGGCCAGCCGAACGAAGCGAGCCATCAGCTTCAGCTGATCGTAGACCGCCGCGTCGTCCACCATGGTCCGCACCCCGAGCGCAGCACGGGCGTCCGTCTTGGTCGCGAACTCGCCGCGCAGCCACCGGATGGCGTCCGCTTTCAGCTGCTCGTTGCCTTCCTCGAAGCCGCGGCAATAGGCGGCGATGACGTCGGCGAAGTCGAAACCGTTTACCAGCTCCGTCAGGTGTTCCAGCTTCTGGCGGATGATGTTCTCGGTCGGTACGCCAGCGGATTTGGCCTCGGTCTTGGCGGTCGCGATGAACTTCTCCACGATGCCGCCCAGGGCGCCGCCGTCCGGCTTCGTGCGGGTGGCGATATTGCGCATCAGCTCCGCGTAGAGGGAGCGGGCCTGGCCCCCACTGGCATGCAATCGGCGGTCTGGATTCAGGTCTGCGCTGGCCACCACCAGCTTCTTCTCCAGCGCGACGGCACGCACCAAGTTCAGGAAGAAGGTCTTGCCGGCGCCGTACTCGCCGATAACCAGGCGGAACGTCGAACCGCCGTCCGCGATGCGGTCGATGTCGCCAATTAGGGTCTCGATTTCGCGGGTGCGGCCCACCTGAATGAGGTGTTGCCCAGTGCGAGGCACCACGCCGGCGCGCAGAGACTGGATGACGGCGTCTCGGTCCTTTGGGCGGATGGCGGCGCTCATGCGGGTACTTTCTCCAGGATGTCTCGATTGATTGTGACCGGGTCCTCACCCTCCGTGAGCGGCCCGTCGTAAGCGTCGAATGCGGCCTCGTTGATGCGTTCCAGTGCGCCATCGAGCATGAGGTCGAGATCTGACGCCAAGTCTAGCAACTCCTCGCGAGTCCATTCAGGCCGCGAAATCAGCTGGTTCACGAAGGACGTGTGTGCGCCATCTAGTCCCATCAGGCCGTGCGGAGCCTCGGCCTCCACTTCGTCGGGCTGTGCGGCCGGGGTGGCTTGCAATACGGCGGGCTCAGTGGGCTCCTCCGTGAAGATGTTGGCCAGCAGGGCGGAAACTTTGTCGGTGTCCTGCTGCAGGGCAGCGACCCGTGCGGCATCCAGCTGGAACCCGGCTGTCGCTGGTTTTCCGGCGGGTGCAGTCACGACCGGGGCGGCAGCTGGGCGCTTTCCGCCAGGCGCAGCCGCAGCGACGGCGTGAACGTCGCTGAAGACCTTCTGAGGGTCCACGCCGAGCGCCTTGTAGACTTTCTCCAGCATCTTGATTTCAGCCGGCGAGACTTGGCCGTCTGCCTGTGCGACGACCGACATGAACTTGGCGATGGCCTCCTTGGCCGGGGCGGGGAGTGGTTCGAGTTTCTTCTTCAACACGGTCAGGGAGGGTGGCGCGTCGACCAGGTACCGCATGTGCGCGCGAAGGCGCTGCTGGTGCGCAGGGGTCAGGTGACTCCAACCTTCAATCTGCTGCCTGAGGTGGCGTAGTTCCTCAGCTCCGAGGTCCCCGTCGGCCAATGCAACGGCGGTCGCCAGCTGCACCGTGAGCGCGGCGGCTTGATAGGTTGCGCTGCTGCGACCTTCGGGTTCGCCGGGCGGCAGCGAGAACAGAACGACCGTGTCGTCGGCCTTTGGGGTCTTGGCCCCGTGAAGAACGTCCGGTTCCATGCCGACGTGCACTGCCTCGAGGGCGCGCGCGAGGCTGGTGACTGTGTTGCGTTCCAAGCTCTGGACATCACCCAGCGATGCGGCCAGTTCCTGCAGCTTCATCGTCACCATCCCGCGTGGCATTCGGGCGAGCAGGGCGTCAAGCTTCTGACGCGCGTCGGCAGGCCAGAGCGTTGGCGGGAGCAGGAGCAGCCCTTCCAGGGACTTTGCAGCTCCGGGAGAGCGGCCAAGCAGGCGGCTGTAGCCGTCCAGCTCAGTGGTCGCTGCTTCGGCTACCACTTGCAGCTTCTTCACTGGACCCGTCAGTACTGCCACGTCGGGGATGTCCCCGAAAGTCAGCTTGATTTCTCCGTATTCGTTCAGTCCAGCAGACGCGGCGCGGTAGACGAATTTCAGCTTCGTCTTGTTCTTCGGGAGGACCAAGCCTCCGTTGAGCTTCTCGAGGTACTCTCGCTGGAACAGAACCTCAAACTGCTCGGGGCAGCGGGTGGCCGGCGTGCGCAGATAGATGTTCGGGTCCACGCGAACCCAGGCCAGTGCGAGCGGAGCGGGCATCGGGACCTTGTCCACGGCGCATTGGCCCAGGGCCAAGCGAAGATAGAGGGGGAGCTCGTGCCCTTCGGGGAAATCCGGGAGAGGTTTGGCGTAGAGCTTGTCCGTGAAGCTGGACATCTCGACGACGGTCAGGAACTCGGTTCCGTAGCGATGGAACGACCCATTGCGGTTACCGTAGATGCTCAGGAGCCGGCGAACCTCCTTCGCGATGGCGGGCCGGTCTTCCTCGGCTGCCTTCGCCGCCGCGTCATTTCCGCTGCCGTCGAGGATGGCGCGCCGCTCGAGGCCATACAAAAACAGGAACACGTAGCCGATGTCCGCCATCGGGTCCTGCCGGCCCCCGGCGAGCCATTGCAGGTAGGCCCGGCGCGCCTCGGGGGAAATCTCCGAATAGCTTGGCCAGTAACCCATAAGGTTGCGGTCCGTGTACTCGCCACGAGAAGCGACCTTCTTTGATGGGTCAATCAGGGCGGGGTCAGGGCGCCCGGAAGGGTTGCGCAGCGCCGTGCCGACATAGACCATGCCGCCGGGAATGGAAGTACCCGCCACAGTTACTGACTGCCCGGGCGGAATCCAGGTAGCTGCTCCATACCCTGCGGGAGCCGCCGGTACGCGGTGGCTGCTGTGAGGTGGAGCGCCGGTGTAAACCGACACCGGTTCCTGGGGGGACGTGGCCGCCCGTGCCGCGCCAGACTGTGCACGAGAAGGTGTGGGCGCCGCTGGTGGTGGCGGACTCCATGTTGAGCGGGGTTGCGGCGGGGGATTCTTCGCGCTTTCGCTCTTGCTCTTACCAACGAAGTACAGCACAGCGCCTATAGCGCCAATCACCCCGAGAGTAATCCAGACTTCCTTCGGTACAGAGGCCAGCAAAGCAATCACGCCGCCAACCAGCAAGAGGCCGATACCTCCGCCTCCAGATTTCTTAGCCATATTCCACCCTTCTTATCGTGGAGCGCTGCGCGCCTCGCCACGCGAAAACCGATTGCATATGTAGCGAGTCGGGTTGTGTCCAATTGCATCTTAAGGGAGCAGCGGTATGAAGACCAGTTGATGTCCCCGGGAGTGGTGTAAGTTTTTAATGTTTTCAAAGCGCGAAGGGCGTAGCCCGAAGCGCCTGGAGAGCATCAGAGGTCGTTCCTGAAGGGGGGGGTGG
>Ga0255338_1006392_pt1 | contig 10014 bp, 13 predicted proteins | sample MeOH1_35cm_T4_19_FD_203715 | JGI IMG/M metagenome (GOLD analysis project Ga0255338, IMG submission 203715) | Sandy soil microbial communities from University of British Columbia, Vancouver, Canada - MeOH1_35cm_T4_195 | ecosystem: Engineered > Artificial ecosystem > Sand microcosm > Unclassified ...
GTTCGGCGGCCGTGGTGGCGGCCAGCGGCAGATAGCCGGACAGCCCGGCGATCCCGGCGAGCCGCTGGCCGTGGCGCAGGCCGGTCAGCAGCGCCATGGCGCAGCCCTGCGAGAAGCCGGCCAGGACCATGCGCCGCGCCGCTACGCCGCGCGCCTGCTCGCGCGCCAGCAGCGCCTCGATGTCCTGCCGCGACTGCCGCAGCCCGGCCTCGTCCTCGCGCGCTGGGCCGCCCGCGCCGAGGATGTCGTACCAGGCGCGCATCCGGTAGCCGTTGTTGATCGTCACCGGCCGCACCGGAGCGTGCGGAAAGACGAAGCGCACCGGGCCGACCGCCGCGAGGTCGAGTTCCCGCGCGAGCGGCGCGAAATCGTTGCCGTCCGCCCCCAGTCCGTGCAGCACGATGACCGTGGCGGCCGGCTCGGGTCCCGTGCTCATCTCGATTGCTTCCAGCGCAGCCATTGATCCTCCGCAGGCGAAGGCGCAGCATACAGGCGGCGTCGGCCGGCGCGGGCCGCCCGGAAGCGATCAGGGCGCTCTCCTACACGACGGTACCGGGGCGCCGCTCACACTGGATGCGAGCAAGGAAAGGAACTTGTCCATGCAAGTGCAAGTGAATACCGGCAACGGCGTCCCGAACAAGGAATCGCTCGAACTCTGGGCCACGCGCTTCCTCAACGAGGAACTGGCGCGCTTCCGCCAGGACCTCACCCGGATCGAAGTGCAGCTGAACGACGAGCGCCCCAGCCGGGGTGGCGTCAGCGACCTGCGCTGCATGCTCGAGGGCCGGCTCACCGGGCACGAGCCGATCGCCGTGAACCACCACGGCCAGACGATGGACGAGGCGATCCGCGGCGCGACCCAGAAGCTGGTCCGCGCGATCGAGCACACGCTCGGCAAGCTCGACCGTCACCAGCACCGCGGCCGTGACAGCATCCGCAAGCCGGAGAGCCTGTCCGGCTGACGCTGGGCCGCGAGCCCCGGCTTTGACGCTGATCAATATCCACAAGCCAACTAAGAATTATTCTCATTTCCAGCGATTGATCGGTCTTGCGGCCCCGCTTCCGAGCCGGGCCGGCCGCCGAGGAAGGAAATGAGATGCCCGTGCCCCTGAGCAGCCTGCGCCCCGGTACCGCCGGAACGGTGGCCTGTGTGCTGCCCCCCACGGCGGCAGCCGACGAGCAACTGGTGCGGCGCCTGGCCGAGATCGGCTTTCTTCCGGGCGAGCCCGTGCGGGTGATGGCGCGCGCGCCCGGGGCCGAGCCGCTGGCCGTCCGGGTGGGCCGCAGCACGTTCGCCCTGCGCCACTTCGAGGCGGCCTTCGTCCAGGTGGAGCCTCGCTGATGGACGCCGTGACCCTGCACCTGCGAATCGCCCTGCTGGGCAACCCCAACTGCGGCAAGACCGCCCTGTTCAACCTGCTGACGGGCAGCCGGCAGAAGGTGGCCAACTATGCCGGCGTGACGGTGGAGCGCAAGGAAGGTGTCCTGCGGACTCCGTCCGGACGGCTGGTGCGGGTGCTCGACCTGCCCGGCGCGTACAGCCTCAGCCCGCTCAGCGCCGACGAAGCGATCACGCGAGACGTGGTCGCCGGGCTGCGGTCGGACGTCGAGCGCCCCGAACTGCTGGTGTGCGTGACGGACGCGACCAACCTGCGGCTGAACCTGCGGATGGTGCTCGAAGCGCGGCGCCTGGGCGTGCCGATCGTCGTGGCGCTCAACATGAGCGACCTCGCCCGGCGCCGCGGCATTCGCATCGACCGCGCGGCGCTCGAGCGCGAACTGGGGATGCCGGTGGTCGAGACGGTCGGCATCCAGCATGACGGCGCCAGGGCGCTGGTCGCGCACCTCGACGGCTACATCCACGATCCGCAGCCGCAAACCGGCCCGTGGTCACCGCCCACCCTGGAAGAAGTGGTGCGCACGCAGGAGCAGGTGCGCCGCATCCTGGCGGCGGCGGTGCACGAACCGCAGGCGGACATGCAGCTGGACGACGCGATCGACCGCGTCGTGCTGCATCCCGTCTGGGGGATGCCGCTGCTGGCGGCGATTCTGTTTCTCATGTTCCAGGCCGTGTTCAGCTGGGCGCAGGTGCCGATGGACGCCATCGAAGCGGGCGTCAAGTCCGCGGGCGAACTGCTGCAGGCCGTGATGCCCGACGGCATGCTGCGCAGCCTGCTGGTCGACGGCGTGATCGCCGGCGTCGGCAGCGTGCTGGTGTTCCTGCCGCAGATCCTGATCCTGTTCCTGTTCATCCTCGCGCTGGAGGATTCTGGGTACCTGCCACGCGCCGCTTTCCTGCTCGACCGCGTGATGGGCGTAGCCGGGCTGTCGGGGCGCTCGTTCATCCCCCTGCTCTCGAGCTTCGCCTGCGCCGTGCCGGGCGTGATGGCCACGCGCAGCATCACCAGCTGGCGTGACCGCCTGGTGACGATCATGATCGCGCCGCTGATGACATGCTCGGCACGGTTGCCGGTATACGCCCTGCTCATCGCGGCTTTCATCCCCGAGCGCCAGGTCGCGGGCCTCTTCAACCTGCAGGGCATCGTCCTGTTCGCGCTGTATGCCGCGGGCATTCTCGCGGCCATGGCCGTGGCCTGGATGTTCAAGCACTTGCGCCGCAACGACGCGCCGGCGCCGCTGCTGATGGAGTTGCCCGCCTACCGCCTGCCAAGCCCGCGCAGCCTGGCGCTCGGCCTGGTCGAACGCGCCGGCATCTTCCTGCGGCGCGTGGGCACGATCATCCTGGCCCTGATGATCGTCGTATGGTTCATCGCCAGCTTCCCCGCGGCGCCGGAGGGAGCGACGGGCGCGCCGATCCAGTACAGCCTGGCGGGCATGCTGGGCTCGGCGCTGGAGCCCTTGTTCCGCCCGATCGGGTTCAACTGGCAGATCTGCATCGCGTTGATCCCCGGGATGGCCGCGCGTGAAATCGCCGTGGCGGCGCTCGGCACCGTGTATGCCCTCTCGGCCACCGGCGATGCCGTCGCGGACCAGCTCGGGCCCGTGATCGCCGCCAGCTGGTCGACCGCCACCGCCCTGTCGCTGCTGGCCTGGTACGTGTTCGCGCCGCAGTGCATCTCCACGCTGGCCACCGTCAGGCGCGAGACCAATTCGTGGCGCTATCCGTTGCTGATGGCGGCCTACCTGTTCGGGATGGCCTGGATCGCGTCGTTCGCCACCTACCGCATCGCGCTGGCGCTCGGCGCCTGACCCGCCTCGAAGGAATCCCCGTGATCCAGTCCGTCATCGTCGCCCTGATCGTGCTCGCCGCGGTGGTCTACAGCGCCTGGCTGCTGATGCCTGCGTCGTGGCGCCGCGCCGGTGCCGCCCGGCTCGCCGACCGCGCCGCGCGCTCCGGCCTCGCGGCCAGCCGTGCGCGCGAACTGCAGTCCCGCCTCGAGCGCGCCAGCGGCTGCGGCGAATGCTCGAGCTGCAAGGGCTGCGCGGGCGCGGCCGGCACACCGCATCGCTGAGCCGGCCGCGGCCTCACTGGCTGTCGAGGCTGCCGAAGCGCTCGACCGGCCCGTGGCAGCCCAGGAGTCGCCGGTTTTTTGTGCCAGTCTGTGAGCATCGTCGCCCTGGCGGCGCGCGGTGGACACCCAGCCCACACAAGGCCGGTGCGCACGCGTATATTGGCCGCGACGCCCGTGGCGAACGGTGCCGCCGGCGCCTTTGCGCAACCTCCAAAGGAGCCTCAACATGAGAACCGCGATGAAGAAGATGACTTGCCGCGCCCTGGTCGTTTCGTTGCTGGCCTTGTCGTTCCAGACCGCGAGCGCGGGCATGATCGGCGCGGACCAGGCAGCAGCCGGTACCGCCAGCGTCGACCGCGGCATGGTGCTCACGGTCCTCGGCCGTGCCGACACCGCCGCGCGGCTGCAGGCGCAGGGCATCAATCCGGACGTGGCGCGTGCGCGCGTCGCGGCCATGACTGACCAGGAAGTGCAGTCGCTCGCCGGCGACATGCAGGCCGCGCCCGCCGGAGCCGGGCTGGACAGCGGCGGCTGGCTCGCGCTGATCCTCGTGGCCGGGCTGGTCTGGTACTTCGCCTTCCGCCGGTGAGGCGGCCGGGCCCTTGCGCCACATGAGCGGGCGCTGGCGGATCGCCGCCGGCGCCGCGCGCCTCGCCGCCGCGCTGCTGCTGGCGCTGGCCGCCGGTTGCGCGCAACTGGTGCCCCAGACCATCGCGCTGCGCACCGGCTGGCCCGACGGCGTGCCCCCCAGCGTCGAGCTGACCGGCGTCCCCTTCTTTCCCCAGGACGACTACCAGTGCGGCCCGGCCGCGCTGGCGACGCTGCTGGTCCAGGAGGGTGTGGCCATCACGCCCGAGCCGCTGGTCGGCGAGGTGTACCTGCCCGCGCGCCGCGGCAGCCTGCAGACCGAGATGCTCGCCGCGGCGCGCCGCCACGGGCGCATTTCATATCCGCTGGCTCCGCGCTACGGCGACCTGTTGCGTGAAGTGGCGTCGGGCAACCCGGTGCTGGTGCTGCAGGAGATCGGCTACCTGCCGCTCGTGCCGCGCTGGCATTACGCCGTGGTCAACGGCTTCGACTATCCGTCGGGCACGGTCTGGCTGCGTTCGGGTACCGAGCCGCGCCGGGCCATGCCGTTCACGGCGTTCGAGCGCACCTGGATGAAGAGCGGCTACTGGGCGATGGTGGTGGCGCCGCCCGATCGCATCCCGGTGACCGCCACCGAGGACGGGTGGTTGCAGGCGCTGATCGCGTTCGCGCGCGCCGAACAGGGCGAACCCCTCACGCTCGCCTACGCGACGGCGCTGAAGCGATGGCCCGACAGCCTGCCCGCGGCCGTGGGCCTGGCGAACCAGTATCACGCGCGCGGCGCCATCGCCGACAGCGTGGCGGTGCTGCGCGAGGCCAGGCGCCGGCATCCGGCATCGGTTGTCGTCGCCAACAATCTGGCGCAGGCGCTCTCGGACCTCGGCCGGCAGCAGGAGGCCCTGGCCCTGATCAACCAGGTGTCGGACCCCGGCAGCCCCTTCGCCGCGGACGTGCGCGCCACCCGGCAGTTGATCCTGCAGCGCATCGGCCAGCAGAGATCAGGCAACCGCTGACCCGCGCGGATGCAATAAAGGCCGGCACGCGCGAGCGCCGCCGGCCTGCTGGCGTCCGCCTCAGTTGCGGTCGGCGCGAGCGACGCGCATCGGCTCGGGTTCGGCCGGTGCGGCACCCATGGTGGTGGTGGACGGCTCCGGAGCCGGCGCCGCAGCGACCGGTTCGGGCGCGGGCGCCGGCGCGGCGGCGACCGGCTCGGGCGCGGGCTCCGGCGCGGCGGCCACCGGCTCGGGCTCCCTGGTCAGCGTCGCCGTGCGGGTTTCACCGATCCAGGCCAGCACGCCGGTTTCGCCCATCGGCGTGACGTGGGTGCTTTGCTGGCCGGCGCCGATGGCGTGGTTGGTGATCAGCGGATTGGGCGGCTGGCCTTGCGCGATGGCGACGCCGAGAACGGCGACCGCGGACACACCAGCGGCGACGCCTGCGATTTTGGTGAAGAGACTCATGACGAACGCTCCTTGAGATTGGACTGAGGTTGAGATGCCGGCTTTTGGTTGCCGGCTGGGTAAGAGCCTAGTGTTCGGCCAAAGCCAAGACGTCAGGTCCGGCCGCCATTGCATGTCGGACGACGGCGGCGCGGCGTGCCGCCGTCGGCCGACGCATGCCCCATCAACAGTGGCTTGCCCATGGATGAGGCAGTGGCCGCCCGTGGCGCGGGGATTGCGGGAAAGTGCCTACATCGGCACGGGCGGCCGGCTTGCGCGCCGCCGGCGCGCCGTTTCGCACACTGGCGACGCCGGCCGGGCGTCGCGCTACAACGACAGGGATCGAGCTTTCGGCACTCCGTGCGAAACGCAAGGCCATTGTCCAGCGGCCCGGCTGCATCTGCTTGCCACGCGCTGCGCCGGAACGACCGCGCATCGCGCTCCCCGCCGACCAGAAGAAACCGGGCCAGGGCCCGGCTTCTTCGCGCGCCGGGGCGCGATCAGTACTGGGCGACCTTCACCGGCGCCGCGACATCGTGGAAGGACGCGAACACCTCGCGCAGCGCCCGCGTTTCCGGCAGGACGTAGATCACGGCGCCGGGGCCTTTCACCGCGGGCCGCAGCACGTCCTCGAAGAAGCCGACCGGGAGGTTGATGCAGCCGTAGGACATCCGGTTGTCGGCGTCGGTCGGCGACCGCAGCGCCGCCAGCCGTTCCTTCTTCTTCAGGACGCGGTGCATGGACACGGCGGCGTCGTAGTCGACCCACACCACGTCTTCGCCGCGGCTGGCGCTGGTGCCCATCTCGGCGACGAAGCGACCGGCAGGCGTCGTGCGCTCCTCTGGCAGCACCTGGGCGACCGGCTTGTCACCGATTCCGGGCACCGTATCGTCGCCGCGCGCTGAGCCGAGCAACGCGGGCACCGCCGCTTGCAGGCGGCCCCCCGGATCGAACGCGTAGACCTTCGCCTCCTTCTTGTCCACGATCACGAAGGCCATCTTCTGGTGATCGCCCGACCGCACGATCCAGTGCGCCATCTGGCGCACGTCCGGCGACGGGGTCTTGCCGGCGAAGTCCGCCAGGCGGTCGGCGTGGGGGAGCGGCTGCGGCGCGGCAGGCGGCGGCGAGCCGGGACGCACCGACGCGTGCCGCGGCGCCTTCGCGGGCGGGGCCAACGTGATCACCGGTGGCATCAGCACGGCGAGCAGGGCTGCGCCGATGAGCAGGCCCTTTCGCAAGGCGTCGGCAAATTCGGACCTGGCCGGCGGGGGGATGGACGGTCGGTTCATCGATCGGTCTTGCGAAACGGCCCATCGGGCGCCAGGGCCCGATGGAGGCGCGGAGGCTTAGTTGCGGTCGGCGCGCGTACGGCCGCCAGAGGCCGCCGGGGTGGTCGTCGTGGTGGTGTCGGTGCTGGCACCGGTCGTGGCGCTGCTGCCCATGCCGCCGGTGGTCGAACCCGTCGTGCCCGTGCCGCTGGCGCCCATGGTGCTGCCGCCCGAGCCCGTGGTGCCGCTGGCGCCCATCGTGCCGCTGCTGCCGGCGGCGCCCGCCGTGCCGGCGTCGGCGCTGCCGGTGGTGGCGCCCGAGGTCGAACCGGACGAACCGGCCGTCCCCGAACCCGATGTCTGCGCGATGGCGACGCCGCCCAGTGCCATGGCCGCGGCCGCCGCCAGCGCCGTCAGCGTTTGCTTGGTGGTAATCATCTGTACTCCTTGCGTGGATATCCCTGAAGGGGACGTGGGTGGAAGAAGCCGGCCTCCCGGCCAGCTGCCACGCAGATTAGGGGTGCGCCCCAGCCGCCGGAAGTGGTCCATTCCAGACCGCGGCTGTAGGACTCGACCTGTCACGAGGTGCTAACGGGGCCTGCGGCCGAGGCAGCGGCGTCCTCGGCGCTCCACCACTCGATCTGCAGCGCGGGATTGGCGCATTCCCAGCCCAGGGGAACTTCCTCGTCGTCGCCGCCGCGCAGGAGCACGTTCGCGGCCGGCGGCATCGGTGCAGGCGAGATGATGTCCATGAGGCCCTCCCAGGCTCGTGCAGTGGCAGGAGGTCATCTTCACCGGCAGAGCTTCGACCGTCCGTTCCCCGCGGGCGCAACCCGGCGTCGGACAATGCCTACTCTTTTCCCGGAGGGCGCGGCGCCGGCGCACCGCGGACGGACCGCGCGGTCAGCGCGCGGCGAGGCGCCACAGCGACGTGAGTTCGCGCGCGCGGGCCGCGTGCAGGGGATCGTCGCGGTCCATCGTCTTCGGATGGCGCGGCTTCACCTGCGGTCGCGCGACCACCCGCAATCCGGCCGCCTCGATCCACGCCTCGAGCTGGCCGGGCGCGCGCAGCCCCAGGTGCTCGGCGAGGTCCGACATCACCAGCCACCCTTCCCCACCCGGCTGCAGGTGGTCCGCGAGTCCGGCCAGGAAGCCGCGCAGCATGCGGCTGTCCTCGTCGTAAATGGCGTGCTCCAGCGGCGCGCTCGCCCGCCCCGGCAGCCACGGCGGATTGCAGACGACCAGCGCGGCGCGCCCCGGCGGAAACAGGTCGGCCGCCACCACCTCGACCCGCGAGGGCAGCCCGAGCCGCGCGAGGTTCTCGCGGGCGCAGGCCAGCGCCCGGGGGTCCTGGTCGGTGGCGATCGTGCGCCGCACGCCGCGCCGGGCGAGCAGCGCGGCCAGCACGCCGGTGCCGGTGCCGATGTCGAAGGCCAGGTCCAGCGCCGGCAGCGGCGCTGCCGCCACCAGCTCGAGGTACTCGCCGCGCACCGGCGAGAACACACCGTAGTGCGGGTGGATGCGGTTGTCCGGCGGCGGGCCGAGCGCGGGAACTTCCACGCCCTTCTTGCGCCACTCGTGGGCGCCGACCAGTCCCAGCAGTTCGCGCAGCGCGGCCACCGACGGCTCGCCGTCGGGCGGACCCCAGGCTTCGCCGCAGGCCTGGCGCAGGTCGGGCGAGCGCGGCAGCGCGATGCCATAGCCGCCGTCGAGTTCGATCAGGAGCTTGCCCAGGATGCCCGCGCGCTGTCCCTGTCGTTGCCGGTGCTGGTGGAATGCCTCGAGCGGCGACGCGGCCGGCGCGCGGCGCCCCGCCTGCCGGTCCACGCGCCGGCCCATCGCCTGCAGCAGCTGCCGGGCGTTCTGGAAATCGCCGCGCCACACCATGGCCGTGCCTTCGCTGGCGAGGCGCACCGCCTGGGCCGCCGACACCGTGTCGTCCACCGGCAGCACGCGCCGGGGCGGCAGCAGGCCTGCCTCGGAACGCCAGCGCGCCCGGCGCGGCGTCCCCGCTTCCGTCCATTCCAGGACCGGGTGGCTCACGCCGCGGCCTTGCGCCGGGCCAGCCTCTGCCCGAGGGTGACCACGCCCAGCACGATGGCGCCGGCGAGCACGCCCGCGAGTCCGTTCAGCGCCGCTTCGACCAGCACCCCGGCACCGGCCGCCATGTCGTGCGCCAGCGCCTTGATCGCATGGCCGATGGCGGGAACGCCGTGCGCCAGGATGCCGCCGCCGACCAGGAACATCGCGGCCGTGCCGGCGACGGACAGCGCCTTCATGAGCCACGGCGCCAGGCGCAGGATGCCGTTGCCGACGGCCCGCGCGGCGGCGGCCGCCCGGCGGCTGAGGTACAGGCCGAGATCGTCCAGCTTCACGATGCCGGCCACCAGCCCGTAGACGCCGACCGTCATCGCCACGGCGATGGCGCCGAGCACGGCCACCTGCACCATGAATCGGCTCTGCGCCACGGTGCCCAGCGTGATCGCGATGATTTCGGCGGACAGGATGAAGTCGGTGCGAACCGCGCCCTTGATCTTGTCCTTCTCGAGCGCGCGCAGGTCCACCTGCGGATCCACCACGGCGCGCGTCAGTTCCTGGTGGTGCGCCTCGTCCTCGGCCCGGCTGTGCAGGAACCGATGGGCCAGTTTCTCGAAACCCTCGTAGCAGAGGAACGCGCCACCGACCATCAGCAGCGGCGTGACGGCCCACGGCGCGAACGCGCTGATCGCCAGCGCGGCCGGCACCAGGATCGCCTTGTTGACGAACGAGCCCCGCGCGACCGCCCACACCACCGGCAGTTCGCGGTCGGCCTCCAGGCCCGAGACCTGGTTGGCGTTGAGCGCCAGGTCGTCGCCGAGGACGCCGGCCGTCTTCTTGGCGGCCACTTTCGACAGCACCGACACGTCGTCGAGGATGGTGGCGATGTCGTCCAGCAGCGCCAGCAGGCTCGATGCCATCAGGACCCCTTCAATCCAGCGCTCGCCGCAGCCGGATCTCTTCCAGCTTCACGCCGCCGACCAGCGCCGTCTTGGCGGTGTTCAGCTCGCGCTTGAAGCCGGCGTGATCCGCAAACCGCATGGCGCGTTCGTTGCACAGGGGGACCCACATGGTCACCTCGGTGCAACCTTCTTCCATCAACCCTTCGCGGGCCGCGTCCCACAGCGCCAGGCCCGCGCCCCGGCCCCAATGCGCCGGATCGACGTACAGCGCCCAGATCTCGCCGGTGGTCGATTTCGATTTGGGATC
>Ga0255338_1006393_pt1 | contig 10014 bp, 10 predicted proteins | sample MeOH1_35cm_T4_19_FD_203715 | JGI IMG/M metagenome (GOLD analysis project Ga0255338, IMG submission 203715) | Sandy soil microbial communities from University of British Columbia, Vancouver, Canada - MeOH1_35cm_T4_195 | ecosystem: Engineered > Artificial ecosystem > Sand microcosm > Unclassified ...
GCTCGGTCCGTCCGAGCCAGGCTCCTCGAACGACACCGGGGCCAGCAGTCCGGGGGCGTGGAACCGGCCCTCGCGGGTGGCGCCCTCGATCTCGTTGCCGGCGTCGAAGAAGCGTGCGGCCGCGAGGGTGGGCGGCCTCCGGTAGAAGACCTCCGGACTCCCCTGTCCCTCGATCCTGCCGGCGAGCATCAGGACGATGTCGTCGGCGATGTCAACCGCCTCACCCAGATCGTGGGTGACGAACAGCGTGGTGATCTTCGCCTCGGCCGTGAGGGTGCGGACCAGCTGCCGCATCCGGGCGCGCAGATCCGGGTCCAGCTGGGAGAACGGCTCGTCGAGCAGCAGCAGTCGCGGTTCGAGCGCCAGCGCCCTGGCCAGCGCGACGCGCTGCTCCTGGCCGCCCGACAGTTCACCGACGCGGCGCTCGTCGAAGCCGAGCAGGCCGACCTGGTCCAGGAGCTCGCGGGCCCGCTCCCGGGCCTGCCGTCGACGGGACTTGTGCATGCGCAGGCCGAAGGCGACGTTGTCGCGCACGTTCAGGTGCGGGAAGAGCAGCGGCTTCTGGAAGACCAGTCCGATCGGGCGGTCCTCTGTCGGCACATGGTCGACGGGACGGTCGTCGATCCGGATGACACCGGCCTCGGGGCGCTGGAGGCCGGCCAGCAGCGCCAGCAAGGTGCTCTTGCCACAACCGGACGGCCCCAGCAACGCGGTGAACGACGCCGGGCTGAGGGACAGGTCCACCCCGGCCACGGCCTGGACCGGGCCGAACGAGCGGGTCAGGCCGGCGACCTCGACGCGGGCTCCCAGGTCGGCCTGGTGCACGGCAGTCACAGCGGTCCCCTTCCGAGGTTGGCCTGGGAGAAGCGGGCCAGCGGCCCGGCCGCGAACCCCACGAGGAGGAGCGCCGGGGCGATGACCACGAGAGCGACAGACGCGGCGACCGTGGTGTCAGTGGCGTTGATCGCGGAGAACAACTGGAGCGGGAGGGTCTTCACTCGCCCCGCCCCGATCAGCAGCGTGAGCAGGAAGTCGCTCCAGGAGATGAGGAAGGCCATCACGGCGGCGGCCGTCAACGGCGCCCGCATCAGCGGCAGGGTCACCTCGACGGTGCGGCGTACCCCGCGTGCGCCGAGGAGCCGCGCCTGCGTCTCGTAGTCCACGTCGAGGTTGGCGAACCCGGCAGCCAGGATGCTCGTTGCGTAGGGCAGCGCGGGCACGAGATGGACGAGGACGACTCCCGGGATCGTCGCCGCGAGCCCGAGCCGCACGAAGAGGATCTGCAGCCCCATGGCCGCCGCGAGCGCCGGGACCACGACCGGAGTGAGCAGGAGGGCCTGTACGGCACGGCGCCCACGGAACCGGTGGGTGCCGATCGCCCGCCCGGCCGGCCAGGCGGTCGCGCACGCCAGGACGGCGACGGAGACCGCGATGGCCGTCGACAGCGCCAACCCGTGCAGGACCTCGCTGCCCGGTCCCAGAACGGTGCGCAGACCCCGCAGGGTCAGCCGCTCGGGCAGCAGGTCGGGATACCGCCAGGCATCGGTGAAGGCCCGGAGGATCAGCGGCAGCAGCGGCGCCCACAGCACGGCTGCCACGAGCAGGAGTAGAAAGTGGTTGCCGCTCAGGCGTCGCGACCTCATGTCGCTCTCCGCGCGAGCCGACCGACCAGTGCCAGGAAGCCGAGCATCGCCGCGAGCGCGAGCAGGGCGATGAGCACCGCAATTGCCATGGCCTCGGCGCGGTAGCTGAGGTCGATGTCGGTGTAGTACTCGTAGGCGACCACGGGCAAGGTTGCGGGGAAGGGTCGACCCAGGAGGTAGGGAACCTCGTAGGAGCCGAGGACGAAGGCGAACACGAGGATCGAGCCGGCGGCCACCGGGGGCAGCACCGCGGGGACGATCACGTGGCGCAGGCGTTGCAGCGGGCCGGCACCGAGGACCTGGGCCGCGTGGCCGAGCTGGTCGGTGCCGCGGCCCAGCGCGGTGAGCGCCAGCAGGGCGAGGAAGGGAGTCTCTTTCCAGACGTATTCGGCCACGATCCCGAATCCGTGCGCGTCTGCGACGAGGGCGGGGAAGGTGGCAGGCGCGCCGACGAGGCCGGCGCCGTGGGCGAGCCGGGCAAGGAGTCCGCTCTGGGAGAGCAGCAGGCCGATCGCGAGGGCGCCGACGACGTGCGGCACGGCGAGGTTGAGCTGCATCAGGGCGAAGCCCCAGCGCCGGCTGCGGCCGAGTCGGTGGATGAGCAGGGCGATGCCGGTGCCGAGAACCGCGGACAACGAGGTCCCCACGAGAGCCAGGCGAAGGGTGAGTCCGAGCGACGCTCGCACCGCCGGGTCGTCGAGGATGGCCCGGTAGGCATCCAGGCTCAGGTCGGTCCGTCCGATGAAGGGCTGGTAGCCCAGGCTCTGCAGCAGGGCGTAGCCGATGCCGCCGACGAAGAACACCAGGACGACGGTCATCGCGGGTGCCAGCATCAGGGCGATCCGGAGGGTGCCGCCCTGATGCTGCACGCGCGCTCGCACCCGTGTCGTCCGTGTCGAGTTCATCGCTGCAGCACGTTGCTCTTCCAGTCCCTCTCGAGACGCGTGACGTAGTCGCTGGCCAGCTCGGGCTGGGCGTTCGCCAGGAGCTCGTCGAGGGGAAGCACGGACGGGCTGAGGGGAACGTCGTCGAACTGCCCGCGGATGGCGGCGGTGGCCCGGCTTAGGTCGATGCCCGGGTAGGTGCCTTCGAGCTTGTAGAGCTCCAGCTGCGTCTGGGGATCCTGGAGCAGGTTCGCCACGACCAGCGCCGCGTCGTCGTGGGCAGCGTTGGCTGGGATCCCGACGAAACTGCTGTTGGCGATGTTCCCGCCCGCGAGGACGGCTTCGCGCGTGGAGGTCGGGAAGACACCCTTGCTCACCTTGTCGCCGACGGCGCCGGGGCCGTAGCTGAAGTACGCGTCGATCTCGCCGTCGGAGAACATCTTCTCGACCTGGTCCTGGGTCTGCGGATAGGTCTCGCCCTTGCGCCACAGCGTCGGTTCGATCGCGTTGAGCCGATCCCACAGCCGAGGAGCCGCGTCCTCGTATGCCTTCGCCTCGAACGGACCCGTGAGCTCCTTCGGGCCGCCGATGGTGTCGTAGAGCAGGGTGCGCACCGCCATCGAGCCGGTGAAGTCCGGGGGCGCCGGGTAGGTGAAGCGCCCGGGGTGCTCCTCGGCCCAGGCGAGCAGCGACTCGATCGAGGCGACGTCACCCGCCTTCAGCGCCTGGGAGTTGTAGACGAGGGCCGAGTTGGCCTGCTGCCAGACGGCCTCGCAGCCGTCGACGGGTACGCCGAAGTCCAGGGCCACGGCGGGGTCGTCGAAGTCGACGTACTTCGCGTTCGGTAGGTGCTCGGCCCAGTCGCAGGCCCAGAGGTGGGCCTGCTTGCCGGTCGCGAAGTTCTCGCCGTTGACCCAGACCAGGTCGACCGACCCGTCGCGGGTCTTGCCCGCCTGCTTCTCGCCGAGCATGGTGTCGATGGCTTCGGCGGTGTCGTTGATCTTGACCTGGTTGATGGTGATGTCGTAGCGCCGGAGTCGCTCGTTGAGGTATCCGTTGACGAACTGGTTGAGCGTCGGGTCACCGCCCCACATGTACCAGTTGACCTGCTGCCCCTTGGCGGCGTCGACGACCTGCCCCCAGTCCTGGGTGTGGGACGACCCGACTGCGGCGTCCCGGGCCCCGACGTCGCTGCCGCAGGCAGTCAGCCCGAGGGCGGCGGCAGCGACGACGGCCGCAAGGGACACGGGGCGGTTCAACATCTGTTTGCTCCTGTGGGGGTTGGTGTGGGTGGGACTGATTCATCTCGTTGCAGCGTCGGCGGCAGCGAGTTCGCCGGCCGAGGAGCGCAGGATCCGGACGCCGACGCCGGTGCGCTGGATCGCCGTAATCGCGACCGCGAGGGCGAAGAGCCACGCGAGGGTCGCGGCGTGCGACGGCATCAGGCAGATCAGCCCGTACACGACGACCGTCTCGGTCCCTTCTGCGAGCCCGCCGACGAACCTGAGGCTGCGGCCGTCGGCGGCACGTTCGCGATCCAGCCCTCGACGTCCACGACGTTCGAGAAGAGAGGAGAGGATGAGGAACGCGGCCCCTGAGACGTAGTAGGCGCCGAGCAGGGCGACGCACGCAAGGCGCGCGTCCGGTACGGCGACCGCGACCGCGACCACGAAGCCGCCGTAGATGGTGAAGTCGGCCAACAGGTCGAGGAAGCCGCCCAGCTCAGTGGCGCCGCGTCGGCGCGCGACCGGGCCGTCGAGACCGTCGAGCAGCCGGTTGAGCAACCACAGCACGAGTGCGGAGGCCCAGTGTCCGGTGGCCGCAGCGATGCAGGCCGCGGCGCCGGCGACGAACCCTGTCGTGGTCAGGGCGAGAGGACGGATGCCGACACGGTCGAGGACCTCGGCGGCCCGGTCGAGAGGGCCGGCGACCAGCCGTCGGGCGGCGACGTCAAGCACAGCAGGCCTCACCCGCCGGGATCAGCGGAAGCAGCCGCCGCAGCTCCCGGTTCTCCTCGGGATCCAGGACGCCGTGCTGGACGCAGGCGGGCACCAGCTGACCGGTCTCGGGGTGGGCCATCGTGTAGAAGCACGCCTGCAGCCGCTCCTGGACCGCACGGGTCTCCGGGTCGCTGCTGGTCTCGCCGCGCTGCAGTTGCTCCCACGCGGGCGCGACCTGGGCCGCGTCCATGAAGGAGTGCATGACGAACGTCATCGGCCGGATCTGGTGATGCCGCAGCAGTCTGCGCACGCCGATCTTGCGGAGCATGCGAACCGCCCACCCGAGCGCGACCGGCACCACGTCGGGGTGCGCGACCACGACGCGTGCCACTCGTGCCAGGAACAGCGACAGCGCACCCGGGGTCAGGCTGAGGCCGCCGAAGCGGTCGAGGACGGCGTCGCGAACCCTGAGGTCGCGCGGGTCTCGATCATCGAGGAGCGGGAAGTACATGTCGCCGACCCAGAGCCCGAAGGTGGTCCGATTGCATCGCTCGTCGCCGGTCTGGAGCGCCCGGAAGGGAAGGCGGGTGCCTGCGCCGGCCTCGATCTGCGACCAGACCTCGTCGCCGGTGACGACTCGATAGCCGTCCCGCCACTTGCGGCGATCCCCCACGTACGCGGCCGGCTGGAAGGAGAAGAGCCCATATCCGTCTTCGCGGCTGTCACGAATGACGTCGGCGATCTGGTCGACGTTGGCCGGCGTGACGGTCATGTTGTGGGCCAGGAACGAACGGACGCCGTACTCGGCCCGGAGACGGTCGAACATCGCCGCGAACCGACGTCGAAAGGGCGTCAGGTCCTTCTCACTCACGGGACGCGGGAGGCCACGCCGGCCGGACATCATGCTGTCGAAATGAGCTGCGAAGGACACCCGACGCAGCCGACGGCGGCCGTCCGGGCCAATGACGAGATCTCGCAGATACTCGTAGTCGAAGTCGCCGTTGGTCATGCTCATCGGCTCCCGACCCGCCGCGCGCATCGCCATCAGCGCCGCCGCGTGGTCGTCGGGAGCGAGAAGTGAGACCTCCCCACCGATCAGCTGAGCGTTCGCGCGCGGACCTCTGGCTTCCTCGAGATGCCGCATCTGCAGCGTGACCTGCTCGACGGTGTGCGCGCCATCGATGCGGACCTGATTCGCGTCGCGCGAGTGGTAGCAGGGAGTGCAGCTCAGGTTGCACTGCGGGAACACGCCGTGAGTCCCCTCGCAGCCAAGTCCCCACCGTCCCAGGGTCTGCGACGGCGTACGGATGTGGGCCGGGAGGCCCGCCCACCGTCGCGCGAGCGCAACCCGCATCGCGGGCTCGACGGGAGACGTGGCCCGCCAGAACCGGCGGATGCGCATCGCGGCGCTGACAATGGCGCCGTTCTCGGCCAAGGCGTCTTCTCCTCGCACGGGTCGGATGTCATGTGGCCACTCGGGCGGCCACCGGGGCTGCGTGCGACGCTGCGCACGAGCCAGAGACTGCCTTGAAGAAGCGTCGGAATCTGTAAGCGGGCACACAGTGCGCCAGCGATGCCCGAACTAGCTTCGCGACGTGCCGCCCCAGCCGTTGCCGCCCGCCGACCGCGCCAGGCTCCTCCAGGTCGCGATCGGCAGCGGATTCGCCTTCGCGATCCTGGAGCGGTACGCCGGAGTGCAGATCGCTGAGCTTCTTCAGCGCAGCCCATTCACCTTCGCGGGATGGGTCGTCGTGGGCTGGCTCGTCGGTGGTCCCACCTATCTGCTGTCCGCACTTCTCTGGAACGGAGGCGGTCGCCTGTCGCAATCGCGTCGTCTACGCAGTTCAATCCTCCTGGGACTCGCCGTCGGCCTGGGCATGTTCCTCCTTCCCGTCGCCCTCCCCGGCTCGCCGATCGGGACGAGCGACGTGGTCGGGCGACCTCTGGCCCAGGGCTGGTTGTGGGGTGCCACCGCGACGCTGGCGATGACCGTCTACGGCACGGCGGTGGTGCGCGTCCTCGGTCGGTCCGCACCAGGCGGCGGGACCGCCGCACAGCGTGCGATGACGGCCCGCTACCTCGAGATCAGCTGGGTCGTGGTCCTGATCGTCACCCTGGCCGCAGCACTGTCCGGCGAGACCGGCGGTCTCCTCACCGACTTCCTGAGCCCGTCGAACGTCTCTTCCTCGGGATCATTCGCCGCTGTGTAAGCGGGCTCACCGACCACTGCGCACCTCGAGGGAAGGATTCAAGGGTCAGACACGAGGTCGAACACGGACCTCGATCGCTACCTAGTCAAGGAGACTTCATGACCCGCACGACCACTCAACGCAGCCTTGGTCGGGCCGTCATCGTCGGAGCCGTCGCCGGGGTGATCGCCTCCGTGGTGATGGCGATGTACGCGATGATGGCCGCCTACGCCAAGGACACCGGCTTCTTCACCCCGCTCTACCACATCGCCTCCCTGCTCACGAACGACGCCGACATGAAGAAGTCGATGATGGCCGACCAGATGAACGGCGACGCGTTCACGTTCCTGCTCGGCCCCGCCATCCTCGGGGCATTGGTCCACATGATGACCGGAGCGATGTATGGCGCCCTGTTCGGCGTGATCGCCTCGAAGCTGCGCCTCGGGCTCGGCGCCCTCGCCGGGGTCGGAATGGTCTACGGCTTCGGCGTCTTCGTGATGAGCGCCTACATCGGGCTGCCGTTGGCCGCGTCGATCTTCGGCAGCGGGGACCCGATCAAGAACATGGCCGAGATGGCCGGCTGGGGCACCTTCATCATCGAGCACCTGATGTACGGCGTCGCCCTCGGCGCGCTGGTTGCCGTCGGGCTCAACAGAGCACCGGCACCCCTGCCCGCCAAGGCCGTGCACGCACACTGAGCCGACCTCCAAAGAGCGGGTCGGGTGGTCACCCCCGCCACCCGACCCGCCACCACGAACCTTTCGCGAAGGCTGACACCATGGAGATCGACACGCACAGCTGCCTCAGGGTCGCCAACCCCGACGACCTCGCTGGCGGCGCCCGCCCCTGGTCGCCCGGACGCAGAGAGGAAGACGTGGACATCGAGCGCGCCGCCCGATCCGGCCCCGACAAGCTCTTCTGCATGTCCGAGGTCGACATCTTCTGCGACCTCGATGACGCCGAGATGGACGCGATGGCCCAGGCCGCCCCGATGAAGACCTACGCATCCGGGGAGCTCGTCTACACGCCACACCAACCGCTAGAGACCCTGTTCATCCTCAAGAAGGGCCGGATCCGCATCTTCCGGGTCTCCTCCGACGGCCGCGCGCTGACCACCGCGATCGTCGAGCCCGGAACCATCTTCGGGGAGATGGTCATCGTCGGCCAGCAGATGCACGACAGCTTCGCCGAGGCCCTCGACGACGCCGTCGTCTGCGTCATGACAAAGACCGACGTACGCCGCCTCCTCCTGGGCGACCCCCGGATCGCGACCCGAATCTCCGAGACGCTCGGTCGTCGCATCGGCGAGCTCGAGCAGAAGTTCACCGACGCCGTCTTCAAGTCCGTACCCGAACGCATCGCCGGGGCATTGGTCACGCTGGCCGAAGCCTCCTCAGGGCGACCCATAGGACGCGGCGTGCAGATCAAGCTCACCCACGAGCAACTCGCCGCATTGGCAGCCACGTCGCGGGAGACCACCACCAAGATCCTCGGCGAGCTCGCCGACCAAGGACTCATCACCTTGGGCCGCGGGCGAATCACCGTGCTGGACCAGGACCGCCTGCGGCAACTCGGCGGCTGAATCTGGATCCAGCTCCAGGCGAGCGCGCCGAGCGGTCCACGAACCCGACGGGCTAGCGCGAAGGCCTTGTGCGCGGGGCGCCCACATCCTCGGGTCGGACACGTGTGAGCCCAGATGCCCTCACGCATGTGAGGCCCCACCAGCAGTCTCGTGCTGATGACGGCACTGACACGTCAGACGAGGTCCGGCTCAACAGATTCGACCCGTAACCCTCTGGATAAGGTCGGCCACTTGCCCGCCGTTTCTCGTCAGTGCGTGTTCCTGTGCATCCTCGCTTGCAGCACTGGCGAAAACAGCACTCTGACGTTGCTCACTGTAGCGGGCCACTACCCATGGGTGAGCACTCGTACCTGGCCCGTATTTGTCCCAGGATCGAATCCTGCGGGGCAACCTGAGGGCTCTAGCCCACAGCGCCGCGCAAGTCGCATCTTGCCTAGTGAGCCAGGCCCCGTAGGACGGCTTGGGTCACGGGGCTGGGTTCGGGGGCGTCGAGGTCGAGCGGTGCGACGGCGTACAGCGGTGGCTGCGCCATGAACCGTGGGGTGCGTCCGCGGTGGCGTTGGGCGGCGTGCACGAGGAACGGATGGCACAGGTAGACATCGCCGAGGTCGCCGGTGGCCAGCGTGACCGGCCGGTGCGCAGAAGCGGGAACTGCTCGTCGGCACAGATCCATCCACTCGAGACCCTGCTCGCCGGCGGGTTCGAGGAGGGCAGGGACGTCAAGGTGTGAGCCGACCCGGATCCGCGTCGGTGCATCGTCCGGGCCGATCTCGGAGAACAAGAACAGCATCAGCAGCGCTCGCTCTCGCGAGCGGAGGTTCAGTCGAGGCTCGCCCTCCGCTCCGGTGAAGCTGGCCTCGACGTGCCACCCGTCGTCGTCGGGTGCCTGGTCACTCGGGAAGCGGAGAGGGAATGTTCCCAGCCCGGTGCGGGGAACCCATCGCCCGGGACCGACGAGCTGGTCGAAGGCGGCGTGCAGGACCGGGGTCGTTGCCGCTGCCACGAACGGTGGTGTGGCGAAGCCGCCAAGTCGCACGACTGGCTCTGTCCAGGTCTTCGGGTCGCTCGGATCGCACCCCGCCGCCTGCCAGAGCTCACTTCGGCATTGCGCGCCGACTTCGGCAGAGAAGGCACCCTCGAGCTTGACGAAGCCGTCGGTCACGAATTGGTCGACCTGCGCGTTCGTCAGCGACACCCGATCCACCTCCTGCCTTCGGTATCCCGCGTGCCCGAGCGTGCCCGCCCGTACGCTGCCGCGTCGACCGATCTTGACGACGAGACAGCTGGGGCCAGCGACGACTCAGCGCAGAAACGTGACGCCTCGGGCGAGTATGCGGCGGCGACAGGTTGCGGGCGTGTGCGTGGTTCTACGGGGATGTGGTGCATGCGAGCTCGGAATGCCTCACTCTTGTCCAGGGGTTCAGTGTGCTCGACAGGTATCGCGCAGCCTGCTCCTCGGCTTCCCGCATCACGTTCCCGAGAGTCGGCAGTCGTTAAGCGGACATTGCCGCGACTCTCGCCGTCGTTGAGCGCAAGGTGCGCGACGGTGCCAACGTCGGGATCCATGGGAGCCCGACGCTGATCGAGCACCTGCTCCATGCAGGCCTGGTCGACGAGCTGAGGCTGGAGATCTACCCGATTGTCGCAGGCGCCGGCGCTCGACTCTTCGATGGTGACCAGCCGAGCCTGCGCCTGCGGCTCATCGATACTCGGACCACGTTGAACGGATACCTCATCGCCTCGCACCGGCGGTCGTAAGGAATCGCGGATCGGCTC
>Ga0255338_1006394_pt1 | contig 10014 bp, 1 predicted proteins | sample MeOH1_35cm_T4_19_FD_203715 | JGI IMG/M metagenome (GOLD analysis project Ga0255338, IMG submission 203715) | Sandy soil microbial communities from University of British Columbia, Vancouver, Canada - MeOH1_35cm_T4_195 | ecosystem: Engineered > Artificial ecosystem > Sand microcosm > Unclassified ...
GGCGACCCCCGTCACCCGGAAGCCGGCCGCCCCGAGGATGCGCTGCACCAACTCGCGGATGGTGCGGTCGTCTTCGGCGACCAGCACATGAAGCCCCGTGAGCGCGCGCGGCACCGGTGAGACCCGGGTGCTGGCGGCCTCCCTCTCGGTCGCCACGGGAACGGTCACTTCGAAGGTGGTGCCGACGCCCGGCGCGCTGCGACACTCGACGACGCCGCCGTGCTGCTCGACCACACCCTGCACGATGGACAGCCCGAGGCCCGTTCCGGCACCGGAGGCCTTGGTCGTGAAGAACGGCTCGAAGATGTGCTGGACGATCTCGGGCGCCATGCCGAGGCCCGTGTCCTTCACGGTCAGGCGCACGGCCGCGCCCTCGCGGACCCGGGGGTGAACGGGGGCGGAGCCGCCCAGGGTTGCGGGCGAGAGCGAGAGGGTGATGCGCCCACCCTGGGGCATGGCGTCGCGCGCGTTGAGCACCAGGTTCATCGCCACCTGATCGAGCTGAAGCCCATCGGCGAGCACCGGGGGCAGCGCGGGGGCCACCTCCAGCAGCAGCTCCACCGACTCAGGCACCAGGCGCCTGAGCAGCCGCAGGAGGTCCTTCAGCCGTGTTCCCCAGTCCGTCGACGCGAGGCGCAGGGGCTGCTTGCGACCCAGGGCCAGCAGCTGCCGGGTCACCTCCGCCCCGCGTCGCGCGGCCTCCGTTGCGTCTTCGAGATCCTGCCGGGACTGCGGGGGCAACTCGAGCTGTCCCAGGAAGTAGAGGGTGTTGACGATGATGGTGAGCAGGTTGTTGAAGTCGTGGGCGACGCCGCCGGCGAGCAGGGCGAGCGTCTCGATGCGCTCCACGCGCTCGAGCCGGAGCCTGAGCTGGTCCTTCTCCGCGTCGTTGGTCTGCTGTCGCACCAGGAGCCGCACCCGGTCGAAGGCCGGCGCGAGTTGCAGCGCCATGAGCGTCAGCGACTCGAGATGTTCCGCCGTCGGAGCGACGCACCCCTGCTCCGCGAAGGTCTGAAGAGCCAGCGCGCCGATGGCCTCCCCACCGAGGAACAACGGCACGTTGATCAGGGTGTGGATGCCCAGCGCCTCGACGATGGCCTTGTTGGTGCGTGGATCCGCCCGGGCGTCCACCACCACCACGGGTCCCTCCCCGCGCAGGATCTCCTGCACCATCGGATCTCCCGCCACCGGGATGAGCGGGCACTTCTCCCAGATAATCGGCTCCCGGGGGCCCGCCGCGCCGATGACGCGCGCCATCAGCCCCTCAGGGGTCGTCTCCACGATGGACAGCGACAGGGTTCGATACGGCGTGACCCGCGCCACCGCAGCCTGGACTACGTCGAGCAACTGCCGGAGGTCCCTGGCCTGCTGCAGGGCACGTGCGTACTGGACGAACCCGTCGAGGTCTGTGGCCATGGGCTTCTTCTATCCCCGCTCAGGGGTGCGGCGCAGGCGAGCCGCAGCTCGAGCATTTGATCGAGGCGCAGCGTCGAGAAGACGAGGTATCGACGGCCGGAGGAGAGGGGAAATGGCCGCGCCGCTGAGGCTGCCTTGCCTCGCTCGCGGGTGACTCCTCAGAAACGGCGAGCGGCCCGACCCTTGCTGTTACGGTCCGCCGCCGATGGCCCCGCTTCTTCCTGCCCTCTGTCTCCTCGTCGTCAACGCAGCGTCCCTCTCCACGTCGTCGGTGCCAGGCACCGGGCGACAGGAGGTCCTGCTCACGCTGGATGGAGCGGCCGCCCTCCACCTCTCGGCGCGCAGCGCCTCGGGGACCTCGTGCACGATCATCGATCGGGTGCGGGGGCCGTTCGCTCACTCCGGCAACGTGGGCGGCGCCAACTGCGAGCTCGACCTGCTGCTGGATGCGGGTCAATACAAGGTGCGGCTGGAGTCGCCCAGGCGCGGCAAGGGCCCCGTCACCCTCGCCGCCACCCCGTTCACCGAGCTCAACGCGAGCCCACCGCGGCTGGTTCCCGGCTCGGGCGTGGTCACCACCCTGAAGCCCCGGCAGCAGGCGACCTTCTGGCTCTCGCTCAAGGAGCGCGGCGTTCCCTGGGTGCGCATCTCGGGGCGGCACGCGGGAGACGTGCGGCTGTGGAAGAACGGCGAGTGGCTCGAGCCCGAGCTGCCGTGGCGCCAGCAGTTCTCGCCCCGCCCCGGTCAGCCGATGCACGAGTGGTGGCTGGAGAGCCAGCTGGAGGCCGGCGAGTACAAGGTGGTGGTCTACGGCCGCGACTCCACCACCGTCACCGGCAGCTCGGTCGACGACTCGCTCACCGTGGAGACCGGCTTCCGCCCCGGCCCCGTGGAGCGCAGCCTCGGCTTCACCCTGCCCGCCTCGGGCGTGTTCACCGTCGCGGTGCCCTCCGAGTACCTGGCGGGCGTGTTGACGCTCGACGCCGCGCCGCCCTCGCCGGTGGACCTGCAGGCGATCCGCGCGAACATCCGCTCGCCCTACGCCTCCTGCCGGATCGACAAGGGCTCGCTGAGCCCCGAGTGCAGCGTGTTGATGGACGGCCGTGACTCGTTGAGCGTGTTCGTGGTGCGCGGGCCTCCCGGCACCCGGGGCCACGTCGAGTGGGCGACGTATCGCTCCGACGCCACCACCACGGGCTTCGGCGGCTACTACGGACCGTCGACCTCGCGGCTGGGCTTCAAGGCGAGCAAGGGCACCTACCTGGTGGGCGTGCACGATCTGCCCAACGACACCGACTCGGCGCCGTTGAGCTGCCAGCTGGAGCAGCTCAAGCCCAACGGCGACGTGGCGGCGATCGTCGCGCGCAGCGTGATCACCCTGGGCGACGGCGAGAAGCTGCAGCGGGAGTTCAACTACGACAGCGGCGCGGTCATCTGGTTCGAGGTGAAGGGCGGCAACGTCTTCCAGCGCGTGGGGCTCAGCTCGCGCCGCTTCCGCATCGCCACCAAGGGCGGGCGCAGGAGCAGTTGCGAGGTCTACAAGGTCGAAGGTGCCGGCACCCTCAAGCGGCTGACGCAGTCGAAGCCGGAGCCCACCGAGTGCAACGAGCTGCTCGCGCTCGATCCGGGCGTCTACCAGCTGCAGCTGTCCGGCGGCCTCTCGGGGGTGGAGTCCCTGAGCATCGCCCCCGACGGCGACACCAGCGCCAGGGCGATCGCCTCGAAGGGCGGCTGCCTGATTCCGTCGATCGCGCTGGAAGACGCGTTCTACCGGCTCACCCTCAACCGCCAGGGCACCGTCAACGTGCGCGGGCTGATGGTGCAGTCGCTGCCGCTGACCGCCAACCTGCCGGTGCACCTGCAGCTCGACGGCAAGCAGACCCTCGAGCTCCCGGTTTCCTTCAGCGCCCCCACGGTCGCGCGGGCGTCGGGCGGCGGCGTGTTCGGCTGCGCCTTCAAGGGCGGCCCGCTGCCCAAGAGCGGCGGCGACTGCACCATGCCCGCGGCGAGTGACGTGCTCACGCTCACCAACCCCAGCGATCAGCCGATGAACCTCACCGTGTCGCGCTCGGGCGCGGTGCCTGCGCTCACCTCGCCGGTCTCGTACTCGCCCACGCTGACGCCGATGGCGCGCATCTCGCCCGACGTGCCGACCTTCTTCGACTTCGCGGCCAACCAGACTCAGGCGGTGATGTTCGACGTGGAGGCGGCCGGTCTCTACAACGTCACCACCCAGGGCCTGCTGTCGACGAACTGCCGGCTGCGCACGCCGGTGATCGACGACGTCGCGCAGAACCAGGGCGGCGGCCGCGGCCGCAACTGCCTGATCCAGACCTACCTGCAGAAGGGGCGCTACCTCTTCACCGCCACCACCACCGGCGCCAGCCGCGGCCGCGGGGCGATGACGCTCTCGAAGCGGCCGGTGCGCGAGTTCCCCGGCATCACCGGCGAGGGCGAGCAGTACTTCCGCGTCGAGGCCAACGACCTGGTGCAGCAGAAGCTCACCGTGAAGGCCGAGGGGCAGTACCAGCTGGGCACCACCGCGCAGGGCACCACCTCGATGCCCTGCCGCATCGACGACCCCGAGGGGTGGCCGATCGAGACCGTGCCTTCGGCCTGCGTGGGCACCCGCGAGCTCAAGCCCGGCACGTACCTGTGGACGCAGCTCCCGCTCACGGTGGAGTCGATGCGCCGCACCCAGCTGCGCAAGGTGCGCGAGGCGATCACCCTGAAGGGCAACAAGCAGCACAAGCTCGAGTACTTCACCTGGTACACCGCCGAGCTCGGCCCCGACGGGAAGGACGAGTTCCTCTTCACCCTCGAGGGCGAGACCCAGCTCGACGTGGTGCTCACCGGCGGCATGCAGGGCCGCGTGTTCCTGCTGGAGAAGGACAAGGCGCCCAAGGCCGTCGAGGTGGTGCCGCCCATGCAGCCCAGCGACTCCGGTGATGGCGAGTCGTACGAGGCGGAGAGCGGAGAAGGCGAAGGCGAGGCGCCGCCCGAACGCGAGTACGTGGAGCAGGGCGAAGACGGCGAGTACCAGGAGGAGTCGGAGACCCCGACGGCGCCGGTGGAGGTCGCGCAGGCCCGCGCGGCGCCGCCTCCGCCTTCGGGCGTGAAGCTCACCCTGCCCGCCGGTCAGTACAAGCTGCTGACCGAGCACTCGCGCGGCGACGTGGGCGTGACCTACCAGCTGCACCTCGGCTCGGCGACGCTGCTGCCGGGAATGACGCGCTCGCTCCCCGCGCCGTCCACGGTGCCGCTGCTGGTGCCGCGCGACGGCACCCTGCGCGTTCGCACCGAGGGCGAGGTCGACGTGCGCTGCCGGCTGCTCGACGAGAAGGGCCGGTTGGTGTTCGAGGGCAGCGAGAACGGCTCTGACTGGAACTGCGCGGTGGCGGAGCCGGTGCTCAAGGGCAAGTACACCCTGCTGCTCGAGAGCGAGACCCAGCGCCCCGGCGAGACGAAGCTGACCGTCTCGCTCCCGGCGGTGGAGGACAAGGGACCGCTGGTCGAGGGCACGAAGCTGACCCTCGGCGCGGCCGTGGTGTCGTTCGCCCTTCCCGTGGCGGAGAAGGACGCGGTGCAGGAGGTCTCGGTGCGCGCGCAGGGGAAGACCCCGCTGTCCTGCGCGCTGGAGACCGCCGAAGGCGTCGTGGTGCACCGGAAGAGCCGGGTGAGCGATTGCACCCTGCTGGTGCGGCCGCAGCTGCAGAAGTTCCGGGTGCGGCTGTGGACGACGGACGGCACCGCCGCGGTGGTGACCTCGCTGCGCACGCGGCCGATCGCCTCCGGCTCCGCGGGCTCGTTGCCGGGTGATGGCGCGCTCGCGGTGAACGTGGCGCGCGCGGGGCGGTATCGCACCAGCGCCCAGGTGTTCTGCATCGGCGCGGCGGAGACAGGCCTCTTGCGCGCCTGCGGCCCCGAGGTCTCGCTGGAAGCGGGGGCCACGGTGTTCTCCGGCGTCGGCACCAGGTCGCAGCCGCTGCCGCTCGACGAGAACGTGGCGAGCGCCGACGACAAGCCGTTCTCGTTGCCTTTGGGCCGGCAGCCCTTCGTGCAGGTGGTGAAGTCGGGCGCCAAGTCGCTCTTCCTCCTGGAAGCGCGGGTGCAACACGGCGAGCGGGCGGCGCCGTCCTGCGCGTTCGATGGCGCGGGCACGGTGCGCGAGCGAAGGGACTCGTCGTGCTTCGCGGCCAGCCGCGTCGGCAACGAGACCACCTCGCGCCTCTGGGCCCCCTCGGAGCAGGAGCTCGACACCCGCCTCATTCGGCGCGCGGTGGCGCTGCCCGAGCGCGTGGACTCGCTCACCACCGGGCGCAAGCGCCTCACCTTCACCAACGTGGGCCGCTTCGGGTTGCCGAAGAACTCCCGCGCGCGGCTGGAGGTGACCTTGCCCAAAGACGCGTGGGCGGTGCTGCTCGACGAGGGCGGCGCGGCGATGGACCTGTGCGCGCCCACGGGCGACCTGCGCCGCTGCATTCTCACCGGCCAGGCCGGCAGCGTGGTGATGGTGTCCGCCGAGGGGCAGGCCGACGTCACCACCGTGCTGCTCGAGGGCGGCGCGGCGACCGTCGCGTTCACGGGGTTGTACGAAGACTCTCCGAGAGCGCCGGGCACGGTGCGGCTGTCGGTGCCGGCCAGCGACTCGGAGCGGATGGCGACCATCGACGGCGCCCTGCGCTGCACGGTGGCGCTGTCCGACGGCACGCGCCTGGCCTCGTGCAAGGCGAAGGTGCCGGCGAAGTCGGGCGCGGAGCTGCTGATCGAGCACGGCGTCGGGCCCCTGCGCGCGATGGTGCACGCGCCGGGTCGCGAACGCTGGGCGCGGCTGGGCATCGAGCTGCCGGTGGTGCCGGGCGCGGCGTTGACCTCGTCGGTGGCGGTGCCGCTGCAGAGCGGGCGCATCGACAAGACGCTGGTGCTCGACAAGGAGGCGGTGGTGCGCGTGGCGGCGGAGAGCGGCGTGTGCGGCCTCTTCCGCGGGAACGATCTGCTGAGCGTGGATGGGCTCGACACCGGCTGTGAGCTGGTGCGCGTGCTCTCGCCCGGCACCTACCGGTTGTTGGTGCGGCCGTTCGCGGGCCGGGTGCAGCCCGGCTCGTTGCGCTGGACCTCGGAGCCGGTGACGCAGCTGGTGGAAGGCGTGGGCGGCGAAGACTGGCTCGCGCCGGGCGAGGTGCGGCTGTTCAGGTTCGACACCGCGAACAAGGGGAAGCTGGGGCTCGGCGTGCAGGCGAAGAGCGAGCTGCTCGAGTGCGCCGTGTACAACGACGGGTACCAGCTCGTGGGCGAGGGGTGCCACCAGTACCTCGGCCTGGAGAAGGGCCGCTTCCTGTTGACGGTGAGGAACCCGCCGGCGCCGGGCGCGGTGCCGCTCGCGTTCAAGCCGGTGCTGCTGGGGTTGTCCGGCGAGAAGAACGACGTGCCGGAAGAGTACCTGCGTGAGTTCTTCGGCCGAGTCGGGGTGTCCCGATGAGCCGCTTTGTCTGGAGTGATGCGATGACTACGAAGACTGATCTCCCTCTCCCTGCGCAGCGGGGAGAGGGTCGGGGTGAGGGGCGCCACTACCGAGCCCCTCACCCGGCGCTTCGCGCCGACCTCTCCCCGCTGTTCGCAGGGAGAGGTTTGGCCCTCGCCCTCGCGCTGTGCTCGTTGAGCGCGCAGGCGCAGTACCGCCCCGCCGATCAAGGCCAGCGCCCCAGCGGCAGCACCTCGATCCTCCCCGAGCAGTTCCTGCGCGGCTTCGATCCCATCTCCGTCTACTTCCCCTCCGACCAAGTCGCCGACAGGGCGAACGCGGACGACGGCGCCAAGCGCCTCAAGATCTCCCCCGACTGGCCCGGCGCCTGGGTCTGGGTCGACAAGCGCACCCTGCAGTTCCGCCCCGCCGAGCCCTGGCCCGCGCTGGCGCGCTTCTCGATCGAGGCCGGCGGCGCCCGGAAGATCCTCACCACCATGATGTCGGCGCCCTCGGCGATGTCGCCCTCGCCCGGGAGCGAAGGCCTGCGCCCCTTCCGCGTGCTCACCCTCACCTTCCCGCAGGCGTACCCGGTGGCCTCGCTCAAGAAGATGCTCACCCTCGAGATCCGCGATCTCCCGGGCCTGGGCGACTCGCCCGCGCGCAGGGTGAACAGCTACGCGCTCGCGCCCCTGCCCCGCGCCTCGCACCGCGATCCCGCCACCTGGACCATCACGCTCGACGAAGACGTGCCCGAAGGCCGGCAGCTGGTGGTGGGCATCAGCCTCGCGCTGGGCAACGAAGGCACCACGCTCTGGCAGGGCCGCGCCTCCACCCGCACGCCCTTCACGCTGACCGAGGTGCGCTGCGGCAACGCGGTGTTCCCGCTGGTGGGCGGCGCCTCCACCCCGAAGGATCTCGCGCTGGGCTGCGGCAACCGCGGCGATCAGCCGCAGCTGGCGTTCTCCGCGCCGGTGGCGGAGCTCACCCTCACCTCGCTGCGCAAGCTGGTGCGGCTCGAGCCCTCCGTGCCCGATCTGCGCTTCCAGTCGTACGGCTCGCGCGTGCAGCTGGTGGGCAAGTTCGTGCCCGACACCCTCTACAAGCTGTCGCTGGCGAGCGCGCCCATTCGGGACGACGCGCAGCGCCCGCTGCGGGAGGTGAAGGCCGCCGACGTCTACTTCCACCTCGGGTGGAAGACGCCCTTCCTCGCCTGGCAGGAAGGCACCGCGATGCTCGAGGCGAAGGGGCCTCGTACCCTCGCGCTGCGCGGCTACGGCGAGGCGCGCGCCGACGTGCGCGTCTACCGCGTCGATCCGATGCACGCGGGCCTGTGGCCCTTCCCCAACTCGCCGGTGGTGATCGACGAGCAGAGCGATCCCCCGTTCCCCGGTGAAGAGCCGGTGGTGCCGGCCGCGCCTTCGTACGCCGACGCCAGCTCGCTCTCGCGGCACCTTCGCCTGCTGGGCAGCCCGCTGGTCTCGCGGCTGGTCGATCTCCCCCTGCAGGACAAGTCGGGCGCGACCACCTTCGGGCTCGATCTGAAGCCGCTGCTCGACGACGTGGTGGGCGCGAACCGGCCCGGCACGTACCTGGTCGGCCTGCGCCGCCTCACCGGCCGCTCCGAGCGCGCGTACATGCGCGTGCAGATCACCAACCTGTCCGTCACCTCCGTGGAGGAGACGGGGCGCGCGGTGCTCTACGTGCGCGCGCTCGACTCGGGCGACGGCGTGCGAGGCGCGACGGTGAAGCTCGAGGGCCTCGCGGGCACTCCGCAGAAGCCGGTGGAGCAGACGCTGACCACCGACCCCGACGGCCGGGTGGCGGTGGCGCCGCTGGGGTGGGACTCGATCAGCCGGGTCTCCGTGACCTCCGGCGACGACGTGCTGGTGCTCGATCCCCGGGAGCGCCTGCCGGTGTTCGCCAACAACCACTGGTCGAGCTCCGACTCGTGGCTCTCCTGGCTGCTCTCGAAGTCGATCCCCGCGCCGGTCAACGACACCACGCTGGGCTTCATCTTCCCCGAGCGCGGCATCTACCGCCCCACCGAGCCCGTGTTCATCAAGGCCTTCGTGCGCACCCGCGTGAGCGGTGAGCTGCGCGTGCCTGCCGATCTGAAGCGCTACGGCATTCAGGTGATCGGCCCCGACGGCACCGCGTACCCCGTCACCGTGAAGACCTCTGCGCTCGGCGGCCTGGAGGCCACCTTCAAGGAAGCCGACGTGCCGACCGGCGACTACCAGCTCTCGCTCTTCGACAAGAACCCCGAGTCCTTCCTGGCCCGGCGCAGCTTCAAGATCGAGGCGTACCGGATTCCCACCTTCGAGGTGCAGCTCACCGGCGCCCTGCGCGTGCGCAACGATCAGCCGTTCAAGGTGAAGGCGCTGGCCCGGTACTACGCGGGCGGCAACGTGGCGAACCAGCCCATCGCGTGGAACGTCACCCAGCGCCCGTACGACTGGGTGCCGAAGGGGCTGCCCGGCTTCCTCTTCGCCAACTCCACCCAGTTCGCGCGGCCAGCCTCTCAGCAGGCGCCCGGCGTCACCTCGCAGCAGGGCGAGCTCGACGACAACGGCGCGGCGGAGATCACCATGAATCCGCAGCTCGATCTCGACGGCAGCCCGCGCGTGTACCGCTTCGAGGCCACCGTCACCGGCCCCGACGAGCAGCCGGTCACCACCACCACCGACGTGAAGGCGCTGCCCTCGTTCGTGCTGGGCCTCAAGATTCCCCGCTACCTCGAGAAGGCGACTGAGCTGAAGCCCGAGGTGCTCGCGGTCGGCGTCGACGACAAGCCGCTCAAGGGCCAGGAGATCCGCGTGCGGCTGTTCCGGCGCGTGTGGCACTCCACGCTGCGCGAGACGAGCTTCGCGACCGGCCAGGCGAAGTACCAGACGGAGCAGGAAGACGTGCAGGTGGCGGAGAAGCTCCTCACCAGCGCCACCGAGGCGGCCTCCTACGCGTTCCCGGTGACCGAGTCCGGCGTGTACGTGGTGGAGCTGTTCGCCCGGGACAAGCTGGGCCGGGTGCAGACGCTGTCCGCCGACCTCTACATCGGCGGCTCGACGCCGCAGTCCTGGCAGAAGTCGCGCGACGGCGTGTTCGAGCTCAAGCCCGACAAGAAGAGCTACTCGCCC
>Ga0255338_1006395_pt1 | contig 10014 bp, 6 predicted proteins | sample MeOH1_35cm_T4_19_FD_203715 | JGI IMG/M metagenome (GOLD analysis project Ga0255338, IMG submission 203715) | Sandy soil microbial communities from University of British Columbia, Vancouver, Canada - MeOH1_35cm_T4_195 | ecosystem: Engineered > Artificial ecosystem > Sand microcosm > Unclassified ...
GAGAACACAAAGGATATAGCTGGCTTGCGTACAATCAGGCCCTTGATAAACTCACGTTTGATAACGCCAAAGCGGTGCTTGCTAAAGCCCACGCATGGTTATCTGAGAATAATCGATAACGCTCTTTTGTGCGGTTACATCTTCCGCTTGCTGATTTTTTCCTTGAGCAGCTCGGTGATACGGGCTTTAATTTCTTCAAGAACTCGTTCTTCCTGCTCGCTTTGCGCGCGAAGAATGGCGAGTTTAGTTGAACTTTCATCCGCTCGTTCAAAAAGTGCTAGAAGAGCCTCATTATGATAACAATCAAGGGGAATTGCCAACTCTTTAAGATGAGCAATATCTCCCACTGATGTTGTTTTCATGGTATCTAGGCATGACAAGGAGCTTGCCCGCGGACTTCTGGGTGAACTTCCATCTTCAGATGAACGAGGCGTCCCGCCCTGGGAGCGCGAGGAACCTGAGCCGGCTCGCGGACGCAATGGAGGAACCTCTCTTCGTTCAAGTGCACCGGATGGTCGACGCAAGACACGCGGTGCCCTAGTAAACGCATTCTTTGCGCTCTGACCCTGATCAGCAGGCGGAATTTCCATACTCTGCACCATGGATATACTAACCGCCAATAACGAAACTATTACCCGAGATTTCATGCCTGGACCCTTTTTAAAAGCGTTAAAATTCGCTCAATTATAACCGATCATCGAGTAAAGTATAGCTTAGAGAGCGTATTGGGAGATATGAATAAGACAGACATAAAAAAAGCCACTGGTTAAGTGGCTTAATTTGGTTGCGGGGGCTGGATTTGAACCAGCGACCTTTGGGTTATGAGCCCAACGAGCTACCAGGCTGCTCTACCCCGCGGCGAACTTATTGATTAATTCACAAAATGAATGAGTTTATGTTCCTGTGAATTACTATTTATACTTTTAGAATAAAGCATTTTTACTCATTGTCAATAGCAGGCTGAACTCAGAGAGTGCCTAGATCTACCAGATGAATACCCAGATCAATATAACTGGTCATCACTACGCTCAACAATAACCATTGCTATAGCCTGCCCGCCTTCGTGACTCAGGGAAAGATGAATCGTCAGGTTATTAAACAGTTCGTGTTTATTGATAATGACAAACCCCGGAGGGGTGCCAAGTACCGAAACAGCTCGACTCAGCGAAAAAAATGAGATCTTCTGATTGGCAATCATGGGATACAATGCTTTATAGAGGGCCTCACGGGCAGCGAATCGAGCTGCAAAGCGTTGCGCGCTCAATGCAGAAATAGCCTGACAATAGGCGAGCTCTTCCTTGGAAAATATCTTTAGCAACGAGCGAAGGGAATACTCATGCCAATGTTTAAATCGATCAATTGAAACAATATCTACGCCAATACCCTGTATCATACGGTGGTACGCTCTATAATACGATCAAGTGAGCGATAGGATATCGCTTCCTGAATATGGTGGGCCTGAATAAGGTCCGAACCTTCAAGATCGGCTATCGTTCGGGAAAGTTTTAAAATCTTGTGATACCCTCTCATGCTCAAGCGAAGTCGATCATACGCTTTTTTCATCAGTTGTTCAGCTTCTGATGAAAGGGGACAATAGGTTTCAATCGAATCAGGGGTCAGATAGGCGTTCCAATAGAATGAGCCGGTAGACCTCATCTTCTGTCTTTCTACCGCACCGGCAACCGACTCGAACAACTCTTGAGAGGTCTGCTTGTTTGGAGCCTGTGATGTGATCTCTTCATAATCGATCGAAGGCACATTGATATGAATATCTATCCTATCAAGCAGGGGCCCTGAAAGTTTTTTGAAATATTGTTCCACTTGAGCAGGAGCGCAGACGCAGGTTCTTTTTTTGTCCCCAAAATACCCGCACGGGCACGGGTTCATAGCGGCCACAAACATACATGCGGAAGGAAAGGTGACCGTTTGCTGAACACGGGCAATAAAAACTGATCTGGTTTCAAGCGGTTGCCGCAATGCTTCAAGGACATCTTTTCTAAACTCGGTAAGTTCATCGAGAAACAAAATCCCGTTATGGGCCAAACTAACTTCCCCTGGCTGCGGAAAACTGCCCCCTCCAACCAAGCCTGCTTGAGAAACGGTATGGTGTGGCGCTCTGAACGGACGTTGCTCGATCAATGATTTTCCATCGAGCTTTCCGCTGATTGAATAAATTTTGCTTGTTTCAAGCACTTCAGCAAACTGCATGCCGGGCATAATTGTTGGCAGGCGCTTTGCAAGCATTGTCTTTCCTGAGCCGGGCGATCCGATCATCAGAAGGTTATGTCGACCAGCTGCCGCTATTTGTAACGCGCGCTTTGCATGGTACTGTCCTTTGACTTGAGAAAAATCAACGTCAGAATTACCTCGCTGGGCGCCATACTGCGATTGTGCACGAGTTGGCGCAATATGGATATCGCCTTTCAAATAAGCAACGAGTTCCGAAAGATGTGAGACGCCGATGACCTCTAATTCATCTATTAATGCAGCCTCATGAGCATTTTCCCGAGGAACGATCATGCGCTTTTTGCCCAGCGACTTGGCGTCAAACGCAATCGCTAGCGCACCACGGACCGGCCGAATGCCCCCATCAAGAGAAAGCTCTCCCAATACGAGGGTGCTTTGAATAAATTCTTGAGGAATTTCAAGCAGCCCGCTGGCGACCATTATGCCCAAAGCGATAGGAAGGTCAAAGAGTGTACCTTCTTTTTTTATATCCGCAGGAGCGAGATTAACGGTTATTTTTTTTGCCGGTAGACCAACACCGGTATTTTTAAGTGCGGTAGAGATTCGTTTCGAGCTTTCTTTTATTGCGGTGTCAGGAAGTCCAACAATAAAAAAATTGACCATACCAAAAGAAACATCAACCTCTATTTCTACTGAATGAGCATTAACGCCGATCGGCGTTGCTGAAAAAATTTTTGCATGCATATGAGTGCCGCCCTAATGATTTGAACTGTCCCTAAAATTACTATAGTTATACCATACGTGTTAAATATTTGAATATTAGACTATTTGTCAGTAAATACTTTCGCTGGTGACAGATTTCACATTTTTACATAGAATAAGACCCTAATTGATGATATCGCACAAAAAGGATGCATAATGACGCTGAACGCTTTCTCACGAATTCTTGCTATTAATCTTCTTATCGCTTCTTTTACTCCGTTTATACACAGTGAACAATCAAGCGAAGATGTTATTACCATTCCTTTTACCGTTGGAGCGTATTGTCCTCTTGACCATCTAAAAGGATTTTTCTTTGGGGCGGCCACAACAGGCACCGAAGAAAAGGCACTTACTATTTTGCACGAATCGGGCATTGTACAAGGTATCGTTCCAGAAGTAGCAACGATTGAACACTCGAAAGAAGAAGTGGCTAATCCTCTTTTTAATGAACCCGTTGAACATGTCGCCTGTATATCAATGGGAATCAGCCCGTTGATTGTTACCAAAAAAGATCCCTCAATTGTTTATATGATCGATAACTATTACTCGGCAGCAGCTACCAGCATTATTCGCTCAAGCCCTATCATCGATGTTAATGGCAATAAGGCAGAAAAAATTTGTAAGATAACAACAGGAGAAGACAATAAAATTTTCGCGGCCATAGTAGGCGCAGAAGGTGCTCATTTTGGAGATACCGGAAGCGGCATCGCACTCTTAATGCCCTACCAGCAAGAGAATGCCGACAAGGTAAAGCAAAATTATATCGGTCAGGTGATACATCAATTCGTTGAAGATCAAGAAAAGACCGACAAGAAAAAAAACGGCAATCAATCACAACCAGTCGATCGAGTAGTTAAAAAACAAACATTTGCGTATGCCTGCCAATACGATTCTCCGCATTTGTCGATAGGAAAACCACTCAGCTCAATTGCTCGCATCAACGACATGTGTTGGTCGGAAACGCTTCAATGTCTTTTTATACCGCTTGATGCCACAGCAGCAGATGATGCAGAGAGTGGCGTTTATGGTGTTGCCGTTGCCCGCCTTGTGGACAAAAAACGATTGGTTTTCTCTCCCATCATTTCGCCAAAGGCTGTTTCTTCAGATAAAAAAATCTCTGTTGCCACCAAAGGCAATTGCTCACGAGCATCTATCGATGCGATTGCAATCATGTGTTCATCCACGCTGCACCATTATCTGATCACTTGTTCCAATAATGACGGCGTGAACACTGTTTGCGCATATCCACTGGTCACGCGTTTTGACGGCGTAGGGCATCCGCAAACACAGGAAGACGTCCATGGTACCATCGCGTGTTTTGATGATCCACACACACCACCGCTTACACCTGATGATATTCCCCATGACGGATTACCATCATGCCAGGTTGGAGGTGCGGGAAGATTGCCTGGCTCGATTTCATCAATGAATGTCGTATTGGATACCGTGTTCGTTTCCGTCAAAAAAAGCGGTTCAGGTCTACCGGGAATTTTTAGCTCGCAAGCGCTCTTTGATCATCAGGGAAATATCTCTTCATGGACCGATTGGCAACGTGTTGCAGGAATCACCAATCCGGTTGATTTCTTCACGGTTGAATTACCACAAATGACCATTCGTTACCTTACTATGCATGATGATTACACCCAGGTGCGTACGGTTAGTTGGCAAAAAAATAGCGAGAATAACTCACTTGCCAAAACTATTACCGATGCGTATCAGCCTGATGGAGTTCTAAGCATTCGTGATTTTCCAATTGTGTACAAAGGCTTGGGAAACAGTTCGGTAATGGGAATCACGGGCAAATCAATGTTCAGTTTAGTAACGACAGGAATTATGCGCGATGGTCAGCTTGAACCGATTACCTCGTATGCTCAAGAAAATCTCGTGACCGCTGGTCAAACAAGAACAGTTCCCGGCTATCCGCTCATATTTCATAGTAAAAAAAATCCTGTCCTTGAGAAACTGGGGCATATTACCTCTCTTGAAATTGCTACATGTGGCAATCAATCATACCTAGTGGTCGGAGGTGTTGGCGGTTTAGCCATCATGTCTCATCAGGATGGTTCCGGTTGGGATACCAATGCCGGACTCTCGCCTGATTTGTCAGAGCTTTTTTCAATGGACTGTCATCTGATTGGCTCCTACCGCTTGGTAAAAAAAATCATCTGTGATAACCAGATGCTGTATGTGTTGACCGATAAAAAACTTGATCGTATAGATCTTAACGAGATAGATATCACCACAGGTGCCCTTAAATCAACAACACTGGCTGATGAAAAAACATTTAAGGCTCGAATGTTTGATCTGCTTGTCTCCGATAAAGTTGCTCTTCTTGCTACCTCAAGCGGCTTATATCGAACCGGTAATCAAAGCAGCGTTCATGATGCAGCCTGTGCATATGACATGAAATGGACCAAGGTTCCACTCGCTGAAGCAGTTGATCCTATTGTGCATCTTTTGCCAGTGACCAAGAGTTTCTGCTCAACTGATATTGCCCGCTCAAGTGGTGGATACGTGTATGCTATCGGCTCCTATGTCGGTGCGAGCAAAACGACGGTACATAGAATTTCGGTAAAGGGCGTTGATTCAAGTCCCGTTGATGATCAAACAGTGCAGGAGATTGTTCTTTCTGATGGATCCCGCCACCCATTCAAAACATTCAATTCTGTCAAAAATACGCTTCTTACTAATGGCTCAACTTTTATCTTTGCGCCAGGCAAGACAGGCAATATAGCCAGTCATTATACTCTTACCCAAGCAGTGAGAGAAAACCATGGAAGATCTGCGTTTACAACAAAAAAAATCATTTTGGTTGATCAACTATTTCCCGGACAAATAACATCGATGGCTCTTAATAGCGGCACCGGACAAATAGTGATCGGAGGCCAGTTCGGTCTTGTCATCAACTACTAATTATCAGGGAACTATTCATGAACAGGTTACAACGTATCACTATCTTTTACGCACTATTAGTACTGATAGCAGGATCATCATCGCTAGAAATCATTGCATCGGGACAGTTTAACTGGCTTCGTCCGTATGATACTCTGCTGGTACCTGATCAAAAATTGTGCTCGGGGTTTCAGCTTTTTACCATATCTGAAATTGGTGTGGCACGAGCCACTGGCTATAATTGTTCGGGCAATCAGGTCAATGTTCTTCAAATTTGGGACAGCAAACAAGATGCTCTGGCTATGCTTAACGGGTTTCCCCCCTCAAGCCCGATAGGCAAAAAAAATATTGAACTGTCAGCGGTTGATAATGGCACCAGAGGTAATTTTATAGTAAACGGGGATCTTGAACTTCAGTTTGCTGTATCTATTAATGGTCGTTATTTTTTCTGGGAAAACTTTGCATTAGGCATATATATGCCATTTTACGGCGTTCAACTCTCAAATGTTACCTGGAACGATCTGACGCAGGATATCACTCCTGATGATGTCAGAGTACGGGAAGATTTGACTGACAATATCACCACCAATATCCAGCAACTGGGCGACGGTCTCTGGATCAAAGGTTGGAACCGTAAAGGGCCAGGTGATCTTGTTATGTTGCTTGAATTTTTCAGCGATTTTCCTCAACAACGTCCGATGCTCAGCCTGGTGGGCGTCCATGGAAGAATCGGACTTAACTTCCCAACGGGAGTACAACAGGATGAGGATCTTATTTTCGCCGTTCCCTTTGGCTATGATGGTGCCATGGGATTCTTCGGCGCAGGTGGTATAGACCTTACCTATTGTGATGTTGCCAAAGTCGGTCTTGATGTAGAGCTGCTGAATCTCTTTGGGACAACCAAAACACGACGTATCAAAACCTTTATTGATCAAACAGAATTGGCTCTTTTGGGTCAGGTGTGCGCCTATAAAGATCCGGGGCTCGTACAACGATTCAACCTGTATGGTCAGCTCTTTAACGTTTTTGGCGGTGCAGCGCTCAAGGTTGGCTACCAATTCTTCAAACAGGGATCGAGCTCGCTCGCATTCTCAGATAGTTCATTTTCTTCAAGAATAGCAAATAGCGCCCAAAGTTTGAGAGAATGGACAATGCACCATATCATAGGAAGCCTAAGCTATGATTTTTCTGCCCATCTTGAGGATGATAGTAGATATAAACCGTATGTATCTGTCTTTTCAAGAATCCCTCTTGCAGGAAAAAATATTGCTCTGATCCCAACGATTGGTTGCGTAGTATCGTGTACCTTCTGATCAAGTTTAAAAAGGATTGTAATGAAGCCTGTCAGATCATTGATGACTGCCTTTGTGCTGTTATCAACCGTTGTTACCAAAACGCATGTTGACCTTATCGATCGAGAACCACAAACCGTCCTGAAAGAACAAGAAATGATACCATCACCAAACAGCTCTGTACCTGTTGTAAAAAAGGTTCTTGCCAATGGCATGACCATTTTGGTTAAAGAATCGCACACCATTCCAAAAGTATCTCTGCAGATCTGGTATAATGTCGGATCAAAAGATGAAAAAACGGGAGAAAAAGGAATCGCCCATCTTATCGAGCATATGATATTTAAGGGAACTGAAACCCTGTCAGAATCAGATATTAATGATTTGGTTCATAAGTTATCTGGTACCTGCAATGCATTCACCTCATATGACTATACCGGGTATCTGTTCGATTTACCGACACAAAACTGGAAAGCGATTTTACCTGTTGTAGCAGACTGCATGAGCAACTGCTCATTTAAAGAAGATCATTTAAGTTCAGAAATGAAGGCGGTTATCCAAGAACTCAAAATGAGACGAGATAACTATCCCGTCACTCTCGTGAGCGAACTCTTGTCGGCAATATTCCCCGATCATCCGTATCACTACCCGATTATTGGGTACAAGCAAGATCTTTGGAATGTGCATAGCGCCGATCTAAAATCATTTTACAAAAAACATTATCACCCGAACAATTCAACGCTCGTTGTCGTTGGTGATGTGAAAGCACAAGAAGTATTTGATCTTGCAGAACGCTACTTTGGATCAATATCAGCAGAAAAAAATTATACCAAAGATGAATGGTACTGGAATGAGGATATTGGCTCGAAATCAGTCACTATTTATCGTGATGTTCAGCAAGAAATGGGCATGGTCGCCTATGTGGTACCTGGCTCACAATCAAAGCAGGACGATGTTCTTGAAATTCTTCACTATCTGTTAGGTTCGGGAAAAACTTCGCGCCTGTACAAAACAATTGTTGAGGATCTTCAATTGGCAACGTCGTTGGAAACAGGCTGTTGGAACCTTTTTGAACATGCACTATTCTTTGTATTTTTTGAACCCAAAGATCCAAAAAATAATGATTTGATCATCAAGAAAATCCAAGAAGAGATCGACGCGATAGCTCAATCAAAAATTGACACGTCCGAGCTTGCACAAGCCCTTAAACAGGCTCAAATGAAATATTATCGCCTGGTTGAAAATACGCAGCAACAAGCGTATGAAATCGGAAAATTTTTCCTTGCAACAGGTGATGAGCAGTATGTCTTTAATATGTATCGTGAACCGATTGAGCAGCTTAAGCAAGCAATCATTACCCTCTGCTCAACCTACTTGCGCTCAAGCGTAATGCATCGTGGAACCTTAGCACCACTTCCTGCCTCCGAGCGTAAAGAATGGGCGCGTTTACAAGAAATCTCCGATGCGGAAGATAACAAAATTTTATCAAACCACATACGCAATAGCGCGGTTGAACCGGCTCGATACGCGCATACTATCAGCAGCACAGCGCCACAACCATTTAATTTCCCGAAAGCTGATCGCCTGACTCTTTCAAACGGAATAACGGTATTGGCTCATGATAATGCGACAACGCCTAAAATCACCCTGGTGATGGAATTCAAAGCAAAATCATATTACGATTCTTCTGAAAAACCAGGGCTCTATTCGTTTATGACGTCAATGATGACTGAAGGAACCGCGCATTATAACGCTGAACAATTTGCTCGAGAATTTGAATCACGCGGCATGTCTCTGGGCATTTATCCTGGTGGTTTATCACTTACGCTTTTAAAAGAAGATCTTGAAAAAGGTCTTGAATTACTCGTTGAAGTATTGGCCCAAGCAACATTCCCGGAAGAACAGATCGAAAAGATTCGTCATCAGCTTGTAGCCGAAATTAAAAATTTCTGGGACAATCCTAACCAATTTATCGGATTGATCGTTCGCGAAAATATTTACAAAAAACATCCGTATGGCAAGAACTCACTCGGTACTGTTGAATCGATCCAATCAATTACCAAGAAAGATCTTGTTGAATGTTACAAACAATTGATTTCTCATGATGGTGCAACACTTGCTGTAGTGGGAGATATTAGCAGCTATGATCTTAAAAAGGTATTAGATAAGACCGTTGGTCAATTCAAAGGTAATACCGTACCTACTATTGAATTTCCTCAACTCAATCCGGTCGAAAAAACGGAAGTACACTTTCCGATAAATCGCGATCAGATTGTTCTTTGTTATGCGGGTCTTTCTATCGACAGAAAACACCCAGACTATGACAAACTGCTCTTGTTTGATCAAATTTTTGGTGGCGGCGTTCTTGGATCGATGGCATCTCGATTGTTCCAATTGCGCGAGCAATCAGGATTGTTTTACACCATTAACGGCACATTACTTGCCGGCGCAGGCGAACAACCAGGCATGGTGATGGTAAAAACAATTGTTTCTAAAGATAGGCTCCAAGAGGCTGAACGAGCAATAAGTAACACCATAGAAACGGTTATTGATACCATAACACAAGGTGAACTGGATCAAGCTCGTGATGCAGTAATTAATAATCTGGTAAATAATTTCGAATCCAACCAAAGTATTGCCCAGGCGTTTCTGTTTACACATCGCTTTGGTCTTCCGGCAACCTATTTTGATACTCGTGCCCAAATACTCTCAGGTATTGATGTTACCCAGGTAAAAGAAGCCGCCGCGAAAGTACTCAAACCGCACAATTTACTTCTCGTAAAAGTCGGAAGAGTGGCTTCTGAGGCTTAACTGAGGAACGATCGCAATGTATGAGCAGATTGCTCAAGCTGTTTTTCTTCCTGACTATCAAGAGAAACCTTGA